>Ga0222429_100658_pt1 | contig 17951 bp, 15 predicted proteins | sample 1B50Ametagenome_FD_182475 | JGI IMG/M metagenome (GOLD analysis project Ga0222429, IMG submission 182475) | Enriched microbial communities from leaf-cutter ant dump, University of Wisconsin, Madison, United States - 1B50A (version 2) | ecosystem: Environmental > Terrestrial > Nest > Insects nest...
GTATGAGGTGTTTGGCGATATCAAAATACACAAAAAACCCCGAAATACCAAGAAATTGGCCATTTTCGGGGTTATTTTTATTAGTAATACCCTAACTACAAATTACTTACATTAAATAAGGATACCCCACTTTAAACCTATGCGGTACGGCTTGACGAGAGGGGTGCCATTGTCACCTCGAGCGAAGACGAGAGGCGCTCGGTTCTCGACTTCGCTCGAACTGACACAAAGGCGATTGCCACTTGCACTTTAAACCTATGCGGTACGGCTTGACGAGAGGGGGGGTGCCATTGTCACCTCGAGCGAAGACGAGAGGCGCCCTGTTCTCGACTACGCTCGAACTGACACAAAGGCGATCGCCACTTGCCACTTTGAACCTATGCGGTACGGCTTGACGAGAGGGGGGGTGCCATTGTCACCTCGAGCGAAGACGAGAGGCGCTCGGTTCTCGACTTCGCTCGAACTGACAGGTGGCGCCCCTACTTGAAACCACTTCCAACCCGGAACTCTCCACTCTGAACTCACCCTGTCACTTCCTTAAACCGTTCCCTCTTCACCTTTTCCTGCAGCTTGATCAGACCGCCAATCAGGGCTTCGGGGCGGGGCGGGCAGCCGGGCACGTAGACGTCTACCGGGATCACCTTGTCTACCCCTTTCAGCACGTGATAGCCGTGGTCCCAGTAGGGGCCGCCGCAGTTGGAACAGCTGCCCATAGAGATTACATAGCGGGGTTCGGCCATCTGCTCGTACAGGCGGCGTACGCGGTCGGCCATTTTAAAGGTTACCGTACCGCTGACAATCATCAGGTCAGACTGCCGGGGGGAATTGCGGGGAAAGATACCGAACCGTTCCAGGTCATGGCTGGAAGCAAAAGTAGCCATCATTTCAATGGCGCAGCAGGCCAGGCCGAAACCCATGGGCCACAGCGAGTTAGCCCGGGCCCAGTTGGTCACCTCATCCAGGTTGGTAAGAATGATCTCACTCTCCCCTGTTTTTTCCCTGTGATTGACTTCTAAACTATCGAATGTCATTGTTTTAGCTGATTCAACTGTATTTCTTATTGATCTCATCGTACAGCCCGGGCGGTACGGGCGAGCGGAATTCCTCCGTTTTATTTTCCGGCAGTACCCAGTCGAGGTGCCCCTTCCGCCACACATACACCAGTCCCAGAGCCAGCACGCCTATAAAGATCAGCATTTCTATTCCTGCAAACCACAGCCAGGCCATCCCTTCCCTTTCCAGCAGGGCCGCATCTCCGAAAACCGTAGACCAGGGAAAAAGAAGCACCAGCTCCACATCAAACAGGATAAAGATGATGGCTACAATATAAAAACGGATATTGAAAGATATCCGGGCATCTCCGCTGGGCAGCTCCCCCGACTCGTACACTTCATTCTTTTCCTCCCCCGGCCGGTCGGGACGCATCAGCCGGGCAATCCCCAGCATAAGCAGCACCAGCAGGATGGATCCTACGATAAACAGTAATATGTAGCCAAATTCTGAAATCATAATGCAAGTTATTCAAAAAGTATCCTACTTCACCACATTCACCCTTCTTTTCAGCAGCTCATGCAGCCCGAACGCAAAATTAAACGGGTTACCCTCCGAAAAGATCACCCGGGTCTCATGCAGCAGATATTCCGAGTAATAAAGCTCGTCGGGCGGCATGGTGATCCGGAATACCTTATGACACATCACCAGCCGGTACATTCCGGCAAAGGTATCATACACTATCACCACTTCTTCCACCCCTGAATTGGCAAAGCAATGGATAAAGTAAGGATACGTCATCAGGTCATAATCCGTATAGGCAGAATCCAGCACGATATCATAAAAGCGGTACCGCTTTAAGCTGAAGTCTTCAAAGCCGGAAGAATGCAGGATGCCTTCCAGGTGCACCAGGGCGGCCACCATGCGGGCCAGCGGCTGCTTTTTCAGCTCCAGCTCCCGTATATTCCGCCATTCGCCATCCGTAAGGTCAAAATATTCCGAATGCTCCCGTGAAACGTCCAGCTTATAGTCGAACCGCGGGTAACCCGGCACCACATAGCCCGGGTAAAACCATGTTAATCCTTTTTCCTTACAAGACAGTATTTTGCGCAGCATCAGCGCCTTACCGGGACTCAGTCGCCGGTATTCCGGGTCAAAGAAGCTGATAATGCCTTCTGCGGCCGTTTCGCCCAGGTCAAAAACCCCGCACGCGATCAGCCTGTCGCCGTCATACAGGCAAATCTCTCTCGAATGAAACAGGTTGCCGGTCTCCGGTACCACTCCTTCCAGGTGCGGTGCCGGCTGAAAGCTTACCCCTTCCCGGTACTTCTGAAAGAGGGTTTCTTTTTCTTCGGTCCATTCAAATACCCCTTCCTCTACCCGGAAAGCTGAAGTCTTTTTCAGGATTTCTTTCTGAGAACGGGAAGGCTCAAAGCTGTCAAGCGGTATTCTCAGCCAGAATGCATCAAAGAGGGTCTCCTGGAACGTCAGGAAACTGGTGGTAAAAAGGTTCTTTCCCAGCCGGAACCAGCCTTTTTCAAGGTAAAGATCCAGGTCGCGGGGGGCTAAGGCATAAGGTCTGACGAGCGATGCGTACATAGGTTCGCAATTTACGTCATTTTTTCCTAATCCAGCCCCGCTCTGGCTATTCTCAATTCTTCAAATGAATATTTTCCTCTTGTAATTTCCCGGATCTCCGTGTTATTCTTTTCCGGGTGATCCAGCAGCACCAGGCAGATCTCACTGTTCAGCTCTTCCCCCAGCACATCCTCCGCGCTCACCTTGCCCAGAATCACCAACTTCAGCAGGTGGCTGTAGATGGTAGATTCAGTGAGCTTCCGGGCCTCTGCCACGGCACTGACCGAACCGTGCTCTTTCCAGGCTTCGAAGGTTTCATCTGTGGTATTCTTTTTCGCCAGGGTCTTCTTCTTACGGGATGCCGGCGTATAATAGCTGCGGTCTTCTTCATCCGGCAGAAACTGTCCGCCCCTGAATTCTTCTTTCACCCGGCTGACCAGGTCGCGCTTGTACCTTTTTACTTCTTCAGGTTCCAGGAACTCCTTGGATATCTCCGTACCGCTTACTACCGCTTCCAGCCATTTCGTGCTGCGGTAAAGCCGGAGCACCGCCTCGGTGGTCACATCATCCAGGGCGGCCAGCTCCTCGTAAAAGGCTTTCATTCGCTTGATCCTGCCCACTTCTTCCAGCTTCATCAGCAATTCATAATGCACGGCAAAGAGCACTTCTGAGAAATAGGTAAAGGCCGTGCGGCACCGCTCTTCCAGGTAGGCGGTATCCATAGGGTTCACACTGCCTATTTTCAGCAGCAGGTTACCGAACTTCCGGGAAGGGTCCTGCAGGGCATGAACCTTGCGGTACTGCTCTTCCAGCCAGGGTTGAAAAGCGCGTTTCGGGGAGTTGGACAGCTCGGCATCATAAGAAAACTTATGGTTCCGCCATTCCTGGCACATGAGTTCCAGGTCGAAACAGGCCCGCAGACGGCCGGAGAGGTAGTTCAGGGTCTGCGTTTCCAGCTCTGTGCGTAAGGTCTCTTCCGGTGTACGGGTTTGAGAATATTCTTTGACATGGTTATCCGAAGGAATCCCTGAGGCCGGGAAAGGCTTCAAGAGCACCAGGCCTTCCAGGCTTCGCAAGCGGCTCAGGGCCACATACGCCTGCCCCGGGGCAAATGCCCTGGAAACATCCAGCACGGCCTTATCGAAGGTCAGCCCCTGGCTTTTATGCACGGTAATGGCCCAGGCCAGCTTCAGCGGAAACTGGGTGTAGGTGCCCAGCACTTCTTCTTCAATATCTTTGGTCATGGCACTGACCGTATACCGGATATTTCGCCACTCATATTTTTCTACCTGCAGGGTTCTTTTCTCTTCCCGGAACTCTACGACCACCTGGCCTTCTTCCAGGCTTTTTACATGGCCGATTTTCCCGTTATAATATCGTTTCTCCGGTGAAAGGTCGTTTTTAATAAACATCACCTGGGCACCCTCTTTCAGGCGTAGATCGCCTTCCATCGGATAAATCCGCTCCGGGAAATCACCCACAATCTCCGGTGAAAATACCGCTTCCGTACCGTCCAGCTCACCGAGGGCATTGGCATTACGGCGGTCGGCATCGGCATTATGGGTAGTGAGGGTAATGTAGCCTTCCGTATCTTCAAAATCAGGCCGGTAATGGCTGTTCAGCACGCGCACATCCTCTTCTGTCACCCGGTTATGCCGCAGGTTATTCAGGATACGTATAAAATCTTCGTTCTGCTGCCGGTGAACCTTTTCCAGCTCCACGTGCAGGGGCGGCTGATTCCGGATCGCCTGGGCGTCAAAAAAGAAAGGCGAGTTATAGTATTTTTTCAGGATCTGCCATTCTTCCGGCTTTACAATGGGGGGCAACTGGAGCAGGTCACCGATAAACAGCACCTGTACGCCACCAAAAGGCTGGCGGCTCCGCCGGATACGCTGCAGCATAAAATCTACCGCATCCAGGAGATCGGCACGCAGCATGCTGACCTCGTCTATCACCAGCAGCTCCATGTTACGGATCACCGACTGGCGGGTGCCGTTCATCCGGAAATGCCGCACCAGCGAACTGCGGCTCTCCACTTTGAGGCCATCGCCAAACAGCGGCCCGGCAGTATCATCCGGCACAAACGCCCCGAAGGGCAGCTGAAACATGGAGTGAATGGTTACCCCGCCCGCGTTCAACGCGGCAATGCCCGTGGGGGCCACCACCACGGCATTTTTATGGGTATTTGCCAGGATTTCCTTCAGCAGGGTGGTCTTCCCCGTACCTGCTTTCCCGGTCAGGAAAACGGAACGATCCGTCTGGTTAATGTACCGGGTAACGTACTCAGTCAGTGTGGTATTCATTGTTTTATAAGGATTTGACACATCAAATTTAGAAAATTTTGTTTTGTTTACATATACTTTTTCCATTTAAAATAAGCCCAGAGCACTATGGTCAGCACCAGCATCCCGCCCAGCGTATAAAAATAGCCGTTCGGGTTTTCCAGCTCGGGCATATTGCGGAAGTTCATCCCGTAAATGCCCGCAATAAACGTCAGCGGCATGAAAATGGCCGTAAACACCGTCAGCGTTTTCATTACCGAGTTCATTTTGTGACTCAGGTTATTCAGGTAAATGTTCTGAATATTTTCAATCATCTCCCGGTATGAATCAATGATCTCCAGCACCTGCAGCACGTGGTCATAGATATCGCGGAAATACACGTAGGTCGACTCATGGATAAGCGGCGAGTCATCACGCGTAAGGGAGGAAAAAATCTCACGCAGGGGTGCCACGGCCTTGCGGATGGTCAGCAGCTCGCGGCGCAGGGCATACAGCGACTTCTGGTCTACCGCCCCGGGATTTTCAATCACCCGCAGCTCGGTCTCCTCCAGCTTTTCACTGAAATCTTCCAGGAGCAGGTAGTAGCTGTCTACCACCACATCGCATAAAGAATAGAAGAGGTAATCTGATTTCCCCCGGCGTGTTTTACCCACCGAGCTCTTCAGCCGGTCTTCCACGGGCCGGAACACGTCATAGCCTCCGGCCTCCCGGAAACTCACCACGTAGTTTCCTCCCAATACCAGGGCCACGTGCTCTGCTTCAATTTCCCGGAGTTCTTCGTTCCAGCGAAGCATCTTGAGCATCACAAAAATATGGTGATCGCCAAAGTGCTCCAGCTTGGGTTTGGAATAGGTATTCAATATATCCTCCATCAGCAGGGGGTGAAACTGAAATGCCCTGCCCAGTCTTTCAACCAGCTTTACGTCATGTACCCCGCTGACTTTCAGCCAGTGGATAAAAGGAGAAGCAGTGGCGGGCACCTCCAACGGTTTTTGCCCGGCAGACTCCTCTATTCCTGCTTCATTGAACCTGATCTCACTGACTTCTGCTTTCTCTTTGTTTTCTTTCCCGGCATAAATGAGGGAGCCGGGAGAGGTGAAGGCTTTATCGAGATGCTTTTTGCGTTTAGACATATCTGCACGTGGTGTTATGATGCGAAAATAGAAATAAAATTGGTTCCCGACTACGCTTTTGGTGATAATACGTTGCTACTGTTACCCAATGAGCTACCCTCTGTCACCCTGAGCTCAGCCTGTACTGAGCCTGACGAAGTATCGAAGGGCGCTTGAAGTTTATTTGACATTTTCAGGTTATTTGTTCCTCTCTAACCCTCCGCCCTTCGACAGGCTCAGGGTGACAGTAGGTACCCCACCCGGGCCTTCCACGTCACTCGCCCTTCGATACTTCGTCAGGCTCAGTACAGGCTGAGCTCAGGGTGACAGTGGCAATGCTTCCAGCCAATCCCCCCCTCACAATCCCGCGCCGCGCCCCTGCATTCCCCCCGTATGCAGCAATATCACCTTCGCTCCCCTCCGGAAGAAATCCCGGCGAAGCAGGTCATAAAAGGCATAAAACACTTTCCCGGTATACACCTGCTCCAGCAGTATCCCATGCTTTGCCTCAAAATCCCGGATAAAATCCAGCAATTCCTCCGTATACCGGGCATAGCCTCCGAAATGGTAAGCCGTCAATAACCTCGCCCGATCAGGAAAAGAATGACCCAGCAGCTTTGAAACTTCTTCCTGAAGAAAATCACCGTTTTTAAGTACGGAAATCCCGATCACCTCCGCATGCTCAGGAGCACCTTTAAGCAGCCCGGCCAGCGTGCCCCCCGTGCCACAGGCCGTCAACAGGTAGTCAAAGTCCCCGATCTCGGAAACCAGCTCGGCTACTCCCTGCACCGCCAGGGCATTGGATCCGCCCTCCGGGATGATAAAATACTCTTCTGTATAGGCAGCAGAAAGCTTTTCCTTATCACGGTAGGCCTCCCGGCTCACAAATTCCAGCTCCACCCCCATAGCATGCGCAAAAGCCAGCGTAGGACTGCTGCTTTCATTCAGCTCATCACCCCTTACCAGGGCTTTCCCCCGGAAACCGAATTCGCGGCAGGCAAAAGCAAAAGCCGACAGGTGGTTGGAATACGCCCCGCCAAACGTCAGCAGCCGGTTTTTCCCTTGTTTCTCAGCTTCGACGAGGTTATATTTCAGCTTTCTGAACTTATTGCCCGAAATAAAAGGATGCGTCAGATCATCCCGCTTGACAAAGACTTCCACCCCCTTTTCTACAAAGAGATCTTCTTCTATTCTCTCCAGCGGGGTAGGAATTTGAATTATACTTTCAAAATCGAGCATCTTTACCGAAATTTGCACAAATATGAGTACATTCGACGAAACCAAGGCAGATTTTGAAGAGGAAGATGAGGAGTTCATTGAAAATCTTCAGATCAAAGTGGATCCCGGCCAGTCATTTATGCGGCTGGACAAATATCTTTCGCACCACCTGAAGAACATCTCCAGGAACCGGATTCAGAACGCCATTGATTCGGAGTCGGTGAAGGTGAACGGCGCGTCCGTCAAGTCCAGCTATAAGGTGAAACCGCAGGACGACATCCTGCTCTCCCTTGTAAAATCAGGCAAAATCCCGAAAGAGGTGATTCCCGAGGATCTTCCCCTGGATATCGTGTACGAAGATGACGACGTGCTCCTGGTAAACAAAGCCCAGGAAATGGTGGTGCATCCCGGGCATGGAAATCACTCGGGTACCCTGGTCAACGCCCTGGTCTATCACTTCGGCAACCTGCCTTCTGCGCGCGACGGGGAGATTCGCCCCGGGCTGGTGCACCGCATCGACAAGGGCACTTCCGGCCTGCTGGTCATTGCCAAAAATGAATTTGCACTCCAGTTCCTGGCACGGCAGTTTGCCGACCATACCACCGAAAGAACGTATTATGCCCTGATCTGGGGCGAGCCCAAAGAGCATAAGGGCACCATCAATGCCCACATCGGGCGCGGATTTAAAGACCGCCGGGTATCCGATGTATTCCCGGAAGGGGATTACGGGAAAGAGGCCATCACGCATTACGAGATCCTCAAAACCATGCGCTATGTTTCCCTGATCAAATGTAACCTGGAAACGGGCCGGACACACCAGATCCGGGCGCACATGAAGTACCTGGGCCACCCGCTCTTTAACGATGCCGCCTACGGAGGCGACCGCATCCTGCGCGGAGAGATTTTCTCCAAATACAAGCAGTTTGTGGAAAACTGCTTCAGCCTGATGCCGCGGCAGGCGCTGCACGCCAAGTCGCTGGGCTTTATTCACCCCACCACCCGGAAGTGGATGCAGTTTGACTCCGAGCTGCCGGCTGATTTTCAGGCGGTGCTGGATAAATGGGAGCATTATTTGCAATATAGATAAATAAGTTCCTGGGGGAATCCGGGTAGGAAGTGGTTCCGGTATGGGCACCACCTGTCACCCTGAGCTTGTCGAAGGGCGGGTGAAGCTTATTTAACATTTTCAGGTTACTTGTTTCCCGACACTCACCCGCCCTTCGACAAGCTCAGGGTGACAGATGGCAACCCACCCGGAACTTACTAGAAACTCTTCACCCGGAACTCAAAACTAACCTACTCAAGACTAATTTATGAACATCATTTTACGCAAAGCAGAAAAAGAAGACATTCCTGCCATTATGCAGCTGGTCAGGGAACTGGCTTTATACGAGAAAGCGCCGGAAGAGGTAAGCAATACCGAAGAACGTATGCTGAAAGAAGGTTTCGGGGAGCACCCGGCCTTTGGCTGTATCCTGGCGGAAAAAGAAGGAGAGATTGTCGGCATGTCATTATACTACTACCGCTACTCTACCTGGAAAGGCCGCCGGCTCTATCTGGAAGACATCATCGTTACTGAAAAAGCCCGCGGATTAGGTGCCGGCAAGCTGCTCTTTGACCGGACCGTTGAAATAGCGAAAGAAGAAGACTGTACCGGCATGATGTGGCAGGTACTCGACTGGAATACGCCGGCTATTGAGTTTTATAAGAAATACAACGCGCGGCTGGACGGGGAGTGGATTAATTGTCATTTGGATTTTGATCCTCAACAATCGTAAATCAAAAAGCGGGCGCTACCATCCGTAACGCCCGCCTTTCATAACTTTCTTTAGCAAAAAATTACTGCACCATCAGTTTTCCTTTCATCAGCGCTGAGTGGCCGGGGAAAGTACAGATGTAAGTATAAGCACCCCTTGCAGGAGCGGTAAACTCAATAGTAGTGCTTTCGCCACCGCCTACCAGGTCAGTATGTGCAATGATATCACCTGAAGCGGAAGCCGGGATATAATCGGTATCTTTCGCCGCCAGGGCTTTGGTAGCAAAATCTGTTTCGTTTACACCGTTTTTCAGAAGAACAAAATTGTGTCCCATAGAAGCTTTAGGCAGCTTACCTGAGTGTACCAATGTCAGCTTGATGGTCTGACCCGCCGTAGCCTTCAGTGTGGTTTTGTCAAATTTCATATCATCACCGCCCTTGATAGTGATTTCCAGTACGGTATTATCTGCAGAAGCTACATTTTCTGCTTCTTCCGTCTCAGTTTCGGCAACCGCCTCATCAGCAGAAGCTGCATGGTCATGGCCTGCGTGCTCTTCAGTGGCGCTGGCATCACTTGAATCAGATGATTTACTACAGGCGGTAAATAATAACATAGAAGCTACAGCCGCAAGTGCTATGGTCTTTTTCATTTGTACAATATATTAAGTTAGTTTTTAAGAAAAATTTGTTCTACAAAAATACAGGAATAGTTCTAAATAAGGACAAAAGAGTCGGAAATATATTCACAACTATTTCTTTACGGGCGCAAAGGGAGTGAAAATTGCCGGGAAGGAGAATGACTACCGTCATATTTTCAGCTGACTTTCATCAGTCCGGCTCTGCTGCTGTCGGCGCAGGGTGGGAACTGTCGGGGAAATCCCTTAAATTTGCCCCTGTTATGATCTATATTTCAAGAGAAGGTGAAGTGATCCGTACTGATCATACCCTTAATGCCGTGGTAGACCTGTACGATGCCTGGCAAGGGGGCTTACCGGAAATCACTCTGAACACCTCCGGCTCTACCGGCGCGCCCAAGCGCATCACGCTCACACGTGAAGCCATCCTGGCCTCGGTGAAGCTGACCGTAGAAGCCTTTGACCTGCACAGCAGTGATTTTTTCCTGTGTAACCTGAACACCGACTACATAGCCGGGAAGATGATGGTGATCCGTGCGGCAGAAACCGGCTGCGACCTGATGGCCGTGCCTCCTTCCGCCAATCCCTTCGCAGAGCTGGAAAACCAGGCCTCTCTTTTTGCCCGCAACCGGGGAAATAATTTCTTTTCTTTTGTTCCGCTCCAGTTACAGAATATTCTAAACAATGATTCCCATACCCACCTGCTCTGTACGGCCAAAGCTATACTTGCAGGCGGTGCCCCGGTACCTGAAGATACCCGGCAGAAGATAGAAGAGCTTCAGCTGCCCGTATTTGAAACCTACGGCATGACCGAAACCATCAGCCATATTGCGCTGAAAGACCTGCGGAGCGGTGAGCCTTTTTTCACGTCCCTGCCCGGCGTCAACCTCGAAACCGATGAGCACGGGTGCCTCCGGATTCAGTCGCCTTCTACTCTCAACCAGTGGATTACCACCCATGATGTGGTAGAAATGGTATCATCGGGGAAATTTATACTGAAAGGCCGGCGGGATAATATCATCAACTCCGGCGGGGTAAAAATCCAGGCAGAAGAGGTGGAACGGGCCATAGCCGCGGCCTTCCCCACCCTGGGCAATTTCTTTTGCTACGGCCTTCCTGATGATACCCTGGGGCAGCGGCTGGTGCTGGTGATAGAAGGCGATGGCCCTGAACCGGACCTCTCCCTCCCGGATCTGCCACGTTACCATATTCCGAAAAACATTATCCGGGTAAAGGAGTTTGTGAAAACCCCTTCCGGCAAAACCGATAAGATCAAAACCATTGCATCATGATCAATATAAAATTTCAGACTTCGGCCCTCCAGCCCGCCCCTTATGCGTATGCCCTGCAGCTTGACCTGAAAGAGGGGAAGAACAAAACCCTGGCTTACGACCTGGACATTGAGTTCCTGGACCGCGATTCGCTGACCGAAGAAGAGATCCTGGAAGAAGGCTTTACGCTCTCTGACGACGTGCAGGTAAACGGTCAGCTGCCTCAGACCTGGCTGGAAGCACTGAAAATCTTGCTTTCACGTACTGAAAAAACCGACAAAGACGAGCTGGAAGAGAGCGAAGATCTCTGGTACCTGGATACGGGGAAAGACCAGTTTTACCCTAAAAATGTACGGCAATGGGCCGATTTCACCGAGCAGATCCGCCAGGCTATCCTGGAAGACAGCGGACTGGAAAAACCCCTTGAAATTACCCTGGTGGAAATCACCGCAGCAGGAAAAACCACCACAGTGATCAAAGGAAGCTTTGCCCGGCAAACCCTGGTGGTAGAAAAAGAAGGCAACCGCAAAAGCCTGAAATGGACCCAGCTAAACGCCATCCTGCGCGATCTCTATTCCGGTGATCTGGACTACGAACAGGCCACTACGCGCCAGAAAAACGCCCCCGGCATTTACCTGAATTTCGGCGACGAATACTGGTTTGAACTGGGAAAATCCTACATCAACAAACCTCAAAAAATACGCGCCTGGATGTAAATTGTTATAAACTTATATGAACTAATATGCCTTATATGGTTATAACAAAGCATCAAATTGCGCCTTCAGCGCACTAAACTTCTCCGAAAGCCCCGAGAGATCAGGCTGAGCAGCAGGCAGCGTGCGGGAAAAATACCCCACAGGTTTCCATATTTCACGGATATCTTCAGAGCGGAGTATAAAATCATCTCCGTTCTCATTTTTAACGGTAAAGCCTCCGTTCGCTGCATTTTCCAGCCTTCTCAAAAGAATACCTTTTTTAGTGCTGACCACCAGCAGGCGGCCCTCATCACGAGGCAGGCTGTAGTGGGTCAGCCGCTCCCCTATGATAATTCCCTCCTGCAGATAACTATCCGCCGGCACATCAAATGCCCGGTACTGCCGGCCCTCTTCCCGGAACGGAAAACCAAAAGCCGGCAACTGATCCAGCCGCTTTTCAAAATCAGAATCCAGGATATATTTGTCAAAATACTTATAGCTTACATAGCGGATAGCCTGCTCCAGAGGAGGCTGTTCCCATACGGGTTCCGGCTGGCCGGTCCGGGAGAAAGGACGTTTCTTCTCCGCCGGTATCACCGGTTCTTCCTCCACCCGGGTTTCTTCCGGCTCTTCAAAAAGCGGGGTATCTGCTGCAAAACGGTATTGCGTAAGCTGATCAAGGCTCACCCCGAATAAAGTAGCCATGCGGTTAAGCTTATCCAGGGGCGGCGTAGCTCTTTTTTCTTCATAGGCGCCAATGGCCTTACGGTTAATGCCCATCAGTTCCGCAAACTTCTCCTGGGTAAGTCCCATGCGGTTGCGCAGAATCCTGATATTTTCATTAACGTAAGACATGACCTATTCTTCGGGCGAAGCAATAATAAAATTATGATTGGTATAAATACAGATATCCGCTGCAATGGTCAGCCCTTCCCGCACCATTTCTTCGGCGCTGAGGTGGGGGGCATGTTTTTTCAGAGCCAGTGCAGCCGCCTGGGCATACATGCTGCCTGAACCGATGGCCGCTACGTGGTTATCCGGTTCCAGCACATCGCCGCTGCCGGAGATCACCAGCATTTCTTCTTTGTTGGCCACGATCATCATGGCCTCCAGCTTGCTCAGGTAGCGGTCGGTACGCCACTCTTTCACCAGCTCTATAGCAGCCCTGCGCAGGTTCCCGTTAAAGCTGTTCAGCTTTTCTTCAAATTTCTCAATGAGGGTAAACGCATCAGCGGTAGAACCTGCAAAACCGGCCACTACCTTACCGCCTGCCAGCTTCCGTATCTTTTTAACGTTAGACTTAGCCACGGTATTTCCCATGGTGGCCTGTCCGTCAGCACCGAGGGCCAGCTCACCGTTATGAAATACACCAAGTACGGTTGTAGATTTTATTTTTTCCATGGATAGCCTGAAATATTATTTGTGTTGATTAAGTATTTAAAGATAGGGACCGGCGATACCCGGTTCCTGGTTACATGCCTGGTTTTTGACTTCGCTCGGTTCTCGACTTCGCTCGAACTGACAGGTAGGGCTGCCACTTGTCAGTTCGAGCGAAGTCGAGAACCGAGCGAAGTCGAGAACCGAGCGAAGTCGAGAACCGAGCGAAGTCGAGAACCAAATATAATTATTTTACACCAATAACTTATACGGCTCTTCCAGCAGCTCTTTCAGCGTCACCAAGAATGCCGCGCCCAGAGCTCCGTCTACCACGCGGTGGTCACAGGTCAGGGTCACTTTCATAATATTGGTAGCATAAAACTGCCCGTTTTTCACCGCCACAGTCTCTTTGATCCCCCCTACTGAAAGAATACACGACTCGTTTTTCGGGTTATTGATGATAGAGTTGAACGAGTCTACCCCAAACATTCCCAGGTTACTCACGGTAAAGGTATTTCCTTCCCAATCGGCCGGCTGCAGCTTGCCGCTCTTGGCTTTGCCACCCAGGTCTTTCGTAGTAGCGGCCAGTGCCGACAGCGGCAGGGCATCGGCAAAACGGATCACCGGTACCACCAGCCCGGCTTCTACCGCCACCGCCATTCCGATATGGATATGATTGTTTTTCCGGATATGATCGCCTCTCCACGAGGAGTTCACCGCCGGGTGCTTCTTCAGCGCCACGGCACAGGCTTTCAGCACCATGTCGTTAAATGATATTTTCACCGGCGAGGCTTCGTTCATGACCGTGCGGGCTTTCATGGCGTTATCCATGTTGATTTCCATGTTTACGCTAAAGGCTACGGCGGTACTTTGAGAATCAGCCAGGCTGCGGGCAATAGCCTTACGCATCTGGGTCAGCGGAATCTCTTCGTAGCTTTCCTGGCCTACAATAGACGGTGCAAGCACGGTGCCGCCTTTGGCTGCGGCCGGCTCTGCTGAAGGCACGTAATTGTCTACATCCGATTTGATGATTCTTCCGCCCTCTCCGGTTCCTTTTACTTTTGAAATATCTATTCCTTTTTCTTTAGCGATGCTTTTCGCCAGCGGAGAAGCCAGGATACGGCCTCCGGCAGATGCCGCTGCAGGCTCTTCTGCTTTGGCAGGAGCCGCTTCGGCTTTCGGTGCTGCCTCTGCTTTGGGCACAGCGGCTTCTTCTTTTTTCTCAGCAGCAGGCTGGCTTCCACCGCCCGCGTAGGCTTTCAGCAGGGTTTCATAATCGGCTCCTTTTTCACCGATCACCGCTATCACCGAGTTCACCGGGGCAGCTTCGCCTTCTTTCACTCCTACATACAGCAGGGTGCCGTCTTCATAGGCTTCGATCTCCATGGTGGCCTTATCGGTCTCCACTTCCGCCAGCAGATCACCCGACTTCACGGTATCTCCTACCTGCTTCAGCCACTTGTGGATCACGCCTTCGGTCATGGTATCGCTCAGCAGCGGCATCTGGATCACCGCCGCTTTGATATTAGAAGTATCTACTGCCGGAGCGCTGGCCGGAGCTTCCTCCGCAGGCGCTGCTGCAGCTTCAGTTTTGGCAGGGGCAGCATCGCTGCCACCCAGGAGCGACTGGTAATCTTCACCGGGCTTACCGATAACCGCAATCACGGCATCAATAGGCACAGCCTGACCTTTCTCTACGCCGATGTACAATACCGTACCATCATAGTAAGATTCCATATCCATGGTGGCCTTGTCGGTTTCTACTTCAGCCAGAATATCTCCTGATTTCACTACATCCCCAACTTTCACGTTCCAGGCGGCGATCACGCCTTCCTCCATGGTATCGCTCATTTTGGGCATTCTGATTACTTCTGCCATATCTGTTCGTTCTATATTTACTGTATGTTACTTCTAAGTTTCAAAAATACAAATCAATTCAGGGAACACCCTATTTTTGATATTTAATTTTTCAAAAAATAACCGGATCCGGTTTATTGCCGGATCGTATCGGGGTATGGGGCGCCGGTTTCGTGTTACGGTTGGGTATGTTATCCGTTTATTTATCCCCGGCCATCGGCCATCCCGGGTGCCCGTGGTGCCCCGGGACCACGTATGCCCCGTACACCCTGAATATCCCAAATACCCCGGACTTCGTCCAGGGGCTAGGGGTGTTGAGTCCCTACGGGACTGTTTGAATTAGTTTATTTTCAATACGGCCATGAATGCTTCCTGGGGTACTTCTACTGAACCGATCTGGCGCATACGTTTTTTCCCTTTCTTTTGCTTTTCGAGGAGCTTACGTTTCCGGCTGATGTCACCGCCGTAACACTTGGCGGTTACGTCTTTCCGGATGGCCTTAACCGTCTCCCGGGCAATCACCTTGGCACCGATGGCCGCCTGTATGGCGATCTCAAACTGCTGGCGTGGCAGTAGTTCTTTCAGCTTTTCACACAGCTTTTTACCCCATTCGTAGGCTTTATCGCGGTGTACAATGGCTGAAAGCGCATCTACCGGGTCGCCGTTCAGCAGCACATCCAGCTTCACCAGGTTAGAAGCCCGGTAGCCAATCAGCGTGTAATCCAGCGAGGCATAACCGCGTGAAATGGACTTCAGCTTATCAAAAAAGTCAAAAACCACCTCCGAAAGCGGCATATCAAAGGTCAGCTCCACCCGCGTAGAGGTCAGGTACACCTGGTTTTTCACCACGCCCCGCTTGTCCATGCACAGCTTCATGATGGCCCCCACATATTCTGCCGCCGTGATGATCTGGGCGTTGATAAAAGGCTCTTCAATCGACTCAATGATGTTGGGATCCGGCATCTCGCTGGGTGCCGACACCTGGATCACCTCCTTCCGCTTGGTATGCACAATGAACTTCACCGAAGGCACGGTGGTGATCACCGTCATGTCAAACTCCCGCTCCAGGCGCTCCTGGATGATCTCCATGTGCAGCATGCCCAGGAAACCGCAGCGGAACCCGAAGCCCAGGGCGGCTGAAGTCTCCGGCTCCCATACCAGCGAAGCATCATTCAGCTGCAGCTTGTCCATGGAGTCGCGCAGCTCCTCAAAATCCGTGGTTTCTACCGGGTAAATCCCTGCAAACACCATGGGTTTCACCTCTTCAAAACCTTTGATGGGGTCGGTAGACGGGCGGTCGGTCTGGGTGATGGTATCCCCTACTTTTACTTCCTTCGCTACTTTGATCCCTGAAATAAGATAGCCAACGTCGCCGCACTCGATCACGTCTTTCGGCTGCTTTTTCAGCTTGAGGCTACCGATCTCGTCTGCAGTATATTCTTTGCCTGTAGCAATAAATTTCACTTTGTCGCCCTTGCGGATGCTTCCGTTTTTCACCCGGAAAATAACCTCAATACCCCGGTAAGAGTTAAATACCGAGTCAAAGATCAGTCCCTGCAGCGGAGCCGACGGATCGCCCTTAGGTGCCGGAACACGGTTTACTACCGCTTCCAGGATATCGGTGATGCCGATGCCTTCTTTGGCGCTGGCCAGCACGATCTTCTCCGGGTCAATCCCGATCAGGTCTACGATCTGGTCTTTCACCTCCTCGATCATCGCCCCGGGCAGGTCGATTTTATTAATGACGGGAATGATCTCCAGGTCATATTCCAGGGCCAGGAAAAGGTTACTGATGGTCTGGGCTTCTATGCCCTGGGCAGCATCCACAATCAGCAGCGCGCCCTCACAGGCAGCAATGGAGCGTGAAACTTCGTAGCTGAAGTCCACGTGGCCGGGGGTATCAATCAGGTTCAGGGTATATTGTTCTCCCTGAAATTCGTAATTCATCTGGATGGCGTGGCTCTTGATGGTGATGCCGCGCTCCCGCTCCAGGTCCATGTCGTCCAGCAGCTGCGCCTGCATATCGCGGGCCGAAACCGTTCCGGTAAATTCCAGGAGGCGGTCAGCCAGCGTGCTTTTGCCATGATCAATGTGGGCTATAATACAAAAGTTCCGTATGTTCTTCACAAAATGCGATGATAAAGGTAATCAATCCGCAAAAATAGTATATAAACATGGATTATACATGGCCCGTTTTTAAAATAGATTTCTCTCACAGATAACGAGGATTCATACAGATAAAATTTTGTGTCTGTTTGCCGGGAAACGAAGGGTAAATTTCAAACAGGTCTTCCCGGGTAAAAAATAAAAATCTGTGCTTATCCGTGGCATCCGTGAGAGATATGCAAGCGTTTATATTTGCTCACAGATCGCACTGATTCCCACAGATAAAATAAAAAATCTGTGCCTATCCGTGGCATCCGTGAGAGATATGCAAGCGTTTATATTTGCTCACAGATCGCACTGATTCCCACAGATAAAATAAAAAATCTGTGCCTATCCGTGGCATCCGTGAGAGATATACAAGCGTTTATTTTTTCTCACAGATCGCACTGATTGTAAGACCTTGGGAAAAGGTAAAACGTTTTCGCTAACTTAATTAGGAGTCAGGTGAAAAATATATTACCCCTTCCGGGTTGGGGCAGTGCTGATGGATTTTGAGAGGATAACCCCCGGGCTAAACTTTATCCACCAAGTATAATCTCCCGGAGGGAGAACCGCTTGGTAGCATAAATAGCCCTAAATGCCCCCATGCGTGCCGTAGGTACGCCACAAAACCGCATTTATTGCAAAGGGTAGCCCCTAACGGGGCATAAGGTGGTTGGGTCATTCGATTTTCTACCAAGCTATAGTGCCTACGGCACATTCTGAAAAAGCAGTTGTTAGATTAGATGGAATTCCCACAGATAAAAATAAAAAATCTGTGCTTATCCGTGGCATCCTGTGAGAGATATGCAAGCGTTTATATTTGCTCACAGATCGCACTGATTCCCACAGATAAAAATAAAAAATCTGTGCCTATCCGTGGCATCCGTGAGAGATATCTAGGCGCTTATATTTTCTCACAGATCGTACTGATTGTAAGACCTTGGGAAAAGGTAAAACGTTTTCGCTAACTTAATTAGGAGTCAGGTGAAAAATATATTACCCCTTCCGGGTTGGGGCAGTGCTGATGGATTT
>Ga0222429_100659_pt1 | contig 17949 bp, 10 predicted proteins | sample 1B50Ametagenome_FD_182475 | JGI IMG/M metagenome (GOLD analysis project Ga0222429, IMG submission 182475) | Enriched microbial communities from leaf-cutter ant dump, University of Wisconsin, Madison, United States - 1B50A (version 2) | ecosystem: Environmental > Terrestrial > Nest > Insects nest...
CGATCTGCTCACGCAGTGTGGATGTGTATTCCTGTCCGTCGTATGCTGTATAGCGGGTGCGGTCATCCAAATGGTTATATTCGGCGCCGAAACGTATCACGGACAAGCCCGGAAGGCGTTTATCCAGCACCAGCTTTCCGTTGAAGTAGTTCCCCGGTGTGTTTACGGCAAAGTCTTTTTGTTCCAGACCTGCTGCTACTACCTGATTATGCTGCGCATCCAGCAGGGCGCCTTCTATATCGTCGTGGTTGACGGAATAGGATAGCCCGGCGTTCAGCTTCCAGCCGTCGCCCAGGTTTTCCCGGTAGGACAGGTTGTGAAACATATTGAAGTTCTTCAGCCGGAACCTTTCCTTATAACCGAGGGTATCAATGCTGCCGGTAAGGATGCCAAGCTGGTTGCTGCTGAAATAGCCATAATATTTGACAATACCGGAACCGGAGGTTTTGATCCTGAAATTGATATCCGCTGTATGATAGGAAGGTATCTTTTCATATTCCTGCCTTTGCCTGATGGCTTTAAATGCCAGCCATAAGTTCGTATACCCGTAGCTGATACCCCAGGATGATCTTTTGTTTTTTGCGAGGTGCTGATAGCCAAAGTCTCCGCCCAGCACCGACAGCCCGATATTGCCAGAACTTTGTTCCGGAAGGTCAATAGATTCCAGGATAAGGGCAGAGGACAGCGCCTGCCCGTATAAAGCAGAATACCCGCCGGTGCTGAACACGGTTCCTTTGAAAAGAAAGGGCGAAAACCTGCCTCTTTGCGCAATGCCCGACACGCTGCTGTAAAAGAAATTGTTGACCAGGGTGCCGTCGATAAATGTTTTTGTTTCTGTGGCGCTGCCTCCCCTCACGAACAGTCCTTCGCTCTCGCCCACCTGCTGGGCGCCGGGCAGGGTCTTTAAGGCGCCGGTCACATCGGCATTTGCCCCGGCAGTAGTAGCTATATCAATAGAGCCAAGCACCGTTACTCTTTTCCTGTCACCCGCCTCAAAGCTGCCGGCAGTGATAACCACCGCTTTCAATTCATCTATTTTTTCCTTCAATTCAATGTCCAGCCTAATTGTGGTGTCCGCAGTCAGGTAAATTTGCTTTTCCACCCCGCGATACCCCATTGCTGTAATGGCTATTGTAAAATTTCCTTTTTCTTCGGTATGGAAGGAATAATACCCGGAAGAATCGGTGGTCGCACCATCGTACGTGTCTTTCAGCGTGATACTCGCGCCGGCGATCCCCCTGCTTTTTTGACCGGTTATTTTTCCTGCAATCACAGACTGGCCCCTGGTCTGGGTTACCAACAACATTAACAATAATACCGATAAGTACCTGGTCACGTATATCAATTTATAACAAATATAAACTAGTTTATAATATAAACTAAATGTATTATTAAGTATTTCTTAAATTTTTTTTAAAGTTCCTTGGGGGTAAAGGGACTTTTGTTTTGTCTTAAGGTAAAATGCCCTCCGGGCGGTACGATTGCTATATGACGATTGACAGAATTTGGTATATACTGGGTAAAAAGTTGTCCAACGACGCTACAAAAGAGGAACTGGCTGAGCTGGATGAATTGCTGCGCGTTCACCCGGAACTGTGTTACCCTGTTCAGCATATTATAGACCTGTGGAACCTGGACAGACCGGAGGATACAATGGAAGCCCGGCAGGCGCTTCAGCAGCACCTGCTGCGGTTGCAAGGGGGGGATGCATCTGCCGACAGCCCCCGCATCCCGTCAAACAGATGGAAATACAAAATGGTCGCGGCGGCTGTGTTCCTGGTTGTTGCTTCTCTCAGCTTATATTTTATTACAGGCAATACCGGCGCTCCCCAACAATGGGTGGACCAGGCGCCTGCAAAAAGCCGGAATGAAGTTTCCACACAGCCCGGCTCTCATTCAAAAGTAGTTTTACCGGATGGCTCCAGGGTGTGGCTGAATGCGCAAAGCCGGCTGGAATATGATAAGAACTTCGATCAGGGTATCCGGGAAGTAGTATTGGAGGGAGAGGCTTATTTTGATGTGGAAAAAGACCCTGCCCGCCCTTTTATCATTCATACCAACAACGCTGATATTAAAGTATTGGGAACCACCTTTAACTTAAAAAGTTATAAGAAGGATGGTTACACGGAAGCCAGCTTGATAGAGGGGCAGATCGAAGTGAGCGTACATGACCGTCCTGACGAAAAGATCCTGATGAAGCCGGCAGAAAAGCTGGTAATAAGAGATCGTGATGTAATGCCTGCTGTTGCAAAAGCAGCAACAGCTTCCCCCGCTCCTTTGATCATTGAAAGAACGAGCATCAGTTATCAGCCCGCAGACAGTACAGTGGAAGAAACCTTATGGATGGAGAACCGCCTTATTTTCAGGAACAGGTCCTTTGAAAGCATAACATCGGAGCTGGAGCGGAGATATGGCTTTGCATTTCATTTTGAAAATGAAGCGGCCAGGGACTTGCGGTTTGATGCCAACTTCAAAAATGAAACGATACTGCAGGTGCTGGAAGCGCTGAAAATGGCAAATCATTTTAATTACCAGATAAACAAAGATGTCATTTCCATAAAGTGATAAAATACGCTTATGATCGGGATCAACAGTTCTTAAATGTGATATTAAACAAAACGGGAAATGCTGTCACATTTCCCGCAGGCTAAATAAATTATTGCATGCTTTTACTTAACCATAACAATGAAAATATGAAAAAAAGTTGGCTCCCGTACAGGGGGAAATTACCGAATTGCTTCAAAAAAGTATTATTAGTAATGAAACTCACTGTTATATTGATTTTTCTCAATGTTCTTCAGGTGAGCGCCAAGGTTACGGCACAGGAAAAAGTGACCCTTCAACTGAATAAGATAACGATCGGCGAGATATTGAATACGATTGAAGATCAGGGGCATTACCGTTTTGTGTACAACAGCAACCTGAAGGATATCCGCCTGAAAACTTCCATCAATGCCAGGGATGCTTCTATAACAGATGTGATGGACAGGTTGCTGGATGGCACCAACCTGCTGTATAACATACTGGATGATAACCTGATAGTGCTCAGGTTGCATAAGCCCGATCAGGATATTGTTGTAAAGGGGAAAGTAATGGATGCCAATGGAAATCCGCTTCCGGGCGTTTCGGTTTCCGTTAAAGGGACCAACCAGGGCGTTATGACCGATGTAAACGGGGATTTTTCCATTTCCGCTCCTGAGAAAGGTGTCCTGGTTTTCTCATTTGTAGGCTTCCAAAGCCAGGAAGTGGCTATTACAGGAGAAGAAGCCATGAATGTAATCCTGGAGCCTTCAGCAGCTACTCAACAACTGGAAGAGGTGGTAGTGATCGGGTATGGTACAGCCAGCAAAAGAGACCTGACAGGTTCTATTGTAAAGGTAGATGGAAAAGAGGTGGCTGATAAGCCGAACGCAAATCCTGTTGCATCTTTACAGGGTAAAGTTGCCGGCTTAAGTGTTGTTAATAACGGAAATCCTGGTTCGTCGCCTGATATACGGATAAGGGGTACAGTAAGTATTGGACAGGTGAAGCCATTGTTTGTAGTTGATGGCATTTTTCAGGATAATATCGATTATCTCAACCCAAACGATATTGAATCCATGGAGATATTAAAAGACCCATCCTCTTTGGCTATATTTGGTGTGAAAGGTGCAACGGGCGTAATTGCTATCACTACAAAACGTGCAAAAGCCGGCCAGGTGGTAGTCAATTTTAATACTTCTTACGGCACAAAGCAATTGGTCGATAAAATCCCGATGGTTAATGCTTCCCAATTCGAAGAAATGTATAAAGAAGAACTATTATACGCCGGGAATACCACGCCTCCTGTGATTACAGGAAATAGCAATACAGATTGGATAGATGCAGTAACAAGAAAGGGTAATGTTAGTATTAATAATCTAAGTGTTACGGCCTCTACGGAACGTAACAGACTTACACTTGGTGTTGGTTACTTGTACGATGAGGGAGTCATAAAACATCAGCAGTTGAGCCGTTTTAATATTAATTTTTCTGATGAGTTTAAAGTAAACAAAAATATCAAGTTAGGTGTGAACCTTATAATATCACGTCAAAACAACCCATATGATGTAAACTCCGTATTGGATGATGCGAGGAAAGTGGTACCTCAGATATCTCCGGCAACGCAAAGATTCAGGGTACGTGATTTATATGGAAACGCGACAGATTCAGTCGATCTTGATCTGTATTCCGGACTAGACGTAGGATTACAGAGCTCAGGCGTTGTTAATCCATTGGTTAGACTGGAAAATGAATGGAATAAAGTGAAAAATATTGAATACAGAACAGTGGGTAGTTTTTTTGCGGAATTTAACCTGACAAAGGATCTTACCTGGCGTTCCACTGTGTATGCCGATATTAGCAATGTTAATAAGCGTCAGTATACACCTACTTATTATGCATATGATCCCGTTACCAGCGAACCATATAGATACAGCCTGACAACTAAGGTAGCTGAAAATGATGACACCTACAGGAAGTTTCAACAGGATCATGTACTTACCTATAAGAAGAGTTTTGGTGATCACAATTTAACTGCAACAGCGGGATTTACTACCTTTTATTTTGGATATTTTGGACGTTCGGGAACTGGAACGCAAAGTACATCTATTGGAGCAAAGCCTATTCCAGACAATCAAAGGTTTTGGTACATAAACAGTGGTTTCCAGGATCCATTGACTACTACAGCCTCGTCTAATCAGAATGAATATACTACTGTATCAGGGCTTGCCAGGGTGTTGTATAATTATCAACATAAATACTTCATTAATGGATCTTTTAGAAGAGATGCATCTTCAAGGTTATATAGGTCGGTACCCGCCCAGAATTTCTGGGCTTTAGGAGCTGCCTGGGATATTTCAAAAGAAGAGTTTTTTCAGCCCCTTGCAACAACTGTCAGTTTGTTAAAAATAAAAGGATCAATGGGAGTTTTGGGAAATCAAAGTGCATATAACCAAAATACAGGAACACAGTTGGATTATCCTTTATACCCGTTGTTGTCCTCGGGACAATCTGCCGTGTTTGGTACTAACGTTTATATTGCTGCAGACGAAGTATATTTTCCCAATCCAAATTTAAGATGGGAAGAGGTACATTCTCAGGAAATAGGCATAGAAGGTGTAATATTCAATAAACTGAATTTTGAAGTCAATTACTTTAATAAGACTACTAAAAACCTGATGACGTTTGTGGATAATGGTGCTTTAGGATTGAAAAGCGCTTTGCTGAATGCCGGGAGTCTGAGAAACTGGGGTACAGAAGTTTCTGCTGGTTGGTCAGATGATATTGCCAAGAATTTGAATCTTGCTATATCAGGAAATATAACTTTTCTGAAAAACAAAGTACTTAGTTTGAGTCAGGATTTACCTTCGGGGAAAGTAATTCGTGGGTTTACCAATAATAATGCTGCACAGGCTATTACTCAAGTTGGCTATCCAATAGGATATTTTTATGGCTACGTAATAGAAGGGTTATACCAAAGCTATGCGGATGTACTAAGAGCACCGGATGCCAGCGGTGTAGGAGGTAGTTACGGTCCCGGTGATTTTAAGTTCAAAGATGTAAATGGTGATGGTGTTATTACACCAGATGACAGGACTATCATAGGAAATCCTTCTCCCGATTTTACCTACGGCGGATCTGTTACACTTACTTACAAAGGATTTAGTTTGGGAGTAGATATCAATGGTGTGTATGGCAATGAGGTATTTAGAACGTGGGCTTCACTGGAGTCTCCTTTTCAAAGGGTAAACTATGCGGCCCTGCAGGTTGACAGATGGCATGGAGAAGGCACTTCAAATTGGGTTCCTATTTTAGGCCAGGCGCATAGGTTTAACTATAACGGTTCGACATATAATATTGAGGATGGAAGTTATATTCGTTTAAGAAATCTGCAGTTAGGTTATTCATTCTCTCCTAACACATTACAAAGAGTAGGTATAAAGTCAGCCAAGGTGTATGTGAATGCACAGAACCTGAAGACCTGGAAGAATAACAGTGGTTATACGCCGGAGTATGGTGGAGACGCTACAGCTTTTGGATTTGATTTCGGCGGTAATGCAATTCCAAGAGTTATGTCAGTAGGTTTAAATGTTACTTTTTAATTACTCAAAACTGTTTAATAATGTTTAAGAAAAATAAATATACGTCCTTATTAATACTTTTAACTGCCACTGTTTTTATGTTTGGCTGTAAAAAGTTTTTGGACCGGGAACCTCTTACTGCAACGCTTCCCGACCTTAAACAGGGTGCGTTGGAATCTCAGTCATTTAACATGTATAGGCTAATGAGAACTTATGCCGGACTTACAGAATTGGTATGGCTGGATTTTCACAGTATACGGGGTGATGATGCACAAAAGGGGAGTGATGCAGGCGATGGTGCCGAAGTTGTAGGTATGTACGATCAGTATCAATATTCAAAAAGTGGCTGGGCCCCCGATACATATTGGAATGATCACTTTACTTTGATAAATGCAGCTAATACTTCTCTGCACCTTGCAAGGGAAGGAAATCTGACTGACGATGCATCTTTGCGTAATATTGGCGAAGCTTCTTTCTTTCTTGCATACAGCTATTTTGAGCTTGTAAAAACATACGGAGAAGTTCCTATTATCAACTTTTTTGTTCAAAAACCTTCAGATGCTGTTCGCCCTAAATCTACTGTGGATCAGGTATATGCATTCATTGATTCAAATCTGGCAGTAGCTGAACAGTTACTGCCGGTGACCTTTGAAGAATATGGATCTGGTTTTCAGGGCAGGTTGACAAAAGGAGCCGCTTATACATTATCGGCCCAAACCTTTTTGTTCAGGCAAAAGTGGGATTCGGTTATTGATCGTTGCGACAAGGTTATTGCTTTGGGTAAATATTCCCTTCCAAAGTTTACAGAAGTATGGAAAGATGGTGTAGGTGGAGTTGGAAAAAATGGTCCTGAGTCAATCTTTGAAATGCAATCTACAGTAGGATCCAACGGTGCTAATGTTTCAGCAAATGATCAGGGCTCTAATTGGGGCGTTTCTCAAAATATCCGAAGAAACGGTGCACCGGTTTTTTGGAACTTTGGTTGGGGATGGAATACACCGACAGATAAGTTGGAAAGCGAATGGCCGGATGACGACCCGAGAAAAAAAGCTACTATTTTGTATTCTGGTGAATATGACGGCGGACCTGAAGAAGGTGGATACGGATTGACTTTGCCTGCTTATACAAATCCCAATGGAACAGGTGGTTTTGCTCAAAAGTTTTGGAATAAAAAAGTGTACGCAGACCCTGAAATGAGAACGTTTACAGGGTTTATTGACGGAGGCGCAGGACGATGGATCAACCGGCGAATTTTTAGATATGCGGACGTGATATTGATGAAGGCTGAGGCATCGAACGAAAAAGGCGATGGTGCTACCGCTGCTTTAATGTTAGAAATGATTCGTAATAGGGCCAGTGGCAATCTGGGCACTGGACGTTCGATAGTACCTCCCATAGCTTTCTTAAACCAGGTTCAGATGAGAACGGCTATTAAAAATGAGAGACGTTGGGAGTTTGCAATGGAAGGATATCGCTTTTTTGATCTGGTACGATGGACTCCATCGTCTGATGGAATCGATGCACTGACTGTCTTAGGACCATTAGGTTACGAAAGTAGATGCAAGTATCATCCTATCCCACAAGCTGCAATAGACCTCGCCGGTAAGGATGGTAGTGGCGATGATATTCTGAAACAAAACCCGGATTGGAAGTAATATAGTACATCAAAGTGGATGTACAGTAATTCTGAATATTCAGGTTAATTAAATTTAAATGATTATGAAAAGAATGATAACAAATACCATGATGCTCCTGGCATTTGCTTCAGTGTTGGCTTCCTGCCAAAAAATGGAACGACCTGCGTTAGGTGATTATATCAGTGATGAAAACCAACCTTTATTAGAAGGTCCACTTAGATTTTATGTGAATTTTGACGGGACCGATGGTGTTACACCGAAATGGAACGTATATGATAGTATATCTTCCAATCCTGCTTTGAATTTTCCTAGTTCAGTAAATTTGGTGCCTGGTATCCAGGGGCAGGCTTTGCAGGGAGCAGATAATGCAGCTGTTCTCTATTTGAATGCGAATGACTTCAAAAAGGCTACCAGCTTTTCAATTGCTTTTTGGATGAAAAGAGAAGTGAATGATAGAACCGAATTCTTTTTTTCACTTAAAGATGAAACATATGATTGGATTAAAAGTTCCATTACTATGTTAATGGAACATTCAACCGAAACGGATGCCACAGTTAAGTTGGTCTTGATGGATCAATGGTTGGAATTTGCAGGTGATAACAAGTTAAAAAGACCATTGTTCGATGGTAACTGGCATCATTTTGCCATGGCTTATGATGAGGCTACTTCCAGGATGACTTATTATGTAGATGGTCTTCCTGTGTCAGAAGCACCTGATGCGGCAACCCTGGTCAAAAAAGATGGTAATCCCAGAGGAAAGCTGGACTTGTCGAAATCGGATAACCTTGTGATAGGCGGTGCCAATAAAAATGCCTCTTTACCTGGTCCTACAGACGGCTGGTTGAATTCTTTCCTGGGTGATATGGATCAATTCAGGATGTATAACAAAGCATTGTCTGCTGCAGAAGTTAAAGATCTTTTTGATAAAAAACTTTAATATCAAAGAATAGAATTAGACAAAAGACTAACTTAGGTTAGTCTTTTTTTATGTGGTTATGATAACATTAAGGGGTATTTTATTGTGTCGTAAGATAATACTGGTGATTGGGGTGATTTTCGTGGCTGTAATCTTTTTTATCAATTGTAATGAAACAGGAGAAGATCACTCAAGTATTTCTTCTATTCCTATATTGGTTGGAAGTGATGCTTGCGCTGGCTGCCATAAAGATATTGTTGAGTCGCATCTCCATACCGCACATTTTAATACGACGTCTCCGGCCTCTATTGAAACCATCAAGGGAAGCTTTAACAAAGACGAAAATTCTTATCGGTTTAGTAAACGATCAGTTGTAAAATGTGAGGAGATAAATGGTGAATTTTATCAAGTGGCTTATGTAGATGGAGTTGAGAAGATGAGGCAAAAATTCGATATTGTTTTTGGCGACGGGATAAATGCTCAGTCATTTGCTTCCTGGTCAAAAGATAAATTGGTTCAGTTACCGGTTTCATATCTGTCTACTGCTGAACGTTGGATAAATAGTCCCGGCTATCCGGATAAAATAGTTTTTAATCGTGTAATTACCTCACGTTGTTTAGAGTGCCACACTACTTATGCAAAGGTTATCTCTCGGGAAGGAGTTCTGGAGAATTTTAGTCGATCTAACCTTGTTCTCGGCATCGACTGTGAAAAGTGCCATGGCGCTGCCTCGAATCATGTAAAGTATCATAGGGAGAACCCCGCGGATTCAGCGGGTAAATTCATTGTTAGCACTAAAGGATTTACGAGGCAACAAAAGCTGGATATGTGTGCACTCTGCCATTCGGGTATTATGATTAATAAGCAGCCGGCTTTTAGCTTCACGCCTGGCGACAGGCTGTCGGACTATTACGCATATAACACGATTGCTGCCGATATAGAAAGCCTGGATGTACATGGGAATCAATATGGCTTGCTGACACTCAGCCAGTGCTTTTTACAGAGCGATCTTACCTGCAATAGCTGTCATGATAGCCATAAAAAGGAAACAGGAGATATCCTGTTGTTTTCTGAAAGATGTATGAGCTGCCATAAGGAAGAGCATAAAAAAATTCAGGGTGTTACGGGCGTCTCCTTGCAAGAGAACTGTATTGATTGCCATATGCCCGAAAAGGAATCAAAAACAATCGTATTTCATGACTACAGCACAAAAGAGAGGCTGGCGGCAGGTATGCGTACGCACCTGATCAAAATATATCCGGAGCAAACGGAAAAAATAATCCGTTATCTTAAACAAAAAAAATAAAACAGGTTATCGTCCTCCGGCTTCTTCCATTCTTTTCTCTTTGGCATCCCTTAAGAATTCGGAAGCAAAGATGAAATCATTCAGCTTTTCGTTCTTGCTGTAAATGATCTCCCGGTTACTGCCTTCCCATTCTTTTTCACCCTTGTACATATAGATGATATGGTCGCCTATTTCCATCAGGCTGTTCATGTCGTGGGTATTGATGACAGTAGTGATATTAAACTCTTTGGTTACCTGGTGGATCAGCTTGTCTATTACCAGCGAGGTTTGCGGATCCAGTCCGGAGTTGGGCTCATCGCAGAACAGGTACTTGGGATTTAATACAATAGCCCGTGCAATACCCACTCTTTTTTTCATACCACCGCTGATTTCGGCAGGGTACTTATGATTGGCATCCACCAGGTTCACGCGGTCCAGCACTTCGTTTACCCGTTTCAGTTTTTCTGTATGGGTGAGCCTGGTGAACATATCCAGCGGGAACATTACGTTTTGCTCTACCGTCTGGCTGTCGAATAATGCCGAGCCCTGGAACAGCATACCGATCTGCTGACGCAGCTCCTTTTTCTGCTCGTCATCCATTTCCATAAAATCCTGCCCGTTATACAACACATGCCCGCCGTCCGGCTCAAACAGTCCTACCAGGCATTTCATAAAAACGGTTTTACCGCTGCCGCTGGAACCAATGATCAGGTTCGCCTTGCCGGCTTCCATCGTTGCGGATACATCATCGATCACTACTTTATCTCCAAAAACTTTGCGCAGGTTTTTTATCTCAATCATAATCCTGTTCGGTTTTTTACAACAACAATGCTGCCAGTATATAATCTGCAAATAATATCATGATACAACTGGTTACTACCGCTGTTGTACTTGCTTTTCCTATTTCCAGGGCTCCTCCTTTTACATAGTAACCGAAATAAGCAGGAATGCTGGATATGATAAAAGCAAAGGTGTAGGCCTTCACCAGGGCGAACACCACATTAAATTGCAGGAAGCCACTCAGCAATCCGCCATCAAACTCTTCGGGTGATAAGATACCTGATAAGATACCTGCCATTCTGCCCCCCCATATGCCCAGCACGCCGGCTATCACCACCAGTACGGGTATCATCAAAAACGATGCTATGATCTTGGGCATGATCAGGTAGGCTTTGGTGTTAATGCCCATGATCTCCAGCGCATCGATCTGCTCGCTTACCCGCATATTACCCAGTTCGCTTGCTATTTTACTGCCTACCACACCCGCTAGAACCACGCAGGTAATGGTAGGAGCGAATTCGAGTATAACCGTATCTCTTACAATTTGCGCAATAGTAGATTTGGGGATGAGGTTGCTGACCAGTTGATAAGCGGTTTGAAGCGTGGATACTGCGCCTATGAAAAGCGCTACGATCACTACAATACCCAGGGAACCGATACCGATGTCGTTACATTGATGCATCAGCTCCTTCCAGTACATCCTCCAGTTTTCAGGTTTGGTGAACATTCCCTTTATCATCAGCAAATAGCGCCCAAAATGATTAAAAAAAGTCATCCGTTCTATTTATGTTCCGGCAAAAATACCTAAAAGGTTTTAATCTGATTTTAAGTGATTTACAACAATTTCCCTGAGCTGTATGCGAAGTATGTCTCCCATGCCGGTGCACTCCAGGAACTTTTCATTTCCAAAATAATCATACAGCTCAAGGGCCAGTTGCCTGATTTTTTCCGGCGGCGCCAGCTCGTCTTCATCAATAGAGGCTTTCAGGTCTCTCAGCCGGTGCCGCTGCGCTTTGATTCTTTTGAACAATTGCGCCCTTTCTTCCTGCTGATATTGCTTAATGACCTCTTTATTAAGGTGTTTCTGCACTAATTCTACAAAAACCCTGTTTTCTTTGAAAAATTGTGGCAAATAGAAGTTTTTTCTTCCTTCGTACGACTGCTGATCAAAGTCTATAGGTCTGATCACGAATTGTATATCGTCAAAATCGGGCGTGATGTCGAATACAAAGTTATAGCTGCGCATGTCACCCAGTAATCTTGCAAAACAGCGCTCGTTGAACTTTACGAATTCCTTTGCGATGCGCACCGGGTTATAATTGGGGTTGTATAAGAAGTTTTGAATGAACATATCTCCCGGTACGCCGGCAATATGTTCCTCGATCAGGGTCTGGTCATGCACCAGGTAGTTAATGGAAAAAGGCGATAACAGGTGCTCCAGCTCCAGTCCGAGTATACGGGATGCGTCTGCGATCTTTACATATATATAACTGTACACATCGTTATAGTGATTGACAACCTTTATCCGGAATGGTTGGGAATTACCGAAGGAGCAGAAATCTATTCTTTCTATATACAGGTGATCTTCGGCCTCGTTGGCACCCGCCGCTTTCAGCAACGAATAGATGCGTATCAGTGCATGGTGTATCTCCTGGGTAATGGAAGGGTGATAAAAAACCGTTTCCCACAGGGTATCATTCCCGTTCTTGTCAAGGCAGGGCATAGAACCTTCGTAATGCCGCAGGGAATCGTATGTGATCGGCATCTGTACCTCCCTGCCATACCTTTTCAGGTATTTTTTGAAGGTCTTGCTTACAGGGTAAACAATCTTTTTCCTTGAAATTATATTGTGAGATCCTTCTGGCATTTTTATTTCTGATTTACGATGTATGATTTTTGATATATGGATTTTCTAAATCAGCAATCCAAAATCTCTCAATCAGCAATTCTTTTTATTTCTGATGTATGATTTCTGATGTAAGATGTATGGATTTTCAAATCAGCAATCTGCCATCTCTAAATCAGCAATTTCTGATGTACGATTTCCGACGTGCGATGTATAGATTTTTAAATCAGCCATCAACAATCCTGTTATTCTTTCTTTTTTCTCTTTACCTGTTTTGCAGGGTCCGGGCATTTCTGCTGTGCGTCTACTACGGCTATCAGCACCATGTTCACTATGGTTCTTACGGAGCTTCCCAGTTGCAGTATATGAACGGGCTTGTCAAGTCCCAGCAACACCGGTCCGATGGTATCAAAGCCACCGATCTCCTGCAGCAGGTTATACGCAATGTTGCCGGCGCTCAGGTTGGGAAATATCAGTGTATTCACATCCATATCCACCAGCTCGCTGAATGGATAGTTTTCCTTTAGCAGTTCCTTGTTAAAAGCCAGTATGCCCTGTATTTCACCATCTACGATCAGCCTGGGGTCTTTTTCTTTAACCAGTGATCTGGCATTACGGACGATGATAGCTTCATCTGTATTGCTGGTGCCAAAGTTGGAATAGCTGAGCATGGCAATCCTGGGCGTTATCCCCAGTGTCTTTACTTCCTTTGCCACCAGCAGCGTAATGTCGGCAAGCTCCTCGGCGGTTGGATTGAAGTTGACTGTAGTGTCGGCTAAAAAAAGGGGACCTTTTTTAGTGAGGATGATATACATACCTGCTATTTTTTTCACACCGCGTTCCGTGCCTACTATCTCCAGTGCAGGCCTTACCGTTTGGGGGTAGTTGCGTGTAAGCCCGCTGATCACCGCATCCGCATCTCCTGTTTTCACCATCATACACGCATACCGGATACGTTCCTTCATGCTTTTATAAGCCTCATACATATTCACGCCCCTGCGCTGCCGTTTCTCAAAATATAATTTGCCATATTCCTGCCTTTTCTCTCGTGTAGAATTGCTACGTGGGTCAATGATCGGCATTTCATCCAGGTCAATGCCGTTCTCAGTCGCTATTTTTCTTATTTTTTGTTCTTCTCCAAGCAGTATCGGGTAGGCAATGCCTTCATCCAGTACGATCTGCGCCGCTTTTAGTATCCTTACATTATCTGCTTCAGCAAAAACCACTTTCCTGGGATCGTTTCTTGCCTTGCTGCCTATTACCCGGAACAACTGGTTGTTATTGCCCAGCCTGTTATCCAGGTCTATCTGGTATTTTTCCCAGTCTTCTATTTCCAGCTTTGCTACTCCGCTCTCAATAGCTGCCTTTGCCACGGCAGGAGAGATGGTAGCAATCAGCCGGGGATCCAATGGTTTCGGAATGATATAATTGGGACCGAATACGATACTTTTTTCATTATAGGCCACATTTACAATGTCCGGCACTGGTGTTTTGGTTAGTTCCGCCAATGCTTTTACGGCAGCCATTTTCATTTCTTCGTTTATCTGGGTAGCCCTCACGTCCAAAGCACCCCGGAATATATACGGGAATCCCAGCACGTTGTTTACCTGATTGGGATAATCGCTTCTGCCGGTAGCCATGATAATATCCTTCCTGCAACCGGTGGCAGCTTCCCAGGTAATTTCCGGGTCGGGATTGGCCATTGCAAATACAATGGGGCGTGCCGCCATGCTTTTTACCATGTCCGGTGTAACAATGTTACCCGCGCTCAGTCCCAGGAAAACATCGGCGTTTTTCATGGCTTCAGCCAGGGTCAGCATTTTGTTTTTCGTGGTGGCATACCGCTTTTTCACGACATCCAGGTCTGGTCGCGATGCATACAGCACACCGTCTTTATCAAAGACGGTAAAATGAGCGGCTTTCGCGCCCAGCCGCTCGTATAACTGGATGCAGGCCATGGCTGCCGCGCCTGCCCCGCTGATCACAAACTTTACCTTGCCTATCTTCTTTTTTTGCAGTTCAAGCGCATTTAACAGGGCGGCGGCGCTGATAATGGCAGTACCGTGCTGATCATCATGCATCACGGGGATCTGCATCTTTTTCTTCAGCTCCTGTTCAATGTAAAAACATTCCGGCGCCTTGATATCTTCAAGGTTAATGCCTCCGAAGGTGGGTTCCAGTGATTGTACGATCTGCACAAACTTCTCGGGGTCTTTTTCGTCGATCTCAATGTCAAAAACATCTATGTCGGCAAATATTTTAAACAACACGCCCTTGCCTTCCATCACCGGCTTACCCGCACTCGCGCCTATATCTCCGAGTCCTAATACAGCTGTACCATTGCTGATAACGGCCACCAGGTTTCCTTTTGCGGTATACTTATAAGCGTTTTCAGGATTTTTCTGGATCTCCTTACACGGAATAGCCACCCCGGGAGAATAGGCGAGTGACAGATCTCTCTGGGTTTTTGCTTCTTTGGTTGGAAGTACTTCTATCTTTCCCGGGCGTCCTTTTGAATGATATTCAAGCGCCTGCTCATTTCTCAGTTCTTTGGCCATACCGATTCAGTTTATCTGCAAGATAAAGTAAAAAAAGCTTTCGCTTCCGGCACATAACCCCGGGGCATATTTATCTTTGGCGGGGAAATGCATATCATCTTCCTTTCTACAAAATGATACCGTTAGAGTGGTTGCAGAGGTGTTCCAATGAAGACATGTTTTCATAAAAGTCAAATAATAATGGAGGCATTTTAAGAATTACCTGATAACAAGCTCTTGCTGCAGGCACTCAATACCATACTCACTGTTCCAGGCATCTTAATAGTAATATAAGGTGCATCTTCTGTATTGTGGATAAGATCAATGCCCGTGCAGGGCACATCGCAGGATACATTTCAGACCCCGCGTTCCGTATCCTTTGTCCGTTCGCCCATACTAGTGTCATATCAGCGATAAAACGACGGCTAATATTTCCCGCTGATTTCGCAAATAAGCGCAGAAGGCTTTGATTATCTGCGGAATTCAGCGGGATCTGCGGGAGACCTCAAATGAAAATTCATAATTGACATGACACGGGTGCATGCAGGCAGAGGTGCAGGGTTGATTTTAAGACCGAAATCGGTTCATAGTGAAATTTTTTTACAAATAAGCGCAGCATTTGCTCCGGCCGTAAATTTGCGGACTTATCAGATAAAGACCTAAAAAAATAATATGCATCAAGGATTACTGTCTCATCCAGGATTAATTGCAGTTTTTGCTGTTGTAGTTGTGCTGATGCTGGTCCTTGATCTGGGTGTATTTAACCGGCAAAGCCATGCGGTATCCAATAAGGAGGCTTTATGGTGGTCGGTGGTATGGATATCCCTGGCAATGGTGTTCAGCGGTGTAATCTATTGGGTATTTAAGGCCGATTCCGACGCGCTGGCGCTGGAAAAGTTCAGCCAGTTCCAGTCTGCCTACTGGATTGAAAAAGCACTGTCGGTGGACAACCTGTTTGTATTCATCCTGGTCTTCGGGTATTTCAATGTTCCCAGGGAGGTGCATCATAAGGTATTGTTCTGGGGTATTATCGGCGCCCTGGTTTTTCGGGCCATTTTCATTTTTGCCGGGGTAGGACTGGTGAATCTTACCTATTTGCCCACTATGGATATCCTGGGATACCAGGTAAGAATAAATGTGGTATTAACTGTCTTTGGGATATTCCTGGTGGTTGCCGGTATCAAATCATGGTTTGCCGATCATGAAAGCGATGAGGAAAAGGATTTCAGCTCCAATCCCGGGGCTAAAATTATTTACAAGTTCTTTAAAGTGAGCAAGGGCTATGACGGGGATAAATTTTTTACAATGCAAAACGGGGTAAAGATGGCCACCCCCTTGCTGGTGGTGCTGGGTGTTATTGAATTTACTGACCTGATATTTGCTGTAGATTCTATCCCCGCTATTTTCGCGATAGCCCCGGATGATCCCTTCATCCTGTATACCTCAAATATATTTGCCATTTTAGGACTTCGTGCGCTTTATTTCCTGCTGGCGAATTTTATACATATGTTCAGCAAATTGAAGTATGGATTGGCCATTATCCTGGCATTTATAGGGGTTAAAATGGTTATAAATCCTTTTTATCATATTTCATCTCCTGTTTCTCTGGCTGTTGTAGGTGGTGTATTGGCTATTTCTGTTATCATATCGCTTTTATTTCCTGGCAAAAAGGCCGGGGAGCAAGCTGGAAAAGCATGATTTCTATAGGTTTATGTTAAAATGTGTTCAATGACCGGGCACAGGGTTATGACATATTATTTAGAAATATTACATTTACAGCCATGTATATTCGTGTAGCCCTTTTTCTTATTCTGTTTAAGATACAGCTAATCTATGGCCAGGATTATCCCGGTTATAACACCAGCAATTTTACGGGAGTGAACGGATTATTGTTCAATCCGTCCGGTATAGCAGGCAGTCCCACGCGCTGGGATGTCAATGTTCTTTCCATTCATGCTTCGGCGGAAAACAGTGTCGGCTCCTTCAATTTCGGAAACTACAGGAGCCTGCATAAGGGAACTGATTTTTTGAACCAGTATCGCGAAAGCAATGCCGGGCTGGTGCACGGCTTTTTCAATATGAACATGCACGGACCATCCGTGATGGTACGGCTGAATTCCAGGTCGTCTGTGGCGCTTACTACACGCGCCAGGATGATGATGAATGCCAGGAATATTGACAACAGGTTCATCAATGATATTTCCACCAGGCTTGCAGACGGCAGCAGCCTGCCGTATTCATTTGCTTCCCATGATAATATGACCATTAATGCAAATGCCTGGGGGGAAGTTGGGTTGAGCTTTGCCACCATTTTGAAGGATGATGACCTTCACCAGATAAAAGCAGGTATTACGGTAAAATATCTTGCAGGCATGTTCAGTACATACCTGCAGACACAAAACCTGCAGGGAACCGTAGCCTATGATCCTGTTCAGAACGCAGCTTACCTCACCAACACCAGTGGCAGTATGCATACTGGGTATGGCGGGGTGCGGATGGGTAACTTTGTTCCGTCCAACATTCTTAAGTATGGCAGCCATGGCGCAGGAGCGGATATCGGTTTTACCTATGTTTTTGAGCCCAATGAAGAAGGTTATTACAGCGACGACTGGTGGGGTGCCAGCGAGCCTCTTTATAAGTTCAAGCTAGGGGTTTCCCTGCTGGATATAGGTATGATACGGTATAAACGTAACGATGGAAACAGGTTTGATATAGACATCAACGGTGCAGAGAGGCTGTATGTGGAAGAGCTGCGAAGCTTGAGCGTTAATAACTGGGAAACCTATTTCGAGGACCATCCCCAATATTTTACTACACTACCCTGGCTCCGCCCCAATTATTATAATG
>Ga0222429_100660_pt1 | contig 17918 bp, 16 predicted proteins | sample 1B50Ametagenome_FD_182475 | JGI IMG/M metagenome (GOLD analysis project Ga0222429, IMG submission 182475) | Enriched microbial communities from leaf-cutter ant dump, University of Wisconsin, Madison, United States - 1B50A (version 2) | ecosystem: Environmental > Terrestrial > Nest > Insects nest...
AAGAAATAAAGCCCTATTTTTCCCTGCCCCTGGTGCAGCAGGCGGCTTTTGATGCCGCCGGGAAATTGTACGGACTTCGTTTTGAAAAACGGGATGATATTGAAGTATATCATGAAGAAGTGGAAGTATATGAAGTGCTGGAGAACGGGACGCATAAGGCGTTGTTATATACGGACTGGTTTCCCAGGAAGGGTAAAAGAGCGGGTGCATGGATGACTTCCTTCAGGGATCAGTCGGTTGAAGTTGGTGTGAACCACCGTCCGCACATCAGCATGGTAGGTAATTTTTCCCGTCCTAACGGAGATACCCCCTCGCTGCTGACATTCAACGAAGTAACGACCCTGTTCCATGAGTTCGGACATGCCCTGCACGGCATACTGGCAGACACGGTATTTGAAAGCCTGAGTGGCACCAGTGTTTATTGGGATTTTGTAGAACTGCCCTCACAGTTCATGGAGAACTACTGTTACGAAAAATCTTTCCTGTCCACTTTTGCGCGGCATTACAAAACGGGTGAAATACTACCGGAAGAAAAAATAGACAGGATCGTTGCCTCTGCCAGCTTTATGGAAGGCTACCAGACACTCCGGCAATTGTCATTCGGCATACTGGATATGGCCTATCATACCAATCAGTTTAAAGAAAGCGACTCCCTGGAAGCTTTTGAAAAAACAACGATAAAGCAAACAACCCTGTATCCCAATATTGAGAAGACGGCGGTCAGTCCTTCGTTCTCCCACATATTTGCAGGCGGTTATGCCGCAGGATATTACAGCTATAAATGGTCGGAAGTGCTGGATGCCGATGCTTTTGAAGCGTTTAAAGAAAAAGGGATCTTTGATGCTGCTACAGCAGCAAAATTCAAAACACTTCTCAGTAAAGGAGGAACGGAAGATCCCATGGAGCTATATATTGCGTTCAGGGGTAGAAAGCCTAATCCCGAGGCGTTGTTGCGGCGCGCCGGGTTGGTATAAGTGAATGTTGTTATAAAATTTTTAAGAGCCATGCAGTGATCCTGTATGGCTTTTTTGATCAAAGGCATGGCAGGGATTTTCAGATGAATCCAATTCATTTCGTTCAAGCAATAACAGTGGTGAAATAATCTTCATCTCCTTTTTCCCGATAAGGTAAATGGATTTCCGGATCAGGTAAACGATAACAGTAATAGTAAAATAATATTGCGCCCAATTAGAAACGGGTTCATTTCCCTTTGGTGAGCACTATTCTCATTGCGGAAAAATCATGGATAAACAAATGCCGCAATAATAGCTCAGGTTTTCGTTCTATACAATTTTTCCGGCAGGTGTCTCACCGGCCGGAAGCGGATACTACAGGTTAGGTATCACCCGCCTGCGAAGATTTGAACTTTTTCACCGAAGGTAAATACGCCCAGTTAAAATCCCGGTATATGTTTAAAAAGCTGCTGTTTTTTATCTTTTGGTTTTCCACTCCTCTTTTTCTTCTTGCCCAGTCATCACGGGTGAAGGGTACTGTGATCGGTTCTGACGGCGCACCGGTGGAAGGTGTGTCTGTTCAGGTTGAAAACAGATCAATCGCTACCCTCACGGACGCTGCCGGTGACTACGAGCTGAATAATATTCCATCCGGCACCTGGAAGATTGTTGTTTCTGCCGTGGGCAGCCGCATACAGAAAAGACAGTTTACCATTGCGGCCAATGAAACACTGAATATGAATTTTGAACTGGAAGCTACTTCTACGGAACTGGAGGAAGTGTTGGTCAACGGGCGTAAGAACACAGAACACGCTTCTGTCAGCTTACGGTTGAAAACACCGCTGCTGGAGGTTCCGCAAAACATACAGGTAATAGATGACAATGACCTGAAAGCACAGCAGATTATCAGTATGAGTGATGGCGTAGTAAGAAATGTGAGCGGTGCCGTGCGGCTGGAACACTGGGGCGATATGTATACGAACATTGTAGCCAGGGGCTCTCAATTGCAGGCATTCAGGAATGGCTTTAATGTGGTGGCTTCTTACTGGGGACCGCTTACGGAAGATATGAGCTTTGTGGACCGTATAGAATTTGTAAAAGGTCCGGCAGGGTTTATGTTGTCCAACGGCGATCCCAGCGGCTTATATAATGTTGTTACCAAAAAACCTACCGGCACTAATAAAGGCGAAGTAAACTTTACACTCGGCAGCTTTAACCTTTACAGGACCAGCCTGGACCTTGACGGTTCATTGAGCAAGGATAAAAAAGTTTTGTACAGGTTAAATATTGCTGCACAGGCAAAGGGCTCGCACCGGGATTACGAGTATAACAACCGTTATGTGATCGCACCGGTAGTATCGTATCAGGTAGACGACAATACCAGGCTTACTTTTGAATACAACGGCCAGTTTGCCAATATGACGGAAGTGGGTTCTTATTATATATTTTCTCCTACGGGATATGCTACCTACCCAAGGAATTTGACTTTTACCAACCCGGGACTTCCGGCTACAAAAATAAACGACCATAGCGGTTACGTGATCTTTGAACATTCGTTTGACAAGAACTGGAAGTTTACCGCGCAGGGCTCTTATTTCAAATACCTGCAGCAGGGGATGAGCTCCTGGCCCTCTATGGTGGACCCTGACAATGGAAAGATCCTCCGGAATTTTGGCATATGGGATGCAAAGAGCACGATGGTGCTCGGTCAGGCTTTTTTAAACGGTGAGTTTTATACTTCTGGTATACGGCACCGGTTACTGGCAGGGGTAGACGCTGCCAATAAAACCTACTATGCGGATTGGGGACAGTCTCATGATGTAGATACGCCCGACGAGCTTTTTGATCCTGCTGCACCGGGTTATGGCATTCCTGCAAATGGTTACCCCGTGTTTGACAGGAGTACACCTATAGAAGAAAGGGCTGCATTGGGCTGGGGAGTGATGAAACAGCGGTATGCGAGCCTGTATGTCCAGGACGAGCTGGCTTTCTTTAAAGATCGTCTCCGGCTCACCCTGGCCGGAAGGTATACAGATGTGAAGCAGGTATATGGGGTAGATGAGCCATATGAGGCCGCCAAACATTTTACACCCAGGGTTGGGCTGAGCGGTTCTATAGATGCAAACACCTCCCTGTATGGTTTGTACGACCAGGCGTTTATTCCGCAAACGGGCGTATTGACCAGTGGGGGAAAAGTGCAGCCGGTCACCGGGAATAACCTGGAGTTGGGTATAAAAAGAAACTGGTTCAAAAACAAGTGGAGTACTACATTGTCAGTATACAGAATCATCAAAAGAAATGAGCTGACTGCTGATCCTGCCTCTAATCCGAATGCACCTACCAGCATTGTGCTGGGAGAAAAAACAGCGAAAGGAATAGAGCTGGATGTTCGCGGAACCGTATTGCCGGGTTTTACCGTAACGGCCAATTATGCTTACACAGATGCAAGGGTCACCAAGGTAACGGAAGGGGTAACAGCGTATAAGGATGACCAGATCGTACCCGGGTTTGCAAAGCATACGGCAAACGCCTGGGTGGCGTACGAACTGCAGAAAACCGCCCTGAAAGGTGTAGGTATTTCTGGTGGCTTTACCTTGCTGTCAGACAGGTACACCGCCTGGAGCCTGGATGGCTTGCAGCCCGAAGATTATTTCAAATTGGATGGCGGTATATTCTACACGAAAAACAAATACAGGATTACGTTAAATGTATTTAATATCCTGGATGCCTACTTGTACAACGGCTCCTATTATGAAATGCCGTCCATCGCCGGCGACTGGGATTCGGTGAAACCGGGCTATTACTACCAGACGGAACCACCAAGAAACATCCGGTTGAGCGTCAGCTACCGGTTTTAATTTCGTTTTTATTGGTCTATGGCAGGGTACAAATAGTGCCCTGCCTTTTTTGTTTTCCATATGCGCCTGTATGTGGACAAACGGCCATAATGTTATCAGGTTGACACAAACCACCCTCTTATTTGTCCGGAATAGCCCTGTCCGGCACTTAATTGTTGGTTATTTTTGAAAAGCGACAGGATTTTTGAATACCCGGGGAGAAGAAAAGGTCCCGGTTGTGTTCAAATAATTACATTACATTAAAACACAGGCGATAATGGGAAAACTGATCATGTGGAATGTCATCACACTGGATGGTTATTTTGAAGGAGAAAAAAGCTTGGATCTTTCTTTTCATGAGACCGTATGGGGCGCTGAACTGGAACGTTTCAGCCTGGAACAGTTAGATGCTGCTGATTGCCTGGTGTTTGGCCGTGTTACTTATGAAGGCATGGCTGCTCATTGGAAAGCAGCCAGGGATAAGATCGCCGGTTTTATGAACCAAATTCCCAAATTGGTATGTTCCAAAACGTTGAACACTACAGACTGGAATAACTCGATCCTGCTGAAAGGAAATATAGCGGAGGAAATCGCCCAACGGAAAACAAACAGCAATAAGGATATATATGTATTCGGAAGCGCCAACCTGTCTGAAACGCTTATCAAAGAAAACCTCTTTGACGAATACAGGATCTGCATGGCGCCCGTTATCGCAGGCAAAGGAAGGCACCTGTTTCCCAAAGGATTACCGGAGCAAAAGCTTTCATTGATCTCTTCACAGCAGCTTACAACAGGCGGTGTGATCTTAAGGTATCATTCTTTATAGTGCCTTTCCTTGTTACCTGAAAGGGTCAACACGGTAGAATAAATACTGACCTCAGGTTTTACTGCCGCCTGCCTGAACTGCCGAACAGCAGGCAGGGGGGGCATCCGCCTACGGAAATTTGAACTTTATTGCTGCATTTGTTTATCCATGATTTTACTGCAAGGGAGAATAGTTCTCACCGCAGGTAAATACCCCCGCCACGTATCCCGACAAAAAAATTGCGACTTTTGTCCCTGTTCTGAAAGCTCAGTCGTCATTGGGAGGAACAATAAAACTTAAAGAATGAAAGAATTTGCGTTAATCTTCAGACTAAAGGACATCGCCGACTTTAAACCGACTCCTGAACAAATGCAGGAGCGAATGAATTGGTTGGCAGGGATTGCCTCACAAAACAAATTAGCGGATAAAGGCAACACGCTTTTACCGTTTGCAGAAAATGCAAAAACCGTAAAGCCTGACAACGTGGTAACGGACGGTGCTTACACCGAAATAAAAGAATTCATCAGCGGTTACATTGTCGTAAGAACGGAAACCATCGATGAGGCAGTAGAAATTGCAAAAGCAAATCCTGTTTTTGAAATGGGCGGGAGCATTGAAGTACGTGAAGTTTTAAAACGTGATTAACACTTAACAGCAAAGAAATGAAACGACAGATTTTAACTTTTAGGAACAAACAGTTCTTATGCTCAAAATTCAAATCAAACAACTGAAAAAATGATTGTAGTTAAAGTAACATATACTGTAAATGATGAGTATACAGATATGAATAAAGAAATGATACAAAAGTTTCTGACAGATTTTGAAAAGTTAGACAACACACAATTTTTGTATTCTATTTTTCAATCCGAAGATCATAAAACCTTTACCCATATTTCACAATATGCGAACAAAGACATACAACAGGTATTGCTGAATACACAGAGTTTTCTTTATTTTCAGGAACAGCGGGATAAAAATCTTGCTTCCGGGCCAAGGATTGAAGCTTTAAATTTCATCGGAAGTTCAAAAGAAATATTATAAGATTTGCAAATAACACAAGAGACGATAAAATAACGATGGTAACAAAGCTTGAAACAATAATCGCGGTAAAAAGTGTCCCTAAAAGTTCTGAATTCTATCAGAAATTATTAGGTTGCAAAAGCGAGCATGGTGGCGAAATTTTCGAAATACTGACAAGTGAAAATAATGTTGTTCTTTGTTTACACAAATGGGGTGAGCACGAACACCCGACAATGGTAAATTCTACAAGTGACAATGGTAATGGAATAATTCTTTTCTTTCGGGTGAATGATGTGAATGAAATATTTGAAAATGCAAAAACACTACAAGCAGGTATTGAAAAGGAAATCCATTACAATGAAAATTCACTTAAAAATCAGTTTACCTTGAGAGATTTAGACGGTTATTATTTAATCATATCCGGATAAAGGATGTGCCGGGGCAAGGAACTTTTACCACATTTATTCCGACAGGAATATGCTAAAATGACGGCTGTTTTATGCCGTCAATTTGGTTTGAATCATATTGAAATTGCCGAAGATATTGCAAGTGATACTTTTTTAAAAGCGTCCGAACATTGGGCAATCAACGGAATACCTGAACACCCGACAGCCTGGCTCTATACGGTTGCGAAAAACAAAACCAAAGATTACTTTAAAAACTTATCGGTTTTTGAAACAAAAATCAAAAATCAGCAAACAATTAATGTTCAAAACGAATACGATTTTGAATTTGACAACCAGCTGATTTCCGACAGCCAATTGGCAATGATTTTTGCGGTTTGTAATCCCGTAAACTCAGACGAAAGCCAAATCTGTCTGGCACTTCAAATTCTTTGTGGTTTTAGTGTGGAAGAAATTGCCAATGCGTTTTTAACTAAATCCGAAACTATTAAAAAACGACTGCAAAGAGCAAGAGCCAATCTTCGTAATGATAATTTTCAAATTCAATCATTAAACGAAACCGAAATCAAGTTGAGATTGGACACGGTTTTAAAGACTTTGTATCTACTGTTTAACGAGGGTTATTTTTCTAAAACAGATGATAGGCAAATCAGAAGAGAACTTTGTTCTGAAGCAACAAGGCTGACCCTGTTATTAACTGAAAATCTATTGACAAATACCTCTCAAGCCAATGCTTTACTGGCTTTGATGTGTTATCAAAGTTCACGATTGGATGCAAGAACAAATGACAAAGGCGAAGCTGTTTTGTTTGATGAGCAGGATAAAAGTTTGTGGGATAAATCGCTTATCGAAAGAGGAAATTATTATCTGGTAAATGCTACAAATGGAAATGAAATCTCAAAATATCATCTGGAAGCAGGCATCGCATATTGGCATACAGCACCAACGGAACCCAATAAATGGCAACACATTTTACATCTTTACAATCAGCTTATTCTTATTGAGTATTCACCAATCACAGCATTGAACAGAACATTTGCCTTTGCCAAAGTTTACGGGCACGACAAAGCAATTTCTGAAGCCGAAAAGCTAAAGCTGACAGACAGCAATTACTACCACGAACTGTTGGGATATATGTATGCAGACACAGATTTTGACAAAGCAATCTGCCATTATGAACAAGCTATCGGACTGACAAAATCCAGGACCGGAAAACAAACCCTGGCAAAAGAAATTGAACGGCTGACCTCGAAGAAAAACAGCCGTTAATATCTTATCTTGAAGTGCCTTTATTTAAGGCTGCTTTAAACTCAAAACATGAATGAACAATACCCCGAGCTCAGCGAAAGAATTCAATCAACCATGATTGATACCATTGTAATAGTCCTCGTAATGCTTTTGCTTGCCAATATATTCGATTGGTTCGGCGATATCCCCGATTGGGTAAGGATTGCTGCATTTGCCGGGCTTTTGCTGTACGAACCGGTGTGTACAACACTTGGTGGCACGATAGGTAACCGGATGAAAGGAATAAGAGTAAGAAAAGAATCAGATACAAAAACCAGGATAAGCTTCATACATGCGCTCATCCGGTATGCTGTAAAAATCATACTGGGCTGGGTTTCCTTCATTACCATCCATAGTAACCGTAAAAAACAGGCGATCCATGACCAGGCTGCAGGTAGCGTAATGATAAAAAACGGGTAATGGTAGGGCAACTGCTGCTCCTGCCTCCTTCGTTGCGCAGGTCTAATACCCCCATCAATTTTATTTTATACCCAAATTCTGCCGCATGGTGCGGTATGATCAATACTACCGGTATAAATACCGCCCATTTCCCATGCAACCGAAAAAAATCCTACCTTAAGGGCATAAACTTTATATCATGGTGCCGCAGCTACGGAAAACATTTAACCAGGATTTTACAGTTGAGCGATATGCGCATTTTCTCCGGGACCTTAACAGCCTGCACCCGGGAGCAATAGAGTTCCGGGTGGCGGAAACGCCTGTTTTTGCCGGGAAGGAGTTTAAGAAAAAGATACTGGACGCGTGTGAAGCCATTATCGATATTATTGTTGCCCCGGGTTTTAATGCAATGACCGAGAGGGGAATACCCAAAGGTGAATATGTGAAAAATGAAACGGGATGTTGCCAGATGATCGTTTTTGACTTTGGCATATGCATTAATGAAAGCAATGAGCTGGAGCCCCAGCTGATAGAAATGCAGGGATTTCCATCGTTGTATGGTTTCCAGGCCTATTACCCGGAGGTCGTTAGAAAACATTTTCATATCCCCGAAAACTATAACCATTATTTGAACGGATATCAGCAGGAAACTTACCTGGCAATGCTTCGCAGGCTGTTGCTGGGACGTTATCAGCCGGAAAATGTGATCCTGCTTGAAATAAAGCCGGAGCAGCAAAAGACAAGGATAGACTTTTATTGTACGGTGGATTATACGGGTATTCAGCCGGTATGTATTACGGAGATCTTTGCCGAAGGGAAGAAGCTGTTCTATAAAAAGAACGGGCAGAAAACGCCTGTACACAGGATTTATAACCGGGTGATCTTTGATGACCTGAAGTCGCAAAAAGATCTTGGAAATATTATTGATATCACCGGCGACTGGGACGTGGAGTGGTTGCCTCATCCCAACTGGTTTTACCGCATCAGCAAGTTTACGCTGCCTTTTATACAACATCCCTATGTACCGGAGACCTTTTTCCTGAGCGAGGTGAAAGAGGTGCCGGCGGATCTTGAAAATTATGTATTGAAGCCACTTTTTTCCTTTGCAGGGCAGGGGGTGATCATTGACATCAGGCCGGAAGATATTGGGTCGGTAACCGATCCGGAAAACTGGATCTTACAAAGGAAAGTAAAATATGCGGACATTATACAAACACCGGACATACCGGCAAAGGCCGAGATCCGGATGATGTACGTATGGCCGGAGGGCGATGCCCGCCCGCATGCGGCTGTTAACCTGGCACGGCTCAGCAAAGGTAAGATGATCGGGGTGCGCTACAATAAGGATAAGGAATGGGTAGGCGGCTCCGTTTGCTTCTTTGAAAATGATTAAAGCAAAGCGGAATATATTTGCGGAAAAAATATCGTGATCGATTTTACAAAGATTGACCAAAGCTGGACACTTTTCCTGGACCGGGATGGTGTTATCAATATAGAAAACGTCGGGGATTATATTACCCGCTGGGAAGATTTCAGGTTTTATGAAGGTGTGCAGGATGCCCTGAGGCAGTTAGGTGCTTTGTTTGGAAGGATCGTTATTGTTACCAACCAGCGGGGCATAGCAAAGGGGTTAATGACCGGGCAGGACCTGCAGGATATCCATACTTATATGCTGGGGAAGATAGAAACAGCAGGAGGGCGGATCGACAGGATATATTACTGCGCAGATGAAGGACCCAACCGGAAACCCTCCCCGGGCATGGCACACCAGGCAAAGGCCGATTTTCCTGAAATTGATTTTGCAAAGTCCGTCATGATCGGGAACACCATGAGCGATATGCTGTTTGGAAAAAGTGTGGGCATGACCACCATTTTTATCAGCAGCAACCGCCCGGCTCCCACTTTGCCGGACCCGGTTACGGATGCCGTATATCCTTCGCTGGCAGTTGCGGTCAGGGCCATTACCGGAAGGTAGTTGTATACAGAGCTGTAGAGGTAAATATTAATTTTGTATTGTGAACGCTGCCTGCAGCAATACGTTCATTTTCTGGTCTTGCTGGTTTTAAGCGCTTTCCTGAATTCCGGGGCCTGCCGGCCCACAAAGCTTCCTTTACCTGACAGGTACTTCATTGCTTTGTTGATATTTTTTTCAATGCTCTCTTCTGTTTTAAGGAACGAAATATACCTGATCATTTCTTTTTGAAGGGAGGGGCGCAGCAGGTTGAAAACCCTGTTAGCTTCAGGGTTATTTTTTAATGCATTCATCAGCTTAGGATGCATGGGAATTACTTTTTCTTCATAGTCCGGCTCAATGGTGATGATTAGTTTTTCCCCAATCCGTTCGGGAGAATTTTTCAGCATGTTGGTATTGATATATAACCGCCATTCGCCTTTGTACCTTAATAAGGTTTGCCTGTATGCTGTCTGGTGGTTAATGATACCTTTTACCGCTATGTTCCCTTTTTCCTTTCCGGCAGCTTTCAGGATATTCTCCAGTATAGCCTTGGGTAAGAACACAAATGGATTTATGCCGATCTTTTCGAGTCTGGCTGAAAATGTTAGCGTACTATTTTTTTCCGGCTGATCAGGCATACTATTAAAACCTGCAGGACTTCTTTGAAAATATCTGCAGGCTGGTATATTCAAGATAGCGATTTTCACACAGCTTTCGTACATTTATTTCTTGAAAGAGATACAGATTACTGTTGTATTACCGGGCGCTGCAGAAATGCTGTGATTTCAGGCTTTGGATAAAAAAAGCTACATTGCCAACTCATGGATCAGCAATTTCCTTTCAGCTTTTCATCAATACTGGATAATGATTTTTACAAGTTCACGATGCAGTGCGCCGTGATCAAGCTGTTTCCTGAAACGAAAGCCGGGTACAGGTTTATCAACCGGGGACAACATTCCTTTCCCGGTGGTTTTGGTGCGGAGCTCCGCAGGCATGTGGATGCCATGGCAGGACTACAGCTTACCGGGCAGGAGAAAATATTCCTGGCGGAACGATGCCCCTATCTCAATCCTGCTTACCTGGATTTTTTACAGGGCTACCGGTACGATCCCTCAGAGGTTGATATCCGGCAGGAGGGAAACGACCTGGAAGTGAAAGTGCATGGCTATTGGTACCGGACGATCCTGTGGGAGGTACCGTTACTGGCATTGATCAGCGAACTGTTTTATAAGATGTGCCACCTGCCACGTGCCGGCGATGAAGAAGTGGCAGACCGTACCCGTAAGAAAATGGATGTGTTTAAAGAGCTTGGCGTTACGGTAGCGGAATTTGGTACCCGCAGGCGGCATTCGTACCCCGTACATCGTATTGTACTGGACACGATGATGGAATACCGGGAGCAGGGATTTGTAGGCACCAGCAATGTACACCTGGCCATGCTCCACCAGGTGAAGATCATCGGAACGCATGCGCATGAGTGGTTTATGTTTCATGGCGCACGGTATGGCTTTAAAAATGCCAACTCTTTTGCATTGAAGAGCTGGGTGGATGTGTTTAAAGGCGACCTGGGCATTGCGCTGACCGATACCTATACAACGGATATCTTTTTTTCACAGTTCGATACGTTGTTTGCCAAACTTTTTGATGGTGTGCGGCATGATAGTGGTGATCCTGTTGTGTTTGCGGAAAAAACGATCGCGCATTACCGGCGGCTCGGCATCGATCCCCTGCATAAAAGCATTATTTTTTCAGACGGACTGGATACAGAAAAAGTAAAGACCATTACAACTGCCTGCCAGGGCCGGATCGGCATCTCATTCGGTATCGGTACGAATCTCACCAATGATGTGGACCTGAAACCCATGAACATTGTAATGAAGCTGACAGAAGTATCGGCGCCGGATATGCCGTGGACACCGACCGTAAAGCTTTCCGACGAGCCCAATAAGCATACGGGCGAACCCCATATGATAAAGTTGGCCAAGGAGCTTTTAGGGATTTGTTAGTATCCCTACACTTTTAAAGAAGCACGGAAACCTCTCACACCGTAATAGGATTCTGCTCCATTGTGGTATATGAATACCCGCCCGAAGCGAAAGTCGCCGAAGATGGCGCCGCCCAGCTCCCTGACAGCAGCAGGCGTTGCCAGCCAGCTGGATGTTTTGGCATCGAAATTTCCAAGCTGCTGCAGTTCGTGGTATTGCGCTTCCGTTAATACTTCCACACCCATTTCTGCCGCCACCGCCATGGCGCTGTTCTGGGGCTTGTGCTCCTTCCTCGATTCCCAGGCCGCCTGGTCATAACAAAGGCTTCTTCTGCCTTTAGGACTTTCTGCACTACAATCCACGAAGATATATTCGCCTGTTTTTTTATCGTATCCTGTCACGTCCGGTTCCCCGTTCGTTTCTTCCATCTCGTTCAGCGACCACAGTTTTTGTGGTTTCTCTTCCAGCCTTTTCTGTACATCATCCCATTTGATCCCTTTATGCCTGGACATGTTTTTTTCAAAACGTTTTTTCAACAGCAATAATAATGCGGTTGTCCGTTCCTTTGATAGTTTTTCTTTTTTCATCATTTTATTTTTCGTTGGAAAATTATGTTGATCATTTCCTCCCTGCAGGGCGAAAATACCATGATACCAATGTAAGTGTTAACAGCAGCAATGGAGGAAAAATCCTGGCTACCGGGTCATGCACCGCGAGGTGGGAAATGATGGCCCCCGACATGCAAAAGAAAAATCCTGCATAAGCCCATTCCTTTAATACCGGGTACCCGGGTATCAGTATGGCAATCGCTCCAAGTGTCTTCCAGGCACCCAGCATAGGCATCAGGTACGGCGGGTAGCCAAGCTGTGAAAATACGGCTGCTTCTTCTTTTACCTGCAGGATCTGCACTATGCCGGTGGATACCATGCCCAATGCCAGCCACCCGGTGGCGATCCAGTAGACGATCTTGTTCTTTTTTGTCATGATCACTTCAGTTTTTCCGTGATGTGCTGTAAACGGTTATGCGCCATATTGATGCCTTGTGCAAACGGTAGCTGCAGCATCTGGTCCCTTGTTTCTACAGATCTGTAGATGACGTGCATGGTAAGCTTGCTGGTATCGTCCGTTAATGCCTCAAATTCCAGGAACTCAAGCTGTGCAGGAAAGGGTGCATTTTCCATTTCAAAGGTCCGCACGATCTTTTGTTCCGGGATAAGCTGATGGATCACGCCATTGGCGCTGAACAGGATATTGCCGTGGACGTCTTTTATTTCAAACTGGTACCCGCCGTGGTTTTTGTTTTCCAGCTTTAATACTTTGTTTCCCATCCATTGCTCCACCAGTTCCGGCTCTGTATAGGCTTTAAAAAGCAGGGACAGGGGCAGGTCAAATTCCCTGGTGATGGTAAGGTCCTGTCTTCCTTCCCCGGCATGTATCTTTGTTTTTCGTTCCATATGACGGTTTTATTTGGATTTATATTTCTTCATAACGGCTTCCAGCTTATTGAACCTGTCGTCCCACATTTTGCGGAAAGGTTCCAGGAAATCGGACACTTCTTTCATTTTATCCGCATTAAAATGATAATAAACTTCCCTGCCCTGCTGCTCCTGCCGCAGTAGCTCGCATTCGGTGAGTATTTGCAGATGCCTGGAAACAGTGGGTCTTGCAGTATCAAAGTTGGAGGCGATAGCCCCTGCCGTCATGGACTGCGCGGCCACCAGCAGGAGAATGGTCCTCCTGGTCGGGTCTGCGATTGCCTGGAAAACATCCCTTCTCAGGTTCATTGTGTAGCTATTTGACTACAAATATAAATGTAGTTATTTGGCTACGCAAATTTTTCCGGGAAAAATTAAAATTGCAGGATCTTAATCCTTTCATCGTTGCCGGTAAATGTTTTTGATCAGTTTATGCACTCATCCACGAGGTAGAGTATCGACGCATAATTTTTGCCGGTGGCTTCCGAGACAGCTATTTCACAGGTTTTGGTAGAGGAGTAATATCCGTCTGCGTGCGTGTTTTTTACTTCAGCAGCTTCGGGGGCAGTGGCGGAAGCGGTGAGCTCGGGGAAAAGAAAGCCCCTGTCGCCGGCCATGCCACAGCAGCCAGCCTGTAAAGGAATGGTGACCTTTTGTGAGAAGCAGGAAGCAATGTTTTTGAATTTGAAATCAATTGCCATTTTGTGCAGGGAACATACGGGATGCAAAACCACTTCTTCTTTTTTTCGTTTTACGGTAATGCGGGGAAGGATCATATCATGCAGGTAATCCACGCTGTCTATGATCTTCATTTTGTCATACATCTCCTGCAGGGGTTGTGCCAAGGAGGTGCGCATCTGCAAGAGCGTATAGGTGCAGGAGCTAACGTCCGTTACGACAGGATATCTACCGTGCGCTGAAAGTTCCCACAGCTCGCGGGTTACCTTTTCAGCAGTATAGGCATAGGCAGGTTGAAATCCTTTGGAAGAGAATATCTGTCCGCAGCAATGGCCGGTAGGGTGGGAGGCTGTGATGACCTGTATGCCCGCTTTTTGCGAAATGTTCATGAAAGCTTCCAGCACGGATTTACCACCAGGTACCGGCGCATTACCCATCAGCCGGGAGATGCAGGCGGAGAAATAAACGATCGCATCGTCTCCGGCAGCGCTTGCAGGCCTTTGTTTCAGCGGCTGCAGGGAGGGGGAAATGCCGAGGTGCCGGCTCCATAGCGGAAATGCCGGCACCAGCCTGCGAATGCCGGTCGTAAGCCTATACATAGCGTTTCTACCGGCAATACGGTTTAATAATGTGCCTGCAGACAATGCCAGTCTCGTTGTTTTTTCCACCAGTCCGAAATTTTTTGCCACCCACAAAGCAATCCTGTTGGCTATGGGGGAGTGGTTCTCCCTCCGGAGTCTTTTGATCAGGTCGCCGGTGTTGATATCTACCGGGCATGCCAGCGCGCAAAGCCCGTCCACGGCACAGGTTTCAATGCCGTCATATTGGTATTGCTTCAGGAGCTCTTTGTATTCATCCTGCTGCCTGTTTTCTTTGAGCTGTACCATTGCCCTGCGGGCTACAATTCTTCGTCTGGGCGTGAGGGTGAGGTTCCTGCTGGGGCATACCGGTTCGCAATAACCGCACTCGATGCATTTATCCACTTCCGATTCAACCGGTGGCAGCGGCTTCAGGTTTTTGATATGGACTTCCTTATCCTCGTTGATGATGACCCCGGGGTTCAGCAGGTTCCTGGGATCTGCTGCTTCCTTGATCTGCTTCATCATACGGTAGGCTTCCCCGCCCCATTCTGTTTCCACGAAGGGCGCCATGTTCCGGCCGGTGCCATGCTCTGCTTTTAAGGTGCCATCGTATTTTTTTACCACCAGCGCTACCACATCCCGCAAGAACTTATCATAACGGGTGATCTCTGCTTCCCCGTCAAAAGCCTGCGTTACCACAAAGTGGATATTACCATCCTTGGCATGACCGAAGATGATGGCATTATCGTACTGGTGCTCCCGGAATAATTTCTGAAGATCCAGTATGGCCTGCCCCAATACCGCCAAAGGGAAAGCCACATCTTCGAGGATAACGGTGGTGCCGCTTTTCCGGACTGCACCCACTGCGGGGAACATGCCTTTGCGCACTTTCCAGTAAAATTCCCTTTGTTGTGCATCCTTGGTGAAGACCGGCGGGTTCAGCAAGGCAAAGGAGGCGCAGGAAGCAATAAAGTCATTTACCCTGCGGTCAAGCTGTTCGTTTGTTTCTTCCTGGAATTCGATCAACAGGGCGGATGCCGCTTCCGGAAGGGTTTTAATAGCAGGATCCATTCCCTTCATATTTTCTACGGAACGCAGGGACGCCCTGTCCATCAGCTCTACCATTTCGGCGCCGGCTGCAATAAGCGGCTCAATGGCGCTGCAGGCAGAAAAGATATCCCGGAAATATAACAGTGCAGTGGATTTGTATGGCAGGTCCGGAATAGTATCCAGGGTGGCTTCGGCTATGAATGCCAGCGTACCTTCGGCGCCTATCAGCAGGTGCGCAAAAATATCCAGCGGATGCTGATAATCAACCAATGCATTCAGGGAGTACCCCACCGTATTTTTAGTGCGGTATTTATAACGGATCTTTTCCAGCAGGCTGCTGTCCGCATGTACTTCTTCTCTCAATTGTTGCAGCACATGATACAGTTCCGGGCATTCTTCTTCAAAGCTTTTGTAGTCTCCCGCCCTGGCTGTATCGAAGGTTTTGCCATCCGGCAATATAAACCGGATATGCTTTACCGTATGATAGGAATTGTATTTTACACCGCAGCACATGCCGCTGGAGTTGTTGGAAAGGATACCTCCCATCATGGCTGAACCGATGCTGGATGGATCGGGACCTATTTTGGTACTCCATTTTTTCAGTATGGCATTGACCCTGGCGCCCGTAATGCCCGGCTGTACGGTCACGAATTTTCCTTTGCCTGGCTCTACCTTTATTTTTTCCCAATGGCGGCTGAGGTCTACCAATATGCCGTCTGTGATCGCCTGCCCGGATAAACTGCTGCCACCTGTCCGGAAAACCAATGGTATATTGCTCAGGTGAGAGATACGGAACAGGGATTTAATTTCTTCTTCATTTACCGGCAGTACAACAACCTGCGGTATCAGCTGGTAAAAACCGGCATCTGAAGCGTAGGACAACCGGTCTATCAGCCTGTCTTTAATGCGTTCGGGAGGTAAAATATTCCTTAGTTCGTCGAGTAGTGCCATTGTAGAAAAATCTGTTCCGAAATTGTAGCCCAAAGGTTGTTATTACCGGTTAATTTTTCAAATAACTTTTTACAGGCAATATCATCTTTGATCCTTTTCTTTGGCCGGCAGCGGTTGTTGAATAATAAATTTACGGACTTCTATATTTCTGAAAGAAGTCAATGGTTCAGAAATGGTCATATTTATTCCATAATTCATTAAAAGATAATCAGGTAAGGTTGAGGGGGGCTGTCCCAACAGAAGCAGATTTTTATTTTGAAACAGTTCTCTGAAATTGGAGACATTATATCTTTTGAAAATTTCGGTATAAAGGAATGTATGTTGGTGATCGAAAAGGATGACGTTAATAACAGGGTAATCTGCCGGTAGATCCAATGCCCGGAAATAATCGATGGGAAATGAATTGTCCGTATCCAGAAAAATAGTATTGCCGGCCGCAGAAGTCTCTGCTACGGTTTGTTTAAATACAGTGTTCAGATGGATATTACGGGAGTTTTTCTTCCATGCTATTATACATCCCCAAATGGAGAGAAGAACGAAAGTAGTCGTTTTTATGTATAGGTATTTTTGTGTTTTATCCGATAGCAGGTAGGTGAAAACTGAGAGACAGAAAAAGACAGTTATGAAGTAATAGGCTGGTATCTTAAAGTGTAAAACCAGAAATATAGTAATGAATGATATACCCGTAATTGTAATAACTAACGGATATAATAATTTTTTTGTGGCATAGAATATTAACAGGCACAAAAAAGTGATGAAATAGACTTTGTTGTTTATCAGTTGCCATTTCAACCACTCGTTTTCCAGGGTATGACTACTATTTGAATGGATCTTAATGTAATGTTGCCGTTCATCCTTTATTTTTTTCAGCTTGTTATCTGATAAAAAACCTGTATCCCAGACCAACCACTTGTTTACCATTAGTAATTCAGTTTGCATTGGCGAAGCAGTAGTATCTGTGAGTGAGGGCTGGTTGTAGAATTTATAGATGCTTTGCCTTCTTTTTTCCTCTTTTGGCCATTCCGGATCGGCTTTGGAGTAATATGCTTTATGTTGCTGGTTAAGAAAAAGAATTGTAATTGTGGTAATCAGGAACAGGTAAAGCAGATTTAGTTTTTTCTTCTGAAAAGAAATGAATAAAGGCAGGGAGAATGTGACAATAAATATGACGATGTGTATACGTAATAAGGCTGCCAGTATCAGAAAGATAAAAGCACATATATAAATGCGTATTGGTTTTGAGGCATAACTGTTCTTTGATATTAATAGTGAAAGTGCGGCAATGGTTAAGACTGCAGCAGTATTGTTTATGCCTATCGATAGCAGGTATTGGCTGCCGAAGACAAAGAACAGCAGTGCATAAATTAAGAGTCCCCGCCAGTTGTTTTCCTTCTTAAGAATGCTTACTAACAGAGCTGTAAAGCCGGAAAACTCAAACAGAAGCAGGGTAATGGTAAGCCAGTTAAACGACGGGAAAGCAATGAATAGTTCTTTTATTAAATAGGTCAGCCAGGGATGATAGATATGATCGTAATGGAG
>Ga0222429_100664_pt1 | contig 17746 bp, 12 predicted proteins | sample 1B50Ametagenome_FD_182475 | JGI IMG/M metagenome (GOLD analysis project Ga0222429, IMG submission 182475) | Enriched microbial communities from leaf-cutter ant dump, University of Wisconsin, Madison, United States - 1B50A (version 2) | ecosystem: Environmental > Terrestrial > Nest > Insects nest...
AAGCCCTGAAGATCCCGGTTGTTTTATATGCGCTCGTTATCAACTGCTTCCTGGTTGTATGTCTTAATCTTTTTGGCAAACTGCCCCGCCGGACTGCCGGCTACTTTTTTGCCGGTGCCACTTTATTTGTCATATCCGATAGCTTACTGGCTGTTAATACATTTGCCGTCTCTTTTCCCTTGTCCGGAGCCTGGGTAATGCTCACCTATTGCGCAGCACAATATCTCCTTGTAAAGGGAGTCATTACATATCATTTATCGGTTTCGCGGAACTCAATTGAGTAAGCTGCCGCCCATAGCCGGATACACTACCCGTTCATAACTCGTAAGCATCCACAATGCTACAATACCCAAAATAAACAACAACGAAACCTCCAGGTAGGCTCGTAAAACCGTGCTTTGCAACAGTGACCTGGAGTCATCCTGTAGCTTCAGTCCTTCTGCAGCCTGCAATTCATTCAGCTGGTTAAGACTGGAAAGCGCCTGTATAAAACCGGCATTCAGCATACGGTCTGCATCGGCATTGTTACCGGAAGCAGCCAGTATATCGTTTTCCGCTCTATTATATTTTTCAAGGCTGCTCTTAAAATCCGTCCAGTATTCCTCTTCATTTGCAGTAAGGTAAGTGGCAGAGTACGCCTCAATAATTCCGTTGATATCATGGTTGTGGCTATCGAGCGCCGCCGTTATGGCAGGTTGGTCCGAAAGGTCCTGCAGGAGCAATTTTTTTTGATACAGGTGATCATTTAAACGAAAAAGGTAGCTGCTTGGCATCAGCCTGTCCTGGTAAATAGAAGACATATTCCTGTCCAGCCTGTCGTAAGACTGCCTGCTGAAATAATTGCTGAGCAGGGAAAACAACAATATGATCAGCAGGAACAAAACCAGTCTTTTCTTTTCTCCTCTTCCTCCGGATAGCTTCATAGCGGCAAGTTTATTTATAGTATGATGATCATCTAATTTACGAATAATAGCCAGACGGATTAGCCAAAGCAGGTTATAGGATCCTGTTCAGGCATAGTTTTAACGTAAGTATTAGAATCCCCCTTCCATGATGCCGTCATTACGTTATCCCGGCATGCAGAGCGTACAGAAAATCCAGCTTTATCAAATAGTGTACATTTATTCCATGAAATGTGTAATAACACTTTTACTGTTGATGCAGCAGTATCTTTTATTTTCGCAGCAGGCTGCCGAGAGGATTACGGGCCAATGGCTGAATGAAGAAAAAGATGCAAAGATTGAGATATACCAATCCGGCACCCTGTTCTTTGGCAAATTAATATGGGGTAAGAACCTTATACTTAAAGATGGCGGGTTACGGAAAGACGAAAAAAATCCGGATGCCGGTCTAAAAGAAAGGACATTACTCCATACCGTTATATTGAAGGACCTGGAATATAACGGAAAAGAGTGGACGGGCGGAACCATCTATGACCCTAAATCGGGCAATACCTATTCCTGCACCCTGAAACTGAACGGAGATATTCTGCATTTGCGCGGTTATAAAGGTTTTACGCTGCTGGGACGAACCACCACATGGACGAGAGCAGATTAATAAATACTTAGTTTGTAGTATAAGCTGATACAGCCTTCATTATTATATTCGCAGATGCAGCTTAAATTGTTGACATACCTGCTGTTCATCTCTTTTTTTTCTGCCCGGAGCACATACGGACAGTTGCCCTCCAAAAGAAACCAACAGGTGCTCACCCTGAATGCAATTGTTGACTATATGAATGAAGCCAGCAGGATCCAGCAGCAGGTATACTTTGATATTACCAGGTTCGCCGGGGCTTATACCAACAACCTGCAAAAGAACAACGTCCATCTATGGCATGTTTCTGTAAAGCCGGGAAGAAGATTGAAATCAGGAGACTTTCATTTATATAAAGCATTAACACCAGATAAAGACGGATACATTGATGACTACCAGTCTGCCATGCTTCCGTTATACCGGGTAGAAAAAGTATTATCGGAAAGGATTTCCGGGCACCCGGTAGAAAATGAGCCTGTGAATCGTACCCTTGCTCATTTTCAGCGTTGCTTCGACAGCCTGGAATTCACCTACAAAAAAATGGCGGATTATGTAAACAATCAGCGCTTCACTACCGATACCGGATTTACAGATGCCGGAAGAATATTATATGCGCTGCAACCACTCCTGGAAAAATATAATACCACCTCGGCACAGCTTTACGGCGAGATAGAAAAGTATTATGCCACATTTACGCCGCTGGAAACCCAGCCGCTTATCAACGCTGCACAAAAAGAACTGCTGCAATCCGTTCATCTTATAGAAGCATGGAGGGATCAGCTGTATAACGGAGACGACAGTCGCCGCCATGAGAATGATTCCCTGTTGCGAAGCCTTAACAAACAGGGGCAATCCCTTGCAGATCACTATCTGTCCGGAACATATGGCTTCAATCAACCGAATAATGGCGCCTTTCCCCACACCCGGTACCTTACGTTCTACAGGAACATGACCGGGACGATATTCTGGTTTAAATCCGACACAATACACTATTTCAGGCATATGCCCCGTGAATATGAAACCTACAATAAGTTTGTAAACCGGTATAACTGGGTTATCCATTACTATAACCAGTTTACAGAATGCTCCGACGGGCTGGCAAATGCTGAAAACATGGATTACAGTCCTGAGATGGCTGCCCGCCTGGGCGCCGATACTGCCCAAAACGTATTGTTAAAGAAACCAAGGATAGGCTACCGGTTTGCGTGGGGCATGCCGGAACAAGAGGACGAAGCCCAGCAACAGTGGCGGCAAATGATCCTTTCTGCCGATCCTCACCATACTGTATACCTGCTGGATGTATCCAACTCCATGCGTGAAGAGCATACAATAGATACGCTGAAAAAAGGTTTAAAAAGCCTTGTTCAGCTACAACGTGAAACGGACAGGATCTCCATTGTTACTTTTGGAGACAGTTCCGACATTCTTATACGCTTCAGCCCCTGCAATGAAAAGGAAACAATCTTCAAAATCATTGACAATCTCCAGGTCCGGGGTGCTACCAATGCCGAAGCCGCTGTAAATGACGGTTATCAGCTGGTGGACGGGTCCATCGGTTATAAAGGAAAGACAAAGCTGCTGATCATTACGGACGGACAATTCGCACTCTCCGGGAAGAGCAAAAGAAAGATCAGGCGGTATCAGTCAAAAGGGATCAGCCTCAGCATCCTTTTGCTGGGTAACAGGCATGATCCCGAAACAACCGGATATTTCAGGTTGCTTTGCAAAGACGGCAATGGTAACTTTTACGATATGCGAAAGCACCACCTCCCGGATGTGCTTGTAAAAGAAGCTGCTGACTGACCTGATCAGCCTAACATTATCAAATGCTAACGCACTAAAATGAATACATGTTTCTGCTTATCGTATAAAAAAAACCATTTATCGACGGAGAAAATACACCAGGCGAATAAAGTTCCGTAAGTGTAAATTTCAAGCCATTTTTACATCATCAAAACAACGCAAAAAGAAATTAGGATAAAGGACACAGAAACGGCTTAGTCATCAAGGTTGTTTAATCACAGAAAAGGTAGACGTAGTAAAAGTTTCTGAAAAACAAAACCGGTCAAAAGACCGGTTTTTGGGCTTGGGGTTCACAGGATAACATCAGGTTAAGAAACGGATAGCAGCCAGGCTACAGGCATGGTAAAGCCTTACAGATCGCGTAGCTATAAAGCGATGCCCTTCCGGCAATTCACAACGGAAATAGATAAAAACGTTTCATAGGGTCGTGCTTATCATAAAGGAGGATAAAAAACGGGCAATAATGCTGCTCACCATTCTAAACAAATAGTCTGTCACGATTTCCACTCAGGGTTTTCCGACTGAAGTAAAGGGGTAAAACGGTGGTAGCATAAAGCATTTTCCAGAGTCAGGGGACGGTTTTTCAAGGATATGTTAAAAACGGGGATTGATTTGAAAACTGTGCTTCCGGAAAAGAAGCACAGTATCAATAAGATAGTTTGTACCGGTGGTTTCTCTGCATGATTAAAGGGGTAAGCAAAAGGCCAATGATCGACATTTTCAGTGACACGGATAGGCACATAAACTATTGGTATCCTTCATCAGGTTAATGGTTTTCTCATATATTGGTATTAAAAAACGGGGAACTCCTGGTTTCCGGAAAACTGTGCCCAAAAACCTAACTGTTCAAGGCACAGTTTATCTTGATTGCATTTTCAGATTTCTCCGGCTTTTATTTAAAAAGCTGCAAAGGGACACTAACGCACTCAATAAAAAATGCCACAATGCAATCCGGAGTTTTTAAAGGGGATGGATCTTCATCTATAGGGGCGCGGGTTGTTAACTTCTAAAGGGGCTGACAAGCTATTGCAATAATTTGTACGCATTAATGATGCTCAAGGAGTCAATATGGTTGCATCGCTAACTATTATTTTTTTGAAAATTTCTAAATTTCACTTCCAACCAGGCACTTTCTCTTTCTATTTTTACCTGTAATTCATTTATCTTTAGTAATTTATGAAATATATTCTCCTTTTTCTTACCGGGTTATCATTAATGAATAGCCGGGCGCAAACCAGCTTACCATCCGATTCTTTTATCCACAGCTATGGTCATCTCAATAACAGCTTCCATGCTATTACCAGGTCTAAAAGATGTACGGTTGCTTTTTTAGGAGGTTCCATTACACAGGCGCCGGGATGGAAGGATAAGCTGGTGAACTACCTGGAAACAACCTATCCCGAAACGGTATTTTCTTTTATATATGCCGGCGTTGCCTCTCTGGGAAGTGTGCCCCACAGCTTCAGATTACAAAAGGATGTTTTGGATAAGGGAAAAATAGATCTTTTATTCCTGGAAGCTGCGGTAAACGATCATGTAAACAAAACACCGGTGGACCAACAGCAAAGAGCTATGGAAGGGATCATCCGTCATGCTTTGAATAACAACCCGCTCATGAATATCGTATTGATGGCCTTTGCGGATGAAGACAAAACAGCAGACTATGATGCGGGAAAGGAACCTGGGGAGATAACAGTTCACGATGCGCTGGCCAGGCACTACAGGCTGCCGTTTCTCAACCTGGCTCAGGAAGTGCAGCAACGGATAAAAAACGGGGAATTTACCTGGAAAGATGATTTTAAGGACCTGCACCCCTCTCCTTTCGGCCAGCAGCTATATTTTGAAACCATACGGCAATTGCTGGTGAAAGATGCCGGATATTATTCCAGGCATAAAAATACAACCAGGTACCTGCCGCCCGTCATAACAAAAGGAGTATACGACAAAGGACATTATGTAACGGTTGATAAGGCATCCCGCCTGCATAACTTTACGCTTATAAGCGATTGGAAGCCCAAAGACAGCCTACCTGCGCGGCCCGGCTTTGTGAACGTGCCGGTACTGGAAAGTACTGGCCAACCTGCTACGCTTGATTTTTCCTTCACCGGAAATGCAGTGGGTATTTGTATTGTATCCGGAGCCGACGCAGGCATTATACGGTATAACATCGACGGGGCAGAAAGTAAAGAGATCAACTTATACACGGAGTGGAGTAACAGCCTGCACCTGCCGTGGTATCTTGTATTAGGCGACGATCTGAAAAAAGGAAAACACAATTTAAGAATTGAAGTGGCCGCTGATCCGGGGTTTCCCGAGCGGAAAAGCTGCAGGATCGTGCACTTTTTGGTTAACAAATAAAAACCCCCCGGTTAGCCAAGATTTAGTTCGCGTTCGAAATGATTATCAACTCTACCCTCCTGTTCAACGCCCCGCCTTCTTTTTGTTTTATTGTCTGGCGCCAGAGACCCTATACCATAAGCTGACACCCGTATCTGCTCCGTCGATGTTATACGGAGTTTCCGAACTCCGTATTTTCTATGTTCTTCCGGAACTACTAGTGTCATGTCAGCGATAAAACGACGGCTAATATTTCCCGCTTATTTCGCAAATAAGCGCTAGAAGGCTTTGATTATCTGCGGAATTCAGCGGAATCTGCGGGAGATCTCAAATGAAAATTCATGTTTGACATGACCTAGTCCCGGAAAACTTTACGCTTTATTTCGATAAAATATTAAAGCTCCAGCTGATGCTTATCACTACCGGCATCGTGAAAAGAGCATGAAAGCATCTGTAAGATTTTTCGAAAAAAAGATGAAATAGTGGAAGAAAAAACCGGTAAGGAATGACGTTCCCAAAAGCAAAGAACACGTCGGTATGCGACGTGTTCTTTGCAAGGCCAGCTTGATACGAATAGCTGCCGTTTAACATGTAACAGGTGTTCCGTTAAGCGGCTTCTTTTATAACTTCCATATCGCATAACCTTTTACCTATCGCAGATTCCAGTCCTTCCGGCATCTGCGGATTGCGCACGTCAAACATCAGCCTGTAAGTGTGTAAATCCTCATTCCACCCGAACACACAAACCGGGTTATCATTAAGGCATACCCTGTACCTTTTTTCATCAATGCCGTTCAAATATTTTGTTGCCTTTACACTGTATATATTGTTACCTGATACTATTTCAAAATTTTCTGTTACTGGTCTCATAACTTATATTTTTAGTTTGTGAACGTTTAATCTTTTCAGAAGCTTCTGACCTGTTATTTTCCAATTAACATGCCACAGCATACCCTGCAGCATGTTAAAAAAAGCACAAACAGGAAAAATGAATTTGTAATAAGCTATAAACAAACAAATTAAAATATGTGCAAAATTTTAAATGCAAATATCTTTGCCGTAACCGGGATTGCAGATTCAGGAATAAACAGAATGGATCAGGGCAGGATTTAAAGAACAGGGAGCAATTCAATACATTGTCCCGTACATCCTAAAAGGTGATCAGGATACCTGCTGATGTTTCCACATCTCTATAAAGTCAGAACTGTTTTCCAAAAGGTACGAAAGACTGCCTTCGCTTACTACCCTTCCTCTATCCATAACATAGATATAATCGAAATGCCGTAACAGGTGCAGGCGGTGTAACGCGGAGATCACCACCTTGTTGCTGCACTCCTCAAATAACTGTTCATATATCAGCATCTCTGTTTTGGGGTCAATGCTGCTGGTAGGCTCGTCGAGCAGTACGATCTCGCTTTCCTTTGCTGCCAGCACGCCCCTTGCCAATGCCAGCCGTTGCTTTTGTCCTCCTGAAAGGTTTACTCCTTTTTCAGCAATATTACTTTCCAGTCCTTTGGGCAGGTGCCGGAGCACTTCATCAAATCGTACCTTTTTACAAATGCGTTCTATTTCATCCCGGGTATACGGCAATCCTAACGTGATATTGTACTCGATGGTATTTTCAAATATTTCCGGCTCCTGCGGAAAAAGCGTTACCGTTGCTGCAATCCTGCTTAGTCCTTCCTCCTGTAAAATACCATCCGCTCTTACTTCTGTTCCCTCCGTGGCAGGATATAATCCCCGCAAAACAGCGAGCAACGTACTTTTGCCGCTTCCGCTCTCCCCCACCAGCGCAATCCGTTTATGACGCGGTAACTGCAGTTGCACCTGCTTTAGTCCGGCCGGAATAAAGTCTCCGGATAGAAACTCTTCATTTCCCTTATGGGAAAAATTCAGGTTGGATACCTGCAGCGCCTGCCAACCCGCAGGCAGGCGTTTATCCGTATCCGGCAGATGATGCTGTGCATATGCTTCGGGTATGATGAAGGCTGTACGGACATTGGTCGCGTCCTTCACTACATCGGTATACAGATAGGCAATATTGTGGAACACACTGGTAAAACGTTCCACATACCCCATCAGCGTAACCAGTCCGCCCAATAGCACCACTTCTCCGGGAACCCAGTTTTGCCACACATATCCTACCAGTATCACCACGTATATCATGGCCACCAGCATATCTACTACAAACCACTTCCACTCGTTGATGGCTACATTCCGGCGAAAGGGCGGCCAAACGGTCATGATGCGGGCAAGCAATGTTTTCTGGAGCCTTTCCTGCAGCCTGAGTGTAATTACGGTAATAACATTGGACAGGCTGTCGAATAAGGCTGATGAAACAGTGTGTTCTTTTTCATTTACTTCTTCCAGGGTCCTGATATAAGGCCTGTCAAACTGCAGGATGGTAAATACAACCAGGATGCCCATGATCACCGCCACTCCGCCAAAGACCGGTGAAAAGTAAAGCATCGCTGCAAATGAAAAAACAAATTTTGAAAGTGTATGAACGTATTCAAAGCCCCTTTCATAAAAATTCCGGATAGATTCATAGGCCTTCCGGATACGATTGATGATCTCCCCCGAATGATGATCCTGTTGCCACTTCACAGGAAGCTGTAATACCTTATGGTAATATTCATCCATAAAGCTCCTGGCGATAAAAAAAGCCAGCTTCCGCTCAACGATCCTTGCCGGGCCATGCAGCGCCCAGTCCGCCAGCTTTACGCCCAGGTACACGAGACCGTATATCCAGGTGCGCTGCAAAGCATTGGCGCCGTTTTGCTGGAGATCATTGATATAGGTACCCCAAAGGACGGGTAAGGCCGCCTGCGTAAGATTACTTAAGGCAAAAGCGGTATAGATAATAATATACTGAAAACGTAACGGGCCGGCGTATTGCCAGCAAACCTGCAGCATGAATATATAGGGGTTGCGGGAATATTTCGACCGGTGGCTCATGCTGGTGATAAATTATCGTGCAAATTAATATGCAAAATCCAAATTTTATGATCCGTGTAAGAAGCGAAAGAAATTTAATGGGAAACAGGTTTTTTATTGTAACCAGAACCATTCCTGATTCGCCATGGCAGACCCGCCTCTGGAATTTTCTCCTTTTAATTACCACATATTAACAGCCGCATCTCTGTTATACCCGTAATTATCAATAATTTTATAGCCGGCTTCAACATTGTGAATATGGCTGCTGTATTACCATCCCTGCTTCTTCACCTCCTGTTTGGGCTGGTTGTATTGTTTACGCCGCCTGGAGCCGGAAAGGTCTATGGACAACATACCATATCCGTGACACTGTTGTTTGAACACACAGCAGGAACGCAACCGTTGGAGCTTGACAAGGTTTATACCAACAGCTTCAGCGAATCTTTCTCTGTCAGTAAATTCAGGTATTACATAAGCGGGATTGAATTTAAAGACACCATCACGGGAAAAGACCACCTGGTAAAGGACCGCTATTTTCTCATAAAAGAAGGAGATAAAGCCTCGCAAAGCATTACAGTGGAACTGCCACAGGGAAAATATCACCGGCTGTCTTTCCTGGTAGGCGTGGACAGCATCAAAAATGTCAGCGGTGCACAGTCGGGCGTACTCGACCCACTGAATGGAATGTTCTGGACCTGGCAGTCGGGGTATATTATGGCAAAGCTGGAAGGAAGATCCCCGGCATCCCCGCTCCAACATCGCATGTTTGAATATCATATCGGAGGATACAGCGGAGGGCACAGTGTTTTGAATAAAATATCACTGCCGTTTCCGGAGAAAGCTATTCTTTCCAGGGAAACATTTCTCCACATAACCGTTGATGTCAATAAATGGTTTGACGGAGTTCATCCATTATCCATAGCGGCTTATCCGGCATGTACAACCACGGGAAAGCTGGCAAAAGATTTTTCTGAAAATTATCAGACCATGTTTGCCATAAAAGATATCGGTACGCAATGAAAAACGGGATCCTCAAAATAGTAACGGCTGTTTTATTGCTGCTGACCGGCAGCCAGCTTGCATTTATGGACCCCGGCGCCGGTTTTTTCAGGCAGAGGATTCCTCCCGGCTTTCCAGCACCGGTATATGATTTTAAAAACAATCCTGTTACAAAAGACGGCTTTGAGCTGGGTAAGCGACTGTTTTACGATGGCAAAATTGCAGGGGACGGGCAAACAGCCTGCGCATCCTGTCATCAGCAATTTGCCGCCTTTGCTGATTTTGAACATGTATTCAGCCATGGTGCGTTAAACCGCTTTACCAGCAGGAATGCCCCCCCGTTATTCAACCTTGCATGGCATAAAGAATTTCATGCTGACGGCGCTATCAACCACATTGAATGGCAACCGCTGGCACCATTGACAGGGCATAACGAAATGAACAATACCATTGAAGAGGTGATCGGCACATTGCAGAACGACATCACCTATAAGAAGATATTCAAAAAAGCATTCGGAACAGAAACTATCGAAAGCAAACATATATTATATGCGCTGACGCAATTCACCGGTAGCCTGGTGTCAGCTGATTCCAGGTACGACCGTGTCAAAGCGGGTAAGGACCGGTTTACCGAATGGGAGGAACAGGGCTACCGTTTATTCCTCTCCCGCTGTGCCGAATGCCATACAGAGCCGCTGTTCACTGATCTTAAATACCATAATATCGGGCTGCCGGTTGACAGTTTTCTGAATGACTACGGAAGAATGGTGGTAACAGGTGAAAAAGAAGACTCCCTGAAATTCAAAACCCCCAGCCTGCGAAATATTACCCGTACAGAGCCGTATATGCACGATGGCCGTTTTTGGGGATTAAGCACGGCAATCAATCACTGGCAGACCCTTTCTTTATCAGATTCAACTGCCAGCTCCATACTTCGTGGCGGATCTGTGCTGGACAAGCAGGAAATAAGGTACCTCGTTTCCTTTTTATATACGTTGACAGACACCACTTTTCTGACAGATAAACGGTTTGCGGATCCCATTCCCGGTAATTTGATCCACGCGCCGTTCCGGTAAATTCAGCAATATTTAATAATTTACAATAAAGCCGCTAAAAGCCATCATCATGAAATACCTGATCACTGCACTGCTGGGTTTGTTTTTTGTATTGCCCGCCTCAGGACAACAACAGCCGGTAGAATGGTCGTTTTTTTCAAAGAAATTAAATAACAGGGAGCATGAGATCCACCTGGTGGCCACAATTGACAGGGGGTGGCATATTTATGCGCAATCTTCTTCAACAAAAGGACCTTCTCCTGTCATTATCCGTTTTTCACCATCGCCTGCTATCACATTTCATAAAGGAATAAAAGAAGAAGGGGAATTATTAAAAAAGAAAAACATCGAGGGCGTCAACGTGCGGTACTTCGAAAACCAGGTAATATTTATTCAGAAAATTACGATAACAGGCATCGCAGCAACGGTAAAAGGATCTGTCACTTTTGTTGCCGCCAGCGGCTCGCAAATACTTCCATCCCAAACAGTCGATTTCTCCATCATCCCGGCACAGGAGATTCAGTAAAATATTCACCAAAAGCAGGGTTTACCAACCCTTTTTTATAAAAACTCCATTATTATCTTTTTTATAAACATTATAAAATATAATAATATAAATTCAACTTTGGTGTAAGAATTGTTTATAATGTTTTTTTAAAACACCAACCTCCCCTTTTGATCTACAAGTTCAAAATGTTCGTATTTTTACTTGTTAATTTTTCGTAAAAAGCCTAGCTTAGGTTAAATTACTCCTAAGTAGTGGAACATACATAACTATGAAGGTTGTTTCAGTCCCTGCTCCGGTGAACGGAGATTGCTTGCCAAAAAACAAGTTTCAAATCATTTCAGGAATGAAACGACTCTTTTATTTGCTAACATTATTTCTTTTGACCGGGAACCTGGTTTCCGGTCAGGCTGTTTGTGGCTTTGATACAAATAACAGGATTTTTACAAAAACATTTCCGGAAGCTGCCAAATCAATGCGTAATAACGATAGTAAGATCAAACGCATGACAGACCGCGGTATATCGTTTCGGGAAACACAGCAGCCGGTCAATATTCCCGTTGTTGTACATATACTGCATACGGGGGACACAGTAGGTTCTTCTTACAATCCCAGTGACGAAAAAATCATGGATGCGATAGAATACCTGAATGAAATATATTCCGGTACACACAGTTCGCTGACCCCTGCCGGCACGGATGCGGCCGGAGACATCGGTATACGGTTCGTACTGGCGAAACGGGACCCCGACTGCAACCCCACCAATGGCATCAGGCGTATTAATATGTCCGAAGATGCTTTTTACATAGAAAACGGCGCTTTAAATGCGGATATAGAATATGACATGGCATTGAAAACTCCTATAGCATGGGATATAAGCCGCTATTATAACATTTATGTTGTAAACAAAATAAACGGAAATGACGGAAGCCAGGGTCAATTCATAGCCGGGTTTGCATATTTCCCCGTAAATCATATCGTAGATGGAACTGTGATCCTTGCTTCCGAAATGCGGAGGGGCTCTAAAACTTTCGTTCACGAGATCGGGCATGCATTTAATTTATACCATCCGTTCGAAGGCTCCACGCACAGGGAAGAGTGCCCTGCCGGAGAAGGCGACCATGTAGATGATACAGATCCGATATCCATGAACTCAAATGATGGTGTCATCAACTTTGAATGCCGGTCCGGATTGAACCCATGCAATAACAACCAGCCTTATTCTATCCGGACGGAGAATAATATCATGAATTATACCGCTTGTTACAGCCTGTTCACACCCGGGCAAAAAGCACGTATGAATGCCAGCCTGCTGCTGGAAGAACGTGCTTCACTCGTAACTTCCAACGCGTTGCTTCCCACTTTTGACGGCGGTGGGGAAGCGTGCGACCCCAAAATCAATTTTGAAGAAGATGAGGTGGTTTTGCCCGTTTCCATGGTTCAAACAACAGGCTGCCGTGATTACAAGGACTTTACTTTTTATGTTAACATCAGTAATACACCGGCATCCAGCTCTACCGTCACACTATATCCAGATGAAGATTCCAATGCAATGGAAAAAGTAGACTTTGACTTTGTGGGTGGAAACCGTGTTATTTTTCCTGCGGGCAGCCGCCAAAGAAAACCCTTTACCATACGCATATATGATGTAGGTCAAAGAGAGACTGCCCAAAAGCTGGCGTTGAACTTTACGGTACAGGGAGGCAGCACACTGAAAGGAACCGCAATTCCGGTGATGCATATATGGCTGAAACCCAATGATACCCGGCCGGTTATTGATAAGTCTGAAAAACATATTACTGTCGGAAAGGAAGAGATGTTCATCCTGGATGCAAATTTATTCAACGCTGCTTTGAAGCATCAGAAATCAATGATCCAGTATAACAGGGCAGAAATGGCCGCAGCGGGATTAAAAGCAGGAAACATCAACGGCATGCAGCTTTTCCTTACCAAAAACAGCACCCGTCCGTTCAAAAAGCTGACCATCAAATTAATGCATAGTACTGCTGCCATGCTGGTAAAAGATGGCGATATCACTCCTTCGGGGGCCGGTCAGCAGGTTTTCTCCAGGGCATCGTACACCACGCAGGATGGCATGAACGAATTTATATTTGATAAGCCTTTTACCTGGAATGGAAGAGATAATATCCGCATTGAAGCCTGCTTTGACAATGGAACGGAAGAGGAGGAGGAAGGTAACGATTACCTGACGGGGTATAGCGATAACTCCGGCTATGAAACCAGCAACCTGCTTACTTCTGTTTTAAGTTGCAGTACCCGTCTCACCGCTTTCTCTAATTATGGTGACGGCATAAAACCTATGATCGTGTTCACGCAGGTGGCAGCAGGCAACCCTGTTGCAAATACCCCGGGTGCAACCCGGCAGAAATACCTCGGGCCTTATGGGAAAATATTTTTCTATGATAATTCCAACCCTAAAAGGGTGATCGCTTCCATTAAAAACCTTACCGACTGGAATTATGGTTGTGTAAAAGTGGAAATAGACCGGGGAGGCGACAGGGCATTTCCTTTCTGGACCCTGGACCCGGCTTATTTTGTTACGGAAAAAACCTTCCTGATAACACCGCAATATGCCAATAAAAACGGGGTTTTTGAAGTAAGCCTTTATTACACTGCTTCCGAAAAAGCCGGGTATGAGCAGGTAACCAACGGCAACTGGAATAACATCCAGGTATTGAAAACAGGCGGTATTGCTGCAGGAACGATAAATCCGCTGAACCGGCAGCAAAACAAGGTTGACTTCAATAATGTGTTACACGAAACTTTCGGCAACGACTATGTGATCACCAGCACATTCTCTACCGGCATCGAAAATGTGACAGGTTTTACCTCAGGGGTCATCAGCAGCGCTTTACCCGTGGATTGGGTGAATTTTAAAGGCGATACAAGAGAATCGTACACAGCGCTTACCTGGACGACAGAGAATGAAATAAATACCAGCTACTTTGAGGTGGAAGTCAGCAAAGACGGCATCCTGTTTGAATCTCTTGGCACCATAAACGCAGGCAACCAGGCAGGCGTCCACTCTTATTCCTATAATCACCTGAACCCGGGAAGCGGAACCTTGTATTACAGGATCAAGCAGGTGGACAATGATCTTAAATACACTTATAGCAATGTCATCAGGCTTCGGAGAAACGGTGCAGGGGCACCTTCGATCTTTCCCGTGCCCGCGGGTAACAGCATTACCATCGACTTTGGCAGGCCGGTGAGCAATACCAGGATACAGATCCTAACAGGTGACCTGAGGACAGTTCATACAGAGGTTGTAAATGGTCCGGTGCAGGCACAAACCATCTCTGTCGCAAAGCTGCCTGCAGGCTTTTATTCCGTACGTATCATATCGGACCGGGATGTATATGCGCTTCGGTTTGTAAAATACTGATAATAATGTTATTGCAGTTATTTGTCTACCTTTGCGGGCTTACTCACTGAAATACCTGCCGGGTTAAAAGCCGGAACCAGGTTAAATTGGTTTTTTTGGCATTTTTAAGGGAAAAATTTATTTATATACTAATAAATTAGTATTAACTTTGCGGCCAAATAAGCAGAATAAAAATTTGGATGTTTAAAAAAAATTGAGATGTCATTAGTATCTGAAAAAAAATCAAAAATCTTTTCTGAATTCGGTGGAAATGAGAATAATACCGGTTCAATAGAAGCACAAATTGCAATATTGACAGAGCGTATCACCCATATTTCCGGTCATTTAAAGCAAAATAAAAAAGACTTTTCTTCCAACAGGGGCTTGCTGCAGTTGGTAGGCGAAAGAAAAAGCCTGCTTACTTACCTGAGCAAACACAATCTTGAAGGATATCGCGCATTGATTGAAAAACTCGGACTCAGAAAATAATCATATCGTTACAACATGTCGTTATTCCCAACAGTATATACCGGTTGGGAATAATGATTTTTAGGCGATTATTGCAACAATAATTTTTATACAATAGGCAAATAAGGCATTATCTATCCTACTCCCTCATTCCTGTTGCCTATTTCAATTAACAAGTATGTTTTCTCAACCATTACAAGTATCATTTGATCTCGGTGATAACCGGATCGTGACCATAGAAACGGGTAAACTTGCCCGCCAGGCAGACGGTTCCGTTACCGTACGCCAGGGAAACTGTATTATCATGGCAACCGTTGTTGCTAACAAAGAACCCAAGCCGGGGCAGGAATTTTTCCCGCTCAGCGTGGATTACATGGAGAAATTCTCTTCCGCCGGCCGTATTCCGGGTTCGTTTTTTAAACGGGAAGGAAGACTGAGTGATTACGAAGTGTTGATCAGCCGCCTGGTGGACAGAGCGTTGCGTCCCCTGTTCCCGGAAGACTATTTCTGTGAGGTTCAGGTAATTATATCGCTTATCTCAAGCGATAGTGAGATCATGCCGGATGCCCTGGCTTGCCTGGCTGCATCAGCAGCGCTGGCAGTATCAGATGTGCCCATTAAAGAGATCATCTCCGAAGTACGGGTTGCCCGCGTAAATGGAAATTTTGTGGTGAATCCCTCCCGCACAGAACTGGCAACCGCCGATATGGATTTCATCATTGGTGCTACAGAAAAGAACCTGATGATGGTGGAAGGAGAATCGAAAGAATGTAGCGAAGAGGACCTGGTGCAGGCGCTGGGTATTGCCCATGAAGCCATTAAAGTACAGATCAAGGCACAGCAGGAGCTGCGCGATAAAAAAGGCGTTACCCAGAAAAGAGAATATACCAAACCCGAGCAAAACGAAGCTATCCTTCAAAAAGTAACGGAGTTTGCAAAAGAGAAAATATATCAGATCTCAAAATCCGGGACTTCCAAGCATGAGCGTTCTGATGCTTTTTCAAAGCTGAAAGAAGAGCTGATCGCTTCCCTGGGAGAAGAACCCGCGGAAGAAGATGTGAAATTTGCTGCCAAATATTACGATGATCTTCAGTGGGAGATTGTACGGAATATGATACTGGACGACCGTACCCGCCTGGATGGACGTAACCTGGACCAGGTTCGCCCCCTTGCCATGGAAACGGATATACTTCCTACCCCTCACGGTTCTGCCCTGTTCACCAGGGGAGAAACCCAGTCGCTGACCACCGTTACCCTGGGTACCCCCCTGGATGAGCTGCTGGTAGAAAGCGCTGCAAAATCAGATTATACCAAGTTTATTTTACACTATAACTTCCCTCCTTTCTCTACCGGCGAGATCAAGTTCTTAAGAGCGCCCGGTCGTCGCGAAGTAGGACATGGAAACCTGGCTATGCGCTCCCTGAAGCAGATGATGCCCGGCAATGATTACGCTTATACCATAAGGGTGGTAAGCGATATCCTTGAATCGAACGGTTCTTCGTCTATGGCAACTGTTTGCGCAGGCTCACTAGCGCTGATGGATGCAGGTGTGCCCATTCCCAAGCACGTGGGCGGTGTGGCAATGGGATTGATCACAAGAGCTTCCGATAACAAGTACGCCATCCTGACTGATATTCTCGGAGATGAAGATCACCTGGGAGATATGGACTTTAAGGTAACAGGTACCCGTGAAGGGATCTGTGGTGTGCAGATGGATATCAAGATCGATGGATTGAGCATGGAAACCATGCGGGAAGCCCTGGAGCAGGCCCGGAAAGGCCGCTTACATATCCTGGATGCCATGTACGAATGTGTAAACGCTGCCAGGGAAGAGGTGAAACCCCATGCACCAAGAATGGAAAAGCTCTTTATTGACAAAGAATTCATCGGTGCAGTGATCGGGCCCCAGGGTAAAGTGATCCAGGAGATCCAGCGCTCTACCGGCACTACCATCAATATCGAAGAGATCGGTAACGTAGGGGAAGTAAGCATCTTCTCTCCTGCCAAAGAAGGATTGGATAAAGCGGTCGCCTGGGTCAAAGGCATTGTGGCTGTACCATCCGTGGGAGAAGTATACGAAGCCACTGTGAAGGGCATCAAGGAGTTCGGCGCCTTCGTAGAATTCATGCCCGGCAAACAGGGATTATTACATATCAGTGAAATAAGCTGGAAACGCCTGGAAAGCATGGAGGGGGTACTGAAAGAAGGCGATACCGTAAAAGTGAAGTTGATAGGTCTAGATCAAAAAACAGGTAAATTCAAGCTCAGCAGGAAAGCATTGATCCCTAAACCTGATTTTACCAACAAACCCAGGCCGCAGCAGGAAAACCGGCCTGAGGCATAACATCCATTCCGGATATAATGAAATCAAGCTATCGGGTAGTTACCCGGTAGCTTTTTACTTTAAATGAAATCATCATGAATGAAGTATTTGTAGAGATGGTTGTAAAAGGTGATCCTGCACAACTGGAGATCATACTGGCACAGCTTAATGAAGGCATGAATATTGAAGGTGTGGAGGAAAGCGAAGGTTACCTGAAATTTTATTTTAAGAAAGAGCATTTTAACGAAGAAATACTTAAAAATTTAATTGATATAAATAATATAAATTATTCTATATCAAATGTTAACAATAAAAATTGGAATGCGATATGGGAATCAGATTTCCAGCCCGTAGTGGTGAACGGGTTCGCTTCCATACGGGCAGATTTTCACCCTGCC
>Ga0222429_100666_pt1 | contig 17706 bp, 15 predicted proteins | sample 1B50Ametagenome_FD_182475 | JGI IMG/M metagenome (GOLD analysis project Ga0222429, IMG submission 182475) | Enriched microbial communities from leaf-cutter ant dump, University of Wisconsin, Madison, United States - 1B50A (version 2) | ecosystem: Environmental > Terrestrial > Nest > Insects nest...
TTTCTCCTCCATGGCTTCGAGCAGTGCGCTTTGCGTCTTGGGGCTGGCGCGGTTGATTTCGTCGGCCAGCAGCACCTGGGTGAAGACCGGGCCGGGGTGGAACACGAAGGACTGGCCGGTGCGCTCGTAGACCGACACGCCGGTCAGGTCGCTGGGCATCAGGTCGGCGGTGAATTGCACGCGGGCGAATTCCAGGCCGAAACTGCGCGCCAGCGCGTGCGCCAGCGTCGTCTTGCCCACGCCCGGGACGTCCTCGATGAGCAGGTGGCCGCCCGCCAGCAGGCAGGCCACGCAGTCCTGCACCTGGGCCGTCTTGCCCACGATCACCGTGTTAAGCTGGGCCAGCAGCGCCGCAATGGTTTTTTGTGCATCCATGGCGCGACGTTATCCGAAAAAAGAACCGCTGGAGACAAGACTGTGAGCAGGACGGGCTATTACTCCCACCGCGACTTCTGGAAGCACGAGATGGGCGCGGGCCACCCGGAATGCCCGGCGCGGCTCGACGCGATCGAGGACCGGCTGCTGGTCAGCGGCGTGCTCGACGCGCTGGAGCGGCGCGACCCGCCGCTGGCGGCGCTGGCCGACGTCGAGCTGGCGCACGACCGCATGTACGTCGCGTCGCTGCGCGGCCTGTCGGACCGGCTGGCCGAGGAGCAGGACGCAGGCGGGCCGGCCTACGCGCAGATCGACACCGACACCAGCATCAACCGCCACACCTGGCAGGCGGCGCTGCGCGCGGCGGGCGCGGCGCTGGCGGCCACCGACGCGGTGATGGCCGGCGAGCTGGAAAACGCCTTTTGCAGCGTACGCCCGCCGGGCCACCACGCCGAGCGGGACAAGGCCATGGGCTTTTGCTTCTTCAACAACGTGGCGGTTGCCGCCAAGTACGCGCTGCAGCGCCATCGCCTCAAGCGCGTGGCGGTGGTCGACTTCGACGTGCACCACGGCAACGGCACCGAGAACATCCTGGCGGGCGACGAGCGCGCGCTCATGGTGAGCATCTTCCAGCACCCGTTCTACCCCTTCAGCGGCGACCAGCACCCGGCGGCCAATATGTGCAACGTGCCGGTGCCGGCCTACACCAAGGGCATGGACGTGCGCGACATCGTCGAGATGGTCTGGATGCCGCGCCTGGAGGCCTTCAAGCCCGAGATGATCTTCGTGAGCGCCGGCTTCGACGCGCACCGCGAGGACGACATGGGCCAGCTCGGCCTGACCGAGCAGGACTACACCTGGATCACCATGCGCGTGAAGGACGTGGCGCGCCGCTTCGCCAAGGGGCGCATCGTCTCGTGCCTGGAAGGCGGCTACATGATGGGGCCGCTGTCGCGCAGCGTGGAAGCGCACCTGCGCGTGCTGGCGGATTTATAGGCGTCCCCCTGAGCCGCGGCGCGGCGGGCCAATCAATGGCATGCAGAACATGGAGCTGACGACGATGCATTCTGATGAACTTCTGCTCACCACCCGCGACGCGCGCGGCGTGGTCACGCTGACCCTGAACGACCCGGCGCGCTTCAACGCGCTGGGCAGCGACATGCTGGCCGCGCTGCAGCGCGCGCTGGACGCGGCGGCCGCCGACGAAGGCGTGCGCGCCGTGGTGCTGGCCGGCGCCGGCAAGGCGTTCTGCGCGGGCCACAACCTCAAGGACATGGCCGCACACCCGGATCTGGCCTGGTACCAGCAGCTGTTCGCCCAGTGCTCGCGCGTCATGCTCGGTATCCAGAAGCTGCCGGTGCCAGTGATCGCCCGGGTGCATGGCATGGCCGCCGCCGCCGGCTGCCAGCTGGTGGCGCAGTGCGACCTGGCCGTTGCCAGCAGCGCCGCCAGCTTTGCCACCAGCGGCATCCACTACGGGCTGTTCTGCGCCACGCCCAGCGTGCCGCTGGTGCGCAACGTGCCGGTCAAGCGTGCCATGGAGATGCTGCTGACCGGCGACTTCATCGACGCGCAGACGGCGCTGGCCCAGGGACTGGTCAACCGGGTGGCGGCGCCCGAGCAGCTCGACGCCGAGCTGGAGAAGCTGCTCGCCGCCATCGTTGAAAAACCCCGCGTGGCGCTGGCCATGGGCAAGGCGCTGGTCTACCAGCAGCGCGAGCTGGGGCTGGACGCGGCCTACCAGCTGGCAGGCCAGACCATGGCCTGCAACATGATCGACGAGGCTGCGCAGGAGGGCGCGCGCGCCTTTGCCGAAAAGCGCAAGCCGGCCTGGAAGCCGTAGCCGCGCTGCCTGCGTCCAGCCGCCGCCGGGCCTGGCGGCGCACGGCCGAATATCACCTACGCGTCACTTGCCGGCGCGCAAATGCTCGACCGGCGTCGCAGGGGCTGGCATAATCTTTAAAAAGCACGATCGTTCTTTTTTATTGGGTCGCCATTCGTTCACATGAATGCTGCAGCGCGCAATAGAATGATCCGGTTTACGTTAACGTCAATCAAGCATCAACCATCAAGGAGCCGCTGCAATGAAGGTACTCGTCCCCGTCAAGCGCGTGGTGGACTACAACGTCAAGGTCCGGGTGAACTCGGACGGCACGGGTGTGGACATCGCCAACGTCAAGATGAGCATGAACCCGTTCGACGAAATCGCCGTCGAGGAGGCCGTGCGCCTGAAGGAAAAGGGCGTGGTCACCGAGGTCATCGCCGTCTCGTGCGGCGTTGACAAATGCCAGGAGACGCTGCGCACCGCCATGGCCATCGGCGCCGACCGCGCCATCCTGGTGGAAACCGCCGAAGAACTGCAGCCCCTGGCCGTGGCCAAGCTGCTCAAGGCGCTGGTCGACAAGGAGCAGCCCCAGCTCGTCATCCTGGGCAAGCAGGCCATCGACGACGACGCCAACCAGACCGGCCAGATGCTGGCCGCGCTGGCCGACCTGCCGCAAGCCACCTTCGCCAGCAAGGTCGAGCTGACGGCCGACAGCGCCACCGTGACGCGCGAAGTCGACGGCGGCCTGGAGACCATCGCTCTCACCCTGCCGGCCGTCATCACCACCGACCTGCGCCTGAACGAGCCGCGCTACGTGACGCTGCCCAACATCATGAAGGCCAAGAAGAAGCAGCTTGACGTCGTCAAGCCCGCCGACCTGGGCGTGGACGTCGCCTCGCGCCTGAAGACGCTCAAGGTCGCCGAGCCCCCGAAGCGCGGCGCCGGCGTCAAGGTGCCCGACGTCGCCGCTCTGGTGGACAAGCTCAAGAACGAAGCCAAGGTCATCTAAGGCCGCAAGGAGAACACGAACATGACCGCACTCGTTATCGCAGAACACGACAACGCCTCGATCAAGGGCGCCACCCTCAACGCCGTCACCGCCGCCGCTGCCTGCGGGGCAGAGGTGCACGTGCTCGTCGCCGGTGAAGGCGCGGGCGCCGCAGCGGCCGCCGCCGCGCAGATCGCCGGCGTGGCCAAGGTGCTGCACGCCGACGGCGCCAGCCTGAAGAACGGCCTGGCCGAGAACCTGGCCGCCCAGGTGCTGGCCGTGGCCGGCAACTACAGCCACATCCTGTTCTCGGCCACCGCCAGCGGCAAGAACGCCGCCCCGCGCGTGGCCGCCAAGCTGGACGTGGCGCAGATCAGCGACATCACCAAGGTCGTCTCCGCCGACACCTTCGAGCGCCCGATCTACGCCGGCAACGCCATCGCCACCGTGCAGTCCGGCGACGCCACCAAGGTGCTCACCGTGCGCTCCACCGGCTTTGACGCCGCCGCCGCCACCGGCGGCAGCGCCGCCGTCGAGACCGTGGCCGCCGTGGCCGACTCGGGCAAGAGCCGCTTCGTCGGCAGCGAGCTGGCCAAGAGCGACCGTCCCGAACTGACCGCCGCCAAGATCATCGTCTCCGGTGGCCGGGCCCTGGGCAGCAAGGAAAAGTTCGACGAAGTCATCACCCCCCTGGCCGACAAGCTGGGCGCGGCCATTGGCGCGTCGCGCGCCGCCGTGGACGCGGGCTACGCCGCCAACGACCTGCAGGTCGGCCAGACCGGCAAGATCGTGGCGCCGCAGCTGTACATCGCCTGCGGCATCTCGGGCGCCATCCAGCATCTGGCGGGCATGAAGGACTCCAAGGTGATCGTGGCGATCAACAAGGACCCCGAGGCGCCCATCTTCAGCGTGGCCGACTACGGCCTGGAGGCCGACCTGTTCACGGCCGTGCCGGAGCTGGTCAAGGCGCTGTAAGCTGCATCCTCGATCCGGCCGCCGTGTTCCAGCCGGGCGCGGCGGCCGTTCCCGGATTCCTTGTGCGGGAGGTGGCGACATGGCTTCAGGAGTGGTGCATCACTCGACCCTGGTGGGCGAACTCAAGAGCGAACACCGGGAACTGCTGGCGACGTTCGGCCTGCTCCGGCACGCCGCCGAAGAGCGCGACGCGGCCGGCTTCAGGCGCGCGCTGGCGGCGTTCAAGGCGCTGCTGGTGCCGCACCTGGTCAAGGAGTCGTTCAAGGTCTACACCTACCTGCGCCAGGAGTACAAGGCCAAGGGCGACCTGGCGGTGTACGACATGGTCACCGCCTACAAGAGCGAGATGACCGGCATCGGCGATACGGCGCTGCGCTTCGTCGAAAGCTGCGACCAGATGGCGGACGACGCCATCGACTTCGTCCAGATCGACGCCACGCTGCACACCATGGGCCGCCTGCTGGGCGACCGCATCCGGCGCGAGGAAGCCGAGCTGTACCCCCTCTACCAAACCACCCACTGACCGTTTTCCTGCGAGCACATCCATCATGAGTTACCAAGCCCCCGTCAAGGACATGTTGTTTGCCATCGAGCACCTGGCACGCATAGACCAAGTGGCGCGCATCCCGGGGTTCGAAGACGCGGGCCTGGAGACCGCGGCCGCCGTGCTCGAAGAATGCGCCAAGCTGGCCGAGGGCGTGATCGCCCCGCTCAACGTCGAGGGCGACAGAAACCCTTCCTCCTTCGCTGACGGCCAGGTCACGACCACGCCCGGCTTCAAGGAGGCGTTCCGCCAGTTTGCCGAAGGCGGCTGGCAGGGGCTGCAGCACCCGGTGGACTTTGGCGGCCAAGGCCTGCCCAAGACCATCGGCGCGGCCTGCGGCGAAATGGTCAACAGCGCCAACCTGAGCTTTGCGCTGTGCCCGCTGCTGACCGACGGCGCCATCGAGGCGCTGCTCACGGCCGGCAGCGACGAGCTCAAGGCCATCTACCTGGAAAAACTGGTGTCGGGCGAATGGACCGGCACCATGAACCTGACCGAACCCCAGGCCGGCTCCGACCTGGCCCTGGTACGCACCCGCGCCGAGCCGCAGCCGGACGGCACGTACAAAATCTTCGGCACCAAGATCTTCATCACCTATGGCGAGCACGACATGGCGGACAACATCGTCCACCTGGTGCTGGCGCGCGTGGCCGGCGCGCCCGAGGGCGTCAAGGGCATCAGCCTGTTCGTCTGCCCGAAGTTCATGGTGGGCGCCGACGGCAGCCTGGGCGCGCGCAACGACGTGCACTGCGTCAGCATCGAGCACAAGCTGGGCATCAAGGCATCGCCCACGGCGGTGCTGCAGTTCGGTGACCATGGTGGCGCCGTGGGCTATCTGGTGGGCGAGGAAAACCGCGGCCTGGAGTACATGTTCATCATGATGAATGCCGCGCGCTACGGCGTGGGCGTGCAGGGCATCGCGGTGGCCGAGCGCGCCTACCAGCAGGCCGTGGCCTACGCCCGCGAGCGCGTGCAAAGCCGCCCGGTGGACGGCTCGGTCAAGGCCAGCGCAACCATCATCCACCACCCCGACGTGCGCCGCATGCTGATGACCATGCGCGCGCTGACCGAAGGCTGCCGCGCCATGGCCAGCGTGGCTGCCGCCGCCTACGACGCCGCGCACCACCACCCCGACGCGCAGGTGGCCCGGGACAACGCCGCTCTCTACGAATTCATGGTGCCGCTGGTCAAGGGCTACAGCACCGAGATGAGCCAGGAAGTCACCAGCCTGGGCGTGCAGGTGCACGGCGGCATGGGCTTCATCGAGGAAACCGGCGCCGCCCAGCACTACCGCGACAGCAAGATCCTGACCATCTACGAAGGCACGACCGCCATCCAGGCCAACGACCTGGTGGGCCGCAAGACCGCGCGCGACGGCGGCCAGGTGGCGCGCGCCGTGGCCGCGCAGATCGAGCAGACCGAAGCCGACCTGGCCGCCAGCGGAACGCCGGCCGCCAAGTCGGTGGCCACGCGCCTGGCGGCCGCGCGCCGCGCCTACCTGGACGCGGTGGACTTCATCGCCGACGCGGCCAAGGCCAGCCCCAACGACGCCTACGCCGCCAGCGTGCCCTACCTGATGCTGGCGGGCAACCTGGTGGCCGGCTGGCAGCTGGGCCGCTCGCTGCTGGTGGCGCAGGAACTGTCCGCCAAGGGACAGGACGCGGCCTTCATGCAGGCCAAGATCACCACCGCGCAGTTCTACGCCGAGCACGTGCTGCCGCGCACCGCGGGCCTGCGCGAAGCCATCGTGCACGGCGGCGCGAGCTGCTGCGCCATGGCGTTCGACGCCTTTTGAGATTGCTTCCTAAACAATAGCTGTTAGCGCTTTACTGGTAAGCGCTGCGGCTCAATTTAACCATTGAATCCGGAGACCCGCACCATGGCCCTGCCCAGTGTTCTGCAACAACTCTCGCTGCCGGTGATCGGCTCGCCGCTGTTCATCATCAGCAACCCCAAGCTGGTCATAGAGCAGTGCAAGGCCGGCATCGTCGGCTCCATGCCGGCGCTCAACGCCCGCCCGGCCGAGCAGCTCGAAGACTGGCTGGCCGAAATCACCGAGACCCTGGCGGCCTACAACAAGGCCAACCCGGACAAGCCCGCCGCGCCCTTCGCCATCAACCAGATCGTGCACAAGAGCAACGACCGGCTGGAGCACGACATGCAGGTCTGCGCCAAGTACAAGGTGCCGGTGGTCATCACCAGCCTGGGCGCGCGCGAGGACGTGAACCAGGCCGTGCACGGCTGGGGCGGCGTGGTGCTGCACGACATCATCAACAACAAGTTCGCGCACAAGGCCATCGAGAAGGGCGCCGACGGCCTGATCGCCGTGGCCGCGGGCGCCGGCGGCCATGCCGGCACCAAGAGCCCGTTCGCCCTGGTGCAGGAAATCCGCCAGTGGTTCGACGGCCCGCTGGCGCTGTCGGGCGCCATCGCCTCGGGCGACGCCGTGCTGGCCGCCCAGGCCATGGGCGCGGACCTGGCCTATATGGGATCGGCCTTCATCGCCACGCACGAGGCGCGCGCCAGCGACGCCTACAAGCAGGCCATCGTCGAATGCAACTCCGACGACATCGTCTACAGCAACCTGTTCACCGGCGTGCACGGCAACTACCTGGCACCGTCGATCCGCACCGCCGGGCTGGACCCGGACAACCTGCCCGAGTCCGACCCGAGCAAGATGAACTTCGGCGGCGCGTCGGCCAAGGCCTGGAAGGACATCTGGGGCTGCGGCCAGGGCATCGGCGCCATCGGCTCCGTGGTCAGCACGGCCGAGATGGTGGCGCGCCTCAAGCGCGAATACACGGCGGCACGGGCCCGGCTGCAGCTGGGCTGAACCGGCACCGTTGAATGCGGCGGCGCTTGCCTGCGGGTTTTCCCTGAAAGGCAGATAATCCCCCGTATCGAAGGTTGACAGGGCCGGCTTCGCCGGCCCGTTTCGTTTTTTGTGGCTTGCATGTCATCACAACGCAGCGCGCTGATCGACAGCGCCAAGGGACTGGCCTGCGCGGCCATCGTCTGGCATCACCTGGCTTTCTACGGCACCATGCCCGACGCGGCGCGCGGCGTGCTGCCCGGGGTGATCGACTGGCTGGCCGAATACGCACGCATGGCGGTGCAGGTGTTCCTGGTGCTGGGCGGCTACCTGGCGGCGGCCAGCCTGGCGCCGCAGGGCCGGGCGCGCCTGGACCGGCCGGGCTTGCGCATCGTGCGCCGCTTCATGCGCCTGGTCGTGCCGTACGCCGTGGCGCTGGTGGTGGTGATGCTGGTGTCCGAGGCGCTGCGGCCCTGGTTCCACGATCCGGCGCTGTCGGGCGAGCCGGGGTTCTGGCAATTGGTGGCGCATGCGCTGCTGCTGCAGGGCATTGCCGGGCAGGAGTCGCTGTCCGCTGGCGTCTGGTACGTGGCGATCGACTTCCAGCTTTACCTGCTCACGGTGCTGCTGTTCTGGGCCGCGTGGCGCGGCGCGGCCAGGCTGCGGGCGCGCTGGGCGCGCCTGCCGCACGGCCTGACGCTGGCGCAGCTGCTGGTGGTGGCGCTGGCGACCGCGTCGCTGCTGCATTTCAACCGCGACGCGGCGTGGGACAACTGGGCGCTGTACTTCTTTGGCGCCTACGGCCTGGGCATGATGGCCTGGTGGGCGGTGCACGCGCCGCGTGCCGCGCAGGCCTGGGGCTGGGCGCTGCTGATGGCGCTGCTGGTGCTGTTGGCGCTGGCGCTGCAGTGGCGCACGCGCGTTGCGCTGGCGGGCTGCGCGGCGCTGGCCTTGGTCGGCGCCGCGCGCAGCGCTGCCTTGGCGGCCTGGCAGGGCTGGGCGCCGCTGTCGCGGCTGGGGCGGATGTCGTACTCGGTGTTCCTGGTGCACTTCGCCGTCTGCCTGCTGGTCAACGCGGCGTTCGAGTGGCTCTGGCCGGGCGACGCCGCCGCCGCCCTGGCCGGCATGGCGCTGGCGTTCGGCCTGTCGCTGCTGGCCGGGCGGGTGCTGTACCGGCATGTGGAGCGGCACGTGCCCACCTGGCGCGTCATGCTGCGCTGGGAGGTCGCCATGATCGGCACCGGCCTGCTGGCCGCCCGCGTGGCCCTGGCGTAGCCGGGGCGGGGCGCCCGGGGGCGCTCCCGGTTTCTCAGCGGTGTAGCTCGCCCGCGTTCTCGGGCTGGAACTCGATGGCGTCCACGCGCACCGTGACCTGGCCGGTGGGGCTGGGCAACTGCAGCTCGCCGCCCACGCTCAGGCCCAGCAGGGCGATGCCGACGGGGGCGAAGATCGACACCTTGTCGCCCGACCCGTCCATGTCCTTGGGGTAGACCAGGGTCAGCGTGCTGGTCTTGCCCGATTCGAGCATGGTAAAGCGCACGGTGGAGTTCATCGTGACCACGTTGGCCGGCATGTCCTTGGGGTCGAGCACGTCGGCGCGGTTCATCTCGGCCTCCAGCGCGTCGCGGCCGGGGAAATGGCCCTGCTTGTCCAGCAGCGCCTCGATGCGGTCGAAATCCAGGGACGACAGGGTGATGGGCGCTTTGGCTTGCATGGCAGGCTTTCTGTAATTCTTTCAAACGGACAAAAGCCCGGGCAACGGGGTTGTCCGGGCCAAGGCGGGTTGTATGCAAAAGCGCACCCGCTGGGTGCTTGGCGTCGATTGTCCATGGTACGCGCGTACCTGCCAAGCCATACCGCACGCGGCAGGCGTGAATTACGCCAGGCTTGCGCCTTTGCCCGAGATATGCGCTTGCCAAGAGGCGGCGGGGCATCAATGCAGTGTCCTGGGCACTGGCGAGGGGTGACGCGCCAGCACAGGTGCGTGAACCCGCTCCTTACGGATTGAGGGTGAAGACCAGCGAAGCCGGTTTTTCAAGGGACTTGATGTTCCACTTGTAGCTTTTGCGGAAGAACCAGGGCGTGCTGTCGGCGTTGTTTGACACAACCTTGGCATTCGCAGGCAGCGTCACCTCGAAAGTGCCGTCGGGAGCGAACCCCGACTCCTTGAAAGCGGCCAAATCCTTGGGCTTGATGGTCATGGACTTGATTGTGTAGGTATTGCCGCTGTGCCCATAGTTGAACACCTGCATGGTGGCCTTGGGAGGCCCGGGCAGGATCCGGGAGCTGGTCTGCACCTCATAGCGTCCATCCCCCACGTACTTGAGGCTGTCGCCCTTGGTGCTGGATTTTTCCCCCAACTCCGCCAGCGCGCGATCGTCGGCTGCGCTGATCTTCTTGCCTTGGTGTTTCTGCAGCAGGGCGGTCGCATGCACCGCGGTGCCCTTGTACTGGTACTGGATCGAGGCGTCCGGCGCCACCACTGCCGATGCGGTGAATTTCTCCGGCAGCAGGCAACCATTCAATACGGCGGTGGCGGCCAAGGCGAGGGCCAGGGTGCGAAGCGTTCTCACGGAATCTCCTCAACAGTGTGGAATACGGACATCCGCCGGCATGCGCCCGGTCGGGTGCGAGGTGCGGACGAGCAAAGAAATGCGCGGGGCTGGAGTGGCGCCGTTCGGCTGCCAGGCGCCATGGACGTTGGGCCAGAGCGACGCATGCATGCGTCGTGCCCGGAAACCGTCCTGCAGACCTTAGCACAGGAATCCTCTGCGTCAGGAGGGCATGCATCGCTTGCCGGATGGGGTTTGAGTGCGCAAAATATATGTATTTATATACAGTATCTATTGGAGCTGGAGCCATGAACCAAGCACACGCAGACGCTGCGGCGGCCACGGCCGGCCAGGCCATCAAGGGCCGGGGCGCATCGACCCGGCTGGCGCACCGCTTCGCCCGGGACGCACGCCAGCCGTTCGACGACGGCTGGGACGCCGAGCCCGACCCGGCCGGCGCCGTGCGCACCGAGCTGATCTGGGAGGACGCCAAGAGCGCGCTGTGCCGCAACGACTCGCCCGACATCTTCTTCGAGCAATCGGTCAACCCCTACCGCGGCTGCGAGCATGGCTGCGTGTACTGCTACGCCCGGCCCACGCACAGCTACCTGAATATGTCGCCGGGGCTGGACTTCGAGACGCGCATCGTCGCCAAGCGCAACATCGCCGGCTTGCTGCGCGCCGAGCTGGCGCGCCCGGGGCACCGGCCCTCGGTCATCAACATCGGCTCGGCCACCGACTGCTACCAGCCGCTGGAACGCCAACTGGGGCTGACGCGCGCGCTCATCGAGGTGCTGGGCGAGGCGCGCCACCCCTTCGCCCTGATCACCAAGAGCAGCGGCGTGGAGCGCGACCTGGACCTGCTGGCGCCGCTGGCGCGGGCCGGGCTGGCGGCGGTGTACGTGACCATCACCACGCTGGACGCCGGCCTGGCGCGCGTGCTGGAGCCGCGCGCCGCCGCGCCGCACCGGCGCCTGCGCACGCTGCGCACCCTGGCGGACGCGGGCATACCGGTGGGCGTGAGCGTGGCGCCGCAGATTCCCTTCATCAACGACGACATGGAGCAGGTGCTGGCCGCCGCGCGCGCGGCCGGCGCCGGCACGGCGTTCTACAGCGTGCTGCGCCTGCCCTGGGAGCTGAACGCGCTGATGCGCCAGTGGCTGGCACAGCATTTTCCGGATCGCGCCGCGCGCGTGCTGGCGCGGGTGCAGGACCTGCACGGCATCGACGCGGCCGGGCGCGCCGCCGGCGCCAGCTACACCGCCCGGCCGGGCCAGCGCTTTACCGGCCAGGGCGTGTGGGCCGACCTGCTGCACCAGCGCTTTACCCAGGCCTGCGCGCGCCTGGGCCTGAACCGCGAGCGCATCGCGCTCGATACCTCGCAGTTCCGCCCGGCGCTGGCGCGCGGCCAGGGCGTGCTGTTCTGATGCGCTCTGAGGGACTGGAGGTCAGCTTTGCTCGGCCAGCAGATCCTGCAAGGCCTTGACCTGCTGGCGCAGGCGTTCGTTTTCCGCCTCCAGCTCGGCCACGCGCTGGCGCAGCGCGGCGTCGCTCAGGGCCGGGGGGGCGTCGGCGCCGGCCGTGGCGGCGTCGTCCGCAGGGGCTTCGGCCTTGGGCTTCTTCTTGGCCTCGCGCACGCGGCGGGCGGCCTGCTTGAGCTCTTGCGCGCCGCCGCTGGCGGCGGCTTTCTGCTCATCCTCGGGCAGGCTGGCGACCACGGCGGCGGCGTTGAGCGAAAGCTCGCCCGACTTGACGGCGGCCACCACCTCGGGCGCGGCGCTTTGGTGGATGGTCTCGATCATCTTCACCTGCGCGGCCGTCAGGCGCGCGGCGCGCGCCAGGTCCTCGCGGCTGTCGAGCGGCTGCTCGGGCACCTTGGCCACGCCGGCCAGCGCCTTGGCCGCGACCGGGTCGGCGCCGTCTTCCCAGGGCGCGGGCTCCTGGCCGGCCTGCGCGGCCTCGGTGCGCGCGGCCACCACGGCGGCAGCGGCGGCGCTGCGGCGCCGGGCGATGATCTCGCGCTTGCGCAGCGCCAGCACGCCGCGCTGGAACTCGGAGACGCTGCGCCGCCCCAGGTGCTGGTCGATCATCCACAGGTGCACGTCTTCCATGCTCTGGAAGTGCGTGTTCTGCACGGTGTTGAACGGCAGGCCGTGCCTTTGGCACAGGCGGTAGCGGTTGTGCCCGTCCACCAGCACGTCGCCCCACAGTACCAGCGCGTCGCGGCAGCCCTCGGCCAGCAGGCTGCGCTCCAGCGCCTCGTCCTCGTCGGGGGTCAGGGGGTCGATGTAGGCCTGCAGCTCGGGCAGGACGGTGATGGTGGAGTGGTCTTGGCTCATCGAAAACTGAAAAGGCCCGCGCGGGCCCTGGCAAATGGCAGGCGCGTGTCCTGCGAATGGCGGAAAGCGTCCCCGTGGGAGACACCGGGCAATTGTGCACGTTCCGCGCCGGCCCCGCAGGCGGCGCGGAACGTGCGCGACGTTTTGTGGGTGTTAACCCTTGGTCGTAGGGAATGGATTTGTTTTAAATTGTTAAAAGCACGATCGTGCTATTACTTGAATCCGTTTCTGAAAGGATAGGCCGTGGGTCTGAGGCATGTCAGCGTGACGCAGAAGCTGTGGTTGGGCGTGGGGGCCATCGTGCTGGGCGCGGTGGTCATCGTGGCGCTGGCGGGGCTCAACTCCGCGCGCCACCAGAAGGCGCATAGCGAGCGCGACCGGCAGCTGTCGCTGCGCCTGGAGCAGGCCGCGCAGTGGAGCGCGCTGACCCAGGTGAACGTGGTGCGCACCATGGCGCAGGTGCTTGGCAGCGACGCGCAGGACGAGCGCGACTTTGCCGCCCAGTACCAGCAGACGGCGGCGCAGGTCGATACGCTGGCGCAGGCCCTGCAGGGCGGCGCCGAGGCGGGCGGCGACGGCGCGCTGCTGGCGCAGCTGCAGCGCCAGCGCCAGGACCTGCAGGCGCTGCGCGAGCAGGCCTTGCGCCTGAAGGCCGACGGCCGGCCCGAGCAGGCGCGGGCGCTGGCGCGCGGGCAGTACCGCCAGGCGGCCGCCGCCTACCTGCAGGGCCTGCAGGCGCTGGAGCAGCAGCTGGCCCAGGGGCTGGAGCGCATGCGCGCCGAGATGGGTGCCGCGCGCCAGGGCGTGGTGCGCGGCGCGGCGCTGAACATGGCGCTGCTGCTGCTGGGCGTGGCGGTGGGCGCCTACCTGCTGATCAACGGCATACGCCGCGCGCTGGAGCAGGCCAACGGCGTGGCGCGCCAGATTGCCGAGGGCGACCTGCGGGTGCAGGCGCCGCAGCAGCAGAGGCACGACGAGTTCGGCCGCCTGCTGGCGTCGATGCGCGGCATGAGCGACGCGCTGGGCGCGATGATCGGCGAGGTGCGCGACAGCGGCGAGGCCATCGCCCTGGCTAGCACCGAGATCGCCGGCGGCAACCAGGATCTGTCGCGCCGCACCGAGGAGACCTCCAGCCGCCTGCAGCAGGCCGCCGGCGCGATGCAGCAGCTGACGCAGACGGTGCAGTCCACCGCCGGCAGCGCCCGGCAGGCGGCCACCCTGGCGCAGCAGGCGACGCAGGTGGCGCAGCGCGGCGGCGCCGTGGTGGGCAGCGTGGTCGAGGCCATGAGCGACATCCACGCGCGCAGCCAGAAGATCGCCGACATCATCCAGGTGATCGACGGCATTGCCTTTCAGACCAACATCCTGGCGCTCAACGCCGCCGTGGAGGCCGCGCGCGCCGGCGAGCAGGGCCGGGGCTTTGCCGTGGTGGCGGCCGAGGTGCGCCAGCTGGCGCAGCGCAGCGCGCAGGCGGCGCGCGAGATCAAGGAGCTGATCCAGGCGTCGGTCAGCCGCGTGGCCGACGGCGCGCGCCTGGTGCAGGACGCGGGCAGCACCATGGGCGAGGTGGTGCGCTCGATCGAGGGTGTGAGCCAGGTCATGGGGCAGATCAACACCAGCGCCGCCGAGCAGAGCGACGGCGTGGCCCAGGTGCACGACGCGGTGGTGGCGCTCGACCAGATGACGCTGCAGAACGCCGCCCTGGTCGAGCAGGGCGCCGCCGCCGCGCAGAGCCTGCAGGAGCAGTCCGCGCAGCTGCGCAGCCTGGTGCAGCGCTTCAAGGTCGGGCCGCAGGCCGTGTCGGCGTTGGCCGCCGCGCCGGCGGCGCCGTATGCGGGCGCAGCCAGGGCGCAGCCGCTGCCGGCGGCGCAGGCCTGGCCGGCGCTGGAGTCCGGCCGGGCGGCCTGATCCGCTGCGGGCGGATCTGTCTAAAACAATAGCTGTTTGCGCTGGCTAATAGCCAAACTCAGATATAAAACAATCTGAATTCGGCTTGTAGACAGCGCAAACAGCTCCTTTTTTAGAGCAAGCGGGCAATCAGCGCGCCTTCGGCGGGCGCCTCCAGCGGGATGCGCACGCGCACCGGGCTGCCCTGGGCGACCTGCACCGGCGCGCCTTCCAGGTTGAACATCTGCGCCAGCACCACCTGGCGGTTGCCCCGGGGGTGGATGATCTCCAGCGTATCGCCCACGGCAAAGCGGTTCTTGGTCTCGATCTCGGCCATGCCGTCGGCCCAGTTGCGCACCTCGCCGACGAAGTGGCTGCGCTGCAGCACGCTGTGGCCGGTCTCGTAGTTCTGGTAGTCGTTGGCCGGGCGGCGCTCCAGCAGGCCGCCGGTGTAGCCGCGGTTCGCCAGGCCTTCCAGCTCGGTGATCAAATGCGGGTTGAACGGGCGCCCGGCCACCGCGTCGTCGATGGCGCGGCGGTACACCTGGGCGGTGCGCGCCACGTAGTACAGGCTCTTGGTGCGGCCCTCGATCTTCAGCGAATCGACGCCGATCCTGACCAGCCGCTCCACGTGCTCGACGGCGCGCAGGTCCTTGCTGTTCATGATGTAGGTGCCGTGCTCGTCCTCCATGATGGGCATCATCTCGCCCGGGCGGCCGGCTTCCTCGATCAGGTACACGTCGTCGGCCCTGGGGTGGCGCTGGATCTGCGTGCCGACGAACTGGCTGTCGGCCTCCTCGCGCGCCTTGGTGAAGCTGAAGCCCCCGCCCTCCATGCTGCGCGCCAGCGCCTCGCCGGTGTTCGGGTCCACGTCGGCGCCGTGCGTCTTGTACTCCCAGCGGCAGGAGTTGGTGCAGGTGCCCTGGTTCGGGTCGCGGTGGTTGAAGTAGCCCGAGAGCAGGCAGCGGCCCGAGTAGGCGATGCACAGCGCGCCGTGCACGAACACTTCCAGCTCCATGTCGGGGCATTCCTGGCGAATCTTCTCGATCTCGTCCAGGGCCAGTTCGCGCGAGAGGATGATGCGCGAGACGCCCATCTTCTGCCAGAACTTGACGGTGGCCCAGTTGGTGGTGTTGGCCTGCACCGAGAGGTGGATCTCGGTCTCGGGCCACTTCTCCTTGACCATCATGATCAGCCCGGGGTCGGCCATGATGAAGGCGTCGGGCCGGCAGGCGATGATGGGCTCGATGTCGCGCAGGTAGGTGCGCACCTTGTCGTTGTGCGCGATCAGGTTGCTGGTGACGAAGAACTTCTTGCCGCGCGCGTGCGCCTCGGCGATGCCCTGGGCGATCTGCTCCAGGCGGAATTCGTTGTTGCGCGCGCGCAGCGAGTAGCGCGGCTGGCCTGCGTAGACGGCGTCGGCGCCGAAGTCGTAGGCGGCGCGCATCTTGTCGAGGCTGCCTGCGGGCAGCAGCAGTTCGGGGGCTTTGTGGGTCATGGGGGCGATTTTCGCCGATGCGCGGCAACAGGGTTGCCGCTGGGGGCAAGGGGGGCTGGCGTGCGGCGGGCGCCTAGACTCGGCGCTTTTCCAGCTTGCGCGAGAGCGTGCGCCGGTGCAGGCCCAGGCGGCGCGCGGCTTCCGAGATGTTGAAGTCGGTCTCGGCCAGCACCTCGTGGATGCGCTCCCACTCCAGCGTCTTGAGCGAGCTGGCGCGGTTGCTCAGCTCGACCTGCGTGTCGCCCTCAATCAAACCGAAGGCGGCCTCGATGTCGTCGGTGTTGGACGGCTTGGCCAGGTAGTGGCAGGCGCCCAGCTTGATGGCCTCGACCGCCGTGGCAATGCTGGCGTAGCCGGTCAGCACGACGATGCGCATGGCGCTGCTGGCCTGGTGCAGCGCCTGCACGCAGGCCAGGCCCGAGGCCTCGCCGCTGAGCTTCAGGTCCACCACCGCGTAGCCGGGCTGGTGCTGCGCCAGCACCAGCGCGGTCTGCGCCAGGCTGTCGGCGTGCAGCACCTGGTAGCCGCGGCGCACGAACGAGCGCGCCAGCGTGCGCGCGAAGGCCGCGTCGTCCTCGACGATCAGCAGCAGCGGCGGCGGTGGCGTTTCAGCTGGCATGGTGCGTCGTGTGCTGTGCAATGGCTACGGCGGTCAGGGGCAGGGTGATGGTGACCTCGGCGCCGCCCTGCGGGCGGTTGCGCGCCTGCACGCTGCCGCCCAGGGTGCGCGCCACGTTCACCGCCAGGAACAGCCCCAGCCCGCCGCCCGGGCGGCCCTTGCTGGACTGGTAGGGCTGGCCCAGCTGCGCCAGCATGGCCGGGGCGAAGCCCGGCCCCTGGTCGGTGACGGTGATGCGCAACTGCCCGTCCTGGTGCTCGGCCAGCAGGCCGACCCAGTGCGGCGACGCCTCGCGCGCATTGTCCAGCACGTTGAAAACCATTTGCTGCAGCGTGGCATCGGCGGCCATCAAGCGGTCGGCGCCGAAGCGGTTGGCGTACTCGAAGTGGCCCACCGTGCGCGTGGCGCGCCATTGCTCGGCCAGCTGGTCGACGAACTGGCAGACGCTGGTCTGGCTCGAATCCTCGCCGCGCGCCTCGCCGGCCGACAGCAGGATGCCGCTGACGATGGTCTTGCAGCGCTGCACCTGGGTCTGCATCTCGGCCACGTCCTCCTGCAGCGCCGGGTCGGCGGCCAGGGCGCTGTCGCGGCGCCAGTCGCCCAGGATCACGGCCATGGTGGCCAGCGGCGTGCCCAGCTCGTGCGCCGCTCCCGAGGCCAGCAGCCCCATGCGCACGATGTGCCGGGCCTCGGCGGCGCGCTGGCGCGCGGCGGCCAGGCGGGCGTCCCGCTGGCGCAGGTTGCGGCTGATGCGCGTGATGAACACCACCAGCAGGATGGCGTTGAGCACGAAGCACACCAGCAGCCCCAGCATGTAGGGGCTGGCCAGCCCCTGGTGCACGTTGTGGCTGAGCGCCAGCGGCAGCTTGTACTGGGCCAGCAGGGCCACGCAGGCCACCGCCACGGCCACGATGGACCAGATGTAGCCGCCGCGCAGCAGCATCGCGCCGATGGCGATCTGCGGCAGGTACAGAAAGACAAAGGGGTTGCTGGCGCCCCCGCTCAGGTAGAGCTGCACCGTGAGCGCGGCCACGTCCACCAGCAGCGCCAGGAACAGCTCGACCTGGCGCACGCCGTGGCCGCTGCGCCAGCGCAGCAGGCTGACCACGTTGTAGACGGCCAGGCAGGCGGCCACGGTGAGCATCTCGCGCAGCGGCAATGGCAGCTGCAGCCCGTAGTGCGCCACCTCGATGGTGAAGACCTGGCCGATGACGGCGACCCAGCGCAGCTCGATCAGCTGGCGCAGGTTCTTCAGCCCGGCAGAGGCGTGCGCCCGGTGCTCGGTGGGCTGT
>Ga0222429_100667_pt1 | contig 17482 bp, 13 predicted proteins | sample 1B50Ametagenome_FD_182475 | JGI IMG/M metagenome (GOLD analysis project Ga0222429, IMG submission 182475) | Enriched microbial communities from leaf-cutter ant dump, University of Wisconsin, Madison, United States - 1B50A (version 2) | ecosystem: Environmental > Terrestrial > Nest > Insects nest...
AACCACCTTCACCACTCAAACCAACCAGCTTCTTCAACCAGTCAGCCCGCTTAGCGAAGCCTTGAATTCTACATCAGGTTTGAACCCGCTTGCAATCCAGACTGAGAAAGTTTTTTACCGCCTTCTCGTTGCTGCACGCCTCGCTTCGAGAAGCGTCTGCGATGCAGCAAGCCCGCTAGTATAGCCTGCTTTTTTGCAGGTTCAGAGCAAACGCTGCTCCAAAGCATCAATGAACAGCCCGGCCACGTCACAGCCGGTCTGGTCGAAGATTTCCTGGAAGCAGGTGGGACTGGTGACGTTGATTTCAGTCACGCAGTCGCCGATCACGTCCACACCCGCCAGCAGCAGGCCCCGCTGATCCAGTACCGCGCCGATTTGCTCGCCAATTTCCTGGTCGCGCTGCGACAGCGCTTGCGCCACGCCCAGCCCGCCAGCGGCCAGGTTGCCGCGCACCTCCGTTCCCTGGGGGATGCGCGCCAGGCAGTAAGGCACGGGCTTGCCGCCCACGATGAGAACACGCTTGTCCCCCTGGGCGATCTCCGGCAGGAACTTCTGCACCATCACGCTCTGGCGCCCCCCCTGGTTCAGGGTTTCGATGATGCTGCCAAGGTTCATGCCGTCCGGGCCGACACGGAAGATGCCCATACCCCCCATTCCGTCCAGCGGCTTGAGGATGATGTCGCCATGCTCCGCATGAAAACGGCGGATGTCCCCGGCGTCCCGCGTCACCAGCGTGGGGCCGATGAACTGGGGAAACTCCATGATGGCCAGCTTCTCGGGGTGGTCGCGCAGTGCCCTGGGCTTATTGAAAACCCGGGCGCCTTCACGCTCGGCCTGTTCCAGCAGGTGCGTGGCGTAGAAGTATTCGCTGTCGAACGGCGGATCCTTGCGCATCAGCACCGCGTCGAAGTCAGCCAACGCGGCCATGCGGCTGGCGTCCACGTGAAACCACGGATCGGCCTGGCCCGTCAAGGTGACCTCGCGCACCTGCGCCTGCACCCGGGAGCCGAGCTGCCAATGGATCTGCTGCGGCTCGCACGCCGCCAGGGTGTGGCCGCGCCGCTGCGCTTCCCGCATCATGGCAAAGGTGGTGTCTTTCTTGATCTTGAAATGTTCCAGAGGGTCGGCAACAAAAAGGAACTTCATGGCTCGCCTATATAGATGAATCGCGTTATCGCTGCGCCGGCGCGTGCCTGCGCCGCCCATACTGTTGCACAAGCAGCGCCAGGCTGCCGGCGACCACGCCCCAGAAGGCCGAGCCGACGCCGGCCAGAGTCACGCCGCTGAGCGTGACCAGAAATGTGATCAGCGCCGCCTCGCGGTGGCTCTCCTGCTGCAGCGCAGACGCCAGTCCACCGCCTATGGCGCCCAGCAGGGCCAGGCCGGCAATCGCCACCACCAGCTCTTGCGGAAACGCCGTCAGCAGCCCCGTCACCACAGCGCCAAAGATACCCACCACGATGTACAGCACGCCGCAGGCGGCGGCGGCGGTATAGCGACGGGCCTTGTCCGCATGGGCCTCGGGCCCCATGCAGATGGCGGCGGTAATGGCGCTGAAGTTCAGTGCAAAAGCCCCAAAGGGCGCCAGCACCAGGGTGGCCAGCCCGGTCATGGTGATCAGGCGCGACACAGGCAGCTGGTAGCCCGTGGTGCGCATGACGGCGACGCCCGGCAGGTTCTGGGACGCCATGGTCACGATGAAAAGCGGCAGCGCCAGGCTCATGAAGGCCGAGAAGCTGAACTGCGGCGCGGTAAATACCGGCATGGCCAGGGCAAACTGCACCTGCGACCAGCGCATCTGGCCGCTGCCGGCGGCCCAGGCCACGCCGGCCGCCAGCGTCAGCACCACGGCATAGCGCGGCAACAGGCGCCGGGCCAGCAGGTAACTGCCAAGCATGACCAGCACCAGGGGCAACGCCGTCTGCAAGGCGGCAAACGCCTGCATGCCAAACCGCGCCAGCACGCCGGCCAGCAGCGCCGATGCAATTTCCATCGGGATGCGGTTCATCACGCGTTCGAACCAGCCCGTCATGCCCGCCAGCGTGATCAGCAGGGCGCACACCATAAAGGCGCCTATCGCCTCGCCCATGCCAAAGCCACCAGCCACGCCGGCACCCGCCAGCACCGCCGCCCCGGGCGTGGACCACGCCACCATCACCGGCTGGCGCAGCACGATGGACGGCACCAGCGAACACAGGCCCATGCCCAGCCCCAGGGCCCACATCCACGAGGTGATTTGCTCGGGCGTGGCGCCAAAGGCCTGCGCCGCCTGGAATACCAACGCGACAGAACTGGTGAAGCCCACCAGCACCGCAACAAAGCCGGCGGTGGCGGTTGACAGACTCACATCCTTGAAAAATGACGCCACACCCACTCCCTGAAATCTGAAAACTACATATTCAATAGCATATAGCGCTTGATGGATAACGGTTTGCTCAAATTTCCACCTTGGAACCCAGCTCCACCACCGCGTTGCTGGGCAAGTGCAGAAAAGCGGCCACGCCGCTGGCGTTGTGATGCATCTGGGCAAACAGCTTCTCACGCCAATGCGCCATGCCGCTGCCAATCGAAGGCACAACCACATCGCGCGACAGGAAATAGCTGGTGGCCATGGGATTCAGCTCGCACCCACGCCCATGCATGAGCTGCAGCGCGCTGGGCAGATCCAGCTCGTTCTTGAAGCCGTAGTTCACCGTGACCCGCCAGCAGTCCCCGCCCAGCGCCTCCACCTGCAGGCGCTGATCCATGCCTATCCACGGGGTTTCGTGGTACTTAATGGTGACGAACAGGTTCTGGCGGTGCAGCACCTTGTTGTGCTTGAGGTTGTGCAGCAACGCATTGGGCACCGCCTCGGGGTCGGCGTTCAGGAAAACGGCCGTGCCCTCGACGCGCATGGGCGGGTTGGCCTGCACGGAAGCCAGAAAATCCTGCAGATTGATGGCGTCCTCATGCAGCTTGCTGCCAAGCAGTTCGCGGCCGCGCTTCCAGGTCACCATCATCGTGAAGACCAGCCCGCCAATGGCCAGCGGGAACCACCCCCCATGGAACAGCTTGAGCAAGTTGGAGGCAAAGAACGCCACGTCCACGACAAAGAAAAAGCTCGTGGCCAGCAGGCACAGCGCCAGCGGGTAGCCCCAGCCGTAGCGGATGACGAAAAAGGTCAGCACCGTGGTGATGAGCATGTCCAGGGTAACGGCGATGCCATACGCGGCTGCCAGGTTGCTGCTGGAGCGGAACATGACGACCGCCAGGACGATGGCGACGAACAAACTCCAATTGACCAGCGGCAGATAGATCTGCCCGGTTTCCCGCACGCTGGTGTGCAGGATGTTGAGCCGCGGCAGATAACCCAGCTGTATGACCTGCTTGGTCACGCTGAAAGCGCCGGTGATCAAGGCCTGCGACGCAATGGCCGTGGCCATGGTGGCCAGCACCACCAGGGGCAGCAACACCCACTGCGGCGCCATCATGAAAAACGGATTCCTGACCGCCGTCGGGTCGGCCAGCAGCAGCGCACCCTGTCCAAAGTAATTGAGCGTCAGCGCCGGCATCGCCAGGCCGAACCAGGCCGTGCGGATGGGCTTGCGCCCAAAATGCCCCATGTCGGCGTACAGCGCCTCGGCCCCGGTCACGCACAGCACCACCGCGCCCAGAATGATGAAGCTGGTGCCCGGGTTGGCCCAGATGAAGCCCAGTGCATGGTGGGGGCTCAGGGCGCTGAGGATTTCCGGATGGTCGGCGATATGCAGCACGCCCAGCACGGCGATGGAGACAAACCAGGCGAACATCAGGGGCCCAAAGTAGCGCCCGATGTCCGCCGTACCGCGCTTTTGCACGGCAAACAGGCCGAACAGCACGACCAGGGTGAGCGGAATCACGGCCTGGCCAAAGTGCGGCGACACCACCTCCAGCCCCTCGATCGCCGAAAACACCGAAATGGCCGGCGTGATCACGCCATCGCCGTAAAACAGTGAAGTGCCGAAGATCCCCAGCACCAGCAAGACGGAGCGCAGCCTGGGCTTATCCTTGACCGCCTGCGAGGCCAGCGCCAGCATGGCGATCAGCCCTCCTTCACCGTGGTTGTCGGCCCGCAGCACCAGCACCACGTACTTGAGCGTGACGATGACCGTCAGCGTCCAGAACAGAATGGACAGCACGCCGTAGACGTTGGCGGCGGTAAAGGGAACGTGCCCAGAGCCGAACACCTCCTTGACCGCGTACAGCACGCTGGTGCCGATGTCGCCATATACAACGCCTATGGCGCCCAGCGTCAGCGCCCCCAGCGACGATTTATTGGTTTGCACAACAACAGGCCCGTAGCGGGCGCTTTCATGGGCTCGCCATTGTGCACCCCTGGCGCAACACATGCACCACGGGTCTTACGGATTGTTGCAGTGCAACAACCATGGCTTTACACACTCAGAATCCTCTGCGTGTGGCTGCACGCTCAGTCGTACACCTCGGCCTGCGGGTCGTACGCCTCCATCTCGTAGCTGGCCGCCAGCATGGCCAGGCGGGCGATCACGCCGTACATGTAGAAGCGGTTGGGGGCGCTGGCGCCAGCGCGCACGCCGGGCTGCGGCAGGTGCGTGCCGTGTTCGAAGGCCAGCGGCACAAAGCTGGCGCCGGGTACGTTCAGGTTCTCGTCGCTGCCGCGTTCGGCGTGGATGCGGTAGAAGCCGCCCACCACGTAGCGATCCATCATGTAGACCACGGGCTCGGCCACGGCCTCGTGCACGCGCTCCTGCGTCAGCACGCCTTCCTGCACGATGACGTCGCGCACCTCCTGGCCGTCCTTGATCACGGCCATCTTGTTGCGCGCGCGCCGGTTCAGGGCGTCGAGCTCCTTGGCGTCGTGCACCGTCATGATGCCCATGCCGTAGGTGCCGTGGTCGGCCTTGACAACGACGAAGGGCTTTTCGTGAATGCCGTACTCCTTGTACTTGCGCCTGACCTTGGACAGCACGCCGTCCACCGTCGCCTGTAACACGTCCAGCCCCTGGCCCTGCGCAAAATCAACACCTTCGGCGTGCGCGAAAAGCGGGTTGATGAGCCAGTGGTCTATGCCCAGCATCTTGCCAAAGCGCTTGGCCACCTCCTCGTAGCACTTGAAGTGCTGGCTCTTGCGGCGCACGCTCCAGCCCGCATGCAGGGGTGGAAGCAGATACTGCTCGTACAGGTCTTCCAGAATGCCCGGCGCACCCGCCGACAGATCGTTGTTGAGCAAAATCGTGCAGGGATCGAAGTCCTTGAGCCCCAGCCGGCGCTTGCCGCGGATCACCGGCTCCAGCGTCACCGACTCCCCATGCGGCAGGTTGATGGTGGTGGGCTTCTTGATCTCAGGGCTGATCGACCCCAGGCGCACGTTCAGCCCCGCCATGTTGAAGATGCGCTGCAACTGCACCACGTTAGCCAGGTAGAAGGTGTTGCGCGAATGGTTCTCGGGAATGATGAGCAGGTTGCGCGCCTCGGGGCAAATCTTCTCGATCGCCGCCATTGCCGCCTGCACCGCCAGGGGCAGCATCTCGCGCGTCAGGTTGTTCCAGCCGCCGGGAAACAGGTTGGTATCGACCGGCGCCAGCTTGAAGCCGGCGTTGCGGATGTCCACCGACGAATAGAACGGCGGCGTGTGCTCCATCCACTCCAGGCGGAACCAGCGCTCGATGGCCGGCATCGAGTCCAGCACGCGCTGCTCCAGTTCATTGATCGGGCCGTTGAGTGCGGTGATGAGATGCGGAACCATAGAACCCCTGAAATGCGGTCAAGCGCTGCATTGTAGGGACGCACAGGCGCCGCGCCATACGCAGTTTCAACGCCGCCAGAACGCGGGCGTGAGCAAAGCCATGAAACTCAGAATCTCCAGCCGCCCGAGCAGCATGGCCAGCGTGCACACCCATAGCTGAAAGTCGCTCAGCACGGCGTAGTTCGACTGCGGCCCCACCAGCCCCAGCCCCGGGCCGGTGCAGTTCACGCTGGCCAGTACGGCCGAGAAGGCCGACAACGGATCCATGTCGGTCAGCAGCAGCGCCATGCTGAGCACGATGACCGTGGCGCCGTAGACCAGCATGAACGCCAGCACGGCAAAAATCATGCGGCTGTCCACCACGCGCTCGCCCAGCCGCACCGGCTGCACCACGCGCGGATGGACGATGCGCGTCAGCTCGCGGCGCGCCTGCTTGAGCAGGATCAGCATGCGCACCATCTTGATGCCGCCGCCGGTCGATCCGGCGCTGGTGGCCACGCCCGACAGCAACAGCATGAACACCGGCGCGAACACCGGCCACGCCAGGTAATCGACGGTAGCAAACCCCGTGGTGGTGGCTACCGACACCACATGGAACATGCCGTAGCGCAGCGCATCCAGCGGCGCGTACACACCCTTGGCCCACAACAGCACGGACACCAGCAGGCCGCCGCCCAGCAGCGCGGCCAGCGTGGCGCGCATCTCCGGGTCGCGCCAGAAGCCCTGCCAGTTGCCCTTGCGCAGCGCCACGAAGTACAGCGCGAAATTGCAGCTGGCGCACAGCATGAAGACCAGCGCAACCGCTTCGAGCAGCGGCGAATGAAAGTACCCAAAACTCGCGTCGTGCGGCGACAGCCCGCCCAGGCTGACCGTGGCGAACATGTGCATGACGGCGTCCGGCCCGCTCATGCCGCTGGCCCAGAAGGCCAGCGCGCAGGCCAGCGAAAACGCCACGTACACGCCCCACAGCCCCTTGGCGGTTTCGGTCATGCGCGGCGTCAGCTTGGTGTCCTTGATCGGGCCGGCCGCCTCGGCCTTGAACAGCTGGCTGCCGCCCACCCCCAGCAGCGGCAGCACCGCCACGGCCAGAATCAGAATGCCCATGCCGCCCAGCCACTGCATGAAGGTGCGCCACATGTTGACCGACAGGGGCAAGGCGTCCAGGTTGGAGAGCACCGAGGCGCCGGTCGTCGTCAGGCCCGAAACGGCCTCGAAGTAGGCGTGCGTGAACGACATCGGCCGCCCCATCGCGTACATCACCAGCAGCAGCGGCAGCGCCGCAAAGAACGGCAGCACCAGCCACACCAGCGACACCAGCAGCACGCCGTGGCGCGCCAGCAGCTCGCGCTTGTACTCGCGCAGGCCGCGCCACAGCATGGCGCTGCTCATGGCCGTCATGGTCATGGCCACGGCGTACTGCACCCAGAACTTCTCGCCCGCCCACAGCGCCACGCCTAGCGGCACGCCCTGCGCCAGCGCGAACATGGCCAGCACCACGCCAAGCACGCGCAACACGGGCAAAACGTCGTGCATCGGCCTGGCCTAGAAAAAGGTGGCGCTGACGCGGAACTGCCGCTCCACCTCGCGCACCAGCCGCTTGTTGGGCAGGAAGAACACCACGTGGTCGCCGCTCTCGATCACGGTATGGCTGCGCGGGATGATGACCTCGGGGTCGGCCACGGCCGCAGCCGCGCCCTCCTGGCCGTCGCATTGCAGGCCGCGCACGATCAGGCCCATGTGCACCTCGGGCGGCAGCCTGATTTCGCTGACCTGCCGCCCCACCACGCGCGAGCTTTTGCAGTCCCCGCGCGCCACGATCTCCAGCGCCTCGGCCACGCCACGGCGCAGGCTGTGCACCGACTGCACGTCGCCGCGGCGCACGTGCGCCAGCAGCTCGCCCAGCATGGCCTGCGCGGGCGACAGGGCAATGTCGATCTGCGTGCCGTGCATCAGGTCGGCGTAGGCGCGGCGGTTGATCAGCGCCAGCACGCGGCGCGCGCCCATGCGCTTGGCCAGCAGGCAGGCCATGATGTTGTCCTCGTCGTCGTCGGTCAGCGCCAGGAAAAGATCGACCTCCTCGACGCCCTCGTCGCCCAGCAGGTCCTCGTCGGTGATGTCGCCCTGCAGCACCAGCACCTCGGGCGGCAGCAGCGCCGCCAGCTGCACGCAGCGCTCGTGGCTCTCCTCGACGATCTTGAGGTGGAACTGCCCCTCGCGCCCGAGCTGCTGCGCCAGGCGCTGCGCCACGCGGCCGCCGCCGGCAACCATGATGCGGTGCACCGCCCGCGTGGCGCGGCCGCCCACGTGGTGCAGCGCCGCCAGCACCTGGGCGATGCGCTCGCGCCCGGCCAGGGCGAAAACCTCGTCGCCGGGCTCGATGCGCGTGTCGCCGTCGCACGGCACGAAACGGTCGGGCTCGTCGGCAAAGCGCCGGTAGATGGCCACCATGCGCACCGCCACCTCGGGCAGGTGCTGGCGCAGCTCCTTGATGCGCATGCCCACGGCTGGCGCGCCAGCGCGCGCGCGGCACGACACCAGGCAGGCCCGCCCCCCGGCGAATTCGCGCACCTGCAGCGCCTCGGGGTACTGCACCAGCTTGGCGATATAGCGCGTCAGCGACTCCTCGGGGCAAATCACGCGGTCCACGGCAAAGCCGTCGTTTCCGAGCAAGGTGCCATCGTGCTCGAAGGCAAAGCCCGAGGAATGCACACGCGCGATGCGGGTGGGAATGTTGAAGATGAGCTGCGCCACCTTGCAGCACACCAGGTTGGTCTCGTCGCGCTCGGCGCAGGCGATCAGCAGGTCGGTATCGCGCGCGCCGGCCTCGGCCAGCACCTGCGGATCGACGCCGTTGCCCACCACGCCGCGCAGGTCGAAGCGCGCCTCCAGGTCGCGCAGGCGCGCCGCGTCGGTGTCGATGACGGTAATGTCGTTGTTCTCCGAAACCAGGCTGTCGGCCACGCTGAAGCCGACCCGGCCCGCCCCCAGAATGATGATCTTCATGCCCCGCCGGCGCGCGTCAGCCGCGCACCTCGCCAGCGCCCAGCACCACGTATTTGAGCGAGGTCAGCCCCTCGATGCCCACCGGGCCGCGCGCATGGAATTTGTCGGTGCTGATGCCGATCTCGGCACCCAGCCCGTACTCGAAGCCGTCGGCAAAGCGCGTGCTGGCGTTGACCATCACACTGGCCGAATCCACTTCGCGCAGAAAGCGCTGCGCGTGCACGTGGTCGCGCGTCAGGATGGCGTCGGTATGGTGGCTGCCGTAGCGGTTGATGTGGGCAATGGCCTCGTCCAGCCCCGCCACCACCTTCACGCTGATGATGGGCGCCAGGTACTCCTCGCTCCAATCGCGCTCCGTCGCCTCGGCCAGATCCGCCCCCGGCACGGCGCGCAGCAGGGCCAGCGCCTCGGGGCAGCCGCGCATCTGCACGCCCTTGGCGGCGTAGACGGCGCCGATGCGCGGCAGAAACCGCGCCGCCACGCCGCGCGCCACCAGCAGGCCCTCGCTGGCGTTGCACGGGCTGTACTTCTGCGTCTTGGCGTTGTCGGCCACCTGCACGGCCATGTCCAGGTCGCACGGGTCGTCCACATAGGTATGGCAATTGCCGTCCAGGTGCTTGATGACGGGCACCTTGGCGTCGCGGCTGATGCGCTCGATCAGCCCCTTGCCGCCGCGCGGGATGATCACGTCCACAAACTGCGGCATGGCGATCAACTGGCCCACGGCGGCACGGTCGGTCACCGTGACCAGCTGCACACCGTGCTCTGGCAGGCCGGCCTCGCGCAGCGCCTGCACCACCAGCTGCGCCAGCGCCTTGTTCGACTCGATGGCCTCGGAGCCGCCGCGCAGAATGCAGGCGTTGCCGCTCTTGATCGACAGGCTGGCGGCCTCGATGGTCACGTTGGGCCGGCTTTCGTAGATCATGCCGAACACCCCGATCGGCACGCGCATCTGCCCCACGCGGATGCCGCTGGGCTGCTGGCGCAGGCCGATGATCTCGCCAATCACATCCGGCATCGCGGCCAACTGCTCGCAGCCCTGGGCGCAAGTCTCCAGCGCCTTGGGGGTGAGCTTGAGGCGGTCGAGCATGGGGGCGTCCAGCCCCGCGGCCTCGGCGCGCTGCAGGTCGGCGGCGTTGGGCGCCTGCAATGCCTGCTGGTGTTCGCGCAGCAGCCGCGCCAGCACCACAAGCGCTTTGTTTTTAGTAGCTGCAGACGCGCTTGCCATAAGCGCAGAGGCCGATTTTGCTTGCAAACCCAGGGTTTGCATCAAGGTCGCGGTATCGGTGTCGGACACAGGGGATTCTCTTGAGGCATGGCACATGGCCGGGACGGACGATTGTCCCATGATCGCCGCAAAAGCTCTGCCGCGCGGCGCGCCTCAGCGCATCATCTGGAAATACGCGGTGGTGACCGCCACCTGCGACTCGTCGAGCTTGGTCGAGGTAGTGCTGCCAAATGCCATGGTGTCGTCGATCGGCCACTCCTGCCCCGTTGCCACCGCAATGGAATTGGCGAAAGACTGGGCGCGCAGGCGGCCAAACCGTGCGTCGCTGCGGCCGTCGATCTGCTGGTCCAGCGCACCCGCCAGGGAAAACGTCACGCTCTTGAGCACCATGACATTGCGCTTGCGGGTCTCGTACGTGTTGATGGCCGCACCCGGCTCGGCCCAATCCACGCTTTGAAAGCACACCTGGACTTCCTGCGGGTTGCCGTTGCTGTCCAGGTAGACATAGCGATCCTGCTTGCCCTCGGACCGCCCGGTCGGCAGGCGAATGCCCGCTGCAAGGAAGGTGTTGATCATGTCGGCGCCGCACAATTCGTGGCCGGCGGGTGTCACGTTGCCGTTGATCTGGCCGGTGGGGGAGACCGGGTTGTCGCCAGGAGGGTAGCCCACCCCGTTGAAAAACGCCTCGTACGCCAGTTGCCAGCCCTGCACGAAGTCAGTGGAAAGCCGCTGGTTCGCTGCCGAGCGCTGCAGGTCGCGCCCCACCGCGACTGCGCCGATCAACACCCCGATCACGACCAATGCGACGCTCAGCTCCAGCAGCGAGAACCCGCGCTGGCGGCGCGCAGCACTTCGGGGAAAAGGCAGATAAATGAAGGACATGATGCGTCACCTGGTAAGCGTAAGTTCAATGATCGATGGCGTCGGCGGTCAGCGCATTCACGTTCACAGATTGTGAAAGATTCGTCATGGCCGTGGTGCGAGCAGCAAAATCGTCATATACCTGCTGCGCTTGGTCCAGGGACTGCACCGCATCGACCTGTGCGGCAATCGCCGCCGCGTCGCTGGCCACCGCCAGACCAATACCCACAGCCGCAAGGGCAATCTGAAACGAGCGCGCACCGGCAGACAACGTCGTGTCGGCCACGGCGGAAACCATTTCCTTGGCCGCATCGAGCGACTGCGCAGCCGCTGCCGCTATACCCGCAGCAGCGGAAACAACATCTGCCCTGGCCATCACCAGTGCGATATAGAGTTGGTCACGGTAGTCATACATGGCCCGTTCCATCACGAAAGCGCCAGTGGCCGCATTGAAATGGCCGTGCACGATGGCGGACAACGCTGCACCGCAATGGAGTTCCGTAAACAACTCGGTGTGGCTGGCCGCCAGCACGATATCGTCGTAGTGGTTCGTCACGGCCTGCTGCGGCGCGGCAAAAGTAGGATCGGCATCGCTGGCCGTGGCGTTGGCTCCGTCGAATGCGCGACCATCACCGTCAGCGTCAAGCAGGCCCGGTGCTGCCAGGACAAACGCTGCCGTGCGCCGAGTGCCTCCCGCCCAGGTGGCCAAACGGCCTGCCGGCGCAATCAAGGCATTGCTGGCCGTGTTCAGTGCAAGACAGACATCGATCAGGTTCACGGCGCGCTGCACGCCCAGCGGACAAGGCGGGTTGCCGGATGCGTCGCACAGCGAGTTCAGCGGCGCGACATCATCGCCCGACTGGGTCATCCCCAGCACGCTGGTCAAGCTGGACTGCACCTCTGGTATGGGGGGCGCGTTGCTGTTGGGCGTGTTGTGATACCCCGTAAAAAACGCATCGTTGGTAGTATTGTCATCAACGTAATTTTTCGGGGTAGGGTTTGGCGTTCGCACACGCAGCGGGTTCATGCGGTCACGCGCCACCGCCAGATCCCTGTCAGCCGGAGCATTGGCAATGGCCGCGCCCGAAGGGTCTCGATACACGCCGTAGCGCAGTGCACCCGCCTCCGGGCGCGGCAGATCCAGCGTGCGCCAAGGCAAATACCCGACTTGCCGCAACGTGCCTCCATCCATGCACGATTCCACCCCCGTGGTATCGACTGCTGGGCATGGCAGGCGGTAATTGGAGTGCAGGAACCCCACGAGCGCATCACGCGATTGCTGCTGCACATCCATCTGCACACCGGCCACACGGTGACGCTCTGCCAGTTGCCAGAAAATCACCGCGCCCGGCAAGATCATGCCCAGGGCGAGCAGGATCACCGACAACTCGACCAGCGTGAACCCCAACATGCGGCGCTTCATGGGTTGAGCCCTTTCTGGTCGAGCAGCGCGGCCGCATTCAAGGACTGGGAAAACGTTTCGTAGAGGTGTGCCATATACGCACGAAATGCGAGTTCCTTGGCCCTGGAGTCAATGAGTTCCTGCTTGGCCTTGTCCAGTTCGGCTGCCGCAAAACCCACTTCGACACCGGCTGCGACCGCATCCGCAGCAGCCTTGGCAATTCCGAAAATGGTGATGCCTTCGGTATCAGCCGCCGAAGCCACGGACAAGGCAACGTTGGCCGCAGCCAGTGCAAGATTCATGGCGGCGAGAATGACCGCGGTGTTGGCACTCTCCACTCCGGACAAATTCTGCGCGATATCAAACACGCGCAATGACCAGTATTCCTGCGCCACCCGCGCGGTGTCGTAAGCGGTGTACGCGCCTTGCGCTTCGGCCTGCATGGCGCTCAGGCGGCTGACACAGCCAATGCGGGAGGCAAGGTCACTGGGCCCCACAGCCAGTTCCATATCGTCGTAATCGTGATCCTGCGCCCTGCCCGGAAAATCGAAACGCCACCCACCAGCGCCACCGACAACGTTGTTGCCCTCAAACACGCCGTTCACACCAGGGTGTGCCAGGACAAAAGCCACCGGCATATTGGCCGACAAGTTGCCCGCCGTCAGTACCCCTGCGGCACTGGTATTTGCCGCAAACTGGCGCAAGCCACGGCACCAATCCAAACCATTGGCTATCGGTCGATGCGCCAGCGCCACCGCAATCGCGGTACTCGCATCGGCTGCGGCCTGGGTCACAGCCGCAGTTGCCGCCGCGTCAGTGGTCACGTCGCTGGAGGTCGAAAGCACCGGTATGGCGGAGTAATCCCGATTCAAATCAGGCGTAACCAGCAGCGAAGCGACCGGCACGGCCGCCAAATCCACCCCGCCACCACGATTGACTCCGTAATGCAACTGCCCCAGGCGGCTACTCAAACCCAAGGTACGCCATGGCAGCAACACGGCCGCCGCGCTGGTGTTACCGCAGTCTTCGTTGCCGTTGGTGCTGGACGCGGCGCACGGCAGACGGTGTTTGGCCAGCACAAAACCTTCAACGGCCGCCTGCGCCTGCGCCAGTTGCCCCATGATTGCGGCCCGATCCATGGGTTCTCGCGTGGCGGCAACCCAACGCCAGACGATGATGCCCAGGATGCCCATGATCAGCAGCACCACCCCCAGTTCGATCAGGGACAGGCCTCGCTGACTGCGGCGCATGGGAGATAAGCGCATCATCGTGTCCCCCCCTTGCGATCGACCTCGATCAAGATGTTCTCGGCCTGCGTTGGCGTCATGGGCACCACGGAAGATCCCGGGACATTGCATGCCGCAGGGTTGTTAATGCGCTGCTGCACCTCGGCCAGTCTGGCATTTGCGTTGGTGACCCGATCTTCGGCAGCAGTTTTCCGCAGCGCCAAGGCATCCAATTCCTTCTGAATCTTGAAGGGTTTCAAATATTTGGCGTCCACACTCGGAGCACTCCCTGGCGCGCCGCCAAAAAGATCACCCAACGCAATATTCAGCGCTCCCAATACGTTGATATCACCCGACTCACACCCAGATGTGCAGCCAATACCGGCCGAACTGCCATCGCTGTGATAAAAGTGATAGCGACCCGCCCCGACCAGGTTGCTATAGGCCTGTTGATAGGCAGTCTGTGCCGTGTTGAATGCTGTGTTCGCGGCACTATGCGCAGCGATGGCACTGCTGAGTTCGGTTTGAGCCGCGCTCAATTCGGTCACAGCCTTATCGCGCACGGCTGTCAATCCAGCTATGTTGCCAATCAAATCAAGCTCTGCTTTTTTCCCGTCCCGCTGATCCTGCAAATTTTTCTTCACAGCCGGATCGGTGGCAGCAGCTATTTGCGCATCCAGTACAGCAATCTCGCTAGTGAGCGTATCGGCCGCACCCTGCGGATCGGACAACATGTTGTTGTATTTATTCACTTCAGCCTGCAGCCGGTCAACCTTGTTCTGCGCCTGTTGCTCCTGAGAATCCGTTTTATCCTTGGTATACGACGCCGATCCCCAGGTCGTAGCCGCCTGCAACAAATCAGCAACGCGTTGATCGATTTGCGATGAGTAGTTACCGTGGCGCACCACGCCATACAACGTATTTACCGCAGCGGTGCGCGCGCTGTTGGCCAACCCCAACTCCGTTTGCTTGGCACTGATATCCGAATTCACATCCACCAACTCGGCATTCGCGTCCGTCACTTCCTGCTGCGCCACCTCAAGCATTTTGTTGTTGAGCGAGGGGTCCAGCGGCGGACATACTTGATCGGGCGCGGCGCCAGCATCGGCATATTTCAGGGCAGTGCCTGCGATCACCGCCGCAGTGGCAAACAGGCCTGCAGCAACCCCATTGGCGTAGACCACTCCACCGGCCAGCGCAACGGCCGCCGTATGTTGGGGTGCTGCCGCACAAGCGTTCACCGCCAAACCCAAAGAAGCTGCGCAGATCGCCCAATCCACTGCGGCATTGCCAGCGTCGGAAGCCCCTTCCGCAATGGTCAGGGCAATATCAAGAGCCGTCATGGCAGCATCAAGCGCGTTGAACGCAACCGCACGCTTGGCCTCAGCGATGTTGTCCGACTGCATGTTCTCCACCGCTGCCGCAACATCGTGCCCCAGAGCCACCGTATTAATTGAATCGATCAACGGGCGGCAATGAAACGCCGACAGCAGGCTGGCGTATGAACGCTCAAGCACCACATCGTTGTAACGTGCCAACAAGGGGCGACGAATCGGGTCTTCCATCAAATTGGCGTTGGCGGCGGCATTCGAGTTGGCTCCATCAAAAAGGTCGCCGTCGCCGTCGGCATCGTTATCGCCCGGGTGCGCCAACACGTACGCCGCGGTGCGTACCGGTGCAGCATTGACGCGTGCCATGGTCGCATCCAGGGGCGTGGAGCGCCCGACATCCAGACGCTGACACAGGTCGGTCAAGGTCATGATGTCTGTCGGATACCCACTGCCACGCCCGGCAAAGAAGGTCGTGTTGGTATCGTCGTACTCCAGCGGCTGCCATGAATCGCTCAGCACCGTCAAGTCATACGCCCCTCCCTGCCGTTGCACCATGTAGCGCAGTTGCCCAACGTCCACGCCTGGATCAACACCAGCCAGCCGCAGAGTGACCGAAGGCAGCCAGCCCTTTTGGTTCGCTGCCCCGCAATCCCCGATACCGTCACGATTAACGTCAGGGCACGGCAAGCGCCGCGCCACGGTGGCGAAGGCAATGATGGCCCGATCCGCCTGCGCCAGAGCCTGGCGCTCCTGGCGCGATGAATCCACGGCGGATCGTTCGCGCCACTGCAAGTAGCCCATGGCGGCAAGGCCCGCCATGACTGCGATCAGCAGCAACACCTGCAGCAGGCCAAAACCGGATGCGTGGCGCCGCATGTCGTGAACGGTCGGAGGGAAGTTTTTGTCCAACGGCATAAACACCCCTACGGCATGCTTTGGCGCAGCCAGCCCGCCAGCTGCGCCGGAGATTCCGCCACCACGACATCGTCCGAGTCCCAGCGCACCGGGGCAGATGGGCTGGCCGCGCACAAGCTGCCCATGGTGTGCGGTGGATCCAGGCGATCCGTATCGCCGTTCTTGTCCTGCAGTGGAACAATTACCCAATAGGCAGCCGCCATTACCCGATTGCCCGCACAGTCAATCGCCCCGGCGGCCCCGGCATCACCCGTGAGATAGGTTCTGGAAGCCGAGAACGCCAGCGCCGATGCATTGTTCAACGCAACGATGAGATCGGTCGCATCGAGATAGGTGGTATCGCCCACCGTGTCTCCCGTGCGCTCCAGGGCCACGGCCAGATCCGCATCCAGCGCAGCCGTTGCATTGGCCGCGCGAAACACCGAGTAGCGGGCGCGCAGGCGATCCGGCGGCAGCGCCAAACCCACGCTGATGTAAGGAAACCAGCCCAGCTGATTGCCAGAGGAGCAGTTGCCCGCCGTTTCGGTTTCGTAACCTTCAGCATTGACGGCAGGGCACGGCAGCCGGCCGTTGCGCAAGGCAAAGGCGCGCAGCACGGACTGCAACTGCTGGGCCTCGGCGCGTCCGCGCTCTATTTCCTGCTCCTGAGAGACCGTTGTATAGCCGCTGAATGCCGCCCAGGACATCAGGCCGGCGACTACCAGCACGACGGCCAGTTCGAGCAAGGTGAACCCCGCCTGCCGCATGCAGACCCTGGGGCGCTCTTGGATCACTTTGCAGCTCATGGGGATTTCGCCTGCGGCGCAACCGCCGGCACGTAGGCTTGCAAGCTCTGCGCCTGAATCCGGGCACGTTCGCCCAATGCCTGGATTTCCTTCAATATGGCTTCGCGCCGCGCCGCATCCTGGGGCGCCTTGCTGCTCGACAGTGCTTGCAGCTCCTGGCTGCGCTTTTGTACCTGGGCGCTGATATCGAGAAGCTCGCGCAGTGCCTGGAAGTAGCGTTTATCCAGACCGGCCGGCGACAAAGCTTCCAGCTCGTCGATGACCGCACGCATCTTTTCAGGCGAGGCCGATGCGCCTTGCGCACGCAATGCGTTGAACTCAGCCCTGAGTTGCGCCAGGCGTTGGCGCCGCTCCTGCTGCGCCTCGCCCGCGGGCGCAGCAGGCCCGGAATGCGGCTGCGCCAGGGAAGGTGCAGCCAACTGAGCCCGTGGCGCAACACGGGGGCTCAGCACGTCTGGCGAGGTCATCGGCGCGGCACGCCGCGACTCATGCCCAGCAAACCACAAGGTTCCAGCCACCGTTGCCAGCAGCAAAAGTCCCAATCCAGCGCCGATCAAAACAGGTCTTGCCATCGATTCCAGGCCCGCGCATGCGAGCAACCTCATTCATGAACAATCCACACCACCGGTGGACAAGGTAAAACGCATCACCCCCCCATGGTGTGCGCCACCGACTGGCGCACCAGGTCGTACACGGGCAGCAGCAGGGCGACGATCAGGAACAGGAACAACCCGCCTGCAACCAGGATGATCACGGGCTTGAGGATTTCCGCCAGCGACTTGATCAGCACCTCCTGGCGCTTGCGGTAGTCGCTAGCCAGGTGCACCAGTTGCTCGTCCAGGCTGCCGGACTCCTCGCCGACCGAGATCATGCGCACCGCCATTGCCGGAAAGCCGCCCACGCGGCGCATCGACGAGGACACCGACTCCCCCCGCGTGACGAGCTGCGCCACCTGCATCAGCCTGGTGCGGTAGTAGCGGTTTCTGGT
>Ga0222429_100668_pt1 | contig 17427 bp, 17 predicted proteins | sample 1B50Ametagenome_FD_182475 | JGI IMG/M metagenome (GOLD analysis project Ga0222429, IMG submission 182475) | Enriched microbial communities from leaf-cutter ant dump, University of Wisconsin, Madison, United States - 1B50A (version 2) | ecosystem: Environmental > Terrestrial > Nest > Insects nest...
TGGATGGCCGGCGAGGGCGTGCAGATCTTCGGCGGCAACGGCTATATCAACGAGTACCCGCTGGGCCGCCTGTGGCGCGACGCCAAGCTGTACGAGATCGGCGCCGGCACGAGCGAGATCCGCCGCATGCTGATCGGCCGCGAACTGTTCGCCGAAACCTGCTGAGCACAGCACAACCTGGACCAAGGAACCCCCATGAGCATCACCTCCATCGCAGAACTGTTCGAGCACAACCGCGCCTGGGCGGCGCAGATGGAGCGTGAGCGCCCCGGCTTCTTCACCGGGCTGATGGCGCAGCAAAAGCCCAAGTACATGTGGATCGGCTGCTCCGACAGCCGCGTGCCGGCCAACCAGATCACCGGGCTGGAGCCGGGCGAGGTGTTCGTGCACCGCAACATCGCCAACGTGGTCGTGCCCACCGACCTAAACTGCCTGTCCACCATCCAGTACGCGATCGACCAGCTCAAGGTCGAGCACCTGATGGTCGTCGGCCACTACGGCTGCGGCGGCGTGGGCGCGGCGCTGGACGACGCGCGCATCGGCCTGGTGGACAACTGGATCCGCCACGTCAAGGACATCCGCGACAAGCACGCCGCGCTGCTCGACGGCCTGGCGCTGCCGTGGCGCCACGACGCGCTGTGCGAGTTGAACGTCATCGAGCAGGTGCTCAACGTCGCCCAGTCCACCGTGATCCAGGACGCCTGGGCGCGCGGCCAGAAGGTGCAGCTGCACGGCTGGTGCTACCGCCTGGGCAACGGCCTGATCACCAACCTGGAAATGTCGGTGCCCAGCGTCAGCGGGCTCGACCAGGCCTACCGCGACGCCGTCGCCCAGGTGGCCAGCCGCACGCGCGGCTGAGGGCCGCAGCCGCCGGGAGCAGGGCATGACCGCGCAGCGCCTGGACGCCCCGCAGGCACAGGACATCGCCCGTGCCATGCTCGACGGCTTCAACCGCCACTACCGGCTGTTTCGCACCGAGTCGGCGCGCGCCAAGCACCGCTTCGAGACGGCCGACTGGCACGGCCAGCAGCGCGCGCAGCGCGAGCGCATCGAGTTCTACGACCTGCGCGTGCGCGAATGCGTGCGCCGCATGGACAAGGAATTCGCCGCCGGCCAGCTGGACATGCAGGTCTGGCACCAGGTCAAGCTGTACTACATCGGCCTGCTGGTCGATCACTGCCAGCCCGAGCTGGCCGAGACCTTCTTCAACTCGGTCACCACCAAGATCCTGCACCGCACGCACTTCCACAACGACTTCATCTTCGTGCGCCCGGCCGTCAGCACCGAGTACATCCTGGGGCGCGAGGCGCGCCCCGGCTACCGCGCCTACTACCCGCAGCCGGGCGACCTGCGCGCCGTGCTGCTGCGCATCGTCGAGGGCTGCGGCCTGCAGCGCCCGTTCCAGGACCTGGAGCGCGACATCGGCCGCGTGCTGGCCGCGCTGCAGCCGCGCATCGCCGGCCTGAAGTGGCGGCCCAACTTCCAGATCCAGGTGCTCTCCAGCCTGTTCTACCGCAACAAGGGCGCCTACCTGGTGGGCAAGGTCATCAACGGGTTTTCCTCCACGCCGTTCGCGCTGCCGATACTGCACGGCGACGACGCGCGCCTGTACATCGACGCCGCGCTGTTCGGCGAGGACGAGCTGCTGGCGCTGTTCAGCTTCGCGCGCGCCTACTTCATGGTCGACATGGAGGTGCCCAGCGGCTACGTGCAGTTCCTCGCCAGCCTGATGCCCAAGAAGCCCCAGGCCGAGATCTACGCCGCGCTGGGCCTGGCCAAGCAGGGCAAGACGCTGTTCTACCGCGAGCTGCTCTGGCACCTCAAGCACTCCAGCGACCTGCTGCGCATCGCCCCCGGCATCAAGGGCATGGTCATGCTGGTGTTCGACCTGCCCAGCTTTCCCTACGTGTTCAAGCTCATCAAGGACCGCTTCCCGCCGCAGAAGGACACCACGCGCGAGCAGGTCAAGTCCAAGTACCAGCTCGTCAAGCACCACGACCGCGTCGGGCGCATGGCCGACACGCTCGAATACAGCCTGGTGGCGCTGCCGCGCGCGCGCTTTTCCGACGTGCTGATCGCCGAGCTGCTGCAGCACGCGGCCAGCCAGGTCGAGATCAGCGACCGCGACGGTGACGGCGAGCAGGAAGTCATCATCAGCCACCTCTACATCGAGCGGCGCATGGTGCCGCTCAACCTCTACCTGCAGGAGCTGTTCGACACCGGCCTGGACGACGCGCAGGCGCGCGCGCAGCTGGAGCGCTGCGTGATCGACTACGGCAACGCCATCAAGGACCTGGTGGCCGCCAACATCTTCCCCGGCGACATGCTGTGGAAGAACTTCGGCGTCACGCGCGGCGGCAAGGTGGTGTTCTACGACTACGACGAGATCGAGTACCTGACCGACTGCCACTTCCGCGCCGTGCCGCCGCCGCGCTGCGAGGAGGACGAGCTCTCGGGCGAAGTCTGGTGGAAGGTCGGCCCGCGCGACGTGTTCCCCGAAACCTTCGCCCCCTTTCTGCTGGGCAACCCGGCCGTGCGCGAGGTCTTCATGCGCCACCACGCCGACCTGCTCACCCCCGCCTACTGGCAGGCGCACAAGGAGCGCATCCAGCAAGGCCACGTCTACGACGTATTCCCCTATCCGCAGGAGCGGCGCTTTGCCACGGACGGCGCCGCCGCCACCCCTTCCCTACCGTGAACCCCTTTAACCCAAGGAGACTTCTATGCAAGACCCCATCGTCATCGTCGGCGCCGCCCGCACCCCCATGGGCGGCTTCCAGGGCGATTTTTCCGACCTGGCCGCGCACGACCTGGGCGGCGCGGCCATCAAGGCGGCTGTTGCGCGCGCCGGCGTCGCGCCCGAGAAGGTCGATGAAGTGCTGTTCGGCAACTGCCTGATGGCCGGCCAGGGCCAGGCGCCCGCGCGCCAGGCCGGGCACAAGGGCGGGCTGCCGCGCAGCACCGGCGCCGTGACGCTGTCCAAGATGTGCGGCGCCGGCATGGAGGCCACCATCCTGGCGCACGACCAGCTCGTCGCCGGCAGCCGCGACGTGATGGTCTCCGGCGGCATGGAGAGCATGACCAACGCCCCCTACCTGCTCAAGAAGGGCCGGGGCGGCTACCGCATGGGCCACGACAAGATCTTCGACCACATGATGCTCGACGGCCTGGAAGACGCCTACGAGGCCGGCCGCTCCATGGGCACCTTTGGCGAGGACTGCGCGGCCAAGTACCAGTTCACGCGCGAGGCGCAGGACGCCTTCGCCATCGCCAGCGTGCAGCGCGCGCAAGACGCCATCACGAGCGGCGCGTTCCAGGCCGAGATCACCCCCGTAACCTTTGCCACGCGCAAGGGCGAGGTCACGGTCACGCAGGACGAAGGCCCGCCCAAGATCCGCCTGGACAAGATCCCCACGCTCAAGCCCGCGTTCAAGAAGGACGGCACCATCACGGCAGCCGCCAGCTCCAGCATCAACGACGGCGCCGCCGCGCTGGTGCTGATGCGCCAGTCCACCGCGCAAGAGCTGGGCTGCAAGCCGCTGGCACGCATCGTCAGCCACGCCACGCACGCGCAGGCGCCCGAATGGTTCACCACCGCCCCCGTCGGCGCGACCGAAAAAGCCTTGAAAAAGGCCGGCTGGAAGGTGGGCGACGTGGACCTGTGGGAGATCAACGAAGCCTTCGCCGTCGTGCCCATGGCGCTGATGCACGACCTGAAGGTGCCGCACGACAAGGTCAACGTCAACGGCGGCGCCTGCGCGCTGGGCCACCCCATCGGCGCCAGCGGCGCGCGCATCCTGGTCACGCTGCTGTACGCGCTGCAGGCGCGCGGCAAGAAGCGCGGCCTGGCCACGCTGTGCATCGGCGGCGGCGAAGCCACGGCCATGGCCATCGAGCTGGTTTGATCGTAGCAAAACAATAGCTGTTTGCGCTTGTTGGTAATGAATTTCAGATTGTTTCGTATCTAAAGTCGTTATTCAAAAAGCGTAAACAGCTATCAAAAAATACACAAGGAGGCCGCCGTGCTACTCACCCAAGACCAGCAAATGATCCGCGACGCGGTGCGCGCCTTTGCCCAGCAGGAACTGGCGCCCCACGCCGCGCGCTGGGACAAGGAACACCACTTTCCGCGCGAGGCCCACCAGGGCCTGGCCGCCCTGGGCGCCTACGGCATTTGCGTGCCCGAGGAACTGGGCGGCGCCGGGCTGGACTACCTGACGCTGGCGCTGGTGCTCGAAGAAATCGCCGCGGGCGACGGCGGCACCAGCACCGCCATCAGCGTGACCAACTGCCCCGTCAACGCCATCCTGATGCGCTACGGCAACGCGCAGCAACAGCGCGACTGGCTCGCGCCGCTGGCGCGCGGCGAGATGCTCGGGGCGTTTTGCCTGACCGAGCCGCACGTCGGCTCCGACGCATCGGCCCTGCGCACCACGGCGGTCAAGGACGGCGATGAATACGTCATCAACGGCGTCAAGCAATTCATCACCAGCGGCAAGAACGGGCAGGTGGCCATCGTCATCGCCGTCACCGACAAGGGCGCGGGCAAAAAAGGCATGAGCGCCTTCCTCGTGCCCACCAACACCCCCGGCTACGTGGTCGCGCGGCTCGAAGACAAGCTGGGCCAGCACAGCAGCGACACGGCGCAGATCAACTTCGACAACTGCCGCGTCCCGGCCCAGAACCTGATCGGCGCCGAGGGCGAGGGCTACAAGATCGCGCTGGGCGCGCTCGAAGGCGGGCGCATCGGCATCGCCGCGCAAAGCGTGGGCATGGCGCGCAGCGCCTTCGAGGCCGCGCTGGCCTACAGCAAGGAACGCCAGAGCTTTGGCCAGCCCATCTTCCAGCACCAGGCCGTGGGCTTTCGGCTGGCCGACTGCGCCACGCAGATCGAGGCCGCGCGTCAGCTCATCTGGCACGCTGCAGCGCTGCGCGACGCCGGCCAGCCCTGCCTGAAGGAAGCGGCCATGGCCAAGCTGTTCGCCAGCGAAATGGCCGAGCGCGTGTGCAGCGCCGCCATCCAGACGCTGGGCGGCTACGGCGTGGTCAGCGACTTTCCGGTCGAGCGCATCTACCGCGACGTGCGCGTGTGCCAGATCTACGAGGGCACGAGCGACGTGCAGAAGATCATCATCGGCCGCGCGCTGGCCTGAAACTCACAGCAGCCGCGGCACCGACGCCGCCAGCAGCGCCACGCCCGAGGCCGTCAGCAGCCCCAGCACCACCTGCCGAAAGCGCGCCGCGCTGATGCCGATGTACACGCGCGCGCCCAGCAGCGACGGCACCAGCATGGCGGGCGCCACCATGGCAAACAGCGGCAGCATGTCGCGCGTGACCATGCCCGTGGCCAGGTAGGTGGCCATGGTCACGGCCAGCATCGACAGGTTGAAGTTCTGGATCACCGAGCGCTGCGCGTCCTTGTCGTAGCCGCACAGGGTGCACCACAGCGTCGGCACCACGCCCGTGAAGCCGCCAATGCCGCCCAGCGTGCCGCCGGCCAGCCCCGCCACGGCATCGCCCAGCCGCCCCTTGGCCGCAATGCGCGGCAGGCGACTGGACAGCAGCATGGCCGGGCACCACAGCACCAGCAGCGTGCCCAGGATGGCCTTGAACCACAGCACGTTCAGGTGCGGCAGCAGCGCCACGCCCAGCGGCAGGCCCGCCAGGCCGCCGGCCACGAAGGGCAGTAGCCGCCGCCAGCCAAAGCCGCGCCGCACTGCCAGCGCCGCAATCACCTGCCCCGTCAGCGCGCCAAACACCGCCAGCGCCGCAGCCACCTGCGGCGCCAGCACCCAGGCCCAGAACGACATCGCCACCAGGCCAAAGGCAAAGCCCGACAGGCCCTGCACAAAGCCCGCCACCATGGCGCCCAGGAGCGTCACGACCAGCACCGTATCCATCACCGTCCTTTCCATCCGCGTGGCGCCGATTCTGCACGCGCGCCCAGGACGGCGCGGCGCGGCTCTGCAAGAATCAAGGCTTTCGCAGACATCACCACAGGAGCACCGCATGCCACAGCGCCGCGCATTCATCCACCAAGCCACCGCCTTTGGCGCACTGCTGCTGCTCGCGCAGCGCCAGGCGCTGGCCCTGTCGCTGTCCAGCCTCTCCAACGCCGACGCGTCCAGCGGCGTCAAGGCCGCGCTGGGCAAGGGCGCCGATGTGGCGGTCGCGCTGCTGGGCCAGCCCGGCGGCTTTCTGGACAACCCCAAGGTGCGCATCCCGCTGCCCGGCTACCTGGACGACGCGGCCAAGCTGCTGCGCAAGTTCGGCCAGGGCAAGCGCATCGACGAGCTCGTCACCACCATCAACCGCGCCGCCGAGGCAGCCGTGCCCATGGGCAAGGACCTGCTGGTGGGCGCCGTGCAAAGCATGACCGTGACCGACGCCAAGAACATCCTGACCGGCGGCGACACCTCGGTCACCGACTTCTTCGCCACCAAGACCCGCGCGCCGCTGTCCGAACGCTTCCTGCCCGTCGTCACCCAGGCCACCGAGAAGGTCGGCCTGACCCAGCAGTACAACAGCTTCGCGGGCAAGGCCGCCAGCTTCGGCCTGGTCAAGAAGGAAGACGCCGACCTGTCGCACTACGTCACGGGCAAGACGCTCGACGGCCTGTACTTCACCATCGGCGAAGAGGAAAGGAAGATCCGCGACAACCCCGCGGCGGCGGGCAGCGCAATCCTGCAAAAGGTTTTCGGCACGCTGAAGTGAACACCTGCCCCTGCGGGCGCCGCAGCGCCAAGGGCGCGGCGCTGGCGCTGGCCGACTGCTGCGGCCGCTACCTTGACCAGGGCGAGCCCGCGCCCGACGCCGAAAGCCTGATGCGCTCGCGCTACAGCGCCTTCGTGCTGGAGCGCGCCGACTACCTGCAAGCCACCTGGCACGCCAGCACGCGCCCGCCGTCGCTGGACTTCGACGCCGGCGCCAAGTGGCTGGGGCTGGAGGTGCGCAGCCACCGCGCCACCGGCGCGGACCGGGCCGAGGTCGAATTCGTCGCCCGCTACCGCGTGCACGGCCGTGCCGTGCGCCTGCACGAACGCAGCCGCTTCGTACGCGAGGACGGGCGCTGGTATTACGTGGATGGCGACGTTCGGTAGGCAGGTAGACAAACCCCCCAATCTGGCCGACAGTGTGCATGCAGCACGAAGGCGTGCGCCGGGCGGCTGGGTGCGCGCAATTGCATGCGTTGCGCCGGCGCGGGGTTCTTGCCAAATGGATAGAATCCGCGCGGCGTAACACAACGCAGCAGGGACGGTGCATCGCAACCCGGCGCCCCGTCCTGTCCTTGACAACGCGCGCGACACAATCGCGCGAGGAGACCGTGGATGACATCGCATACAGCCCTGCGGCTGCATGTGCCCGAGCCTACTGGGCGCCCGGGCGGCAGCACCGACTTTTCCTACCTCAGCACCTCGCCGGCCGGCAGCGTGCGCAAACCCCCCACAGACACCCCCGCGGCCGACACGGCCGACCTGGCGAACAGCCTGGTGCGCGTGCTCGACGACGCGGGCCATGCCGTTGGCCCCTGGGCGCCGGCCATCCACCCGGATCGCCTGCGCCGCGGCCTCAAGGCCATGGTCAAGACGCGCCTGTTCGACGCGCGCATGCTGACCGCGCAGCGCCAGAAGAAGCTGTCGTTCTACATGCAGTGCCTGGGCGAGGAGGCCATCGCCGTGGCGCACGCGCTGGCGCTGCAGGAGGGGGACATGTGCTTTCCCACCTACCGCCAGCAGGGGCTGCTGCTCTCGCGCGACGACGTGCCCATGTCCGAGCTGATCTGCCAACTGATGAGCAACGAGGCCGACCCGATCCGCGGGCGTCAGCTGCCGGTGATGTATTCGTACAAGCGCGCGGGTTTCTTCTCCATCTCGGGCAACCTGGGCACGCAGGTGCCGCAGGCCGTGGGCTGGGCGATGGCGTCGGCCATCAAGGGCGACACCAAGATCGCCTCCGCCTGGATCGGCGACGGCGCCACCGCCGAGAGCGATTTCCACACCGCGCTGACCTTCGCCCACGTGTACCGCGCGCCGGTCATCATCAATGTGGTCAACAACCAGTGGGCCATCTCCACCTTCCAGGCCATCGCCGGCGGTGAGGGCACCACCTTCGCCCAGCGCGGCGTGGGCGTGGGCATTGCCTCGCTGCGCGTGGACGGCAACGACTTCCTGGCCGTGTACGCCGCCTCGCAATGGGCGGCCGAGCGCGCGCGCGGCAACAGCGGCCCCACGCTGATCGAGTGGGAGACCTACCGCGCCGGCCCGCACTCCACGTCCGACGACCCCTCCAAGTACCGCCCCGCCGACGACGCCAAGTGCTTCCCGCTGGGCGACCCCATCGAGCGCCTGAAGCAGCACCTGATCGCCATCGGCGAATGGAGCGAGGCGCAGCACGCCCAGGCGGTCAAGGAACTGGAGGCCGAGGTCATCGCCGCGCAGAAGGAGGCCGAAAGCCACGGCACCCTGCTCGACGGCCGCGTGCCCAGCGCCGCGACCATGTTTGACGATGTATACAAGGACATGCCGGAGCACCTGCGCCGGCAGCGCCAGCAGTTGGGGGTGTAAGCCATGGCAATGCAAGAAAAAGACACGGCCGCCGTGGGCCAGGGCGTGCCCATGACCATGATCGCCGCGCTGCGCTCGGCCATGGACGTGATGATGGGGCGTGACGACAACGTCATCGTCTACGGCCAGGACGTGGGCTACTTCGGCGGCGTGTTCCGCGTCACCGAAGGCCTGCAGGCCAAGTACGGCAAGACACGGTGCTTCGACGCGCCGATCAACGAAAGCGGCATCGTCGCCACCGCCATCGGCATGGCCGCCTACGGGCTGCGCCCGGTGGTCGAGATCCAGTTCGCCGACTACTTCTACCCGGCCACCGACCAGATCGTGTCGGAGGCCGCGCGCTTGCGCCACCGCTCGGCGGGCGACTTCACCGCGCCGCTGACCATCCGCATGCCCTGCGGCGGCGGCATCTACGGCGGGCAGACGCACAGCCAGAGCCCCGAGGCCTTCTTCACCCACGTGTGCGGCCTGCGCACAGTGATGCCGAGCAACCCGTACGACGCCAAGGGCCTGCTGATCTCGTCCATCGAATGCGACGACCCGGTCATCTTCCTGGAGCCCAAGCGCCTGTACAACGGCCCGTTCGACGGCCACCACGACAAGCCCGTGGTGCCCTGGTCCAAGCACGACATGGGCCGCGTGCCCGAGGGCTACTACAACGTGCCGCTGGACAAGGCGGCGGTGTTGCGCCCCGGCAAGGACGTGACGGTGCTGGCCTACGGCACCATGGTCTGGGTGGCCGAGGCCGCCGTGCGCGAGGCCGGCGTGGACGCCGAGATCATCGACCTGCGCAGCCTCTGGCCGCTGGACCTGGAGACCATCGTCGCCTCGGTCAAGAAGACGGGCCGCTGCGTCGTGGTGCACGAAGCCACGCGCACCAGCGGCTTTGGCGCCGAACTTGCCGCGCTGGTGCAGGAGCATTGCTTCTACCACCTGGAGGCCCCCATCGAACGCGTGACCGGCTGGGACACCCCCTACCCGCACGCCCAGGAATGGGCCTATTTCCCCGGGCCGGCGCGCGTCGCCGCCGCCCTTACGCGCGCAATGGAGGGCTGAAGCCATGGGTATCTATGTAATCCGCGTGCCCGACATCGGCGAGGGCATTGCCGAGGTGGAACTGGTCAACTGGCACGTCCAGCCCGGCGACACCGTGAACGAAGACCAGCACCTGGCCGACGTGATGACCGACAAGGCCACCGTCGAGGTGCCCAGCCCCATCGCCGGCAAGGTGCTGGCGCTGGGCGGCCAGGTGGGCCAGGTGATGGCCGTGGGCGCCGAACTGGTGCGCCTGGAAGTGGAAGGCGCGGGCAACCTCAAGGAAGGCGCGCCTGCCGCGCCCGTGCAGGCTGCCGCACCCGTGCCCGCACCTGCGGCGGCGCCCGTGGCCGCAGCGCCTGTGCAGGCCCCCGCGCCGGCGCCAGCCGCCGCCGCGCCCAGGCCGGCAGCGCCGCAGCGCGCCGCGGCGCCCGCAGCAGCACGCGCCAGCGCCCGCGCCGAGGGCGAGCGCCCGCTCGCCTCGCCCGCCGTGCGCCGCCGCGCGCAGGACATGGGCGTGGATCTGCGCTACGTGCACGGCAGCGGCCCGGCCGGGCGCATCGAGCACCACGACCTGGACGCCTACGCCGCAGGCGGCGGCCAGCCGCAGGCCGGCGGCGGCACGCAGTACGTGCAGCGCCATGGCGAGGAGCAGATCCCCGTCATCGGCCTGCGCCGCAAGATCGCGCAGAAGATGCAGGAGGCCAAGCGCCGCATTCCGCACTTCAGCTACGTCGAGGAGGTGGACGTGACCGAGTTGGAGGCCTTGCGCCAGCAGCTCAACAAAATCCACGGCAATGCGCGCGGCAAGCTCACGCTGCTGCCCTTCCTGGCGCGCGCCATGGTGCTGGCGCTGCGCGACTTCCCGCAGATCAACGCCCGCTACGACGATGACGCCGGCCACGTCACGCGCTACGAGGCGGTGCACCTGGGCATTGCCGCGCAAACCGACGCCGGCCTGATGGTGCCCGTGCTGCAGCACGCCGAAAGCCTGGACCTGTGGCAGTGCGCCGCCGGCATCGCCCGCCTGGGCGAAGGGGCCAAGAGCGGCAAGCTGGCGCGCGAGGAGCTGTCGGGCTCCAGCATCACGCTGACCAGCCTGGGGGCGCTGGGCGGCATCGTCAGCACGCCCGTCATCAACCACCCCGAGGTGGCCATCGTCGGCGTCAACCGCATGGTCGAGCGCCCGATGCTACGCGGTGGCCAGGTGGTGGCGCGCCAGCTGATGAACCTGTCCTCGTCGTTCGACCACCGCGTGGTGGACGGCATGGACGCGGCGCGCTTCATCCAGGCGGTGCGCGCCCTGCTCGAAACCCCGGCCCTGCTGTTCGTGGAGTGAGAAACGCAATGACCAAGGAAATCACGACCAAGCTGCTCATCATCGGTGGCGGCCCCGGCGGCTACGTGGCGGGTATACGCGCCGGCCAGCTGGGCATACCCACCGTGCTGGTGGAAGGCGCCCACCTGGGCGGCACCTGCCTGAATATCGGCTGCATTCCGTCCAAGGCGCTGATCCATGCGGCGCACGAGTTCGAGCACGCGCGCCAGCAGGCCGGCGGCTCCAAGACCGGCATCCGCGTGGCCGACCCGCAGATCGACGTGGCCCAGACCGTGCGCTGGAAGGACGGTATCGTCACGCGCCTGACCGGCGGCGTGGGCGCGCTCTTGCGCAAGGCCGGCGTGCAGGTGCTCAAGGGCTGGGCGCAGATCGAGGACGGCAAGACCGTCACCGTGACCCTGGCCGACGGCCAGACCCAGCGCGTGCGCTGCGAGCACCTGCTGCTGGCCAGCGGCTCCGAGCCGGTGGAACTGCCCAGCATGCCGTTTGGCGGCGCCATCTGGTCGTCGACCGACGCGCTCTCGCCCGACACCATCCCGAAGCGCCTGGTGGTGGTGGGCGCCGGCTACATCGGCCTGGAGCTGGGCATGGCCTACCGCAAGCTGGGCGCCGAGGTGACGGTGGTGGAAGCCGCCCAGCGCGTGCTGCCCAGCTACGACGAGGAGCTGACCCAGCCCGTGCTGGACGCGCTGCAGAAAAGCGGCGTGGTGCTGCACCTGGGCTGCAGCGTGGCCGGCTGGGACGCCAAGCACGGCGTGCACGTACGCAACGCCCGCGCCGACGAGTTCGCCCTGCCGGCCGACCGCGTGCTGGTGGCCGTGGGCCGCAGGCCGCGCACGGCCGGCTTTGGGCTGGAGGGCCTGCAGTTGGACATGGCCGGGCGCCACGTGGCCATCGACGCGCACTGCAAAACGTCGATGCGCAACGTCTGGGCCATTGGTGACGTGACCGGCGAGCCCATGCTGGCGCACCGCGCCATGGCGCAGGGCGAATGCGTGGCCGAGCAGATCGCGGGCAAGAACCGGCGCTTCGAGCCCATGGCCATCCCCGCTGTGTGCTTTACCGACCCCGAGGTGGTCGTGGTCGGCAAGACCCCGGGCGAGGCGCGCGCCGCCGGCATCGACTGCATCGACGCCGCCTTCCCGTTTGCCGCCAACGGCCGCGCCATGACGCTGGAGGCCACCGGCGGTTTCGTGCGCGTGGTGGCGCGGCGCGACAACCACCTCATCCTGGGCTGGCAGGCCGTGGGCCGGGGCGTGGCCGAGCTGGCTGCCGCCTTTGGCCAGTCCATCGAAATGGGCGCGCGCCTGGAGGACGTGGGCCACACCATCCACGCCCATCCCACGCTGGGCGAGGCCGTGCAGGAGGCCGCGCTGCGCGCCTTGGGCCACGCGCTGCACATCTGACGGCAGCGGCCCTGCCGCACGCCCCCCACAGGGCCGCACCGGGCAAGCCGGTGCGGCCCTTTTTACGTGGCGCCTGCGTGCTGGCAGCCGGCGCGGCTCTTGCCTATAGTCGGCAGGACAAGGAGACCCACCGCCATGAACATCGCCCACCTGCTGGCGCGCAGCGCGCGCACCTACCCCGACCGCCCGGCGCTGCTGCTGGGCGCGCGCGTGCTCCACAGCTACGCCGCCCTGGCCGCGCGCGTGGCGGCGCTGGCCGGGCATTTGCGCGCGCTGGGCGTGCAGCCGGGCGACCGCGTGGCGCTGTACGCGGCCAACTGCCCCGAATACCTGGAGGCGCTGCACGCCTGCCACTGGGCCGGCGCCGTGGTGGTGCCGGTCAACTACAAGCTGCACCCGCGCGAACTGGCCCACGTGCTGGCCGACAGCGGCGCGCGCGTGGTTTGCGCCAGCGCGCCGCTGCGCCAGGGCGCGCTGGACGCCGGCGCCAGCGCCGCGCTGCTGCAGGAGCTGGGCAGCGCGGCCTGGCACGTGGCGGCGGCCGGCGCGCCGCTGGCCCCGCACGACGCGGCCCCGCAGGACCTGGCCTGGCTGTTCTACACCTCGGGCACCACCGGCCGGCCCAAGGGCGTGATGCTGACGCAGGCCAACCTGCTGGCCATGACCATGGCCTACTTCACCGACGTGGACGAGGTGCACGCGCACGACGCCATGGTCTACGCCGCGCCCATGTCGCACGGCGCCGGGCTGTACAACTACGCGCACATGCTGCGCGGCGCGCGCCACGTCGTGCCCGAATCGGGCGGGTTCGATCCGGCCGAACTGGCGCAGCTGGCCGCCAGCGTGGGGCAGCTGTCGCTGTTTGCCGCGCCCACCATGGTGCACCGTCTGGTCGATCACCTGCAGCGCAGCGGCCAGGGCGGCGCGGGCTTCAAGACCATCGTCTACGGCGGCGGCCCGATGTACGTGGACGACCTGCGCCGCGCCATCGACACCATGGGCCAGAAGTTCGTGCAAATCTACGGCCAGGGCGAATCGCCCATGACCATCACCGCGCTGGCGCGCCAGCACCTGATGGACACGGCGCACCCGCGCTGGGCCGAGCGCATCGCCTCGGTCGGCGTGCCGCACGCCTGCGTGGAGGTGCGCGTGGCCGACGCCCACGACCGCGCCGCCGCCGTAGGCGAACTGGGCGAGGTGCTGGTGCGCGGCGACACCGTGATGGCCGGCTACTGGAACAACCCCGACGCCACCGCGCAAACGCTGCGCGGCGGCTGGCTGCACACCGGCGACATCGGCAGCCTGGACGCCGACGGCTTTCTGACGCTGCGCGACCGCAGCAAGGACGTGATCATCTCCGGCGGCTCCAACATCTACCCGCGCGAGGTGGAGGAAGTGCTGCTGCTGCACCCCGGCGTGCGCGAGGCCGCCGTGGTCGGCCAGCGCGACGCCGACTGGGGCGAGGTGGTGGTGGCCTTCCTGGTGGCGGGCGAGGGCGGGCCGGTGCAGGATGCCGAGCTGGACGCGCTGTGCCTGGATCACATCGCGCGGTTCAAGCGGCCCAAGGTGTATCGGTGGGTGGCGAGCCTGCCCAAGAACGCCTATGGCAAGGTGCTGAAGACAGAGTTGCGGGCGGGCGCGACGCAACCTAGATAAAGCGCGGATGCCGGGTGGCTGGTGTGGAGGGAGCCCCGCGTTCATATCGCAAACGCTTGTGGTGAGCTCCGGTGCTCTGCAGTTGATGGGGTGACGGCTCCTGCGTGAGCCTCTCAAACGGCTGGGTGCATGTTGCATGCACCAATGACGTTCCACGTTTCGTGACAGTTCTTGAAAATTTTTTGCGCTGAGCTCTTGACTTGAAGTTGAGTTCAACTTTTATAGTTCATGCAACGCATCGCAACAAGTCACAAAGGAACTGCCATGTCCACCACTCAGGAATCAATCACCATCGTCCTTATCGGCATAGGCGCCACCGCTGTGCTTGACCTGTGGCTGGCTGTTCTGAAACGGATCGGCGTGCCCACGGGTAGCTTTGCACTTATCGGTCGCTGGGTCGCGTACATGTCACGTGGCCAGTTCGTTCATGCCTCCATCGCCAAGGCGGAGCCCGTGCGCAATGAACTGACCATTGGTTGGGCCACGCATTACGCCGTGGGCATTGTTTTCGCTGCAGTTCTGGTGATCCTCCAGGGCTCGGGTTGGATCAAGCAGCCCACCTTTGTCCCGGCCTTTCTGACAGGTTTGGCGACGGTGGCCATGCCGCTGCTCGTGATGCAGCCGGCGATGGGTTCGGGGTTTGCGGCGTCCAAGACGCCGACTCCCCTGAAGAACTGCGCCCGCAGCGTTGCCAACCATGCCATGTTTGGTGTGGGCATGTACCTAGCAGCTACCGCTGTTGCGATGTTCCACCCGTGACCTCATGGGCTCATGGATGTTGGATTTGAGTGCAGGTTTACAGACTGTACCCACCGCAGATTTGCAACTCGTCTCCCGTCGAATGGACTTCGCGATGGCGAGCACCTTGACCGAGAAGTCCGCTATCTCAACAGGAAAAACCGTATGACCAAAATAGCCATCATTTATCACAGTGCCCATGGACACACCGAGCACATCGCCCACCGCGTTCTTGAGGGTGCGCAGCAGGTGGAAGGCGTCGAAGGGTGCCTCATCAAGGCCGAAGACATGAGCGCGCGGCCCAATGATCTTGTCAATTTCGATGGCCTGATCATGGGCTCGCCGACTTACCTTGGTGGCGTATCCGGCCAGTTCAAATCCTTCATGGATGCCACGGGACGTCTGTGGAGCAAGCAAGGGCTCAAGGGCAAGCTGGCTGCTGGCTTTACCGTCTCGTCTCTGCCAGCGGGTGACAAGCAGTCCACGCTGATGTCGATGTTCGTCTTCGCAATGCAGCACGGCATGCTCTGGGTGGGTAATCCAATTTTGCCGGAACAGCATGGCGGCGTGCCATACGACGAAGCAGCCAACCGCCTGGGCTCGTGGTCTGGCCTGATGGCGCAGGCGGGGCATGCGGCATCGGCTGATTCGTTTGTTCCCGGAGATGTGAAGACGGCCCGCATGTTCGGCTGGAACTTCGCCAATACGCTGCTTCGCGTCCACGCGAAGACGCAACAGCAAGCCGCTGTGGAGGTTTAGCGTCATGCTCCCCAAGAAGTTTGCACCCGCCCTCTTCAGTTTCATCCTCTCGGGGTTGATGTCGCTGCTCGTCTCGGGCATCACGACCTACCGCGCTGCGGGCCTTGCGCCAGGCTTCACCGACATTTGGGCGGCTGGATGGATAACCGCATGGGTAGTGGCGTTCCCGGTCGTCCTCGTTGTGGCGCCGCTCACGCGTCGAGCTGTCGGTATCTTGGTCGCGCAGGACTGATCCGATTCGTCGGCTTTAGGAGGCTCGACGTGGTTCGAGTTGCCGCTGTCGGCTCTCCAGCGCGCCAGCCGCCGCCGCACTCAGCAGTCGTTGGAACGAAGGGCAAGCAGCATGGCTGGTTGCAGGGCAGACGACCGCGTGGCGCAATCCTCGAATCATCGCTCTCAGACGCTTCACCATTTGCTCAAGTTCATCGGCCTTGGCCGCGAGCATCGCTCGGTCGATGTTGGGCTCTCCGTTTGGGGTGAACATTACCCGTATCTCGTCCAACGAAAACCCGGCAGCCTGCCCCAGCGCGATCAGCGCCAATTGATCCAGCACCGTCGGCGAGAACTTGCGGCGTGCACCCTCTGACACGAGTGAGTGAATGAGACCCTTGCGCTCGTAGTACCGCAGCGCTGAAGCTGCGACACCGGACTTCTTGGCGACTTCTGAGATATCCATGGTGAAAAGAATCCTTTTTATAAAGTTAACTTTAGCTTGTATGGTGACATCATCACATCGAGAAATCAAACCGGCGCAAGGAAATCCAAACATCTTCTGTCCTGCCGTAGAACGGGCCAATGCCTACAAAGTGCGCCGGACGTGCGCATGGACAGAAGTAAAGACTCAAGAGGTACCGATATGAAGGGCACAGTTTTCGTTGCGGGCGCCACAGGTGTTATTGGCACGTCGCTCGTCCGGCAGTTGGTCGAAGGAGGCTGGCGGGTATTTGGCAGTACTCGAAATCCGCAGCGTGCCGCCGCCCTGCGTCAGGCAGGCGCTGAGGCGTTGATCGTTGACGTGTTTGACGCTCCGGCGCTGAATGCAGCGCTGGCGCTGGCACAACCAGACGTGGTCGCGCACCAGTTGACCGACCTGCCATCTGAACGCACACCACAATCGCTGTCTGCTGCGATTGAGCGCAATGCACGATTGCGGCGGGAGGGCACACGCAATCTGATTCAGGCCACCCTGGCTTCAGGGTGTCGGCGGATGGTGGCGCAAAGCATTGCATGGGCCTACGCCCCCGGCCCGCTGCCGCACCAGGAGACGGATCCACTGGATGCCTTGGCCACTGGAGAGCGCGCAGTCAGCGTGCATGCGGTGCAGGAGTTGGAGTCGCTCGTACTGAACAGCCAGGGGCTTGATGGGGTGGTGCTGCGTTATGGACGCCTTTATGGCCCGCGCACCTGGTCGGAAGCGCCCGAAGCCGAAATGCCGCTGTACGTCGAGGATGCCGCTCGTGCGGCTCTGTGCGCTGTCGAGCGGCCGGGTATCACTGGAGTTTTCAATGTGAGCGAACCCTGCCCTCAGTTGTCAATCGAAAAGGCTCAGCAGATGCTTGGATGGGCTCCAGGCGTGCGATGAGAGTGGTGAGCCCCAATGCCTGGGAGGTATCAACCGATTTCAACCGGCTGCCGTGGTCATTCAGTGGGCGTTTCTAGGTAGTGAAATCGGATGGTTGGCGTCTACCAATGGTCGGAACTCGCCATGCCAATCTTCCATTGAATGGGGCGCATGCAACGAGGCTAAGGGGCCACCTATACGGTCACGCATGCCCCGCCACAGCGGACAGCCGCTCCGCATGCCCCGCGCACACCTCCCTGAACCTCGCGCTGATCCGCCCATCCCCCGCAGCAGCCTGCCAGAAATCCCGCGCCGCCTCCCACGCCGCATGCCACATCTGCCGCTGCTGCGGCAGCGGCAGCGGCAGCG
>Ga0222429_100670_pt1 | contig 17361 bp, 21 predicted proteins | sample 1B50Ametagenome_FD_182475 | JGI IMG/M metagenome (GOLD analysis project Ga0222429, IMG submission 182475) | Enriched microbial communities from leaf-cutter ant dump, University of Wisconsin, Madison, United States - 1B50A (version 2) | ecosystem: Environmental > Terrestrial > Nest > Insects nest...
TTTCCAGGAAGTGCCGGACTTCTTTAAATATTCCCGCATCTTCGGCCGGAGTTGTGAATGATGTATTCGGCATGTTGTCAATTTTAAATGAAGGTCAGCCCCCGGGTAACTATTAATCGATCGGTTTTCTGCCGGAAATGATATTGAACAAAATAACAATGATAGCAATTACCAGCAGTATGTGTATTAAGTTTCCCATACCCATTCCGTTCCCAATGCCAAATAAACCCAGCAACCAGACAATAATACAGATCACTGCTACCAGCCATAGTAAACTTCTCATATAATTTATATTTAGTGTTAACTAATACAATAATATCCTGCCGGCATTTTAATTTCTGTTCTGATTCAACTCGTTTTCTACCTTGCCGCGGGAAAGATATATTTGAAAACCTACTCCAAATACAATATTGTTGGATGCCGGGCTTGAGCCAAATCCTACAATACCCCTGTATTTCACCAATCCTTCCAACCCGATGTTCGGAGTGATAAAGTAGGAGATACCCGGACCGGCGCTCACGCCCAGCCCATTCGTGTTGTTACCGGCAGAAGGGTTATATCCCTCAATTCCGACAGTAGCTTCACCGAAGAAGCGGGTTTTTCTGAGTACATTTATCTCGGGATCATTGATGTAATATCTTCCTAATGCGCCCACGCCATAATTGATCGCGGGGCTTATCCCTTTTGCGGTCATCAGATTAAAATCCACATAAGCACCCACTGCGAGATTATTACGGATGAACCAGGCAGCCTTGGGACTGAGGGTCATGTTAAAAGCGCCTCCGTCATCCAGGCTAAGGCTCATATTGGAAATGTTACCTCCGATCATTACATTCTCCCGTCTGATTTGTGATTGGGCGCTCGTAATAAAAAAGATACCCGTAATTGCAAGTACAATAATTTTTCCTTTCATAGTTGTATTTTTTGTTTTTTAAGGATAACCTGTAGTAATTATCTAAAACATCGTACCAAAAGACGAATCAGCAGTAAAAACGTTAATCCTGACAGGAAAAAAATAAAAAGTGGGGAAGCCGGTCTACATGTGGCTGATAAAAAGGCTAGGCTGAAAAAGAACTATGCCTACAGGTTATTTAATTCTATTGTATAATTGGAATAACGCAAGATGGGATCTAATAAGCCCGGGTAAGTAAAATTTTTTTGATGATGTTGGTTATTTGTTCTTTTGTAAAGGGTTTTCCTATAAATGCATCAGCCCCGTTCTTCTCTGCCTTTTTACGGTCGTATAAGGTGTCATAGGCAGTCATCATTACAACTGCTCTGTTATCATTTTCTTTAAAATTTTCAATATATTCCACTCCCTCTCCATCCGGAAGGTGGTTATCCAGAAAAACTAAAGAGATGGAAGGCATTCTCCTGATAATATCCAGTGCGTCACGTATAGATCCGGCCCGTACAAAATCAATATTTATTTTTCTAAGAATATTTCCCAGCAAATAGAATATATCAGGCTCATCATCCACTACAAGGATTGTTGGGCGATGCAACAAAGTATTCAAATCATATTCTTTCGAACTGCTCACAGGTTTTGAAAAGCAAACGATTTGCCATTTCCCTTTTTAAGTCTCCGTTTTAATACCCGGAATGATAAAGAGGATACTGTCTGGCTCCGATATTGTAGGTATACAATGATCAATATGTTCCTCATATTATTATTGTTATGCAAGATCTGAAACGTTTCCGGTTCTTCCTGATTTTATTTATCTGTCTGTACTGGAAGGAGCTGATGAAGCATGGCGGCAACATGATAACAGGTAAGTATATACGTCATAACCCCTATTATGACCGCATTAGTGTGGAATTATTTCTACAGATTTACCTGTCCGGCTCATTATTTGTTTCAATTGCTGATACAGTTTAAAATAATAAGCCGATAAATTATAAAGTATGGCTTTTTGATTTATTTTCGAACGTTTCAAATCCCGAAGTTGCTGACCCATAGAAGCCATCATCATAAATCTTATTGTATATAAGTAACTATACATGATTTTAGTTGTTGACGATCAACCAGAAAATATTTTTTCCTTAAAAAAATTATTGGAATCTAAAAAGTTTGAAGTGGATACTGCGGCTTCGGGTGAAGAAGCTCTCCGAAAAGTATTAAAAAATGATTATGCATTGATTATACTGGATGTGCAGATGCCGGGTATAGATGGTTTTGAAGTTGCTGAGACTTTAGCGGGATACAGCAAAACCAGGGAGGTTCCTGTTATTTTTCTTTCTGCCGTTAATACAGAGAAAAAATTTATTACCCGGGGTTATGCTTCAGGAGGAATTGACTATATCACCAAACCCGTTGACCCGGACATCTTTCTGTTAAGGGTCACCACATTTCATCGTTTGTATGAGCAGACCCTGGCGTTGAGCGAAACACAAAGAGTATTGGAGAAAGAAATTGAGATCCGTAAAAAAGCACAACGGGAGTTAAAGGATAAGGTTGAAGACCTGAATACTACTTTGGAGAGCCTGCCGCAGATCGCTTTCAGGGCGGATATATATGGCCGCATAACTTTTGTCAACAGGAGGTGGTTTCAATACTCCACCTGTGCGGGGATATTTCCCCAAACGCATCCTGATGATATTTGTATGGAAGAGGTATGGGCCGAAGCCATAAAAAACGGAGAACCCCTCGAACGCGAAGTCCGGATCAGGGAAATAAGTTCAGGATCGTATCACTATCATTTGCTGCGTATAATACCTATAAAGAATGAGCTGGATATCAAGAGCTGGGTAGGAACCTTTACGGATATTGACGATCAAAAACAGGAAGAACTTAAAAAGGATGAGTTTTTGAGCATCGCCAGTCACGAGCTTAAAACCCCTTTAACCAGCATAAAGGCTTATATACAGCTATTGGAACGGATAGAAAGTAAACAGCCCGAAAGTGTTACAACTTCTTATATCAGCAGGGCGCACGACCAGGTATGTAAGCTGGAAAATCTTATCGGTGATTTGCTGGATGTTTCCAAGATAGAAAACGGCAAGCTTAAGATGAATATGCAACCCTTCAGCATGGAGCAATTGCTTGCAAGTGTGATAGAAACAATAAGCAGCACTAACAGTCATTCCAATATTCATATAGAAAGGAAAGGCCCGGCCATTACTACTGAAATAACCGGAGATGTTATACGGATAGAACAGGTGTTGATCAACTTTTTTACCAATGCCATTAAATATGCCCCCGGATCTGATAAAATCATACTACACACTGCGGTGAAAAATGACCGGCTTTATATAGCGGTCCAGGATTTTGGCATTGGCATGCCTTCTGATAAAAAGGATCGTGTGTTTGCTAAGTTTTACCGCGTTGAAGAATCAGCGATGGAATTCCAGGGATTAGGTATCGGGCTGTATATCTGCGCTGAAATTATCAGGCAGCATCAAGGTGATTTCGGTGTGGAAAGCAGTGTAGGCCAGGGATCAACCTTTTACTTTACTTTACCATTTAGTTAAATTGATATGCCTAAAAAACTCATTCGTAAACTACAGATAGGGTTTGGAGTTTCGCTGTCTATCCTGCTGGCAACTTCCGCCGCTTCTTTTATCAGTATAAGAAAACAAATGAATAACCGTACCCAGGTTATCCATACCCAGCAGTTCATCCAGTCCCTGAACCAGGTATTGATTGAGCTGCAAAATGCAGAGACTGGAGAGCGGGGATATTTGCTTACGGAAACGCCCCATTTTCTCGAACCCTACTATCATAGCCTGAATGCCTTGCCGGCTTCTGTAAAAGCAGCCCGTGATCTTGCAGGTAATAATGTACGCCAGATACAGCAGATAGACAGTATTGAGAGCGCCGTAAACAGGCAACTGGGCTCGTTAAAGCAGAATGTAGATGCAAAGAAAGCAGGCTATACAATTGATATAGCTGATCTGGAGCAAGGGAAACAATACATGGATGCTTGCCGTACACTTATTGCCGGCTTTGTAAATAACGAATCGGTAATACTTGAAAAGAGCAGTGAGCAAATGCGTTCGAATTCAAATGCTACCTCTCTTTTCATTATATGTGCTGCTGTCATCTCTTTATTGATCACTACCTACTTTTATCTGCAGATCCGCAATGAATTTCAGCGGAGAGAAAAAATGCAGCGTGCGCTAAAGGAAAAGGATGAAGAAATTGCAAAAAGACTCCATATTGTTCAGCATATAGCGCAGGAGATATCGGCAGGTGATTATACGGTGAGGGTGGATGATCAACAACGGGATCACCTGGGTAGTATCGGCGGGTACCTCAATCGAATGGCTGCATCTCTTCAACATTCTTTTGAAGAAATCAATAATAATGAATGGCGCCAGGCGGGACTGGTGAAGCTGAGTGAAATGATGACAGGAAATAAAACGGAGGAGGGATTGGCCAGGGATACGCTCAGGTACCTGGTGGCGTATGGCGAATACCTCAATGGAGCCCTTTATCTTATAGATGATGACCTGTTACAGTTACAAAGCGCCGTTGCCCTGGAAGGGCATATGAGAACACAGTATGCACCCGGCGAGGGAATTATAGGGCAGGTATTTGAAAGCAAAAAGGTAAGAACACTGGAGAATTTATCCGGTTCCGACTATGTAACTACCTGCTCTGCCGGCCAAATCCGTGTAAATCATCTGATATGGGTGCCGTTACTGATTAAGGGGCAGTGTGTGGGGGTAATTGAACTGGGCAGCGCGAAGGTATTTAAGCCTTTAGAGATTAGTTTTCTTCAGGATGCCTGCGGCATTATTAGCCTTGAAGTATTAGCAGCCAAGAGTAGAAAGCAGATGCAAATGCTCCTGGAGGAAACACAGGCGCAGGCAGAGGAACTGCAGACGCAGCATGCAGAGCTGGAGAACCTGAATACGGAACTGGAGGCACAGACCCAAAAATTACAGGCGTCTGAAGAAGAGCTTCGGACCCAACAGGAGGAGCTGCTGCAGTCTAACCAGGAACTGGAAGAGCGCTCGAAGCTGCTGGAAGAACGGAACCGGTTGATAGCTGATCACAATAAGGAAATGCAAAAGAAAGCCGAAGAGCTTGAGCTGAGCACCAGATATAAATCTGAGTTTCTGGCAAACATGTCTCACGAATTGCGTACACCTTTAAATTCGATCCTCCTCTTATCCCGGCTGATGGCAGAAAATGCCGATGAGAATTTAAATGAAGACCAGGTAGCCTCCGCTAAAGTGATTCAAAGCTCAGGAACCAGCCTGTTGAATCTGATCGATGAGATCCTCGACTTATCAAAGATCGAAGCAGGAAAGATGGAACTTGATTACCAGGATGTTTCCCTGGAACTGCTGAGAAACGACTTATTGAACATGTTTGCGCCGGTAGCCCATGCAAAGGGACTTTATTTTACAATTGAAGTGGTTCCCGGGACCGGCGGACGGCTGGTGACAGACAAGCAACGACTGGAGCAGGTACTCCGGAACCTGCTGTCTAATGCGATGAAGTTTACCCAAAAAGGTGAAGTAGCTTTGAAGATCTCGACATGCCCCAATAGTCCTAACTGCATACAGTTTGCGGTTCGGGATACAGGGATCGGCATCAGTGAAGAAAACCAGAAAATTATATTTGAGGCTTTTCAGCAGGCCGATGGATCTACCCGTCGTAAGTTTGGCGGTACAGGGCTGGGGCTATCTATAAGCCGTCAGCTTGCCCGTTTGCTTGGCGGGGAAATATCTGTGGACAGTGCACCGGCGGCAGGCAGCACCTTTACACTGGTAATCCCGGAAAATAAGTCAGAAGGTTCATTAACGCCGGATGCAGGTACTAGAGCAGATAACGCTGATAATACAAAAGCTCCTGCCCAGGAAAGGCAACCTTCAGCAGTTATCAATATTCCGGAGGAGATTGCCGATGACAGGAATAATATTCAGCCAGGAGATAAAATAATACTCATTGTTGAAGACGATATACATTTTGCCGAAGCGCTTTTAAAGTTCAGCAACCAGCATGGATATAAGGGGGTTGTTATTGTGAGGGGCGACTTTGCTACACAGGCCGCGGAACAGTACCAGCCGCTGGCTATTTTGCTGGATATTCAGCTGCCGTTAAAAAGCGGGTGGGAGGTAATGGATGAAATCAAGGCCAACCCTAAAACCCGTCATATTCCGGTCCATGTTATGTCTTCTACCCAGGCAAAAAGGGAAAGCCTCCTGAAGGGAGCTATCGATTTTATCAGTAAGCCGGTTGCCCAGGAACAACTGGAAAAGGTGTTTCAGAAGATAGAGGAAGCGCTTGCCCGGAATCCCAGGAAAGTATTGATCGTAGAAGAAAATGCCAAGCATGCCGCCGCACTTTCCTACTTTCTCAGCAATTTTAACATTGCATCAGAAATAAAAAATAATGTACAGGACAGCATTTCATCTTTGTTGTCGGACAGGGTGAATTGTGTGATACTGGATATGGGGGTGCCCGACAAAACGGGTTATGAAGTATTGGAGGCCATTAAGCATGAGCATGGGCTCGAAGACCTGCCTATTATTATTTTTACCGGTAAGAAGATATCCCATGCGGAAGAACTACGTATAAAACAATATGCCGATTCGGTTGTTATTAAAACGGCTCATTCCTTCCAGCGGATTCTTGACGAGGTAGGATTGTTTTTACACCTGGTTGAGGAAAATACGGTATCCGGCACAAGGAAGCTTAATAAAATGGGCTCACTTAACGAAATATTAAAAGGAAAAACCGTACTGATCGCTGATGATGATGTAAGAAATATTTTTTCTATAACCAAAGCGCTTGAAGACTACCAGATGAAGGTGATCTCCGCGATCGACGGTAAGGATGCCCTGTTGCAAATAAATGATCACCCTGAAATTTCAATTGTACTTATGGATATGATGATGCCGGAGATGGATGGTTATGAAACCATGCAACGGATCAGGAGCTTGCCGGGATATAACAGGATTCCTATTATTGCCATCACGGCAAAAGCCATGACGGGCGACCGGGAGAAATGTATCCGGTCGGGCGCATCGGACTATATTTCCAAGCCGGTAGATAAAGATCAGCTGTTATCCCTGTTGAGGGTTTGGTTATATGAAAATTAACGAAATGAAGGCGATGAAAAACGAGAAGATAATTTTGATCATTGACGACGATAGCCGTAATATATTTGCCCTGCAACTGACGTTAAAAACGCGGAAATATAACTGCCTCTCCTGCCAGAGCACGGCGGAAGGGTTGATGTTTTTACAAACCAATCCACAGATAGCATTAGTATTAATAGATATGATGATGCCGGAAATGGATGGGTATGAAGCGATCCGGATCATCCGTTCTTCGGCACAGCACGCTGCTATTCCTGTTATAGCCGTTACGGCACAAGCCATGAGCGGGGACAGGGAAAAATGCCTGGCAGCGGGGGCGGATGGGTACATTGCAAAGCCTATAGATGTTGACAAACTGGTTACTGTAATCGAAAAATGGTTGTAATGCTGGAACCGGATATTGTAAAAGATACAGAAATGGAAATATTATTAAAAGATATTTCCAGTATATATGGTTACGACTTTACGCAATACAGCAGAGCTTCTCTTAAAAGACGCCTGAACAGGATTTGTGTAATAGATAAGTTTACGGGTTTTGCGGAATTAAGATACAAACTCATCAACGACGCATCTTATTTACCCCGTTTTGTAGAAGAAATAACAGTAAATGTTACTGAGATGTTCCGGGATCCCCATTTCTACAAAGCTTTAAGAATGCATATCTTACCTGTACTAGGTACCTATCCCTTTATACGTATCTGGATTGCGGGATGTGCAACCGGAGAAGAAGCCTATTCGCTTGCCATCCTGTTAAAAGAAGCCGGCTTATACGATAAATCGCTTATTTATGCCACAGATATAAATTCAGGGGCTTTGGAGAAAGCGTCAAAAGGCATATTCCCCGCAGCTCCTATGAAGCAATATGCAGAAAACTATATCCTTTCCGGAGGCAACGAAGATTTTTCGTCTTACTATGTTTCTCAATACGACTGGGTCAGGTTCCACGCTGAGCTCAATACAAAAATAATTTTTTCGACGCATAACCTGGTTTCTGATTCTTCATTCAACGAATTTCAGCTGATCTTATGCAGGAACGTTCTTATCTATTTTAATAAGGAGCTTCAAAACAGGGTGTTTAGGCTGTTCGACGAAAGCCTGCAATCGTTAGGTTATCTTGCATTAGGCACAAAAGAGACGATCCTGTTTGCAAACCTCGACCATAAGTACCGGCAATGTAAGGACGAAAAAATATGGAAAAAGATCATGCATGAATCCTTATGAAAAAGAATCGTAACAGAACGGAAATATTGTTGATAGGTGGTTCTGCAGGCAGTATCGGCGTGCTTTTGAATATGCTTCCCCACCTGGATAAAACACTTTCTTTTCCGGTTGTGATTGTTTTACACCGTAAGGCAGGTAATGAAAACACGTTGAATACATTGCTGGAGGCCTATAGCAGCCTGCCGGTCATAGAGGCATATGATAAGCTTGCTATGTATCCCGGATGCGTTTACCTGGCGCCCGCAGACTATCATCTTTTATTTGAAGATAAGGAGCAGATCATAATTGATCTGTCGGAAAAGATAAATTACTCCCGGCCATCCATTGATGTTACTTTTCGATCGGCAGCACATATTTTCAGGGAAAATACTACTGCTTTATTATTATCGGGGGCTAACAATGATGGTGTGGAGGGAATGCTTTCTGTGGCGAGATATGGAGGAATCGTTCTTTTACAGGATCCTGATACCGCCGAGGTAAGTTACATGCCCAGGCAGGCGTTGCTTAATGTAAAAGCAGATGAAATATTAAAGCCCGGGAATATGGCACGCTTTTTTAATCAACTCAATACAAAAAATGGCGATGAACAACAGCAAAACAATACTCGTATTTGATGATGATGCTGATATACTGGATATATTTAAGATTGTTCTGCAGGCAGCAGGATATCGTGTTGAATCAAGCCAGACTTCTGATGATATTATAGAGAAAGCCAGATCGGTGAACCCCGATATCATTATTATGGATAACTGGATACCTGGTATAGGAGGACTTAAGGCAACGCAGCTATTAAAGTCCGATCCCGCCTGTAAGCATATCCCGGTTATTTACTGTTCCGCAAACAGGGATTTACGTTCCCTGGCCGAACAGGCAAATGCGGAAGCCTTTCTCGCCAAGCCATTTGATTTGAGGGATCTCGAAAAAACGGTGGCGGAGTTATTGAAGAATGATGACCGGTCAACACACAATTAGTCATTTCCTTTGGGTATAGTGAAGCTAAACAGGGAGCCTTTGCCGGGCTCACTCTCTACGTGAATCGTTCCCTTATGACGATGGATGATTTCCCTGCTGATGTATAAATCCATTCCTGATCCCGGATCCGCACTTCCTGCTGCACGGTAGAAGGGGGTAAATATTCTGTCATGATTTTCTTTGTCAATGCCAATACCATGATCTTTAACAGATACCGTAGCGGTATCCATCTCCTCTGTTATATCAACCTCTATTGATGCGCCGGCCGGGGAATACTTCACTGCATTCTTCAGAAGACTGATCAATACCTGCCCTATATGATACCGGTCGGCATGTAACAATACAGGGTTGGATGTGCCAAATTTAAAACTGTGACCCGTTTCATTTTTAAGAAGACCGATGCTTTCTTTAATTAACCCTCCCAGCTCAAACTCTTCCGGATGTAATTGCAGCGCTGTTATTGTTCTGGAAAATTCCTGCAGGATATTGACGAGAAAAGTGGTTCTGTCAACCTGGTATAAGCAACCTTCCACCACCCTGTGTCCTTTTTCATCAAGCGGAATGAATTTTTTTAAAATTTGTAAAGAACATTTTAAGGTAGTAAGAGGTGTTTTCAATTCATGGCTGGCAGCAGCAACAAGTTCATCCAGCTTACTTCCCAATATTTTTATTTCGTTATGTAAATAATTCTTTTGCGATAGTGCGTTTGTTTTTTCTGAAATATGCCGGATGATTATTGAAGTGCCTATGATCGTTCCTGTATCGTTTTTGACAGGTGAGATGAAACATGAAAGCGGAATAAGCCTGTTTCCCTTTGTTTTTCCCAGCTTTATATTCTCCTGATCCTGTTCGTTCTCTTTTATTATTGGGGCCGCTGTAGAATCTCCTCCCGGATCCGGCGCTTCAGGGAAGAGCAGTGAAATGTGTTTCCCTGTGATTTCATTTGCTGTATAGCCAAATAATTGTTCTGCTGCAGGGTTCCAGCTGATAACAGATCCTTTTGATGTAATGCTGATGATGGCATTATTGCAGGAATTAACGATGGATGCTAATAAAGCATATTTTTCTTTTTCCTGCAATGCATCAGTAATGATCGGACCGGGCATACAAACGGGTAAATATTTGATGCGAATATCGGAGAAATCCCTGAAGTTAAAGTCTTGTTTTTTTTAGAAGTCAGTTTGCATTTATTCACTGTGGTGCCAGTTAATTGGTATGCATATTGCGTTACTTGCTTTAATTAAAATTTATTTAATAACACTTTTAAATGTTTAACACATGGATCACAAAGCATGCATTGATGCGCTTAATGATTTAGTCAAAATCAATAATGACCGCATTGCAGGATATCAAAAAGCCATAGAAGAGTTGAACGATGAAGAGAATAAGGATTTAAAGTCTTTATTTGCCAGAATGATTACAGAAAGTAAAGCTTGTAAGGAGGAGCTGAAACAAATGATTCATTCCTACGGCGGTGACAGCGAAAGTGGTACAACTGCTTCAGGTAAGCTTTACAGGGCCTGGATGGATGTAAAGGCGTTTTTTGGCGGAGGCGACAGAGCCGCCGTTTTAAAAAACTGTGAAGCCGGAGAAGATGCTGCCCAAAAAGCTTACCAGACAGCATTGGAGGATGACTCGGTAATGGCGCAAACTAAAGTCCTGATAAGAAAGCAGAAAGAACAATTACGTCATTCGCATGATGAAATAAAGCAACTCCGGGATGCGGCTGTTGCCCACTAAAGTACAGAACGTTCTTTCAGGATCAACATAGTATAATAAAGGGCAGCATATAGAAGTGCTGCCCTTTATTATAACCGTAGTATGTACTATCCTGCATCACCTCCTGTACTTTGCACCGGGGTACAGGCATATGCGAAGGTTGCATTAAGATGCACTTCTTCTCCCCAAAAAGAATGATAAAATAAAAAGTACCAAAAAGATAAAGAAGATTACTTTAGCAATACCGGCAAAGGCAACAGCCACTCCCGTAAAGCCTAATACCGCTGCGATAACAGCAATAATTAAAAATGTAATTGTCCAGCGTAGCATAACCTGAGTTTTAAGTAAAAAAATACTCGATAAAGAGTCTGGATTATAAACCTGCTCTATAAAAAACAATAACTATACCAAGGGTGTATTTGCCTTCGGTGAGCATAGCTCAGGTTTTCGTTCTATACAGACTTCTGGTACCATTGTTGGTGGTGTGAGTGGGTTTATGCACAGTCCCTTCTGACAATATCTGTTGGTATTACTGTTGTTGGTGATGTTATACACGGGTACTCCCGCAAACACCAACAGCGGCATTAAGTTCTGATGACAGGAATATAATGTTAATACTGCTGTGGAAAGTGTAGAAGCGTATCTACATGTGGCCGGCAAAAGGGGAATACACCGGTTATTGCCGGTTAGCTTTATCATCCCGCATAGGCATATGAGCCATGGAAAGGAAGGAAGGTTGAAGCATCTTGCTGGCTCGTTTTTTGAATAATTGAATAAAAATGAATCAGGATCAGTTAATACTAATAAGTGGGAACGGTAATCGTATGTTTTTTCCGGAACCCATATTGGAAGAAATCGGAGGCTTCCTGAGAAGCAGCGGAGAAAAGGTAGCTGTTGCGGAGAGTGTTACAGCAGGCCTGCTGCAGCTTGCCTTTTCTCAAATTCCTAATGCCTCTCTTGTATACAAGGGAGGCATCACTACCTATACGCTGGAAGAAAAAGTGAGATTGCTGGATGTTGATCCCGTTCTTGCAGAAAAAACAGATTGCGTATCGGAGAAGATCACTTCTCAAATGGCTGTGAGCGCTGCCAGGTTATTCAATGTGGAATGGTCCGTTGCAACAACCGGTTATGCTACCCCGGTGCCGGAATCAGGGAACAGGTGTTTTGCCTTTTTTTCAATTTATCACAAAAATAAATTAGCGATCAGAAAAAGAATTGAAATGGAAGCCTGCCCGCGCCAGATAGATGTCCAACATTTTTATGTTGAAAAGGTATTGGCTGAATGGCATGCATTGCTTGGACTGGGTTAAGAAAATTTTCCAACCTGTTTCCATTTGGTCAGTTTTTAATAATCAAAAAGTAATGAACGATGAAAATGAATAAAAACAGTGATGAGATGATCACGGAGGATCCGAAAACAAAGTACCCGCAACCACCGTTTGATAAACAAAAGCAGGAGTTCCCGGGAATAGAATCCGAAATGACACCCAGGGCAGATCATGGAGAAGATACTTATAAAGGTTCGGAAAAATTAAAAAACAAGGTCGCTATTATAACAGGTGGGGATTCGGGGATTGGAAAAGCAGTTGCTATTGCATTCGCCAGAGAAGGCGCGGATGTGGTGATCAGTTATCTGGAGGGTAAAGAGGATGAAGATGCCAGGGATACTGCCGGCTATGTAAAAGAAGCGGGAAGAAAATGCCTGCTGATTAAAGGTGACATTACCAGCGAACAACATTGTAAAGAAATAGTATCCGCAACGGTGAACGAGTTTGGACAGATAGATATTCTTGTAAACAACGCAGCTTTTCAAATGGCGCGTCAGTCATTACAGGATATCCCGGAGAAAGAATGGCTGTATACTTTTGCTGTTAACATCCACGCTATGTTTTATTTGTGCAAAGCTGCGGAACCTCATATGAGACCCGGCAGCTCTATTGTAAATACAACTTCGGTGAATGCGTATCATCCATCGGAAGACCTGTTGCCGTATGCCGCCACAAAAGCCGCTATACAGAATTTTACGGCCAATCTAAGCCAGATCTTTTTAAAGCAGAATAAAGGTATCCGGGTGAATGCCGTAGCGCCGGGACCTGTATGGACACCCTTGATTCCTTCCACCAAATGGCAGGATATAGAGACCTTCGGTGAGAACACACCATTAGGCCGGCCGGGTCAACCGGCAGAGATCGCCCCTTCTTTTGTTTTCCTGGCATCTGAAGAGAGCAGCTATATCTCCGGCGCCACTCTTCCGGCGACGGGGGGACGTATCACAATATGATCCGCAAAGAATGGAAGGTGATGACTTTTGCCGGCAAAACTATAAGTATGTGGAATTGTGTAGAAAAAATTCCCGATTTCGGGAATATAAAAACAGTAAGTTAAAAAGGAAATGCTTATAGTACATTGGCATCATTTTTTCTATATACCAAGTAGTTTCTAGATAGGGGTGGTTTGGTAAAACAAATCTGAGAACACACTCTTTTAACCTGATCTGGATAATACCAGCGTAGGAAGAATAGAGACAGAAGGCTCTGGTTTTGCGACCGGAGTCTTTCTTTTTGTCCGCTTGTAACAAAGCGGAAAAGATACCGTTTACCATAAAAAACAAATCCCTTTCATTGCGGATAAGCTTTTAAATCATGCAATTTTCGTTGTATATTTAGATTGCTTACACTATGCTGAATAAGCCTCTACGGCTGCTATCCTGTTGAAATTCTTTTTTGATTATTTTATTTACGCAGGGTATTTATATGATTAAATCAGTAAAGAAAATCAGATTAGGTTATGCAATTGCCTTCCTGCTGCTGCTGGCGTCATACTTTTTTATTATTTCAGCAAACCGGCGTCTGGAGAAGGAAAAAAAATGGATCCTTCATAACAGGGAACAGTTTAAGAAAATAACGGATCTCGAATTGGCCATGAGAGAGGCGGAGTCAAATGCGCAGGGATACCTCGCCAGCCGGAATGCCCATTTTTTAAATCGGTTCAGGCAAAATGAATCGGCTATAGACAGCCTGTCCCGGAGGCTGGCTGTTCTCAGCAACAGTGACGCAGCATTGTCTGATAAAAAGAAGCAATTACAGTTGATGATAGATCGCCGTTTGGCCGAGCTGGGCACAGCTATCCGGGCGCAGCGGCCGGCGACACCGGTAATGCCACCGGTATCAGATAATACAGCGCATCCTGACAGCATATTTCAGCAGTTGCAGGAGATGCGGGATATAGAAGAACAGTCCATGCAATACAGGGTGTCCCGGCTCAATAATTTCTATACGAGCACGGAAGCTTCCATATATCTTTCCCTGTTGGTTGCCCTTATTGCTGCCGTATATGCTATTACAACCTTTAACACCCAGTTGAGCCGCAGGCGAAGGATGAACCAGGCTGCCAATCAATACAGGATGGATCTGGAAAAGAATGTAAAAGAGCTGAATGAAAAAAATGTCGAATTAAAAAGCTTAAGAGGAATAGAAAAGCTGGCTGTTATCGGGCGGGTAGCAAGGGTAATGGCCCATGAAATAAGGAACCCGCTTACCAATATTTCTTTGGCCACGCAACAGCTATGCGACCTGCCTTACGCAGAAAAAGATGAAGAGACCCATTTGCTCTTTAATATTATTAAGCGGAATTCAGACCGTATCAGCCAGATAGTGGCAGACCTGCTGAATGCAACCAAGTATATGCAGCTGGATATACAAAAAGAAGACATTAACACGATACTGGACGAAAGCCTGGAGATGGCGAAAGACCGGCTGTTGCTAAAAAAGATAGAGGTACGCAAACACTACGCAGCGGATCTTTGTGATGTTTTGATAGATAAGGAACGTATAAAAATAGCCATTTTAAATATTATTGTTAACGCTATTGAAGCCATGGACGAAAAAGAAGGTGTACTTGAGCTGATCACTAAAAAAGAAAATAATAAATGTGTTATAGAGATCAGGGATAATGGAAAAGGAATGGATGAGGAAACGCTGCATAATGTATTTGAACCCTACTTCACACTCAAAAAAAAGGGCAACGGACTTGGACTGACCAACGCACAAAACATTATTATTAATCACAAAGGAAGCATCAAGGTAGAAAGTAAGGTGGGAGTTGGCACTACATTTAATATAGCGCTCAATCTTGTTTAATCAGCCGGACCGAGCAGCTTATGTACAATATCAGTTATCTGGTCACTTGTAAACGGCTTGCCTATAAAGCCGTCTGCACCATTGTTTTCTGCCGTTCTACGGTCATGGCTGGTGTCATAAGCGCTCACCACTACCACGTACCTGTTTGAATTGTTCTTGAATTGCTGGATGTATTGAGACCCCAGGCCATCCGGCAAATGGTTATCAAGAAAAACGAGATCAACAGCGGGGTAGGACATTATTATTTCCAGTCCCTCGTTAATGGTTCCGGCAAAGAATACCTTGATATTTAGTCTTTTCAGAATGCTGCTTACAAGATAATTCATATCATCTTCGTCATCAACTACCAGAACGAGGTGATTGGGTAAAGGTTGTAGTGTATCGTATTCTTGTAAATTGATCACAAATTGTAAACGACAATTATTTTGCCAGACAATTTATATTGATAATATTTTTTCCCTATTCAATAATGGCGTAATTTAGACAGTTGAATATTAATGGAGTAAAATTTACACTTTATGCCGAAAAAAATACTCATAATTGACGATGACGCAGACTTGTGCTTGTTATTGTCGCGGTTTCTTACAAAAAATGGCTACGAGGTAGACGTTGCTTATTCGGGGAATAAGGGTATAGCAAAATATAAAACGGAAGGCTTTGATGCCGTTATCTCCGATTTTCGGCTGGGTGATATGGACGGTGTTCAGTTGATTGAAAAGTTAAAGCAATTAGACAGCAGGGTTATTATTTTGGTTATAACAGGCTATTCCGATATCAGGCAGGCTATTGAAGTCATCAAGCTGGGTGCGTATGATTACATTCCCAAACCGCTTATCCCGGAAGAGGTATTGAATATCCTGAAGCAGATGACTGCTACAAATTTTGTGAAGAAGAGAAGGCAGCTTTTTCAGGAGGAAGTTACCCCGCAGGAGAATGCCGGCGGATCTTCCGATGCTTTTTTTATTGGAAGCTCTGAAGTGACCAGGTTTCTATATCAGCAGGTGGAAGTGGTAGCCCCCACCAACTACAGCGTATTGTTATATGGTGAAAGCGGTACCGGTAAGGAGGTAATTGCAAGAACCATTCATAATTACAGCAAACGTGCCCACCAGCCGTTTGTGGCGCTGGATTGCGGAACGCTTTCGAGAGAGTTGGCGGGCAGCGAACTCTTTGGCCATGTAAAAGGCGCTTTTACAGGCGCCCTGCAGGACAAGGTCGGCCATTTTGAAATGGCTAACGGAGGGACGCTGTTTTTGGATGAAATTGCCAACCTGTCGCTGGATATCCAGGCAAGCTTGCTTAGAACCATCCAGGAGCGGGTATTTAAGCGGGTAGGTTGCAGTAAGGAAGTTGTGGCGGACATACGGATCATAGTGGCATCCAACGAAAACTTAAAAACTGCTTATCAAAAAGGGAAGTTCAGGGAAGACCTTTATCACCGCCTTAATGAATTCACTATTCAGCTTCCCCCGCTCCGCGAAAGGTTTGATGACATTAAGCCCTTAGCCGGTTTTTTCCTTAAAAAATCCTGTGAAGAAAATGAAAAGGAGATACCCGGGTTTTCAGAGAGTGTTCTCAAAGCGTTTCAAAAATACCCATGGTATGGAAACCTTCGTGAAATGCGGAATGTGATACGCAGGGCGGTATTACTGACCCCGGCAAATAATATGATTGAAGAAGCTGTATTATTACCGGAAATATTTGAAGACAACACAACCCGGCCGGCGGTAACCCCGGACCAGCCGGCGACAATTCCGGAAAGCTCGTTTTCAAACGGTCCTGCGGTATTAAAGGAAGCATCTGCCAGGGCGGAGTACCAGGCGATCATGAACGTATTGCAACGGGTGAACTTCAATAAGAAAAAGGCAGCTGAGCTGCTGAAAATTGACCGGAAAACTTTGTATAATAAGCTGAAACTATTCCAGGAACAGGAGTGATTCACTTACCGGATCAGCCTCCTGCCTGCATAACAATGAGGGTTGCCGACAAGATGGGTAAGTGATATTTCTCCTGGCTATTTCTTCTTTCGTCCGCCGGCGCCGGGCTTAGAGAGACTTAACTGGAGCTGTTCAATAAGATCATTAGCCGGTTTTTTCAGGTCTGCTTTAGGTGGCGGCAGTTTTTTTCCGGTAGCTTTTGCCCGTATCAGCTTCATGAGTTTGGTAGTATAGGTATCCTTGAAATCGCCTATATTAAATTTACCGGTCATACTTTTAATCAGGCTGCCGGCCATAGTGAGCTCATTTTTTTT
>Ga0222429_100674_pt1 | contig 17264 bp, 12 predicted proteins | sample 1B50Ametagenome_FD_182475 | JGI IMG/M metagenome (GOLD analysis project Ga0222429, IMG submission 182475) | Enriched microbial communities from leaf-cutter ant dump, University of Wisconsin, Madison, United States - 1B50A (version 2) | ecosystem: Environmental > Terrestrial > Nest > Insects nest...
ATATGGTTCTCAAACAACAAAATCGGTCCACCTCTGTGTGCTGGCGCTGCTGGCCACAACATTATCGATAAACGCCATTCCCCGCACCCCTTCCGCTACGGTTGGGAAGTCGAGCATTTCCGGCGTAGGCTGGGTACCGTCCATACGTGCCGCGAGGGTAAGTGCAAAGTTGCGGTAGATATTGGCGAACGCCTCCAGGTATCCCTCGGGGTGGCCGCCTGGTGTGCGTGTATTGTGCTTTGCATAGCTGCCGAGGTATCCCCCGCCGGCACGGTAAATTTCCGCCGGCTTGTCCAGCCATTTTACAATCAGGGTATTGGGCTCCTGCTGTGCCCATTCCAGTCCGCCTTCTTCGCCATATACCCTTATCTTCAGCGCATTTTCTTCCCCTGCCGCAACCTGTGATGCTATCAGCACGCCAGTAGCGCCATTGTCAAAGCGGAGCAACACATTTCCGTCATCATCCAGGGCGCGTCCTTCCACAAAAGTTTTCAGGTCTGCACAGAGCTGCGTGATCTTCAGTCCTGTGATATACTCGGCCAGGTGTGCCGCATGTGTTCCTATATCTCCCATACAGCCTGCCTTGCCGGATTTTGAAGGATCGGTTCTCCAGGCCGCCTGGGCATTTCCTTCTTTTTCAGAAAGCTTGCTCAGCCATCCCTGGGGATATTCCACATACACTTTCCTGATCTTTCCGAAAGCACCCTCCCTTACCATCTGTTTTGCCTGCTTTACCATGGGATAACCGGAATAGGTATGCGTTAAAGCCAGTATCAGCCCTGTTTCTTCTACTTTTTTCTGTAATTGTTTAGCTTCATCCAGGGTAAATGTCATCGGCTTTTCCACCACTACATGAAAGCCTTTTTCCAAAGCCAGCATGGCAGGTCCGAAATGCACATGATTGGGTGTTACGATGGAAACAAAATCCATCCGTTCTCCCTGCGGTAGTTTGCTTTCTGTCTCTATCATTTCTTCCCAGCTGGTATAAGCTTTATTGTCCGGCAGAAACAGCGCCTTAGCCGATTCTTTTGCTACAGCCGGGCGCTGGCTCAGTGCGCCGCATGACAATTCAATAAGTCCGTCCATATTGGCAGCAAGCCGATGTACTGCTCCGATGAAGGCTTCTTTGCCTCCACCAACCATTCCCATTTTTAATTTTCTGTTCATGGAAAAAAATTATGCAATTGTTAAATAGAATAAATATTCGAAATAAGGGCTTTAAAAGTAAAACATTTACCGCTACGAACCAGATGTTTTCCTCCCTTTTGCGAAAATGACTGTTCCCTGCCGGGGAAATTTTGGATGGACCCCAGGGGCACAAAGAAAAAGAACATTCCCGCAGATGGATACGCTGATGAGAAGTAAATGCTTCCGGTATGGCTTCCAAAATGCTCCGCCATCTCAGTGAAATATCCGTAGGGATCAGCGGGAAACATTTCAAAAAGATATGTCTATGGGTAACTGGTTGCTTTGCTGCCTGCCTCAGGTACTTTCACCACTGTGCGTTTTGCTGACTACTGCAAATAGCGCTTTATATCCGGCTTTGTAATTTGCTGAAAACAAGATGGATATACAAAGGCAAATCCCGTTAAATAAAATATTTCTATATTCATAACATGGTTACGATCGCCTTATACAATTTAAAAGGAGGTGTGGGTAAAACATCCTCCTGCGTAAATTTTGCTTACCTGGCTGCGCAAGATGGTTATAAAACACTGCTCTGGGATATTGATCCGCAGGGATCTGCCAGCTTTTACTATCAATCGAAGCCGGGGCACAAAGGTGGTATCAAAAAGCTGATTGAAAAAGGAGCGGATCTCCAGGACGCTATTATGGCAACAGATTACGAAAACCTGGATATCATTCCTGCGGATATTTCCGCGAAAAGTTTTGACATTATGTTCGAAGAAATGAAGACATCCAAAAAACGCCTGAAGACCGTTCTTCATTCCCTGGACAAGCACTATGATTTTGTTTTTCTCGATTGCCCGCCTGGGTTTTCAGTCCTGTCCGAAAACGTTTTCAATGCGGTGGATATCGTGCTCATGCCGGTGATCCCCACTACGCTTTCCATCCGTACTTATGCCATGACGAAAGATTACTTTAAGGAAAAGGAACTGGATATTTCCAGGCTGATGTGTTTTTTTACGATGGCAGATTTGCGAAAAAACATGCACAATGAAATCATGGAAAATTTATATAAGGACAGGAAATTCTTTCAGAATTATATACCATATTTGTCCGACGTAGAGAAGATGGGTATCCACCGTATGCCGGTAGAAGCTTTTGCCTCCAGCAGCTATGCAGCGCAGTGTTATCGCGACCTGTGGGAAGAGATCAAGGAAGGGGTGCTGGAATAATGTGTATTATAAATAATAAAACATCTGCTTATGTACATAGAAAAAATGTCCTGGTATAGTCATGCGTTGGGAAAAGATATGCCGATAGCAGTATACGGTCATTATGGCTTTGCATTGCTGCTGGTACCTACCGCTGCTGCCGACTTTGAAGAGTATGAGCGTTTCCAGCTGATTGATGCGCTTTCCCCATTCATTGATGCCGGAAAAATAAAGGTCTTTTCCATCAACAGCATCAATACGGAAAGCTGGTTGAACAATGAAATGGAGGGGGCGCACAAAGCCATCCGCCAAAACCAGTTCAACGAATATGTGTTTAATGAAGTAATACCCTATATCAAGAACCATACTTCCTGGGAAACCCCGGTGGTGGTAAGTGGGGCCTCTTTCGGAGCGCTTCATTCCATGAATCTCTTTTTAAAAAGGCCCGACCTTTTCAACGGCGTTATTGCCATGAGTGGTGTGTATGACCTTACTGAATACACAAAGGGTTATTATGATGAGCAGGTGTATTTCAACTCACCTATACACTATATTCCTAACCTGACAGACGAATGGTACCTGAACAATATCCGTGCGGGAAAAATAATTATTGCTACCGGTAGCGGGGCATACGAAGATCCGCAGGCCAACCGCCGCTTTTCATCTGTATTGACGGATAAGGGGATACCGCATGAGCTGGATATATGGGGAGAAGATATTACGCACGACTGGCCTACCTGGCGGAAAATGTTACCTCATTTTATCGCGGGCAGGTTTTAGGCAGGCATATATTTGCAGCAGGATTTGAGACGGACATTGTTCATACCTTATGGATATGCTGCCCTCAAAAATGCAACTTACAATGGTAAAGATCGGATTAATACGGGAGGGAAAAACGCCGGCTGACAACAGGGTAGCGTTAACGCCTGCACAATGCAAGTGGATCCATGCTCATAATGCCACTGTCCGGGTCATTGCCCAGGCATCTGCCAGCAGGTGCTTCAGCAACAGGGAGTATGAAATGGCGGGTGTGGAAGTAAAGGAGGATATGCAGGAATGTGATATCCTGATGGGTATCAAAGAGGTGCCCGCAGATATGTTGATAGATAACAAGACCTATCTTTTTTTCTCGCATACCCGCAAGCAGCAACCTTCCAACCAGGTGCTTTTCAGGAAGATGATCGAAAAGAAGATCACCCTGATCGATTATGAATGCCTGGAGTTTGAAGACGGGCAGCGGATGATCGGTTTTGGCTTTTTTGCAGGCGTGGTGGGCGCCCATAACGGCTTAATGGCATATGGCAAACGCACCGGACTGTATTCGCTGGAAAGGGTGTTTAAGCAAAGGAATTTCAGGGAACTGATACATACCTATTTCGGGCTGAAGATCCCGAATGTAAAAATTGCAGTTACCGGCTCGGGCAGGGTGGCGCATGGCATACTGGAAATAATGACACTGGTAGGTATACACGAAGTGGAGCCGGAGGACTACCTGCTTCGGCGTTTTGCTTACCCGGTATACACACAATTGAAAGGAGCGGACCTCTACCGGCACAGGACAACCGGGAAATACAACAGGATGGACTTTCACGAAAATCCGCAACAATATGAATCCATATTCCTTCCCTATACCAGGCAGTCGGATATATTGATGAACGGGATCTACTGGGAACCTTCCATGCCCCGGCTTTTTGAAAAAGAGGACGTGAAAAATGAAAATTTTATCATCCGGACGATCGCTGATGTTACGGATGATAAGAACGGATCCGTACCGATCAACCTCGGTGACCAAACCATTGAAGACCCGGTGTATGGCGTAAGCAGGACCCACTTCGAAAAAACAGCGCCGTATATCGAAGGCTCTATTGATGTGATGGCAGTGGGTAACCTGCCCAATGAGCTGCCCCGTGATGCTTCAAGGTATTTTGGCGAACAATTGATCAAGTATATCCTGGAAGACCTGGTATTAAAAGGAGGCTCTGATACTATTACCCGGGCAACAATGATCAGGAACGGACAACTCACGACGGATTATCAATACCTCCGTACCTATGCCGGCCTGGAATGAGTTTTCGATCCGCAAATATTAACACCTCCCGGCTATTTGCGGTCTGAATTTTGGGGTAAGATAACTTCTCAATTTGCAATGCCATGATTAGTGTTATTATACCTGCTTTAAATGAAGCCAATACTATCCGCAGCGTCATCCGGCGTATCAAGAGCCCGGACCTTATAATGGAAATTATTGTTGTAGACGATAATTCCGATGACAATACACTGGAAATTGCCCGTAAAGAAGGCGCCCGTGTGGTAACGAGCTCCCAGCGGGGAAAAGGGATCTCCATGCGGGAAGGATTGCTGGCAGCCCGGTATGATATCATTGTTTACCTGGACGCAGATATCCTGACCTACCCTAAGAATGTTGTTGGGCTGCTGGCAGAACCTCTCCTGAAAGATGAGGCCGATTTTGTAAAATCAACTTTCAGCCGGCAGGCAGGAAGAATAACGCAACTGGTGGCAAAGCCCCTTTTGGGGATATTTTTCCCTGAATTGGAAAAATTCACGCAACCCCTTAGCGGTATGATCGCTGCCCGGAAAGATTTTTTGAACAAAGTGACTTTTGAAAACGATTATGGTGTGGATATAGGCCTGCTGATAGATGCCTATTATAATAACCAGCGGATCAAAGAAGTAAATATCGGGTTTATCAGGAACGACATGCAAAGCCTGGGGTCGCTGAGTAAAATGTCCAGGCAGGTGTCAGCTACCATTTTACGAAAAGCAGAGCTGCTTCCCAGCCGCAACCTGGAGACCCTTTCCAATATCCAGGCCATCAGCGATGAAATGGATCTTGCGATAAGAGAATCGCTGCAAAAGCTGAAAAAAGTGCTGATTGTTGATATGGATGTGCTGATGAAGTATAATTATAACGAAACCCTGGCAGGATATTACCACGCACCCGGCGCCGTCGCGGTTAACCGTCCTGCGTCTTTGCAGAGCATCCGGCAGATAGCAACCCTTCTGAAAGGCAGGTCGTTACCGGAACTGCAGTTTATTGCAGATGAAATTCCTTTGGCAGATCATGTAGTAGAAGTAGTGAAAAAGCTCAAAAGCAATGGATATATCTGTATCCTTATTTCGAACAGCTTTGATGTGGTAACAAATCATATCAGGAATAAGCTGGGGTTTGATCAGGCATTCTCGAACCGGCTGATCATGGAAGATGGAATAGCTACCGGCAACGTAGATATTCCTGATTATTTTATAACAGGGCAAGAAGGTGGCGCTGAAAGCTTTGATAAGAGTAAGATCCTGTCGTATATTACTGCCAAAACCGGCATTTCAGAAAAGAACATGATCTATGTGGGTAACAACGTGGAAGATATCCCTATGCTGCAGACCTCGGGAATAGGTGTTGTAACGGATAGAGCGCCAGGTACGGTGCGTATGTGGGCAGATGCTGTAATACCTGCCGGCACGCTGAAGCCGCTGCTGAAGCTGGGAACGCCTTCTTCCAAAAACAGGTCCACGGCGCTGGCCGTAGGCGCCGCTGCTATTGCATTTGCCCTGACTACAGGTTATTACTTTTACAAAGGCAGCCGGTTAAGAATGAAATACAGCGCCTGACAGTACCAGTACATCATATGCATCGCCGGCATACTATGGCAGCTGGCTCAAAGCATCCCTTGCATCATCAAGGTCAGCATAACTCCATTTGTTGAGGATGGTGCCGTTGTGCAACAAATAGAAAGTAGGATTGGCCCTCGCTGCTGTTTTGATCGGTACCACGTCGCAACGCAGCATGCCCGCGCCCGGCATATCGATGAAATGGGGCGCTACTTCATCAACATTGTTGCTTACTATATAAAGCGGGATGTTTTTTTGCGTGAGACTGTTATACAGCGTTTTCAGCTCTTCTCTCCATGATCCTTCCGGCAATTTGTCTTTTACAAACAGAAGTCCCACCAGGCTTCCGTTCTGAAGGATGGCATCGGTCGTATCGGTACCACTGAGCGTAGTCAGCAAAAAGTCTTTGATAAGAGGTTCCGCGTTGCCTTTTCTTACCAGCTTATCGTATCGCTTATCAAACTTGTAAAGTTCCTCATCAAAATCATCAGGGAAGCTATCGGCGGTAAATTCTACGGTTTCTCCGTTCTTTTGATAAACAAATGTTACAACCATGCTGTCGGGAACAGCCCCTTCGGGGATTTTCATCCCTTCGGGAATAGATTTTCCTTTTTTGAAAGGAAGACAGTCTGCCACCGGCAGGTGCTTCAGCACATACCATTGAAACCAGACAGCAGCCAGCGTGGATATAACAATAATGGATACACTAATAAAAGGAGCGGTAGCGGTTTTTATTTTTTTCCTGTACATGAATATCACCAGTATGAGTACCGTAAGTATCACATCTTTAAGAAAAGATACGCCAGGGGTGATAGGAATGCAGTCGCCGAAGCAGCCGCAGCTCCTGAACTTGCCTGAAAGATAAGCATAGGCAGTAAGGAAGGTGAAGAAAAGGATCAGGATGAGCAAAAGCCAGCTGATCAGCTTCATGCGCCACCCTACCAGCACGGCAACGCCCGCTACAATCTCAAAGGTGATCATGATAAGGGAAAAAGCCAGCGCATAATCGCTTAACCCATGCATTAGTCCCGGCAGGAAGCCAGACTGGGCCCATACCTCGAAAAATTCCTGCATTTTGTAGGCCAGCCCCAGGGGGTCGTTGGCCTTAACAAGCCCCGAAAAAATAAAAAGAATGCCGACAATATAGCGGATGATCTTGATAGTGGATCTCATGTTTCCTGATTTTTCAGTTGCAGCGCCATTTCTTACAGGGTTTAGTAAATACTTGCCGCCGACGCATTGATTATCAAATGTAAAACTTGATTTCGGGAAATAGGCTATCCATTAACATTTTATTGCACGGGGGTGGAATAAAATTTAGATAGCTTCGTTAATCATTTTCAGGAATATATTTATGAAAAGCTTCATCGTCTTAAGTTTTTGCTGCTTGCTGACATCTTTTACCTACGCGCAGTATAATCCTGATAAAGTAAACAAAAAGGCGATCAACCTTTATAATGCAGGATTGAACAAGGCACAGGACGGCGAGTATGAAGCTGCATTACAACTGATGGACGAAGCCATTGCAAAGGATAAAAAGTATGTGGACGCCTACCTGACAAAAGCAGGCATATACGGACAGATAAAAGAATACGAGAAATGTATCCTCAGCTACGAACGGGCTTTTGCGATCGACCTGGCGTACAGCAGGGATTATAAATTACCATATGCTATCAACCTGGCGGGATTGGGAAGATTTGAGCAGGCGCTATCCGCTATAAACGAATTTTTGTTGAGCCCCACTCTCAACGAACCCAGCCGGAAAGCGGGGGAGTACCGCAAAAGAACTTTTGAATTTGCAGTAGACTATGGCCGGAAACATATGGATAATTATGTTTTTGCTCCCCGGAACCTCGGCGACAGTGTAAATACCGCGGACCTGGAATATTACCCGTCTGTAACGGTAGATGATAATACGCTGGTCTTTACCAGGCGTGTGAAAGGATATAATGAAGATTTTTTTGAAAGCCGCAGGAACCAGGATGGATGGAGCATTGCACGGGGAATGGATGGCGACATCAACAGCAATTTTAACGAAGGCGCGCAGAATATTTCGCAGGACGGTGAATGGCTGGTATTTACCGGCTGCAATTTTCCGGAAGGACTGGGTGGCTGTGACCTTTATTTATCTATCAAAACGAAAAGAGGATGGAGCGCGCCGGAAAACCTGGGTGAACCTGTAAATACAGAGTTTTGGGAGTCGGCCCCGTCTTTGTCCCCCGATAAAAGGGAAATGTATTTTTCCAGTAACCGCCCGGGGGGCTTTGGTGGAAAAGATATCTATGTAAGTCGCCTGCAGCCCGACGGACGGTGGAGCGCACCGGAAAACCTGGGAGAAGCTATCAATACCGCAGGAGATGAAAGTTGTCCCTTCGTGCATGCCGATAACCAGACCTTATATTTTACTTCCAATGGACATGTGGGGTATGGAGGAGATGATCTTTTTGCAGCAAGGAGAAAAGCGGGTGAAGAATGGAAAGATGTAGCCAACCTGGGGTACCCGATCAATACGATTGAGAACGAAGGTAGCCTGGTGGTAGCGGCGGATGGCAAAACGGCTTATTACGCCAGCGACCGGGCGGATACCCGGGGAGGGCTGGATATATACTCTTTTGAGCTGAGGGAAGATATACGTCCTAATAAAACGCTTTGGGTAACCGGGCTTGTGTATGATGTAAACAGTAAAGCGGGGTTGCCTTCTACTGTTGAACTGATTGACATAGAAAGCGGGCGAACGCTCCTGGAAGTGCAAACGGATGAATCCGGTCATTATTTAATTACACTGCCTACCGGAAAAGACTATGCGTTTAATGTGAACCGTAAGGGCTACCTGTTTTATTCCCGGAATTTTCCATTGGGCAACAATTCACCTGATTCTACCTATACTATTGACATCGGGTTGCAACCGATAGAAGCCAATGCCTCCATTGTCCTGAATAATATTTTCTTTGATGTCAATAGCTTCGGGCTGCAGCCGCAGTCAATGGCAGAGCTGGACCGTGTGGTGCAGATGCTGCGTGATAATCCTTCTGTAAAAATATTGATCAGCGGGCATACCGATAATACCGGCGATGCAGCTGCCAACCTGAAGTTGTCTGAAAACAGGGCCAAATCGGTAGTTACCTACCTTGCAACGCATGGTATTGACATGAAACGCCTGCAGGCAAAAGGTTTTGGCGCCACCAGGCCCATAGCCGACAATGCAACGGAAGAAGGTAAGCTGCAAAACAGGAGAACAGAGCTGACGATCGTTCAGTAAGGCGGCTGCAGCTTTTGTGGCATACTAAAAAGATGCCTGGCATCATTGCAGTTACAGCAAACAAAACGCTTTGAAAATAATGCGTTCTATTTGCCACTTTGAATTCACAAGTCATATAGGTGCATCGTGCCCCGATATTTGCAGTAATTATGGAATAATTAGATAAATGAGCCGCATCGCGGCGGTATATTAATTTGTTGCTGCAAACGTAGTATTCCTTTTAACTCCGGTCCCCTGTTTTTGACTGCACTAATTTTGTTTCCTGCAAGATCAATAATGAGGACGTCTACTGTTTAACAAACCTGGTATTCTGGGTTTGCTTGCCGTCGGTAACCACATGCAGGAAATAGACGCCGGCTGGTAAGCCCGATACATCTATGGCTTGCACCGTCCCCACATTGGCTGCTTTGTCAAAGCTGTGCTGCAACAGTTGCTTACCTTCAGCATTAAGAACAACGGCAGTTACCTTTCCGCCAACAGACCCTTTCAGGTGCAGGTGCAAAGAGGTGCTGACAGGGTTGGGGTTAACAGATAGTGCCAGGTCAACTGTTGCATGGCGGACCGGCAGTTCGGTAACCTGCACTTCTTTTACCTCTTCGTCAACACGGTCAGGGATTACCTCTTTTATCTCTGCATGCTCCTTCGCGGAGTTACCCTTTGTTGTTATATTTACGACCCCGTTTTGTCCCCGGGATCCATATGTTGCAATGGCGCTCTCTCCTTTCAAGACATTTACACTTTCGATGTTATACACGTCCAATCCATTCACAACTTCTTCCGAAGCGATCTTTCCGTCAATAATGTACAATGGCTTTTTCTCCATTGTACCGATACCGGTATTCTTATTATTATCCTTTCTCCTGATCGTAATACCTATGGGGGGCGTCGTTTTGGTCGTGATGCTGACTACCCCGTTCATTCCCTTCTCTCCAAACTCCGCGACAGCCTGTGATCCTTTTTTTACCGTTATTTCCTGAATATCGTTCGGGTTTATTTTGTCGACGTTGAGCGGGTCTATGAAGACACTGTCTACCCTGACGGCAGGTTGTCCGGCAGGTGCAGGATTTTTTAAGGTCAGCATTAGCCTGGCAGGTGTGGTATCCACTTTTACGGGGGATAAGCCTGCGGTGACTACTGCCTCCGATCTTTTTTCAGCTTTTTTTTGAACAGGGGCATTTTTATCCAGCTTTTTCAGCTCGCTCCTGAATGACAACAGCAATACCGCTATCACCGGCAGCAAAAAAAGGAACCGTATAACATGCACCCTGGCTGTTTTGAATGTATTCATCATGGCTATTCGTTTTTTAAGGGATGAAAAATTAAAATTGTTTGTAACAGCATATTGCCGGCTACCTACTACTTTCAGCAGCAGGTATTGATAGGCCTTTTTATCAATACCGTTTTGCAATACCTTATCGTCTGCAATAAATTCGAGGTTTTGTCTTACATCATAACGCAGCAGCCATACAAAAGGATTGAACCAGTTGAGGATACAAAGCAGTTCGCACCAAAGGATATCGATACTGTGTCTTTGTTTTACGTGCACAAATTCATGGCGAATGATCTCTTCCAGCTCTTCCCCATCATGCAGCGCTGTATTTATAAATATAGCGTTACCGAAGGAGAAGGGGCTGACAGCCTCATTAAGCTGATAAATCTTCGTATCATCCTCCGAGATCAGCTGCGCCCCGGATTTGACCCTGTAGAATCCATACAGCCTCACTACCAGTCGTACCAGTAATATGGCGGCAACCAGTCCTATCACGGCTATGGTGATATTCCAAATACCAGGTGTTGCCTCCAGGCTGCTTTCTGTATTGTTCCCGAAACCTATAGCCGGTATCCACGCTAAAACCGCGGTGGTATGCAGGTTTTGTTTTTGAAGGGAGGGCATGACATTTATCAGCGGTATTACAAAGCTCAATGCGGTATACCCGAGCAGGTACCACCTGTTCCAGTTGTAAAATGTAAGCCTGCGAAGCAATACCTGGTAGAAGAGGTATACGACTGCCAGGCAGATGTTCAGCTTGATGAGGTATTCGATGATTACGGGCATGGCAGTGGTTATTTTTTATTTTCTTTTTCGATCATTTTTACGATCTCTTTCAGTTCGTTTGCCGAAAGCTTTTTCTGATCCACGAAAAAGTTTACCAGCTCCTTGTAAGAATTGCTGAAATAGTCCTTTACCACATGTCCCATAAATTTCTTTTTATACTCATTTTCGGAAATGGCCGGCTTATATACATAAGTATTGCCGAACAGGCGTCCCGTTACAAATCCCTTTTTTTCCAGGTTCTTTATAGTGGAGGCAACTGTGGTATAGGGCCCGGGGTCGGTCATATGGTCCATAAAAGCTTTTATATGGCCCTCTCCTGTTTTCCATACAGCAATCATAAGCTGTTCTTCCTGCGGCGTAAGCTTTGTCATTGTTACGAATTTTACGACAAATTACGATATTTTCGTAATACAAACAAATTTTTTTCTTTCTGATCGTCTCATTATAAAAAAGCACGTATCAGAATGGGTACCCGATCCCAAACTGGAAGGTGGGCGTCTTCATATTTGAGTTGATAAACCAGCCATCTTTCGAGACGGTATGTCCGTTGGAAGCATACAGTGGGTCTTTCAGCCGCCAGCCGAGGTCAAAACGAAGCAGGAAGAACTTGAAGTCCAGGCGCAGCCCTCCCCCGCCGGCAACAGCTATATCTGTATACAGCCTGTTTAGCTTTAGTACGCCATATTCGAATTCGGGCTGCCCCGATTTTCGTATCCATACGTTACCGATATCGGTAAACAGGGCTCCTTTGAGCCAGTAACCATATACGGGGAAAATATCAAAACGGTATTCAATATTGGCTTCCAGCTGAATATCCGCGTAACGGTCATCGTATCTTTTTTCTATTACGGCAGGGGGATCCGATGTATAGGTTCTGAAGCGTACGGTATCATAAAAAACACTGGAGCCGGGACCCAGTTTTCTGAGGTGCCACCCCCGCATACTGTTAGGTCCGCCGCCAAAGAACTGCCGGAAAAAAGGAAGAGAAACATCTCCTTTACGCGACTCCGTTTCAAAGGCAATGCCATAACCGGCAAATAACCGGAAAGCCCAGGAGGTACGGGGCATATTATAGTATCGCCGGTAGTCTGCGCTGAGCTTTACAAAGCTGTACAGCTTGGACAATGCTTTTCCGGGTTCCGTCAGCTTTTTTAACACGGCGCCTGTGATCAACCCGGATTCTTCTGCATATAATTTCAGCATGCTGAAAACCATAGGATTATCGGACGAAAACCTTTTGGTATAGGTAGCGTTCGTTCCTATAATAAGTCCGTCGTTGTAGGAATATTCCAGTAAAGGATAATCGCTGATCAGGCGGTTGAAGCCAGTGTCTTTATCGTATATTCTTGTATACTCCAGGTTGGGGAAACGTACCTGCCATGTCTCGCTTGGCTTTCGCTGAAACTCGTACCCGACATAGGTATTCAGTGTATTGATCTTATAGAACTGGTACCGGTCGATGTAGGAGCCATCCAGGCTGATATAGGTCCTGGCATTCAGGAAATCCCGCTCATCCTCGGGGTCAAAAAACGGTATCAGCAGGCTGGGGAAGATCAGGCGGTTTCTTAAGCCGATCTCCGACGAAAGGATCCTGTTGAAATTCGTGAACTCAATACCTGTCCTTAATACATTTTCCAATTGTAAAGCCCGCTTCGCAACATTCCTGTTTTTAAAGTTGAAATTCAGGGCCAGTCCTTTGTTGCCGGCGCTGAATATCTGGTCCTGTGCCGTCAGGATGCTGGATCCTTCAAAGTCGACGCTGAAAAAATATTTCCGGGCGGGCACCATCCTGATAAAAAAATCAACACTGTCCGTTGAGTCGGATATCCTGCTGTTGATATTTACACTTTGCCATGCCTCTATCCTGTTGAACTTTAACAAAGTCCGGTTGTAGTTGGACAGCTTATAGGGGTCTCCCGGCTTTAGCAACACCCTGTTTGTTAAAAAAGAGGGTTTGAAAAGACCGTACCGGTTGTATATATTATACCCCTCAAATCGTGTCGGGGTTATATTTGAACGGCCCGGCAACAGTTCCGGAGGTAGGTCGGGAAATATATTTACACGCCCGACCTTATAAGGTTTTATAATTGCCGTATCCTTCACGGGCACCTGCAATACGCTGATGGCGATGGTAGGTTGCTCCCTTCGTTTGCCGGCTTCCAACTGGCGTTGCAGCTGCTCAAAAGGGTCGAGTGATACATCAATGAGCGACACATCTATGGTATCCAGTTGTGCCCGTACCACCTCCCGGCTGATGTGGTAGTATCCGTTATCCCTGAAAATCTCCATCAACCGGTTGAGTTCATCATCTACCAGTTGCCTGTTAAAGCGGGCAGATTTTTTCAGCAGCGATTTGTTGCGGTTGGCATCTGTGATTCTCTGCAGGTTGGTATCAGAAAAGATATAGTTAATGGAGTCGATCAGGAATGGTTTGCCTGTTTCCACATTATAACGCACATATACCCGGTATTCATCAGGTTTTTTCTTATGCCTTATCGTGTCTACCTTGCTCCAATCCGCCTTTATATTGCTGCGGTAGTACCCGTTGTTGTGCAGCAGGTTGTTCATGTTCCGTACTGTCTGCTTCACATCATTGCTGTCGAACACAGCGGGCGTTGTCATCACATTCCGCACAAACACTACACTTTTGAATACCGGCTTTACGCTGTCTTCAATCTGGCTTTCCAGCCTGCTTTTCAGCTCACGTTCGGATATGCCCTGCAGGTCACGGTTGATGTTGATGGTATTTTTGAAAACAAATGGCTGCCCCGGCTGATGCTTTCTGACAACGGTACATGATGAAAGAAGCGTTAAAACAAAAAAAAAGTACTTGATAAAAGAAGGATGTATTTTCGTTGTTGAAACAGGCATAATCAAATTCAGGATGCTCAGCAAATCCAGTGTCAAATATATTCAAAGTTTATACCACAAAAAATTTAGAGATGAAGAAGGGCTGTTTGTGGCAGAAGGCCCAAAGGTGGCAGCCGAACTTTTAACAGGTGCCGCTCATTTGATCCGGGGTATATATGCCGTTAAAAGCTGGTTAAATAGCAATGCATTTTTGCTGGAACAGGTGCCGGAAGAAAAAATACTGGTAGTAGAGCAATTTGAGCTGGAGAAAATATCTGCATTATCAACCCCCAACCAGGTACTCGTTGTAGCACAGAAGCTGACACATGATCCCACGCATAAAGCCGGCATCACATTGTTGCTGGACGATATCCAGGATCCCGGCAATATGGGTACGATTATAAGAACCGCAGACTGGTTTGGGGTTACCAACGTGGTATGCAGCATGAGCAGCGCTGATATTTATAATCCTAAAGTAATACAGTCAACCATGGGAAGCATACTGCGGGTGCATACGGCGTATACCGACCTGGAGGAATGGTGTAAGATAAATTCTCATATAAAACTATATGCTACTGCTCTTAACGGGCAGCACCTGTATGCCTGCAAGCCTGAACCCGGAATGGCATTGCTGATAGGTAATGAATCCCGTGGTGTGCGCAGCGAACTACTTGGTATAGCGCATAAAAAGATCACCATTCCCCGGAAAGGGAAAGCGGAATCATTAAATGCCGCGGTGGCTACCGGTATTGTGCTTGCCCATTTCGTAAACACAGATATCTTTTAATAATATACCAAGGGTTGCACCACTGAAAATAATCTGTAAATACTTTGGGTGGGTGAATACTTCCGGGCCGCTCCCGAAATCTGCGCTATCCCGGGATATTTGCATACATCAGCGGGAAATATTTCCAAAGGATACCTGCAGGGGCAACAGACCGGCTTGTTGCTGTCTTCACGCAACTTTACCTGGAACCTGGCTTACAATAATTTATTCTGTAATATGAATTGACGGGCAAAAGGAATCCTGCTACAGGCCGCAAAGCAATCTTATTGGATGATAGCTGGTGTAATCATCTGGTTGATGAATTGTTTTTGCAGCCCGCTGCAAAAAATGGGGTAAATTTGAGGTTATCCTGTGTAAACCTGTTGCGGCCTTCACCTGAGTACACATAACCAGGATTCTTCTCATTAATGCGAATAAATATCTGAACTGATGAACGAAATTGAAGTAATTATGACGAATGCCCGCGCGGCATTCGATAGCTACAAAGAATTATCGGGCGCTCAACGGGCTGCGTTCTTGAAGGAAATAGCAGCCTGTATAGAAGCCGATCGCGAGACATTGGTAACAACGGCAAGCGGAGAAACCAACCTGCCTTTACCGCGACTGAACGGAGAGCTGACCCGCACGACCAGTCAATTGAAATTATTTGCCAACCTGATAGAGGAAGGAAGCTGGGTGGAAGCAGCCATAGATACTGCAGATAAGGACAGAACGCCTCCCAGGCCGGACACCCGTAAGATGCTGCTGCCTGTAGGACCCGTAGTGGTATTCGGCGCCAGCAATTTTCCTTTTGCTTTTTCCACTGCCGGCGGGGATACGGCCAGCGCCCTGGCTTCGGGCTCAAGTGTTGTGATAAAAGGGCACTCGGCACACGCTAAAACTTCCCAGCGGGTGTTTGAGGCTATAAAAAAAGCCATTGCCGCTAGCGGGGTTCATTCATATACCGTACAGCATGTGTTGGGTTCCGGCAGCACGGTCGGAGCCGCATTGGTACAGCATCCGCTTACCACCGGCGTTGGATTCACAGGATCATTCAGCGGGGGTAAAGCCTTGTGGGACCTGGCAAATAAAAGAGAACGACCCATACCGGTATTTGCGGAAATGAGCAGTATTAACCCTGTGGTATTGCTGGAAGACAGCCTGAAAACAAATGGTGCTGCTATTGCCAAAAGTTATGCGGCTTCTATCACACTGGGTATGGGGCAGTTTTGTACCAACCCCGGGTTGCTGTTAGGGATAAAAGGCGCTACATTGGATGGTTTTATTGAGAGCCTGGGTAAAGAAATAACACAGGTAATACCGCAGAAAATGCTGCACAGCGGCATTCATGCGTCTTATAGCAAAGGCCTGGAGGCAGCGCTTTCTCAGAAAGGCATTGAAAAAGTGGCGCAGTCAGAAAAGCAGCCGGGGGCAGAAGAGGCTTTCCCGACGGTAGCAGGCGTGACGGCAGCTACTTTCCTGGCGAACCCGCATTTCAGGGAAGAAGTATTTGGTCCCTATTCGCTGGTGGTGGTATGTGACAATAAAGACCAGTTGAAAGAAGTGCTGCGCTCCCTGCATGGACAATTGACCACTACCGTAATGGCAACGGATACGGATATTGAAAACCACGGAGACATTATAGCGCTGCAAACAACGCTTGCCGGGCGTATCATCTTAAATGATGTTCCTACCGGGGTAGAAGTGTGTGCCAGCATGGTACACGGCGGACCATTCCCCTCCACTACCGACGGCAGGTTTACGTCTGTGGGTACTACCGCCATCAAACGGTGGGTACGGCCGGTTTGCTTTCAGGGCTTCAGAGATGGCATGCTGCCTGATGCGCTGAAAAACGGCAACCCGCTGAATATCTGGCGTATCGTTAATAATGAATGGAAAAAGGATGCTGTTTAATACTGGTTGCATACCTACAGGGAGCTGACTAAAGTATGAGATACCATTGTTGTGATGTATGGTTAGGATGATTGATTACAGTTCGCCCCCGACTTGACATTAAAGGGAATAAAGAACCTGTAGGATTTGTTGCAAAGCCTGCTGTGTGAGGGATTCCTATAGGTTCATCATATTTCCCGACTTGTCTGCCTCCAAAATATGAATTATTGAAAGCAAGTAATTTAATTTTTAATTTTTACTGATTTGTTGACCTGATAAGCTTATTATCGTTTTCTGAAGAGGGGGTAACCATCTATATGGGCCCGGCTTTAATATTACGGCGCTACGCGCCTTTTTTCCGTTCTCTCTATTTTCCTGCAAATATTATCGCTGCTATGCAGCTTGTCTGCTGGATATCTTCGGGGTGTTGTAACGCTTTGCTGCTATGCAGGACGGAACATCCGGCAGTCGAGT
>Ga0222429_100678_pt1 | contig 17105 bp, 15 predicted proteins | sample 1B50Ametagenome_FD_182475 | JGI IMG/M metagenome (GOLD analysis project Ga0222429, IMG submission 182475) | Enriched microbial communities from leaf-cutter ant dump, University of Wisconsin, Madison, United States - 1B50A (version 2) | ecosystem: Environmental > Terrestrial > Nest > Insects nest...
TTTTCTGTGTGGGCACCACCTCGTTACGTACTATTGAAAGCCTTTACTGGATGGGGGTAAAAATCATACAGAACCGGTCTGTTACGATAGCAGAGCTTCCTGTCAGCCAGTGGGAAGTATACGACCAGGCTTATCCCGAAATTCCAGCCAAAGAGGCATTACAGGCGCTGGCAGTGTGGATGAAAGATCATAAGCTGGATATTTTGTATAGTAAAACACAGATACTGATCGCACCCGGTTATAGCTTACGGGTGATAAAAGGACTGATCACCAATTTTCATCAGCCGGGCTCAACCTTACTCTTGCTGGTAGCGGCTGTTACAGGAGACAACTGGCGGAAGATCTATCAGTATGCGCTGGATAATGATTTCCGTTTTTTAAGCTACGGAGACGGTTGCATTTTGTTTTCGGAGTAAGGGAAAATCCAGTGTAAAGGTGGAGCCTTTTCCCAGGGTGCTTTCTACTTTTATTTTTCCTTTCTGGGCTTCTACCATGGCTTTCACATAGCTAAGCCCGAGCCCGAACCCTTTTACATTGTGAATGTTCCCGGTATGCGCCCGGTAGAACTTTTCAAATACCCTGGCTACCGTTTCCCTGGACATGCCGATTCCGTTGTCTTCTATCCGGATCCGGATGCCGCTGCCTGTATTTTGCGTGGAGACGTTTATATGGAGCCCTTCGTCCTTGGAATACTTCACTGCATTGTCGATCAGGTTGCTGATCAGGTTAGTAAAATGAACTTCATCTGCTTTAATGAGGTCCTTTTTTGCACGTAGCTGTATGGCGATAGAGCCGTTTTTTGCATCCAGCTGCAGTTTGAAATTCTCCACTACATTGGTGATCACCTCATTCACATTAATAGGCTGCATATTCAGCTGGATCTCTTCCTTATCCAGCAGGGCTGCCTGCAGGATCGTTTCCACCTGCTTGTTCATCCGCCTGTTTTCATCCTTGATAATGCCCCGGAAATACTGCATTTTCTCCTTGCTGTCCAGTACTTTTTCATTGTTGAGCGCATCCACGGCCAATGATATTGTAGCCAGCGGCGTTTTGAACTCATGTGTCATGTTGTTGATAAAATCGCTCTTGATCTCGCTCAGCTTCTTCTGCATCAGCATGGTACGGACGGTAACGAAAAACGCGGTGCATATTACCAGGGTAAACAACAGCGATCCGCCCAGCATCCAGCCCAGGGAAGGAAGCAGTATCGATTTTACGTTGGGTACGATCACCCATAGCTCCTCTTCCGCTTCCAGTCCGCCGGCAATGGTCCCGCCCGGTTCGGATAAAGGAAAAACAAAGGCCTTGTTCCTGGAGGAATCCGCTATCAGCTTGCTGAAATTCAGTGTTTGCATTTCGATGTTGTTTCCCTGGTATCGGTTAATGACTGCAAACTCGAAATCTTTGTTTTTGAATCCGTATTTGTTGAAGGATTTTCTCAGCTTATCATATACCTGTGCGGGTGTATACCGTTGATCTACAGTTGTCCTGGAATTTTGTAAAAACTGATCGGAAGGCCACAGCGGTATCGTTTTCCGGGAGCCGAAAATAGAAATAGATTCCCTTGGTCGTGCAATTTCAGTTCCTGCTTCTGCAACGGCAAGCTGGATATATTGCTCAAGCTCCTCATTTTTAAGCTTCAATGCGTTCCTGATAGCCGATATCTGCATAATGATGATACCTACCAGCGACATTGAAATCAGTAAAATAATGAGTAAGTAGACTTTCTTCATCCGCCTGTAAAATTACTTGTATATTAATGATGCAATTCCCTTGCAGTGGGCATTTAACGAAGTTTTAAATAGGTTATTCTGATGGGATAAGGTTTTATGCAGCAATTATACAAAATTCACAGATATTATATGGTTCAACAAGATTTCTATTTTATCTTAGAACCATGGGGAAAATATCATCGGGCACTTTGCTAATTGCGGAGCCCTTTTTAAAAGATCCAAACTTCATGAGAAGTGTGGTCCTGTTGTGTGAGCATAATGAAGAAGGCAGCTTCGGGCTGCTGCTCAATAAAAAATTCAATCTTTCACTGGGGGAGCTTGTCCCGGAACTGGAAAAGACAGATATACCTGTTTTCGTGGGCGGTCCCGTACAGGGAGATACCTTACACTTTTTACATGCCTACCCGCAGGAGATACCGGGAGGCATAGAAGTGGCGGATAACATTTACTGGGGGGGAGACTTTGAAATGCTGAAGGACTACCTGAAACGCAATGCGCTGGATATAACCAATATCCGCTTTTACCTGGGGTATTCAGGCTGGGGAACCAACCAGTTGAGCGATGAGCTGGAAAGCAAAAGCTGGATAACCACACCCGCAAAAAGAAATATCGTCTTTCATAAGACGCCCGGTGATATCTGGAAGGATTCGCTTATGCTGATGGGAAGCAATTACTCCATGATGACCAATTTCCCGATCGATCCGCAATTGAATTAAGGCCTGTTGCCCGTAGGCTTCTCACAGATTTGCACGGATAAGAATAAATGTCACAAGCCTGGCTGTACACGGTAGCCTGGTTACAAGGCTTATGCCAGCATGCAGGTTGTGAGGCAGCCCTTCCTTCGTGCCAATGGCACATAACAACTGTAATAAGCCATTTGGAAGGTCGCGTGCGGACATGCGACCGGGCGGTCTGTGCCCCTGCATGTATCCGCAAGTACAGATAGGCTCCGATCAGGAGTGTCCGCCTATATTAAGAAGCTTATAATGAGTCAGGTGGACAAATTAATGGGTAAAGGTGATGCTGCAGTCCCTTCGGTCTGGTGTATTTCCTTGGAAAGCTCTCTTCATCCCTTAACGGTTTAAAAACTACTGCAGTTTTTAGTTTACCCAGTTTTTAGACTCCTGCTCTATATGGTGCAGTACTATGTTCACGCCAAACTTCTCCTTCAGGTGACCAGCCAGCCGGTCTGCGGCAAACACACTCCTGTGCTGCCCCCCGGTGCAGCCGAAATTAATGGAGAGGCTTTCAAATCCTCTCTTGATATAATCTGTAACAGCGATATCCACTATACCTTGTATGTGCTGCAAAAAAGCCGGCATTTCGGTATTGTGCAGCAGGTATTCCTGCACCTCCTTATCCCGCCCGGTTTGTTTTTTATACGCCTCGATCCTTCCCGGGTTCAATATGCCGCGGCAGTCGAATACAAATCCACCGCCATTACCACTTTTATCTTCAGGTATTCCTTTCCGGTAGGAGAAGCTGTTGACATATACCACCAGTGGGGTATCGGCAGCCGCTTTAACGGTTTCATAGCGGGATATTATCTTATCATCCACTATCAGCCATAATGCCCGTTGCAGCTCCGGCAAACGAATAGGTATCTTTTTATTTTCAAGGAACCAGCGCAATTGCTTTAATGCGAAGGGGATACTTGCAATGAAGTGCGGCTTTTGCTCAAATAATCCCCTGAAACCATATGCTCCCAGCGTCTGCAGCATTCGTATCAGCACAAATCCGTCATAGCTGTCAAGGAAATCTTTTTTATTCAGCCTGTTACCCAGCAGCCTGTTCACTGCTTCGAAATAATAATTCACCAGTTCATCTTTCCATTCATGCGGAAGTGCGGCGCGTGCCTGCCACAGCATGGAAGCCACATCGTATTGAAGCGCTCCCTGCATGCCGCCCTGGAAATCGATAAAGTATACTTCTTCCTCTTTTATCATTACGTTCCGGCTCTGGCAATCCCGGTGCATGAAGTATTTTGCTTCTTCCTGCATCAGGTAGCTGCTCAGCAGCTCAAAGTCGTTCAGCAGCAGGTTTTTATCGTATGGGAGGTCCAGCGCCCGGATAAAATAATACAGGAAATAGAGCAGGTCTGAGTAGATAGCCTGCTTGTCGAATGATTTTGTGGCGATGCAGTTGTTATAATCCAGTCCTTCTCCGCCATTCACCTGCAGCAGCGCCAGCTGGTCAAACGATTTTTTATACAGCTGCATCACTCTTTCCGTATAACCTTCTTTTTTGATGATGTCAAACAGTGATACATCCCCGAAATCTGTCTGGAGATACATGGCCTTTTTGTCATCCACATCCAGTATTTCCGGCACATGCAGGTTCCTGTTATAGAAATGCCTGGCAAACTCAATGAAGGCATTGTTCTCAACAATGTTATTGGGATTATAGGTAAGGATATAGGACGCAGCGGGTGTTACTGCCCGGAAATACTGCCGGTTGCTGCCGGCTTGGCGGAGGGTCACAATTTCCGCCTTCTTTCCTTTGGACCAATTCTCAAAAAAGCTGCTTATTTCCTGAAGTACATCTGCCATTGAAACGATTTATAATGCTTTGTATTAACGGTTATTTCCTTATTTATTGTTATTGATATAATCAATTATGCCGCTGATATCCCCCGGGTGGCGCCAATGGATGGATTCATCCCGGTTGAACCAGGTAAGCTGGCGCTTGGCATAATGGCGGGTGTTCTTTTTTATTTCCTCTACTGCTTTTTCAAGTGTTATATTGCCATCCAGATAGGTATACAGCTCGGTGTAACCTACTGTCTGCAAAGCATTCAGGTTCCGGTATATGCCCAGCTCTTTCACTTCATCCAGCAACCCCATATCCATCATGTTATCTACCCGTTTATTGATATTACCATATATTTCCGTTCTTTCCAGTTGAACCCCGATCTTAATGATCCGGAACGGACGTTCCTTTTTCGTATGCATCTGCCATTCCAGTATGGAGCTGCCGGCCGATAATTTTACTTCCAGCGCCCGCAACATCCGCTGGGGATTTTGTGTTTCCCCTTTTTCATAATAGACCGGATCCTGTTGCTGCACCATTTGCTGCAGCCAATCTATGCCATATGCCTCATACTGTTCCCGGAGCGTATTGCGGATGTTTTCATCAATATCCGGCATAAGGTCCATTCCTTCGCAGAAGGCCTTTACATACAGCCCGGTACCCCCTGCTATCACCGCGATATCCCTGGTCTTAAAAATATTATGGGCTGCTTCGAGAGCATAGGTTTCAAATGTTCCGGCATTTACTTCCTGTTGAACAGAATGCGAATTAATGAAATAATGCTTGACCTGGTTGAGCTCGCTGGTAGAAGGCTTGGCAACACCGATATTGAGCTCGCGGTAGCATTGCCGCGAATCCGCCGATATGATATCCGTATTGAAATACGCTGCCAGCTGCAACGACAGCGCCGTTTTTCCCGAAGCGGTGGGACCTACTATAACAATACACGTCTTGTTCTGAGCCATGAGCCGAATACCTGATAAAAGCTGCAAAGCTAAATAATATTTGGGAGGGGGCTGAAGCGTTAATTGCTGGCTTCCGTAGCCAGCACTTCGTACAGGTTGTATTTGCGCATGTAATAAAACTGTCCTTTCCCTTTTTCGCAGATCTTTTCGAGAAATTCGATGGTTTCCACATCATGCAGGCTACCCATCAGGATAATGCTTAACGGTATGCCGGCGTTATCATAGGTCTCTATCTTTTTCCGTATTTTTTTTGAAAGGTCAAAAAGCCCGTCAGTGATCAAAACCAGCTTGGTTTTACCGTTGTACTGGCTCCTGGTGCTGTCTACTATTTTGTAAGCGTCGAGCAATGCATCCTGCACATTGGTCCCGCCTTTGGTGATCAGGGTATCGATGCTCTCCGTAATTTTTTCACGCGCTGTTGCCGGCAGGAACTTCAGTACCACTTTTGCAGTATCATTAAAAGTGATCACCGACATTTTATCGGTTTCCCGCTGTAAGTGTATAAGGTAATGCAATCCTGTTTTCAGGCTGTCCAGCCGGCTTTCTTCCTTCATGGAATTAGAAATATCGATCAGGTAGAGATTGTGATGGGGCGCTGCCGAATGGATCATTGTCTTGCGCCGGATGAAGGTTGTATCCGAAGTATCTATTACCGGTCTGAGCAGGCTGTCTTTAATGTTTACAGATGCTCCTGCTGCTGAAACGGAACCCCGGGTTTGGCCGAAAGCTGGAGAGACTGCTGCGGTCAACAACAGCAGGTAACCACACCATAACCATTTATTTTGAATTGATAAACCCATAAAAATCAGCCGGTATCATTCATCTAACGAATATAATTCCAATATCGTACGGGAGCAAACAATATTGATGTGTTAAAATACCAAATACCAATAATGACCCTTGCCGCTGCACATATCCTCATGTGCAGCAGCAACAGGTCGCCCAATTACGCGAAGACAAGCAACTTTTCCAGGGTACTGATTTACAAGAGCTTATTCTATAATGTTGCTGACATCCGCGTGTACAGGACGAAAACCTGAACTTTTATTACGGCATTTGTTTATCCCTGATTTTATCACAATGAGAATAGTGCTCGCCCCAAAGGTAAATACACCCGTACAGTCCGGATATAGTTGCCAATTCCTATATATTTGTTATTGTAAGAAAAAAACAGATAAGACATGCAGTTTCAGTTAACGGAAGAGCAGGTAATGATCCGGGATGCCGCCCGGGATTTTGCCCGTAATGTTTGCCTGCCGGGCGTGATAGAAAGAGATGAGAAGCAGTTATTTCCGCAGGAGCAGGTATTGCAATTGGCCGACCTGGGATTTTTAGGCATGATGACTTCTCCCGACTATGGCGGCAGCGGGTTGGATACCGTCAGCTATGTGCTGGCCATGGAAGAAATAAGCAAAATAGATGCGAGCGTTAGTGTAGCCATGAGCGTGAACAACAGCCTGGTTTGCTGGGGACTTGAAAAGTACGGTAATGATCAGCAGAAGCAAAAATACCTCTCTCCCCTGGCGAGGGGAGAAAAGGATGGGAAACTTTACATTGGCGCTTTCCTGCTGAGTGAGCCGGAAGCAGGCAGCGACGCCACTTCGCAACGGACAGTTGCAGAAGATAAAGGTGATCATTATGTGCTGAACGGCACTAAAAACTGGATCACCAACGGTAATTCTGCCAGTGTATACCTGGTGATGGCGCAAACAGATATTGCCAAAGGAAGTAAGGGGATCGACGTTTTTATTGTAGAAAAAGACAGCAAGGGCATTACCGTAGGTGCCAAAGAGAACAAAATGGGTATACGCGGCAGCGATACGCACAGCATTATGTTCCAGGATGTAGTCGTTCCGAAAGTGAATCGTATAGGCGAGGAGGGTTTCGGATTTGCTTTTGCTATGAAAACACTGGCTGGCGGCAGGATAGGAATCGCTGCCCAGGCCCTGGGTATTGCTTCGGGAGCCTACGAACTGTCGGTTGCCTATTCCAAAGAAAGAAAGGCGTTTGGCAGGGAAATAGCGCAGCACCAGGCCATCCAGTTCAAACTGGCGGATATGGCTACCCGAATTGAGGCAGCGCGCCTGCTTTGCCTGAAAGCAGCGTGGGACAAAGACAATGGAAGGGACTATAATCTCAGCAGCTCCATGGCCAAGGTGTATGCATCGGAAACAGCCATGTGGGTGACTACAGAAGCCGTACAGATCCATGGCGGATATGGTTACGTAAAGGAATATCATGTGGAACGGCTGATGCGGGATGCAAAGATCACCCAGATATACGAAGGCACCAGTGAAGTGCAGCGTATTGTTATTGGCAGGAGTATCCTGAAATAAATTATTACCCGGATACTTCAGGGAAATATTGATCGTTAAACTTTTAGCGCTTATATTGCAGGAGTGCCCGGTCAGTATTATTCATTTTCAGCCAATATTCCTTATGAACATTCTGCAGCTTGAGAACCTTAAAAAGAACTATGGAGGCGCTTATGTGCTTAAGGGGATCAATCTTACCATCAACGAGCCGCAGATCATTGGATACATCGGTCCAAACGGGGCCGGAAAGAGCACTACCATTAAGATACTCACAGGAATTATCGAAGAATTTGAAGGAGAAGCGAATGTGCTGGGCATGGATGTTCGCAAAGAACCGCTTGAAATAAAGCGCCGTATCGGGTATATACCCGAAAATGCTCCTTTATATGAGGTGCTGACGCCATTGGAATACCTTTCGTTTACCGGCAGGCTTTACGGACTGGAAGAAGAGACGATCAAAAAAAGATCGTGGGAGATGCTCCGTCTCTTTGAACTGGGGGATAAGGCGAATGCGAGAATGAACAGCTTCAGCAAAGGCATGCGCCAAAAAGTATTACTGATCTCGGGGCTGATGCATAACCCGGAGATCATATTCCTGGATGAACCGTTAAGCGGACTGGATGCCAACGCCGTCATCCTGGTAAAGGAAATTCTTGCAAAGCTCAAGATGGCAGGTAAAACGTTGTTTTATTCTTCGCATTTAATGGATGTAGTGGAAAAAATAAGCGATCGCATTATCATCATCAATAAAGGTGAAATGATTGCGGATGGCACCTTCGAGTCGCTGAAATCGAATGCAGACAAGGGCTCCCTGGAGAATATTTTTACCGCGCTGACCGGCGACGACGAGCAACATCAGACCACCGCCGGCGCGTTTATAGATGTGCTTAAAAGCTGATAACGGTATGGAGAAATGGTTGCTGAAGTTTGTACATCTTTTTGATTTCGTGTTCAGAAAACAGGGAATAGATATAACCCAGCTACACACGATCGTGGAAACGAAGCTGATCATGGACAAACGCCGGGTGTACCTCAACTGGAGAATGGGCGCTCAGTCAGAGCACAGCAACCACCTGCGGATCATGCTGGGGTTATATGTGCTGATCAGCGCCATTATTTCAATAGGCATCTATACCGGTCCTTCCTTCATCTTCTCCATGACCTTATTCCATAGCTACGTTATTTTTATGATGGCTATGATCCTTATTACGGACTTTTCCAGCGTGGTGCTGGATACGACCGATAACCAGATCATCCTTTCCAAGCCGGTAAGCGGGCAAACACTTTTTATGGCCAGGCAGGTACATATCATGCTGTATCTCCTGCTGTTTGCCATTGCTATGTCCCTTATACCGATGATCTGCATATGGATCAGATTTGGCCTTTTAACGGTAATGGCATCGGTGGTTACCGTTTTGCTATCGGTCATATTTGCGGTGTTCCTAACTTACTATTTCTACCTGCTGGTCCTTCGTTTTACCTCCGAAAAAAGAGTGAAGGACATTATAACCTGGTTCCAGATCGTTATTACGGTGTTTTTTGCCATAGGGTACCAGTTATTGCTCCGGCTGATGGACCTGGAGAGCGTCACCGCTCATTTTGAGCTCAGGTGGTATTCCTTCTTTCTGCCGCCCGTATGGATGGCTTATACCCTCGAAGCCGTGTATCTTCGGGTATTCACAAAAGTGCATTTTATCATGTGCCTGCTGGCAGTGGGACTACCGTTTTTGTTGTACTGGTATATTACCCGTTACCTGGCGACCAATTTCTCCTTAAAGCTATCGTCCCTGGCATCCGAGCACAGCGACCCGGTAAAACCTGTCCGCCGGCATTCCGGCGTATCCTGGTCTCAGCGGCTGTCGGGTGTGTTTACCAAAGTGCCGCTTACAAAAGCGGGATTTGAACTTACCTGGAAGATAACGGGCAGGGATAAGTCATTCAAGCTGCATTTTTATCCATCGCTGGCCTATATTTTCGTATTTGTATTCATTTTTGTATTTAACGGAGGGCAGGATATCCGGCAATCCTGGAACGGGCTGGCGGAAACTGACAAATTCCTGTGGTTTATTTACCTGCCGATGTTTATAGTAGCGAACGGGTTGCTGTTCATATCCTTCAGTGAAAATTTTGCCGCTTCCTGGGCCTACCACAGCGCCCCGGTTCAAAAACCCGGGCAGGTCATTCTCGGATCGTGGTTAGGACTATTTGTAAAATACTTCTTTCCCGTTTACCTGGTGATGTTGACTGTATGTTTGTACAAATGGGGATTATCGGTTGCCGATGATTTTGTATTTGGCCTGGCAAATGATTACATGTGTTATCTTATCCTGGGCTGCATTGGCAGGCAATACATGCCTTTTTCGCGACAGCCGGGCAACCGGCAACAGGCAGGAAGGTTTATGCTGGCATTGCTGCAGATGCTGATCGTAGGGGTGATGGTATCACTTCATATACTGGTGATCAGGCGTCCTATATTGTTTTATGCTATCTTGCCGGCGATCCTCATAACGTGCTGGCTTTTGGAGCGATATATTGTAAATATTAAATGGAATAAAATAGCCGTATAGAAATGGTAGCAGATAGAAACGTGTATGACAAGCTGATCAGTGAACTGGAAAAAGAGGCGGTAACACTGGTAGCTGTTTCAAAAACAAAGCCCATTGAAGACATCGCGTCGTTATATGCATATGGACAGCGGGATTTCGGGGAAAATTATGTACAGGAGCTCACAGAAAAGCAACCTGTTCTCCCCGGTAATATCCAATGGCATTTTATCGGTCACCTGCAATCCAATAAGGTAAAATACATCGCCCCTTTTGTGCACCTGATCCATGGCATCGACAGTTGGAAGCTGCTGAAAGAGGTAAACAAACAGGCCGCCAGGAATAACAGGGTCATACCGGTTTTGCTCCAGGTGCATATTGCTACGGAGGAAACCAAATTCGGCTTTGATGAAGCGGAGCTGGAGGAGGCGCTTTCCCAATCGGTAAGCCTGGAACATATAGCTATAAAGGGACTGATGGGAATGGCATCTTTTACAGATGACCTGCACCAGGTTGAAAAAGAATTTGGTTACCTGAAAAGCCTGTACGACGATTATGTTTTATCTCATGCCTTTTCCATTTTATCCATGGGAATGAGCGGCGATTATAAAATTGCTATAACACATGGCAGTAACATGGTTCGTATAGGGAGCCTGCTGTTCGGCTCCCGTAATGCTTAACCATTGTATCGTGATTATTTAGAAGCGATCATGCTGATCTCAACGTTTACGCCCCTGGGTAATCCCTTTACAGCCACGGTCTCCCTGGCAGGATAATTCCCCGAAAAGTATTTTCCGTATACTTCATTAACTGCGGTAAACAATGACATGTCCGACAGGAATATGGTTGTTTTTATAACTTCATCAAATGTATAACCGGCCGCCGTTAAAACAGCCTGCAGGTTTTTCATTACCTGCTCCGCTTCTTCGGCAATATTGGTGGCTTCAACAGTATTGGTGGCAGGATTAATGGGTACCTGCCCGGAAATATAAAGCAGGTTACCGGCAATGACTGCCTGGCTGTAAGGTCCTATGGGATCTGGTGCATTCGTAGTATTAATGATTCTTTTGCTCATAACGGATGGTTTATTGTTTCGCAAAGTTGCCGGTTTTTGCCCGGATAATAAAACCCCTTACGATCCCGACCGCAGGGAGGACCAAACAGACCCTACGGAATGAGGGAACATTGGCGCAAGTTGCGATTGCTTCCCCCGCGATAATATTCATGTATCCTGTACAATCATGAAGGCGATATTGCGGTGACCTGTGGGACAGGACATAAAAAAGCAGGTACCCTTTGGTACCTGCCTGGATTCATAAACAACCACACTACGAAATGATCTTATTCTTCTCCATATCTTTTACTATCGCTTTGCTATAGGTGCGCGCCAGGTCTTCCATAGAAGCAGGGTCGAAGGTTTTAGATTGTACAGAGTATAACAACCGGTTGCTGCCTACGTCATACAGGTTGCTCTCCACAAAATAGTTGGTGCTGCTGGTATAATAACCGGGGTTGTAGACCCTGTCATAATAATAAACATATCTTCTCCAGAAAGGATTGTATCCGATGCTGGGAAGATAGTCTACCCTGCCAGGTGTATATTTCCTTTCTTTTTCTTTATCCAGCATAGCAACCGTAATTACCCGCTGAATATTTTGTCCTTTTAGTTCAGACATTACCTGCTGTTCGTTTTGTCCTTTAAAAGCATGCGGACCAAAAGCATCGAAGGCAGAGATAGCCTGGTAACCCTGTGCCTGCAGGGATTTTGTCAACTCCTGCTCCATGCTTTCGCGCATATTCCGGTCTTTATCCGGCAACATTGCCAGCACAAGAATTTTATCTTCCTTACCGGCCACATCTTCCACGGGCGCTTTCCAGGAAGAAGTGATCTTAGTGCTGGTAGAGCAGGACGCAATGGCTATGGGGATTAACATGATCCCGAGATATTTCATCCATTTCATATAATAATATTTTAAGCGTTTTACATTTTAATCTGGTGTAAACTTATTGCCGCATTCTGTAGACATCCTGAAGAGCAGGTCCATATTTCGTTAAAACTTTTTTAAAGAAACCGGGAGCGGGGATATCGCCAAAATGAGATCTAGCAGCAGGCACCTTCTGTTTGCACAAAAAGTGATATCTGCTTTTAATGATCTATTAAAAAATTAACAGACATTGAGCTCAGGGCACCATAATAACAGCGGATCACCTGAATGATATAAATAAAAATTGCCGGGAAATCCCGGCAAAAATGAAAATTTTATAACGAGCGATAATAGCGGTTATTTTTTCAGGACACGTGCCTGTACAAAGCTCCTGATAAAAATAACAAGGGCAATTATATTGCTGAAGATACAGATCAGGAATACATATTTTTTAGGCCCCCATTCTTCTATTTTCATAAAACGGTTGAGACACATAATGATCAGCACCAGCGCCAGCACTGCTGCCACGTGCGCTGCGATCTTGGGCTTTGAGGCCCATATAGCGCCGAGGAGCAGGAAAACAATACCGCTGAAAGCAGGTATCAATGCAGTAACGGACTTGTTTTCACCAGGTCCCAGGGGTAACAGGAAATATCCATATAGGCCTGCGGCTATCAATACTATTGCATTCAGGTAATTGGCTGTAACGGGTTTCATACTTTGATATTTTTATACGTCGATAGTGAATGATGATACATGGAATGCAGCATTTACGCGTATTCCATGTTCTTAAATTGATGCAATATTACGTAAAGCCGACGAGAGGATTTGTAAAATGAATGTAATAATTCGCTGTGTGGAGCAGGAGAGAATGTTGGTTGCCGGGCGCGATCCGTAAAAACTGTCACCGGTTATGACAGAAAAACCGGAAGGGCCCTAAGATTTCGATTTTTAAGGATTTTTCCACTTCTAAAGAACTACCGGAACTAATTCCGAAATCAGGATTCAAAAATAATACGCCTGACCACCCCGGAGGTACCGAAATTGGGAAAACCGGTTTACGCAAATGGTAAACTGACAGTATTATGACAAATGCAAATGCTATTCAAATACGTAAGCATCTAATGCCGAGAGGCTTATCACTTCCTGGAGCCCTTTTGAAAGATTTTTGATATTACAGTTATTTTGTTCCAGTTCCCGGCTACCGATCATTACTGCGTAGGGAATACGCTTTCTTTCCGCATACCTGAATTGTTTGTCAAATTTGGACTGCTCGGGATATATCTCGCAGGCAATACCCCTGTCACGAAGCCGTTGCATGCATTCAAATGCTTTCCGGGCTTCTGCTTCCCCGAGATTGAAAAACAAAACCTTTGTTCCTTCCGAGACTGTCTCCGGGAACAGATCCAGTTCTTCCAGTACATCGTATATTCGATCCACACCAAACGAAATGCCCACACCGGGAATATGGGGTACGCCGAACAGACCGGTAAGGTCATCATACCTGCCGCCGCCACCGATACTGCCCATTTGTACGTCCAGGGCCGTTATTTCAAAAATAGTTCCTGTATAATAATTTAGCCCGCGTGCCAGCGTAAGGTCAATCGCTACATTGGTTTGTCCTGCAGGCAGGTAGCCCAGGATGTATTCCAGTTCGGTAATGCCTGCTGTTCCTGTTGATGAATGGGCGAACAACGATCTCAGGCTGGTCAGCTTTTCTGCATTGCCACCGCTGATCTGAAGGAACTGATGGATTGTATTCACCTGTTCACCGTTAAGCCCGCGGGTTTCCAGCTCGGCAGCTACTTTTTCAGCACCTATTTTGTCCAGCTTATCTATTGCCACCGTGATATCTGTAAGCTTTTCCGGGCTGCCGCACAGCTCTGCCAGGGCAGCCAGTATTTTCCGGTTATTGATCTTTATTTCTACGTTTATGCCTAACCGTGAAAAAGCGGTAGCGTATATCCGGGTCAGCTCCACTTCGTTCAGCAGGGAGTTGCTGCCTACTACATCTGCATCACATTGATAGAACTCACGGTACCGGCCACGCTGCGGTCGGTCGGCACGCCATACGGGCTGCACCTGGTATCGTTTAAAAGGGAAGGTCAGCTGCCCATGGTTCATGGCCACATACCGTGCAAACGGAATGGTCAGGTCATATTTCAGGGCTCTTTCGGTCAGGTTTTTATCATTCCTGCCCTGCAGCACATTTTCGAAAGCGATTTTTGCCTTTTCCGTGTTTTTGGGATCACTTAGCCCATTGTTCAGTATTTTAAAGATCAGCTTATCGCCTTCCTCCCCGTATTTACCCATCAGGGTGTCCAGGTTTTCCATAGCCGGTGTTTCCAGGGGGGCAAAGCCGTACAGCTCAAACACATTTTTGATCGTGCTGATAATATAATTCCTTTTACGAACTACTTCGGGACCAAAATCACGTGTGCCCTGGGGCAGTGAGGTTTTGCTCATAATTATCTTTTGTAAATGCTGTGGATCGATTCTTTATTTTGCTGAATATATTTCAATGATGGCGTCGCAGGCTTTATCTATCATATCAAACACCTCGTGGTAGCCGGGTTCAGGACCATACCAGGGATCGGGAACATCCATATCCGTGCCGGGATGTAATTCGTTCATCAAAAGCGTGACTTTATTTTTATCAAAGCTGCTGCCTGCTATCCATCGCATTTCATCTATCACATCTTCCGCCATCGCATATATGCGGTCAAATTTTTTAAAATCCTCCGCTTTAAAGCTCCTGGCCCGCTGCCGGCTGATGTCGATTCCCCGCTGCAACGCTACTTTCTGCGAAAGGCGGTGTGGTTGTTCCCCCACATGGTACCCGTTTGTGCCCGCGCTGTCAACCAGCCAGTTCAGCCCTTTTTCCTCAATTTTCCGCTGCATGATACCTTCCGCCAGCGGGCTGCGGCAGATATTACCCAGGCAAACCATTAATATCTTCATATCTGAAAAATAGTGGGCAAAGGTAAAGAATATGAGGAAAATGCGGGGGCAGCTGACATGTCTATTGTTGTATGATGTATTGTAGCGCCCGTGTTCTGTTTTTCCCGCTGATCTGTGTGCAGATGGCGTGGGAAATTGATAGTCACAAAAATCCCGCGACAGGCGCGGGATCAAATTCGTTGAAGTTCTTTCAGAGGTTATGTCAGCTTGGGTCAAGGTTCTGAGTAGCTTCTTCGAAGGGTAGGTCTGGATTTCTCCACGGTCAGCATATTGTGTTTTTCCAGGATATGGTCAGGTTTTCAGGATAGCCGGATATTGTTTTTCATGGTTGGATAATTCGGTCTTCAGGATATCGTGTTTTTTCTTTGGATCTGGATTTCGGTTTTCGGGATATTGTTGGGTATTTCGTGGATGATTGGATACTTTGGAATTGGATTAGGTTTGTTTTTCAGGATATTGTTGTGCATCGATGACAATACAAAGATGGTATGAAAAAACGGCTTCCGGAACTTATTTCGATTGCCGGACGACATCTTTCGATTTTCAGTGGATGTATATCGATAAGCGGCTTTTTCTTGATTATACGGATGCGGCATCTATCCCCGGAAGATCTGCTGAACCGGCGGAGGCCGTTATAAGCCCCGGGCAGCCACAGATCTGTACGTTGAAAGATCTATTACGCCAGTTCCAGCTTCATCATAATATCAGTCTGTTCGTCATTTCCCAGCTTAAAGATGTGCCTGTCAAACTCCATAAAGCCATTCTTCTTATAAAAGCTGATCGCCCTTGCATTACTCTCCCAAACGCCCAGCCAGATATACCCGGCATTCGCCTCTTTTGCCACTTCAATTGACTTTTGGTAAAGCAGCTGCCCTGTTTTTTTTCCATGAAATGAACCCCGCACATAGATCCGTTCAATTTCCATAGCCCTGTCATCCTGCAGCTCTGTTTGTGCCTGCCCGAAATTCAGCTTCAGGTAGCCTATGGCTGTATTATCCTGTATCGCGAAGTAGAAATGAGACAAGGGATTACTGAGCTCTGCTTTCAGCTTTTCGAGGGAAAAGCGTTCCGCCAGGTATTGCTGGATATTCTCTTCCTTATTGACAGCTGAAAATGTTTCATAAAAAGTGGTTCTGCTGATCTCCTGCAGTTGTTCAACGTCGTTAGTAGTGCCTCTTTTTATATCTATTACCATTTTAATCTCCCTTGAATCAGTAGTTTATTTTTTTCCTGTTCCTGGTTGCAAGATAGGCGTAATTCTTTATCCTGTATTTCGGCAGGTTGGCGCCAAAAGACAGAGGCAGACACTTTCCGGCAGCAGGAGGAGGAGCCTGTCTGGGGGAATGTAGCCTATTTGTGCCTATAGTTGACTTTCTCCTAAACGACAATACCAATACTGAACTTATATTTCGCCGCTTGGTCACGTTTGACTGGTTATAGGCTTATTAATCATTAAGCTGTGACGTGTAGTATCCTGCTCCGGCTGAATAGGTTACTCAACTGCGTCATTATAGGCGGACATTCCTGGTCGGATCTCTCTGCTACCTGTACTGCACGTGCGGACACGTGCTGGGGCGTGCGTCGCCCTGTCGCGTGTCCACACACGACTTTCCCAATAGCTTACTTATAGTTGATTATGTTATGTGTCATTGTCACGGTGAAAAATAGACGGTCACGCCGAAGATCCAACAGCGCTTACAAAAAAATCCCGCGGCGGGCGCGGGATCAAATTCGTTGAAGTTCTTTCAGAGGTTATGTCAGCTTGGGTCAAGGTTCTGAGTAGCTTCTTCGAAGGGTAGGCCTGGATTTCTCCATGGTCAGCATATTGTGTTTTTCCAGGATATGGTCGGGTTTTCAGGATAGCCGGATATTGTTTTTCATGATTGGATATGCGGTCTTCAGGATATCGTGTTTTTCTTTGGATCTGGATTTCGGTTTTCGGGATATTGTTGGGTATTTCGTGGATGATTGGATACTTTGGAATTGGATTAGGTTTGTTTTTCAGGATATCGTTGTGCATCGATGACAATACAAAGATGGTATGAAAAAACAGCTTCCGGAACTTATTTCGACATCTGTACTCCCCCTGTCGATTTTTGGCTGATTTATGCCGATAAAGGTCCCGGAGATAAAG
>Ga0222429_100680_pt1 | contig 16934 bp, 19 predicted proteins | sample 1B50Ametagenome_FD_182475 | JGI IMG/M metagenome (GOLD analysis project Ga0222429, IMG submission 182475) | Enriched microbial communities from leaf-cutter ant dump, University of Wisconsin, Madison, United States - 1B50A (version 2) | ecosystem: Environmental > Terrestrial > Nest > Insects nest...
GAGCACGGGCTGCACGGTGCGCACCACGAACGGCAGGCCGATGAAGATCAGCGCCACCACCACGCCGGCGGGCTTGAAGGCGAGCTGGATGCCCAGCGGCTCCAGGTACTGCCCGAGCCAGCCGTTGCCCGCCAGCAGCGCGGTCAGCGAGATGCCGGCCACGGCGGTGGGCAGCGCGAACGGCAGGTCCACCAGCGCATCGACAATCTTCTTGCCGGGAAAGCTATAGCGCACCAGCACCCAGGCGACGAGCAGGCCCGACACCAGGTTGACGCAGGCGGCAATGAGCGACGCGCCGAACGTGAGCCGGTACGAGGCCAGCACGCGCGGCGCGCTGACGGCCGCCCAGAACTGCTCCCAGGTGAGCGAGAAGGTCTTGAACACCAGGGTGGCGAGCGGGATCAGCACGATCACGCTCAGGTAGAACAGCGTATAGCCCAGCGTCAGGCCGAAGCCGGGCAGCACGCGCTTGGCGCGTTTTTTTGCATTCATATACCGGTTACTTATTGCGGGCCGCAGCAGAAAACCGGCGCGACCCAGGCCAGCGGACGCCGCGCAAGGGCCGCCCCGCCGTGCTGGCGGCGTCCCCCTGCCCGCATTGCGCAGCAATGCGAGAGCGGGGGGAAGGCGCGCAGCGACTCAGGGGGGTGTTCACCGTGCGTACAGCTTGTCGAACTGGCCGCCGTCGTTGAAGTGCACCTTCTGCGCCTCGGTCAGCGAACCGAAGTACTTGGCGACGGTGAACTGCTGGATGGGCTTGAACAGGTCGGCATGCTTCTTCAGCACCGCTTCGGAACGCGGACGGATGGCGTGCCTGGCGGCGATCTCCTGTGCCTCGTCGGAGTACAGGTAGTCCAGGTAGGCCTTGGCCAGCTCGCCCGTGCCCTTCTTGGCCACGGTGCGCTCGACGATGGCCACGGGGTTCTCGGCCGTGACGCTGGACGAGGGATAGACCGCATCGACCTTGCCCTTGCCGAACTCGCGCTCGACCGACACCACCTCGGACTCGAAGGTGATCAGCACGTCGCCGATGTTGCGCTGCAAAAAGGTGGCCGTCGCGTCGCGCCCGCCCTTGGCGAGCACGGGCACGTTCTTGTAGAGCTTGGCGACGAACTCCGCCGCCTGCGCGTCGGTGCCGCCCTTCTCGCGCACCGAACCCCAGGCGCCCAGGTAGGCGTAGCGGCCGTTGCCGCCGGTCTTGGGGTTGACCACGATGACCTTCACGTCGGGGCGGATCAGGTCGTCCCAGTCCTTGATCTGCTTGGGGTTGCCGTGGCGCACCAGGAACAGCATCGTCGAGGTGGTGGGCGACGCGTCGTTGGGGAACTTCTTGGCCCAGTCCTTGGCGACCACGCCTCGGTCGGCCAGGAACTGCACGTCCGTCGTGGTATTGAAGGTGACCACGTCGGCGTCCAGCCCGTCGTTCACGGCGCGCGCCTGGGCGCTCGACCCGGCATGGCTCTGGTCCACCTTCACGTCCTTGCCCGTGGTCTTCTTGTAGTGGGCGACGAAGGCCTGGTTGTAGTCCTTGTAGAACTCGCGCGCCACGTCGTACGAGACGTTCAGCAGCTGATTCTGGGCAAAGGCGGCGGTGCCGAGCGTAAGGGCCGCGGCGGCCAGCAGGGTCTTGAGTCGGGAAGTGTTATTCATGGTTGCATGCCTGAGAGAAAAGGTGCAACCATTGTGCGGAGGGACGATTAAAACTCAAACGAATAGATTTTTGTTAATTTATCTATTTTTGAAATATGAACAAAACAAGCCTCCAGCGCCCGCCCATCAAGCGCAGCAAGCTATCAACAACATAGTCAGGCCACCTGCAGCGGCGCGCTCCAGTCCAGCCCCTGCGCAAGCGATTGCAGCAGCGCCAGGCCCAGCGGCCAGGCGCCGTGCCCGGACTCGATGTTGACGTGGCCCGCGTTCTGCAGCCGCACGAACTCGCTGCCCCAGGCGCGCGCGTAGGCGCCGGCCAGGCGCACGGGGCAGTACGGGTCGTTGCTGCTCGCCACCAGCACGCTGCGGTACGGCAGCGCGGCGTAGGGCACGGGCGCGAAGTCGCTCAGCGCGGCGCGGCGCTCGGGGTCGGCCGGGGCCACCAGCAGCGCGCCCTGCACGCGGGCCGCGGCCTCGGGCCCCATGTGGGCGGTAGCGATGCAGCCCAGGCTGTGCGCGACGATCACCACGGGGTGCGGCGCGGCCAGCACGGTGCGCTCCAGTGCGGCCACCCAGGCGGCGCGCGTGGGGGTCATCCAGTCGTCCTGCACCACGCGCACGGCGCCGGGCAGTTGCTCGGCCCACAGGCTTTGCCAATGGCCGGGCCCCGAATCGCGCCAGCCCGGCACGATGACGATGGACATCGCCGCGCCCGGCGCGCCGGCCCGGGCCATCGCCGCCGCGTTCATTTGTTGGGCTGGGGCGTGACGCGCAGGTAGGGCTTGACCGTCTTGTAGCCCTTGGGAAAGCGCTGGGCCAGCTCGGCCGGATCCTGCAGGCTGGGCACGATGATCACGTCGTCGCCATCCTTCCAATCGACCGGCGTGGCCACCTTGTGGCTGTCGGTCAGCTGCAGCGAATCGATCACGCGCAGGATCTCGTCGAAGTTGCGCCCCGTGCTGGCCGGGTAGGTGAAGGTGGTGCGGATGACCTTCTTCGGGTCGATGATGAACACGCTGCGCACCGTGGCGGTGGTCGATGCGTTGGGGTGGATCATGTCGTACAGGCCGGCCACCTTCTTGTCGGCATCCGCCAGGATGGGGAAGTTGACGCTGGTGCGCTGCGTCTCGTTGATGTCGGGCACCCAGCCGTTGTGCGAGTCGAGCGAATCGACGCTCACCGCGATGGCCTTGGCGTTGCGCTTGGCGAACTCGCCCGACAGCGCGGCCGTGCGGCCCAGCTCGGTGGTGCACACGGGCGTGAAGTCGGCGGGGTGGGAGAACAGCACCACCCAGGCATCGCCCGCCCACTCGTGGAAGCGGATCGTGCCGGCGGTGGATTCCTGGGTGAAGTCAGGGGCGGTGTCGCCAAGACGCAAGGTAGCCATGTGAATACTCCTTCTGTGGTGCTGAAAAGGCCATTGTGCGAGCCGCTTCTTCAATCCCAAACGAATTATTTCTTTGTATTTAATCGCCAAATGTTCTTTGGCTTTGCCGCAAGCGGCATGCTGTCCACGGCCGGCCCCATGGAATTTTTCAGATGGCAACCGCCGGGCCTGCGCTTACCATGCACCCATCAATCAACGGGGAACACAATGCACAAACGCCATTTCGTAGCCGCCGGCATGGGCCTGGCAGGCCTGTGGAGCGCCAGCGGCAGCAGCCACGCCGCCCCGGCCACCGCGTCCCAGGGGCCGACGCTGCTGACCATCAGCGGCGCGATCACCAAGGCCAACCGCGGCGCGCTCGATCCCGTCATCGACCAGATGATGGGCAAGCACGGCATCGCGTTCACCCAGGCCCATGCGCTGGACGCCGCCGCGCTGCAGCGCATGCCCTCGGTGACGATCAAGCCCACGCTCGAATACGACGCCAAGCCCCACGCGCTGCGCGGCCCCCTGCTGACCACCGTGCTGGCCGCCGCAGGCGTGGCGGCAGGCAGCGCCGTGCAGCTGGTGCTGCGCGCCGTGGACGGCTACAGCGTCGCCGTCAGCCTGGCCGACGCGCAGGCCTACCGCATGATCGTCGCCACCCACATCGACGGCAGCCCCATGGCCCTGGGCGGCCTGGGCCCGCAGTGGGCGGTGTACGACGCCGACGTGCTGCCCGCCTTCAAGGACAAGCCGGTGAAGGAGCGCTTCGGCCTGTGCCCCTGGGGGCTGTACCACATCGGGGTGAAGCAGGCCTGAGCACGCGCTCACAGCTTGGCGATCGACACCTCGGTGGACTTGACGAGCGCGACCACGTCGGAGCCTATGGCCAGGCCCAGCTCCTCCACCGAGCGCGTGGTGATGATCGAGGTGACGATGCCCCAGGGGGTTTCGACATCGACCTCGGAGACGACGTCGCCGCGGATGATCTCGCGCACCTTGCCCTTGAACTGGTTGCGTACGTTGATGGCTTGGATGGACATGGTTTTTCCTTTCAGGATGGGAGGGGGGGAACAAGGATTCAGACGGCCCAGCGCAGGCCGTGGGCGGGCACGCCGGGCCAGCGGCTGTCGGGAGCTTCCTCGGCGTTGGGCCGTTGCAGCACGCGGTCGAGGATGCGTTTCTCGATCGCGGCGAAGGCCGGATCGCCGTGCGAGCGCGGACGCGCCAGGGCGATGCGCTCGTCGAGCGCGATGCGCCCGTCCTCGATCAGCACCACGCGGTCGGCCAGGGCCACGGCCTCCTGCACGTCGTGCGTGACCAGCAGCGCCGTGAAGCGGCGGCGCTGCCACAGCCCTTCGATCAGGCGGTGCATCTCGATGCGCGTGAGCGCGTCCAGCGCGCCCAGCGGCTCGTCGAGCAGCAGCAGGCGTGGCTGGTGCACCAGCGCGCGCGCCAGGGCCACGCGCTGGCGCTGCCCGCCCGAGAGGCGCGCCGGCCATTCCCTGGCGCGATCCGCCAGGCCGACCTGGGCCAGCACTTCGCCGCCCTGCCCGCGCGCCGCCGGCGCCAGGCCCAGCGTGACGTTGTCCAGCACGCGCCGCCAGGGCAGTAGGCGCGCGTCCTGGAACATGATGCGCGTGCCGGCGTGCAGGCCGGGCGCGCGCACGCCGTCGATGGCGAGGCGGCCCGCGCTTGCGTCCTCCAGGCCGGCAACCAGGCGCAGCAGCGTGCTCTTGCCGCAGCCGCTGCGCCCGACGATGGCGATGAACTCGCCCGGCGCCACCGTGAGCTGCGCGCGGCGCAGCACCTCGCGGGCGCCGTAGCGCTTGGTCAGGCCATCGAGGTCCAGGCGCACCCCGCCCGGGTTGGATGTAACAGAATTATTGATCAAAACAGGCTCCAAGGCTTATGCATAAAGCGTGAACAGCTATCAAAACGAAGGTGTCAGTTCTTTTGGTAGCCGGGATGCCAGCGCAGCCACCAGTGCTCCAGCGCCCGGGCGAACACGTCGGCCAGCTTGCCCAGCAGCGCGTACAGCAGGATGCCGACGAGCACGATGTCGGTCTGCAGGAACTCGCGCGCGTTCATCGTCAGGTAGCCGATGCCGGACTGCGCGGAGATGGTTTCGGCGACGATCAGCATCACCCAGGTGAGCCCGAGCGCGAACCGCAGCCCGACGAGAACGGACGACAGCGCGCCCGGCAGGATGATCTGCCGGTAGAGCTGCCAGCGCGACAGGCCGTAGGTGCGCCCCATCTCGACCAGGCCCGGATCGACGTTGCGGATGCCGTGGAAGGTATTCAGGTAGATGGGAAAGAACACCGACACGGCGATGAGGAACAGCTTGGCCGTCTCGTCGATGCCGAACCACAGGATGACCAGCGGGATCAGCGCCAGCGCGGGAATGTTGCGCACCATCTGGATGGTCGAATCGAGCAGCGTCTCGGCCCAGCGCAGCGAGCCCGTGAGCAGGCCCAGCGCCAGGCCCAGGCCGCCGCCCACGGCCAGCCCGGCCAGCGCGCGCCCGGCGCTGATCCTGACGTGCGTCCACAGCTCGCCCGATGCGGTCAGCGTCCAGGCGGCCTGGGCCACCTCCAGCGGCGCCGGCAGCACGCGCGTGGCGAGCCAGCCGAGCGACGACGCCACCTGCCACAGCACGATGATGCCCACGGGCACCACCCAGGGCAGCAGGTGCTGCAACGTGCCTGCGGCCCAGCGCGCCGCGAGGCTGGGATCCCCCGGTTCCGCCACGGCCAGGCCGGCGGCGGGGACGGGCGTTACCTGCAATTCTTGGATATTGGTCTGTGTCATGGCATGGTTCCTCTCTGCGGGTTGTCAGCTTTGCGCCGCGCGCGGCACGTAGTCGTTGGCCACGGTCTCGCCGAACGGGCCCAGCGGGTTGCCGCCCGCGAGCCCGTCCGCAAATTTCTGGCGCACGCCCAGCGGCAGCAGCGGGAACACCAGCTCGGCGAAGCGGTACGCCTCCTCCAGATGCGGGTAGCCCGAGAACACGAAGGTGTCGAGCCCCAGGGCCGCGTACTCCTGGATGCGCGCGGCCACCGTCTGCGGATCGCCCACCAGGGCCGTGCCCGCGCCGCCGCGCACCAGGCCCACGCCGGCCCACAGGTTGGGGCTGACCTCCAGCTCGGCGCGGGTGCGCTTGACGCCAGCGGCGTGCAGCCGGGCCATGCGGCGCTGGCCTTCGGAGTCCATGCGCGCGAGCGCTGCCTGGGCGCGCGCCACGGTGGCGTCATCCACGTGGCTGATGAGCTGTTCGGCGGCCTGCCACGCCTGCTCGTTCGTCTCGCGCACGATCACGTGCAGGCGGATGCCGAACCGCACGGTGCGGCCTCGCCGTGCGGCCCTGGCGCGCACGTCGGCCACCTTCTTTGCCACCTCGGCAGGCGGTTCGCCCCAGGTCAGGTAGGTCTCGACCTGCTCCGCCGCCAGTTCGTGCGCCGCCTCGGACGAGCCGCCGAAGTACACCGGCGGGTGCGGCTTCTGCAGCGGCGGAAACAGCAGCCTGGCGCCCTTGACCGACAGGTGCCGGCCCTCGTAGTCCAGGCTGCCGCCGCCGTGGCTGCGCGCCAGGATCTCGCGCCAGATATGGATGAACTCTGCCGATTGTTCGTAGCGCGTGGCGTGATCCTGGAACACGCCGTCGCCTTCCAGCTCGGCCTGGTCGCCGCCCGTCACCAGGTTGATCAGCAGCCGCCCGCCCGAGAGCCGGTCGAACGTGGCCGCCATGCGCGCGGCCAGCGCGGGCTGGTGCAGGCCGGGGCGCACGGCCACCAGGAACTTGAGCCGCTGCGTGACGGGCAGCAGGCTGGACGCGATGACCCACGGGTCTTCGCAGGAGCGGCCGGTGGGGATGAGCACGCCCTCGTAGCCCAGGCTGTCCGCCGCCTGCGCCACCTGCTTGAGGTAGTCGTGGCTCAGTTGCCGGGCGCCCTTGGCGGTGCCCAGGTAGCGGCTGTCGCCGTGGGTGGGGATGAACCAGAAGATTTGCATGGTGCGATTCCGTTGTGCGTTGTGATGTGAATCAGTGGAAAAAAGCCAGGCCCAGGCCCTCGCGCGGGAAACCGGGGCGCGCCGGACACGGCGCCGGCCTGGCGTACGGGCGCGCGGCGGCGCCCACCGGCGCGGGCGTCTTCAGGCGCCATGAGCGCGCCGTGGTGCGCAGCACGCGCCGCGCGGCATTGCGGGCGGAAACGGAGGCAGGGCGAAGGGCTGGCATGTGCGGCTCCCGGGCTGGCGGCGGCGCTGCGCGGTCAGTGCGCAGCCGGGGCCACGGCGTCGCTGACCTTGATGGCCTTGGGAATGAGCTTGAGCGCGAAGAAGGTGTCGGCGATCTTCTGCTGGTCGGCCGCCACGGCGGGCGTGACGGGCTGGACGTTGAACTCGTAGCGCTGCAGCGCCACCTCGGCCACGTCCACCGGCAGGCCCTGCAGCGGCCCGATGATCTGCGCCGCCTCGTGCAGGTTCTGCTTGAGCCATGCGCCGCGCTCCACGGAGTCCTCGAACAGCGCCTGGATGGCCTGCGGGTGCTTGGCCACGAAATCGCGCCCGCCCAGGTAGTACCCGTAGTTGTTGACCACGTTCGGCGTGCCGTCGGCGAGCACGCGCACGCCGACGGATTTTTCGATGGCAGCCAGGTACGGGTCCCAGATCACCCAGGCATCGACCTTCTTGCTCTCGAACGCGGCGCGGCCATCGGCCGGGGCCAGGTAGACGGGCTGGATGTCGGAGAACTTCAGGCCGTGCTTTTCCAGCTGCTTGACCAGCAGGTAGTTGACGTTGCTGCCCCGGTTGAACGCAATCTTCTTGCCCTTGAGCTCGGCCACCGAGCGGATGGGCGAATCCTGGGTGACGAGGATGGCCTCGGCGCGCGGCGCCGCCGGGTCGTAGCCGATGTAGACGAAGCGCGCGCCCGCCGCCTGCGCGAAGATCGGCGGCGCCTCGCCCACGTAGCCGACATCGACGGCGCCGACGTTCAGGCCTTCCAGCAGCTGCGGCCCGGCGGGGAACTCGACCCACTTCACGCCGAACCCCAGCGGCGCGAGCTTTTTCTCCAGCGTGCCCTGCGCCTTTTGCAGCACGAACAGGCTGGCGCCCTTCTGGAAACCGATGCGCAGTTCGTTCTTGCCCTGCGCATGCGCGGGCCGCGCCAGCACGAAGGCGGCGACCAGTACCAAGGCCGCAAAGGCCACGAAGCCGGCGAACAGCCGGTACAGGGCGCGCTGCCGGATGGAGGAATGGAGGGTTGCGGTAGTCATGAAAAGCATCCTGTGTGGAAATTCGCGCGGCGCGGGCAAGGCTTCGCCCAGCCCCGGCGCGCGGGGGTTCAAGAAAAAATCAACGGGAAAGGCGCGCTAAACGCTACATCGCACTTGCGAGAAAGGCACCGGCGCAAAGCGCCCGGCCTGCGGCGCCGGCGGGCGCAGCGTTTCGGTGACGAGCACGTGCACGGCATCGTCGAGCCGCGCCGCGACGTCGGCGTGCAGGTGGCAAGCGTCCTCGGGCATCAGCACGACCTGCGCATCGGTGGCATAGATGCCGGGCAGCGTGCTCTTGGCGCCCAGCGACTGCAGCACGGGCCGCAGCGCGTAGTCCAGCGCCAGCATGTGGTGCGGGCTGCCGCCCGTGGCCAGGGGCAGCACGGTCTTGCCCTTGAGCGCGGTCTGCGGCAGCAGGTCGAGAAAGGCCTTGAGCACGCCGCTGTACGCCGCCTTGTACACGGGCGTGGCAATCACCAGCACGCGCGCCTGCGCCACCTGCTCGATCGCGCGCACCACCGTGGGGTGGCCGAAATCGGCCTGCAGCAGCGCCTGGGGCGCAAGGTCGCGCACATGGATGCACTCCATCGGCACGCCACGTGCCGCGAAGCGCCTGGCCACGGCATCGAGCAGCGCCGCGGAGCGAGACCGCTGCGAAGGACTGCCGGCAATCAGCAAAGCAGACATGGATGGCTTTCGAGAAGAGCTAGCGGATTACTTGCGCGTGTAGATCTGGTCGAAGCTGCCGCCGTCGGCAAAGTGCTTGTTCGCGTTGTCCCAGCCGCCAAAGGCCTGATCGACCGAGAACAGGGAGAGCTTGGGGAACTGCGCCGCGTACTTGGCCTGGGCTTTCTCGGAAGCTGCCGGGCGGTAGAAGTTCTTGCCCGCGATGTCCTGGCCCTCCTCGCTGTAGAGGTACTGCAGATAGGCCTCGGCCAGCTTGCGCGTGCCCTTTTTGTCCACGTTCCGGTCCACCACGGCCACCGTCGGCTCGGCCAGGATGCTGACCGGGGGCACGACGATCTCGAACTTGTCGGCGCCGAACTCCTTGAGCACCAGGAACGCCTCGTTCTCCCAGGCCAGCAGCACGTCGCCCACGCCGCGCTGGGTGAAGGTGATGGTGGAGCCGCGCGCGCCGGAGTCGAGCACCGGAACATTGGCGTAGACCTTGCGAGTGAAGTCCCTGGCCTGCTCGTCGCCGCCGAACTTGCGCTTGCCGTACTCCCAGATGGCCAGGTAGTTCCAGCGCGCGCCGGCCGACGTCTTGGGGTTGGGCGTGATCACCGCGACGCCGGGCCGGGCCAGGTCGTCCCAATCCTTCACGCCCTTGGGGTTGCCCTTTTTCACCAGGAACACCACGGTCGAGATATAGGGCGCGGAATTGTGCGGCAGGCGCTTCTGCCAGCCGGGAGCGACCCAGCCGCCGTTCTTGACCAGCGCCTCCACGTCCGGCGCCAGGCCCAGCGTGGCGACGTCGGCGTCCAGCCCGTCGATGATGGAGCGCGCCTGCTTGCCCGAGCCGCCGTGGCTCTGCCTGATGGTCACGTCCTGCCCGGTCTTGTCCTTCCAGTACTTGGCGAATACCTGGTTGAACTCGGCGTACAGCTCGCGCGTCGGGTCGTACGAGACGTTGAGCAGCGTCGCCGTTTGGGCAAACGACGACAGGCCCGTCAGGGCCAGGCCGCCGGCCACGGCGGCGGCAAAGGGAAACTTGAGAAAGGTGCGGCGAATGTGCATGAAGAGCCTCTTGGAAGAATGTGAAAACACGGTGCAAACCACCGGTGCAACGCATTCTGGAAGGCAATCTTCAAAACAAAAACAAATAAGATTTTGATTGTTTATATCCAACTCATCTGAAGAAACAAATGGCTACTTCAGGGCTGGGGCGTGGCAGTTGCGAGAACACCCATCCCGGCGGGGAGAGTGTCTTTAGCGATAGCTGAACAGATGCTCCGCGACCATTTCGGCGTTCGCTGGCGTCGCCGTATCGAAGCCGTAGCAGGCGCCATAGGTGCCCAGTAGTTTCATCTTCGCCACGGTCGCGGCGGAGGCGATGATGCGCGGGCGCTGCGCCTGGCCGGAAAGGGCCTTGAGCAGCGATTCGGCATGGTCTTGCAGCGGGTCGAACAGCAGAGCGCCCTTGTCGCTGACATAGAAGACGGTGGCGTAAAACCCGACTGGAACCAGTAGGTGCGCACCGCAAGCCTCTGGAGCACGAAAGGCGCGTCCATGTTCAGCCGGAACAGGTTGTAGACCCTCTCCCCGGGTTTGAGCACCTCCGTGGCCGACGCCGTGCGATAGGTTGCGCCCACCGTGGACGGTGCGTCGGCCAGCTACGCCAGGGCGCTTGTGGCCCATAAGGCGCTGCTGACCATGAAGGCGGCGGCGCTCTTGGGGAGTTTCATGACTGCCTCCAAATGCATGTCGGTGGGCCGGGCGGACGCTCAATAGCCCACGGTGAAGCGCTGGCGGATATGGGCGGGCTTCTCCAGCTCATCGACCATAGCGATCGCGTAGTCCTCAAAGGAGATGCTGCTGCCAGCATCACTCGCCAGCAACTGATCCTTGCCCAAACGGAACCGGCCAGTGCGCTCGCCGGGCACGAACATGGCCGAGGGCGAGAGGAAGGTCCAATCCAGATCCGGCACGCTGGCGCGCAGCAGATCCAGGAATTCTGCGCCCTTGGCCGCTTCGGCCTTGTAGGCAGCCGGGAAGTCGGGTTGGTCGACGAGGCGCTGGCCGGGTGCAACCTCCAGACTGCCCGCACCGCCGACCACGACGTAGCGCTTGACGCCCGAAGCGCGGACGGCATCGACCAGCGTCTGTGCATCGCTGGCGGTGAAGTGCACGGCACTGACCACCGCATCGTGGCCACGCAGCGCCTGGGCCAGCGCATCCTTGTCGAACACGTCGGCCTTCACGGCGGTCACGCCGGGCAGCGCCGCGATCTTCTCGGGGCTGCGAGCGATGCCGGTCACGGTGTGACCACGGTCCGACAGTTCTTTGAGGATGCGCGAGCCGGCTGCGCCGGAGGCACCGATGAGAGCAATCTTGGTCATGTGAAATCTCCTGTGTTGAAAGCTAAAGGTCTAAAATGTAGACCAAGTCTATACTTCAAACTTTCAGTCCGCAAGAAGTCATCGGATAGTCATCTGGTCACACCGAAGTGACCTTTGGCGGCAACGTCGCCGATTCCCACCGACGAGAACATCATGAAATCCAAGGCATCGATCATCTTTCAGCAGCCGTGTCCTATCCGCGACGTGCTCGACCGCATCGGCGACCAATGGAGCCTGCTGATCCTGGAGGCGTTGGAACCCGGCACCAAGCGCTTCAACGTGCTGATGCGCGAACTGGGGGACATCTCCAAGCAGATGCTCGCACGCACCCTGCGCAAGCTGGAGCAGGACGGCTATGTGCTACGTGAGGTGTACGCCGAGGTGCCGCCGCGCGTCGAGTACCAGCTCACGAGCCAGGGGCGGTCATTCCTAAAGCCGATGAAGGCCCTTGTCGCTTGGGCGGATACGAATCATGTGCAGATCGTCGAGGCCAGGGGGCGCTTCAACGCCCGTGCGGTTGAGTAGCCGATCGGGGCATCTCAGGCACAGGCGCAGAGCCGAAAGATCGGGCTTGCCAAACCGGGTACCTGGCGCTGCCGATCTCGGTGCATCCGCTGCTGATCCTGCTGCCTGGCGCCGCAGCTAGCCCAACTTCCATGGTGAATATGATTACACGAGACTGGACAGGCCTATAACGGCCCGCTTCCAGCAGAAAAAAGAAAAAGGACTTAGCCTCTTTCGAAGCTAAGTCCTTGATATAAATGGTCGGCGTGGCGGGATTCGAACTCGCGACCCCTTGCACCCCATGCAAGTGCGCTACCAGGCTGCGCTACACGCCGACAAGACTTAGATTATAGGTTGAAAAATCAGTCGAAAACAAGAAGCGCGCGGATTTCTTTGAGCTGGCGGTGCAGTTCGTCCGGCTCCAGCGGCTCGCGCGCCAGGGCGGCGGCGTCCGTGGCCGCCTCCTCGGCCGGGGCGGGATCCGGTGCGGCATCGGGCTGGGCTTGCGCTTGCTCCTGCAGGCGGTTGCGCGCGCCGCTGATGGTAAAGCCCTGGTCGTACAGCAGTTCGCGGATGCGGCGGATCATCAGCACCTCGTGGTGCTGATAGTAGCGCCGGTTGCCCCGGCGTTTCATGGGGCGCAGCTGGGTGAATTCCTGCTCCCAATAGCGCAGCACGTGGGCTTTCACGCCGCACAGCTGCGCCACTTCGCCGATGGTGAAGTAGCGTTTTGCCGGGATGGATGGCAGCGGCATGCTCATGAGGCTCTGGCGTTGGCGATCAAACCCATAAGGTTACTGCAGACCGGCGGCGCAGGCCAAGGGTGCAGGAACAACACCGGCCGGCGCGGCGCGCATGCCGGCGCCGGCCCGGCGCACGGGCGTCAGGCACGCACGCCCGGCCCTTCCTGGATCTGCTCCTTGAGCTTGCTACTGGCGTGGAAGGTGACGACGCGGCGCGCCGCGATCGGGATGGACTCGCCCGTGCGCGGGTTGCGCCCGGGGCGCGCGGCCTTGGTGCGCACCTGGAAGTTGCCAAAGCCCGAGAGCTTGACATCCTCGCCGTTGACCAGGCTTTGCACGATGAGGTCGAAGAACGCGTCCACCATGTCCTTGGACTCGCGTTTGTTCAGCCCGATGTGCTCGAACAGCAGGTCGGCCAGCTGCGCCTTGGTCAGCGCGGTGGACTCCAGGCTGTCGACGGCAAATTCCGTCATGGTTGTCTCCGTCTCCAAAGTCATCGCAGTCGCGCTCCCACGGTATCGGACAGCGCCTTGAGCACGGACTGCACGGCGGCGTCGATCTCGGCGTCGGCCAGCGCCGCGGCGTCGCTGCCCAGCGTCAGGCGCAGCGCCAGGCTTTTCTCGCCCTGCGCCAGCGCGCCGGCGGCAGGCGCCTCGCCCGCGCGCGGGGGCTGCGGGCGGAACACGTCGAACAGCACGCACGAGCGCAGCAGTTCGCCGGGCAGCGCGCCGGCCGCCGCGGCCACGACCGCGTCGTGGGTCACGCGCTCGGCCACCACGATGGCCACGTCGCGCTCGACCAGCTGGCGCTTGGCCACCGGGCGGGCGCTGGCCACGGGGCGCTGCAGCACGGCGTCCAGCTCCAGCTCGAACAGCACCGGCGCGGCCTGCAGCCCCCAGCTCTGGCGCCACTTGGGGTGCAGCTCGCCGACGAAGCCGATGGCCTGCTCGCCCAGCAGCACGCGGGCGCAGCGCCCGGGGTGCATGGCCGGGTGCTCGGCCGGCTCGAAGCGGGGCGCCAGGGGCGCCAGCAGCGCCTGCACGTCGCCCTTGGCGTCGTAGAAGTCCACCGGGCGGCTCTTGCTGCCCCACTGCAGCGCGTCCTGCGCGCCGTAGGCCAGGCCGGCCACGCGCATGGGCTGGTGGTAGCCCGCCACGGTGCTGTCGCTGCCGGGCACGCTGGCGTCGCGCAGGAACACGCGGCCCAGCTCGCACACGCGCACGCGGCTGGCCTTGCGGTCCAGGTTGAACTTGAGCACCTGCAGCAGCGAGCCCAGCAGCGACGAGCGCATCACGCTCAGCTGGCTGGCGATGGGGTTGAGCAGCTTGATCGGCGCGGCGTTGCCGGCCAGGTCGCGCTCCCAGGCTTGCTCGACGAAGCTGAAGTTGATGGTTTCCTGGTAGCCCAGCGCGGCCAGCTCGCGGCGCACGGCGAAGCTGCTGCGCCGCGCCTCGGCGCGCAGGCGCGGGCTGGTGGGCGCCAGCGGCGGCGTGGTGGGCAGGTTCTGGTAGCCGACGACGCGCGCCACTTCCTCGATCAGGTCTTCCTCCAGGCGCAGGTCGAAGCGGTACGACGGCGGGGTGACGGTGACCTCGCCCTCGCCTTCGCTCACCGCCAGGCCCAGGCCGCGCAGCGCGCCGGCGCACTGCGCCTGCGTCAGCGGCATGCCCACGACCTTGGCAGCGCGCGCCACGCGCAGGCGCACCGGCTGGCGCTGGGGCGTGTTGACGCGCTGGTCGTCGATGGCGGCGCACTGCGTCTCGGGCGTGCCGCAGATGTCCAGCACGAGCTGGGTGATGCGCTCGATGTGCTCGACGGTCAGCTCGGGATCGACGCCGCGCTCGAAGCGGTGGCCCGCGTCGGTCGAGAAGTTGTAGCGGCGCGAGCGCCCGGCCACGGCCTCGGGCCACCAGAAGGCGGCTTCCACGTAGATGTTGCGGGTGTCGTCCCCGACGGCCGTGGCGTCGCCGCCCATGATGCCGGCCAGCGACTCGACCTCGCGCGCGTCGGCGATCACGCCGACCTTCTCGTCCACCGTGATGGTGTTGCCGTTGAGCAGCTTGAGCATTTCGCCCGCGCGGCCCCAGCGCACCTGCAGGCCGCCGTGGATCTTGTCCAGGTCGAAGATGTGGCTGGGGCGGCCCAGCTCGAACATGACGTAGTTGGAGATATCGACCAGCGGCGCGACGCTGCGCTGGCCGCAGCGCGCCAGGCGATCGACCATCCACTGCGGCGTGGCGGCGCGGGTGTTGACGTTGCGGATGACGCGGCCGGAGAAGCGCCCGCACAGGTCGGGCGCGGCGATGGCGACGGGCAGGCGCTCGTCGCTGCCGACCGCCGCCCGGGGAAACTCCAGCGCCTTGAGCGGCGCGCCGGTCAGCGCCGACACCTCGCGCGCGATGCCGTAGACGCTCAGGCAGTGCGCCAGGTTGGGCGTGAGCTTGAGGGTGAACAGCGTGTCGTCGAGCTTCAGGTACTGGCGCACGTCCTGGCCCAGCGGGGCGTCGGCCGCCAGCTCCAGCAGGCCGCCGTGGTCTTCGGACAGGCCCAGCTCGCGCGCCGAGCACAGCATGCCGAAGCTCTCCACGCCGCGCAGCTTGCCGACCTTGATGGCGAAGGGCTTGCCGTCATCGCCCGGGGGCAGCTCGGCGCCGACCAGGGCGCAGGGCACGCGGATGCCCACGCGCGCGTTGGGCGCGCCGCAGACGATGGTGAGCAGCTCGGGCGCGCCCACGTCCACCTGGCAGACGCGCAGGCGGTCGGCGTTGGGGTGCTGCACGGCGTCCTTGATCTCGCCGACGACGATTTTCGTGAACGGCGGGGCGACGGGGGCCAGCTCCTCGACCTCCAGGCCGGCCATGGTCAGGGTCTCGGCCAGGGCTTCGGTGGTCAGCGGCGGGTTGCAGAATTCGCGCAACCAGGATTCGGGAAATTGCATGATCGATCTCTTTGGCTTGCTCTTGTTTCAAGAGCTATTTGCGCTTGCCTGAAGCCATTTTCAAATATAAAACGTATTGAAATTCAGGCATACCAAGCGCAAACAGCTCTCTTTTTATTACTGGAACTGCGACAGAAAGCGGATGTCGCCGTCGAAGAACAGGCGCAGGTCGTTCACGCCGTAGCGCAGCATGGTCAGGCGGTCGGGGCCCATGCCGAAGGCAAAGCCGATGTGGCGCTCGGGGTCCAGCCCCATGTTGCGCACCACGTTGGGGTGCACCTGGCCGCTGCCGGCCACCTCCAGCCAGCGGCCGGCCAGCGGGCCGCTCTGGAACTGGATGTCGATCTCGGCGCTGGGCTCGGTGAAGGGGAAGAAGCTCGGGCGAAAGCGCAGCACCAGGTCGTCGCTTTCGAAAAACGTCCGGCAGAACGCGGTGAAGGTGACCTTCAGGTCCTTGAAGCTGACGTTCTCGCCGATCCACAGCCCCTCGCACTGGTGGAACATGGGCGAGTGCGTGGCGTCCGAATCGACGCGGTAGGTGCGGCCCGGGGCGATGACGCGGATCTCGGGCATGGCCTGGCCGGCGTCGAGCAGGTGGCGGTATTTCTTGACGTGCTGCACGGCGTAGCGCACCTGCATCGGGCTGGTGTGCGTGCGCAGCAGGTGGGGCGCCTCGGGCGTGCCGCCCTCGACGTAGAAGGTGTCGTGCATGGAACGCGCGGGGTGGTCCTCGGGCGTGTTCAGCGCGGTGAAGTTGAACCAGTCGGTCTCGATCTCGGGGCCGTCGGCCACGTCGAAGCCCATCGAGCCGAAGATGCCCTCGATGCGTTCGAGCGTGAGCGAGACCGGGTGCAGCCCGCCGCGCCCGCGCGCGCGCCCGGGCAGGGTCACGTCCAGCGCCTCGGCCTGCAGCTGCGCCTGCAGCTCGGCGTCGGCCAGCTGCTGGCGGCGCTCGGCCAAGGCAGCCTCGACGGCCTGCTTGGCCACGTTGATGGCGGCGCCACGGGTCTTTTTCTCCTCGGGCGGCAACTGGGCCATGCCCTTCATCAGCTCGGTCAGGCGGCCGGCCTTGCCCAGGAACTGCGCCTTGGCGTTTTCCAGCTCGGCAGGGGTTGCACAGCGCGCGAACAGCTCGCGCGCACTTGTCACCAAGGAATCCAACTCGTTCATATCCACTCTTGAAAAAAACAAGGGCTAGTGCCGATGAAAGCCCTAGCCCTTGCTGGTAGTGCGCTAATTGCTACACCAGGTATAGCAATCTACCGTGTACTCAAGCAGCCAGCTTGGCCTTGACTTGCTCCACGATGCTGCCGAAGGCAGCCTTGTCGTGCACCGCGAGGTCGGCCAGCATCTTGCGATCGATCTCGATGGAAGCCTTCTTCAGGCCGTTGG
>Ga0222429_100681_pt1 | contig 16921 bp, 9 predicted proteins | sample 1B50Ametagenome_FD_182475 | JGI IMG/M metagenome (GOLD analysis project Ga0222429, IMG submission 182475) | Enriched microbial communities from leaf-cutter ant dump, University of Wisconsin, Madison, United States - 1B50A (version 2) | ecosystem: Environmental > Terrestrial > Nest > Insects nest >...
AAGATCTTCCTTTGTGCCTCCGCAGTTAATGTAATTCTTCTCCAGTATCTGGTAGTCCCGGTGCTCGTCTCTTGAATGGCTGATGAAGGAAGAACGCACATCAAAGTATTCCATCGTTACATTGGATGCCGCCCGGGCTATCCATTGCGATCCGTCGATTACCTGTTGCCGTAAGTTCAGCAGCAGCAATTTATAGTCTTCCAGGGTGATCGTCCCGTCGTATATCTTTTGGATGACCGGTGTGTTCCTGAGCCGTGTTTCAAAATCCACCCACACAGATGCTAATCCTCTCACCAGCCATTCCTGGACGGGTTTACCTTCCGTGGTGATCTGTGGCGGCAGTATGTCATCTTCCCGGCTGATCAACGGTGTTTTTGCCGGTGCTGTATTGTCCACTACGGTAAGTTGCATGTACGTGGTGATGAACCGCCCGCTTTCGGGAACCATGCATAGTATTTTTTGCCCGTTTTTCAGTTGGTGGTTATACAGCAGCTCTTCCAGCATGATAAAAATAGAGGCAGCGCCCGTATTACCCTTGGAATGCAAATTGGTAAACCATTTTTCTTCCGGTATTTCCAGCCCTCCTTTTTTCAGCAGGTCTACGATTGGTTGCTTGAAGTATTCTGAGGAATAGTGACACACGAGCCAATCCATTCCTTTCGGATCTATTTTGTTTTCATCTACCAGGTTGAAGAAATGCTGTACCCCCAGGCTCACAATATTGTTGACGATACGGAGATCTTGCTTCAGGTTGATAGCGCCAGCCGCATCCGCATCAGAAAAGCTGTTGTAATCCATCCAGCTCTTTCCTGCGGTACCATTCCCGGTTTTATTGATGCCTGCATACATGCAGGGTTCAAACAGGTGGGCGTAGGAGCGGATGTCTATCCATTCGATCCTGAAGCTTATGCCGCTGCCGGGTTTATCCTGCATTAAAAATGCGCCGGCACCGTCCGATAACATCCAGCGCAGAAAATCTGTTTCCAGCGGTAAACCGCCATGCATAACGGCATCCTGGTGCGTGAACCGTTTTGCCTTGAACATCCGGCTGGGAAGCTCGCCGGCACAGGCAACAGCATGGGATACTTCCCCGCTTTGGATATGCAGGAAGGCATTTTTAACCGCCATGATCCCGGATGCGCAAACACTCTGGTGGCTGGAAACAGCGCAAACAGGCAATGCAGCTTCTGCCTGTACCATGCTGGCAAAGCCAGGCACCGGCAGGTCGCTTTGGGTAGTGGCTGCGGATAGCAGCTCTATATTTTCTTTATGAAGTTTTGCTTTCTGCAGGCAGTCTGCTATGGCTTTTGCCGTCATGCTGCTGACGGATTCTGTCGTATTCTGCTGTTTGTCCAGCGCATAGTAACGGGTATGGATACCGTTTTGTTTCAGCATCCTGCTTTTGCTGCGCGATGGCTGATTATTGATGTAACCGAGATAATCCTCTATTTCCTCGTTGGAGACAGGGTTGCCGGGCAGGTATTTTCCGATGGCATTGATATAAACAGGTGATCTCATAATTATGCTATTGCTTGTTTTTGGGTAAAGAAGTTTTAAACAGTTGATCCAGGTAGGGCAACATAAAACCGAAGTTGCCCTGGCTCCATTTGTGGTGCATCGTATGGCGGAAAGTAAGCCGGCTTACATCTTCTATGTCTGCGGTTGTTTCTTTCTCATGGTTACAATGACCGATAAGGTTAAGTATGATGCTCATAACGGGCAAGCTGAGAACGGAAAAAATGTGAAAATCGTGCACTGCCAGCGGGAAGAACACCACTGTGCCCAGCAGGAATGCTTCTACCCAGTGGAAGCTGAAGACCGAATAGACCGTAGGCTCCTTTGACTGGTGATGCACATAATGCACATGTTTCATAAGCCATTTTCGATGCAGCAGCCAGTGGACCGCATAGAAATGGATTTCATTCCAGAGGAACATTACGGGTATTTCCCAGAGACAGCTCCAGGCATGGTGGAACCTGATATGGAAATAACCGTTGTGGATAAGCCAGGGCAGGGGGATGGCCTGTATGCTGAATATCAGGATGGAAACCATGGAACGGCTGATCTCATGGCTAACCTGTCCCTTGTGCAAATTTTGGTATATCGCGTGCACTTTCCCTTTCGATCTCAGGCTGCGCAATATTACAGAAGCAATAAAAGTACCGCCGAAATACAGGGTGGAGAAAAACAGAAAAAAGAATAAAAAAGACCAATACCATTCAGAAAATATAAAATAGTATATGTCTTCGAGCTTTTCCATGCTGTTTTTTGTACCGGTTAATTTTATGTACGTTGAATCGGGGTGCCTGTATAGGGTTATTCCATAAATAAATATACCTGTCATTTTTCTGACAGGTATACTGAAAAAACATTATTTTCTTCCTGGTTATTTGGATTTTACGATAGCTTCCTGGCTGATCATGTTGTTCATGATCGTCACTGTTTCATTCAGGTAAATGTCTGTCTTTAAATTTTTCAGCCAGGCGCTCTGACGTTCTTTTTTGGCTTCGTCATTTGCATACCTGTTACTGTCATCCGCCAGTAATTCCACCGGTGTTTCGGTTTGCGCCTTCAAAAGGGTTTCCATTTCTTTGGCGATGTTTTTTATCTGCTTTTGCTCTTCCTGGTATTTTTTCAGGTTCAATGTCAGTTCCTTATCATTCAGTTTTGCCAGGACGGCTGCGTTGGCTTTGATCTTTTCGAAAGTAGGACTTGTCTGTACCCGTTTATTCTCAGCTTGCTTAAGGGCGTTCAATTCTCCCCCGGATGTCCAGGGTGTATAGGTGGCCATGGAAATTTCATCCCATTTTAAAGCATCAGGGTTGTCCTTTTCCCGGAACTTGAAATGTTCCAGTTGATCGGGGATCACGATATCCGGGGTCACTCCCTTTAATTGAGTAGAGCCTCCGTTGATCCTGTAGAACTTTTGCAAGGTGAGCTTCAGGAATCCAAGCTCATCTTCCGACTGTGATAAAAGTCCTCTGCCGGCTTCCAGCCCGATATTTCTTTGCACGGTACCTTTCCCGTAGGTAGAAGTGCTGCCGATAACAACAGCCCGATTATAATCCTGCATAGCAGCAGCAAAGATCTCTGATGCAGAGGCGCTGAATTCATTCACCATCACGGCCAGCGGACCGTCATACAATACGCCTTTTACCTTGTCCCTCAGAACAGTAGGCTTACCTTGCCGGTCTTTTACCTGTACGATCGGACCTTCATCAATAAACAATCCTGCCATCTGGATCACATCATACAATGAGCCCCCGCCGTTGTTGCGAAGGTCGATAATGATGCCGTCTACATTTTCTGCTTTCAGCTTTGTGATTTCTTTGGCAACATCTTCTCCGGATTTCGCACCGTTCGGCCGCTCCCAGTCTGCATAAAACTCAGGTAAAAACAGGTATCCTATCTTACGGCTTCCTTCATTTATAATAGCGCTCCTGGCAAAAGTTTCTTCTATTACTATTTCATCGCGGATAAGCGGAACAACTTTGGTGCTGCCATCTGTTTTCCTTACGGTGAGCCTCACTTCTGTTCCTTTTTTACCCCTGATCAGCTTCACGGCGTCCTCGGTGTCAAAGCCGGCCATATCCTGCGGCTCTTCGTTTCCCTGCCCAACTTTGGTGATGACGTCACCTATCTGTAATTCCCCGGATTTCCAGGCGGGGCTGCCGGTAACGAGAGAAACGATCTTTATGTTCCCGTCTTCCCGTCCTAATGATGCCCCGATGCCAAAAAAGCGTCCGCTCATATTTTCATCAAAAGACCTTTTTTCAAGCGGCGGAAAAAAAGTGGTATGAGGGTCCATGGATGAGGTGATCGCGTTTACAAAAACGTTGAATTTTTCATCCTCGTTAAATTTGTTCCGTAAACGGTCTGCCGAGCGGTTGGCAAACTGTAATACCTTTTCCCTGGCATCTTTCTCCAGGTCTTCATTTGTTTTTATCTTTTCTTTTTCTTTTGCCTCTTTGGCTTTTTCATTCGTATTCAGCAGATCGGCATATCTCACCAGGGTCTGGTATTTTAATCTTTTCCGCCACAGGTCTTCCCTTTCTTTTTCATTTGTGGGAAAGGTGAGCTTGTCCCGGTTGTCATTCAGTGTTTCGTTGGCACTAAAGTCAAACGGTTTGGATAAAATATCCTTATATGCTGCAAAATATTCTTCTGTTCTTTTCTGAAAGATCTTATTGATGGCGGCAAAAGATTCGAAAGATGCACCACGGATCTCGTCATCAATTTTTGTTTCATAAATTTTCAGCACATCGATATCCGATTGCAGGAAAAACTGTTTTTCCGGATCCAGTCCTTCAAGGTATTTTTTGAAAACATCTCTGGAAAAAGCGTCATCGATCTTTTTGGGCTGATAGTGTCCCTGTTCCAGCATAATACCTACCTGTTTTAATATCTTTTCATATTTTGAGGGAGGATTGCCAAGTCCGATACTTTGAACAGCAACAAAAACACCGGTAACGATAAACGCTATTACAAAAGGTAAAGTTTTTTTATTGAACATAATGCGAAACACTTTTTGCATGTTCAAAAATAACGGAATTATCAGATGAATTGTTGCTAAATTTCTAATGTTTTAGCTAATGATTTGTAAAATGTTCATAACCGGCAGCCAGGAATGATGGAAGGAAAATTCCCGATGCGCTGATATTTGGAGGAAAGGCATGAAAAAGCCGGAAAAACTGTTTTCAGCTATTTTCCGGCTTGGGTGGCTAACCGGGCTCGAACCGGCGACCCTCAGAACCACAATCTGATGCTCTAACCAACTGAGCTACAGCCACCATTTTTTGTATCGGGATGCAAAAATAAATTAAAAACAAATCCACACAAAAATAAAGTTATAACGTTCATTACGATGTAAGGCGAATTACTTAACGTTTATTAACGAAAATGCTCACTAGCTTGCAGCCTGTTAAATATCCCTAAATGCTATAATACGGGGCTTTAACGCCGAAAAACGCTAAAAACAAATCTTTATGAGATTATTTCCACTTCTTTTTCTGTGTTTCATTTCAACTGCATTATCTGCCCAGCCTCCGGGGAGGGCGGGAGGAGGTATGCAGCAATCTGCTAACGGCAGGTTTTATGGTCGTGTGCTGGATGCATCCAACAACAAAGGTATTGAAGCCGCTTCTGTTCAGTTGTTGCAATTCCGCTTCGATTCTGTTCAGAAAAAACAGGTGGAAACTTCGGTAGGCGGTCAGCTGACTACTGCCAGGGGTGGTTTTACACTGGAAAATCTTCCCGTACGGGGCAAATTCCGACTGGAAATAACTGCTATCGGCTACAAAACCTACGAAACGGATGTATCTTTTATTTCTCAAAACGGCCAACTCAATTTTGATAAGGATCTGGGTAATATCAGGCTGGAACAGGATATACAGCAACTGGGAGAAGTGACGGTAACCGCCACCAAGCCTATGATACAGATGGGGGTGGACAGAAGGATATTTAACGTGGATAAGAATATCAGTACCACCGGGCAAACAGCATCAGAGATCATGAGAAATGTGCCGGGGATCAACGTGGATATAGACGGGAATGTAAGCCTGAGAAATTCTTCACCTACTATTTTTGTGGATGGAAGACCTACCACATTTACGCTGGACCAGATACCCGCTGAAAATATTGAAAGCGTGGAGATCATCACCAACCCTTCTGCAAAGTTTGACGCTTCGGGAGGCATGGCCGGTATCCTGAATATTATTCTTAAAAAGAACAAAAGGACAGGATATAACGGGAATATCAGGGCCGGCATAGATTCCCGCGGAAGGGTGAACGGAGGAGCAGATATCAATATCAAACAGGGAAAGATCAACTTTTTTGCTGCCATTAACTATAACCAGCGCCGCAGCATCAGCCGGGGAGAGACCTATCGTGAAAACCTGTTTACGGATAAGGAGAAAAATACCATCCTGAATCAATACAGCAAATCTACCAACGACGGTTATTTTATGTTCGGCAGAATCGGTTTTGACTACCTGATCGACAACCGCAATACGTTGACGGTTTCCATGGCTATGCCCAACGGTCAGTTCAGCAGCAGCCAAACGGATTATATCAACGTGGATACGATGTCTGCCATCGTCCGTTCCCAGAAAGCGGACAGGACCACGGATAATAAGCGGACCTTCAAAAATTTCGGTCCTGCTATCGGGTATAAATACCTGTTTCCCCAGCCGGGCCATGAGTTTACAGCCGATGTTAATTTCAACACCAGCTCCAATTCGGGTGGTGGCGATTACCGCACGATCTATTACAAAGCGGATGGTTCTCCCGAAGAAAATCCTGCTTTGCAAAAGCTGAATGGCTCCGGCAGCAGCACTTACTGGACGATCCAGACAGATTATGTACGCCCGCTGAAAAGCGGGAAGCTGGAAGCCGGGTTACGGTCTGCCGTCAGGGATAACAAGAACATCAATCAAAACTTTTATTATGATTATGGCAGCGGCGTATTCGTAGATATCCCTTCTGTGAGCTCGAATTATAAGTATAACGACCAGGTACATGCGGCTTATGCCACCTATTCCAATAAAATAGGAGAAAGCTTTTCTTACCAGGCCGGGCTCCGGGCGGAAAGCTCCAGGTACAGGGGAACACTGCTGAATACCGGCGAGACATTTTCTAACACCTTTCCCCTGCAGCTCTTTCCCAGCGTGTTTGTAACGAAGTCTTTCGGTGGCGGCAACGATCTGCAGTTCAATTATTCCAGGCGGGTGAACCGTCCCAACTTCTTCCAGTTGATACCGTTTTACGACGTATCGGATGTGCTGAATATCAGTGTGGGGAACCCCGCATTGCGTCCTGAATTCACCAACTCTTTTGAAATGAACTACAGTGTTCCGCTTGGCGGCGGGCATTCTATTCTTACATCGGTATATTACAAACATACCAATAACCTTATTACCCGTTACCAGAGCCTGAAGCAGAATGTGCCGCTTCCGGATGGCGCGCTGGATTCTGCCATGGTTATTTCATTCATCAATGCCAATTCCAGCAGGTCGTATGGATTGGAATTTACTTCCAGGAATCCGTTGGCGAAGTGGGTGGACGTGACTACCAATCTCAATTTTTACAACGCCCGTATAGACAACAGCGGACTGGATTCCGCATTGGGGGTGAACGACCGCTGGGCATTCTTCGGCAAAATGAATGCAAACTTTAAGCTGCCGACAAACTTTTCCATACAGTTATCCGGCGACTACCAGTCCCGCACCCTGGTGCCCCAGGACGGTGGCGGCAGGAGAGGACCGGGCGGTGGTGGTTTCATGGGGGGCGCCAGCGGCGCTTCTCAGGGGTATATCAACCCTAACTATGGTGTGGATATAGCGGTCCGTAAAGAATTTTTTAAAGATAAAAGGCTGGCAGCAACCTTAAGTGTAAACGACATCTTCAAAACCCGTATTTATAGCGCACATTCCGAGAACGCTTATTTTGTCCAGGATATGTGGAGGAGAAGGGACTGGCAGGTATTCCGCCTGAACCTGTCCTATCGTTTCGGAAAATTTGATGCATCCCTGTTCAAGCGGAAGAACAACCGCATGGGCGAAGGGGGAGGAGACGACATGATGAATTAGGAATCAATTCCTGTTCAACAACACATCTGGTGGTTGCCGCGCTCCTGCATGGCGACCATCAATTCTGTTGGAATTTTTCTATTCTCACCTATCTTTGGCAATTAGTGTCCTGTTTCATCCGTTTCTAAAAGGATATCTCAGGCAATTCTAAAACCAAGGAATACACAACCTCATGCCGGTAAAATCGTTTGCCCCTCTTATAGCTGCTTTGTTTTCATGTTTTACCGTATTCAGCCAGTCCGACCGCATTCCTTTAGGGAACAAGCAGTACAATTTGCTGGACAGGCTTGATATCAAGCTGCAAAATGACTCAGTCCTTTCCCTGTCTTTTGTAAAGCCTTTTAACAGGAAGATCGTTACCCAAAGAGTAGAATGGGTGGATTCGGTGGAAAAGGCCGGCGAACTGCCGGTAAAGCTCTCCGGAGTGGACAGGTTTAATATGCACAGCCTGCTGATGAACAATGCCGAGTGGACCACCGATGGGGGAATGGCTTTCCGGAGAGAAAAACCTTTCCTGAAGTACTTTTTTAAAACCGACGCTCATTTATATGAATCGTATTCCAAAGATTTCTCCATTGTTGTGGACCCCGTGCTGAATTTCCAGGCTGGTAAATCTTCCAAGGTGGATCAGTCTCTTTTTGTAAATACCCGTGGCATTTCTGTTCGCGGCAACATTATTAAAAAGATCGGTTTCTATACTTACCTCACGGAAAACCAGGAAAGGGATCCGTTGTTTGTACAGCAGTACACCTCCGCCCATGATGGCATACCCGGCGCCGGTTATTACAAAACATTTAAAAATAACGGGTACGATTATTTCGACGCAAGGGGCGGTATTGATTTCTCCGCATCCAGGTTTTTCAATTTCCGCTTCGGGTACGACAAGCTGTTTTTGGGAAATGGTTATCGCAGCCTGCTGCTGAGTAATTTCAGCAATAATTTTTTGTACCTCCAGATGGATGTACATGTAAAAAAGTTCAGCTACAAATCGGTATATGCCGAGCTGATCGCGCCGTTTGACTCCAGGACCAACAGGGATACCGTACGGTATAAAAACTACATGGCTTTCCACCACCTTGGCTTCCAGGTGAACAGGTGGCTGAACCTGGGTGTATACGAAAATGTATTTTACAACGGAAGGAATGGCATTGAACTAAGTTATCTCAACCCGGTTTTATTTTACCGTTCCATTGAAATGCAGTTGGGCAGCGGCAATTCAAAAGCAACCATCGGGGTGGATTTTAAAGCCAACATTAAAAGAACGGCACAGTTATATGGCCAGCTGGTGATCGGTGAGTTTTTTATGAAAGAACTTCTTCGCTATAACAGGGGTAGCTGGCTGAATAAGCAGGCATTGCAGCTGGGCGGAAAATACATTGATGTGGGAGGCGTTAAAAACCTGGATCTGCAGGTGGAAGCCAATTGGGTACGTCCCTTTATGTACACCCATAGTAACAGTGTTACAGCGTTTACACATTATAACAAAGAGCTGGCGCATCCCCTGGGCGCCAACTTTAAGGAATATATCGCATTGCTGAAATACCAGCCCCTGAACAGGTTATACCTGACGGCAAAGCTGTTCTATTCCGAACAGGGACTTGACTCCGCCGGCCAGAATATGGGCAACAACCTGTTTGTAAGTTATTATACACGACCGAGAGACTATGACTTTTTCATCGGGACGGGTGAGCTGGCTAAAAGGACCCAGGTAAGCTTTTCCGCTTCTTATGAATTTCTGCAGAACTTGTTTGCAGATGTTAACATCAGTAACAGGTTCTACAATATACCTACCCGTTCAAAACGAAACGAATTCTTTTTCTCCGCCGGGGTACGGTGGAATATTGACAGAAGAGAGTTTGAGTTTTAGGATTGCCGGTAATAGTAGCTGGAGTTACAGCATCTGCCATTGGTCAGGTAACCTTTCATCGCCGTTGTTGGGCGTGAGGTATGTAACGGATATGGTATGACGACAAATGGTTGAAAATATATATTTTTTTGAACTTCTGCTAATAGGTCCTTGTTCATTACTTTGTATATAACGCAGCACAGGCTGGTATTGGAATACCCAATAATGTTGAAATAGAATTTTCGTTATCAGTTTTGGGAAAGCGTGTAATTGACTAAATTAATGAAAATTACGTCAGTTAACTAACTTATTTTATATAAAAATAGTCAGTTAATTGACTGTTTTTATATAAAAATCGTCAATATAATATAAAACAGCTATATTTGGTGCATGCTACAAAGGGCTTTATACAACAATATCCTGGCAAATACAGGTAAGCAAAAAGTAAGCATTTTGCTGGGGGCGAGACGGGTAGGTAAAACGCATTTATTGCAGCAAATCAAAAACGACACACCGAAAAGTTGTCTTTGGTTGAATGGCGAAGATGAAATCGTAGCTACTGTTCTCGAAGAAAGAAGTATTGCTAACTACAAAACCCTTTTGCAAGGCTATGAACTGCTGATAATAGACGAAGCGCAATATATAAATGATATAAGCAGAAAGGTAAAGCTCATGATCGATGAGATAAGCCCCCTGCATATTATCATTACAGGCTCAAGTGCTTTTGACATGCAGCAGACCGGTGAGCCGCTGACAGGTCGTAGCATTACCTATACCATGTTCCCGGTGGCACAAATGGAGCTGGTAAAACAGGAAAATCTTATTCAAACAAAAGAACTTTTGAGTGAACGGCTGGTATTTGGCAACTACCCCGAAGTAATTACATTACCTACGCTTGCTGAAAAGCAGGAATATCTTTTTGAATTGATCAATACTTACCTTTTAAAAGATATATTGGCATTTGAAAGTATAAGAAACCCGCAAAAGCTGAAGGATTTGCTGGTATTGCTGGCTTACCAGATTGGCGGCGAAGTCTCCTTTGACGAATTGGGCAGGCAATTGGGGCTTAGCAAGAATACAGTTGAGCGGTACTTAGACCTGCTTAGCAAAGTGTTTGTAATATATAATCGAAGGGGATACAGCAGAAATTTAAGGAAAGAAGTAACGAAAAGCAGCCGATGGTATTTTTATGATAATGGTATACGCAATGCACTTATCAGCAACTTTAATTTGCCTGCATTGCGACAGGATATGGGCATGTTGTGGGAAAATTATATTGCAACCGAACGGTTGAAGTATAATACATACAACCATCTTTTTGTGAACAGTTATTTCTGGCGTACATACGACCAACAGGAAATAGACCTGGTAGAAGAGCAAAATACAGCACTCAATGCTTATGAGTTTAAGTGGAAACAGGATAAAGCAAAAATTCCGGTTGCATTTGCAAAAGCATATCCGGGCGTTTCGTTTTCGGTAATACATTCGAACAACTATCTCCATTTTATTACCTGATATATGTATGTTCCTGCAGGAGGAGACATTGCGGAGAACGAAAGGGAGCCGTACTCTATTATCCATCGAGCGTTGCGTGGGGACACGCAACGGGGCGGCGGAACTGTTGTTGGTGAAGCCGGCACGCATATCTTACGTCCAACGTCAACAACGGCGGGAGTGCGATGCCCCGGCACGTGTTGCTTTGGAATATTATCATTGTTGGTGATGCTGCATACATGTTGCTCATGAACAGCAGCGGTGTCCCTCACCCCGCTAGGGCATTGCAAGAGGAGACATTCGGAGTACGGATCTATCTGGGTGTATGTCAATTTTTTGTCAAACTGTCCGTATTCGGTTTACTCTTTGCATCTTTGCACCCTTATACTCATCAGATGGGGACTACAAAGAATGCTGCGATCGGCTTTATATTTATAACGCTTACGATTGATGTGATTGGATGGGGGCTGATCATTCCTGTGATGCCCGAGCTGTTGGTAGAGCTGAAACATATTCCCTTAAATGAAACCAGCAAATATGGCGGATACCTGGTATCTGTGTTTGCAGCCATGCAGTTTTTATTTGCTCCGCTCATGGGAAACCTGAGTGACCGGTTTGGCAGGAGACCGGTCATTCTTATTTCATTACTTGGATTTTGTGTTGATTATATCATATTGGCCCTTGCGCACAATTATGAGCTGCTCTTTGCAGGACGTATATTGGCAGGTATCACAGGTGCCAGCTTTACGGCTGCCAGCGCTTATATTGCCGATATAAGCACCGACGAGAACCGTGCCAAAAACTTCGGGCTCATCGGCGCTGCATTTGGTCTTGGCTTTGTGCTCGGACCCGCGCTGGGTGGACTGCTTGCCGGCTGGGGGCTGCGGGCGCCGTTTTATGCCGCAGCTATCCTTTGCTTTGTAAACTTTCTCTACGGTTATTTTGTATTGCCCGAATCATTAAAGCAGGAGAACAGGCGGCCATTTGAGTGGAAAAAAGCAAACCCGGTTGGCTCATTGATGTTTTTACGGAAGCATACAACCATCGCCGGGCTGGTAATTGCCTTTGTTTGCATCTATCTTGCCGCCCATGCCGTGCAAAGCAACTGGAACTATTTTACGATGTACGTTTTTGATTGGACGGAAAAGCAGGTAGGCTTTTCCCTCGCGATAGTAGGTATCCTGGTGGCTGCTGTGCAGGGCGGGCTTATCCGTTTTGTTAACCCTAGGCTGGGTGATGAAAGAAGCGCTTATGCTGGATTGTTGCTGTATGCCATAGGACTGACATTGTTTGCCTTTGCTACCCAAAGCTGGATGATGTATGTGTTCCTTATACCTTATTGCCTGGGAGGCATCTCCGGTCCTGCGTTACAATCTATCATTACCAAACACGTTCCCAAAAATGAACAGGGCCTGCTGCAGGGAAGCCTCACCAGTCTTATGAGCCTGACTTCGATTTTTGGTCCGCTGATCATGACGAGACTTTTTTATTATGCCACTCTCAGGGAGTCCGCAATTCATTTCCCCGGTGCGCCCTTTTTGCTGGGCGCTGTGCTTATGCTGGTAAGTATCTTTCTTTCCTGGCGGGTTTTAAGTAAAGAGCGGAAAGGGAATACGTGATGCACAATTGCGGGGATGTGCTGACTGCTGCACGCGGGCAAATGTCATATGCCGGAGACGTATTTTGTATTCGGTGAGAAAAAATTCTCATTGCGGCACAGTCAGAGATAAACGAATTCGTAATAAAAGTTCAAATCTTATCAGGCGGGTATCCCGTCCGTAGTGTCTGCTACGGCTATGGTGCCCCGCCGACCGGAAAATTTGCCCAGGTCGAAAACTTGGATACTCCCTGTTTCGGTAGCATTTATTTCGCAAATTGTATTATATTTATTTGCATGTTTATCCGGGATCTTGCTGTGGCTGTCGAGTTCTGTGGTACGGACCTGTCTCGCTGATACTGCCTTAACCAAATATGAAAATGGCTAAAGTCATAGCGCTTGCTGCATGGTTATGCTTTACGCCTGTGTCTTCTTTTGCTCAAGAAATTTCTGACAGCCTGTACTCTTTCTCTTCTGCTACACCCCCGGCTGTTATTCATGTTAAGCCTTCGGAACTTCATTATTCTCCTTACAATGGTCAGAAGATAGACTTTGGAATCATTACCCATAACAAATGGTGTTATATCGTTGTCAAAGCAGCACTTCCTGCGGGAGCGGAATATATATTGTCTATAGACAATACGAGCATTGACAGCGTATTGCTTTTCCGGCTGACAGGCAATACCTGGCAAGCAGCGTATACCGGTGGGAATCTTGTTCCGTATGATCGTAATAGAAAATATGTATGGCATACAATACCGCTCAGTCCGGTTGAAGGAAGAACCTGTATCCTAGCAGCATTTCATGACCAGGGTAAGAATATCAATGTGGGGTATAAGATCATGAAGGCAAGCGACCTGGATAAGCGCTATGCCGGATTCGACAGACTGATCTGGTTTTACATGGGGGGTATATTCCTTATCCTTGCTGCTGTGGTATATGGCTGGTTTGTTTTCAGGAATACCGTATTGCCATATTATGCCCTGTATATACTGAGCGTTACTGCGTGGATACTGGCACATTACGGCTATTTGTATCCAATGTTATATCCCCGCTTTCCTGTGCTCAACGGTATCGCAAAACCACTCTCTATTTCCTGCGGATTGCTGTTTTTCAGCATGCTTTTACGTACGCTGTTCAGGCAAATGCTGCAAAAGGATGAAGTCAGTCGTTCCATATTAAAGTATATCATGTGGTTGGGTGTTATGATGCCGGTTACATTGATCGCATATCTTGTGTTGCCTAAAGAAGCGTATATGCCCGCATTATTTAATGTAGGGTGGCACAGTTACTTTGCAGTATCATTTATATGCATACTGCTGGTGCTGACGCGGTTATTTGAAAAAGATGCGACAGCCAGGTTATTTGCACTAGCAATGGGCATCATGGCGGCCATGGCAATCCAGCAGGTGTTGTCCAACGCAGGATTTTTTTATAATTACATGCTGAATGAGCATGGTATGTTGCTTGCCAGCATGGCTGAAATACTGGTGCTTACTTTCGCTACTTTCCGGAATATATGGGAGGAAAAAAAGCGTATATCCATGCAGGTTGTGCAATTGCAGGAAGAATACTCCCGTGCCCTGGAACAACTGGTAACGGTTCAGGATAATGAACGCAAAAGAATTGCCGGTGAGCTGCATGACAGCATAGGCCCCATGCTGGCAGCCATTAAAATAAATTTCCAGCGTGCCATGAAAGCAAAAGCTCCCAACCCACCCGATGCCCTGGTCGCCAAAACGGAGGATATCATAGACAGCTCGATGGCTGAGATCAGGAATATCTCCCACCAGCTGATGCCGAAGGGGTTATCGGCTAAGGGGCTGGCAGCTTCCCTGTCTGAGTATATCGGTAATATACGGGAGGTATACCATGTACCTGTTGACTTTAAGCATAACATAACGGTTGCTTTACCGCCGGATGCGCAATTGAATGTGTACAGGATCATGAGTGAACTTACCCTGAATGCTGCGAAGCACGGTCGGGCGTCCTGCATTTCAGTATTCCTTGAAACCCCTGACGGAGCTATCATTGCGACGGTAGCGGATGACGGACGGGGATTTGATCCCGGACAGGTGAACGGTTCTTCTCTCGGACTTAAAAATATTGCCAGCCGTGTAGGGTACCTGAAAGGGACGATGCAAATAACATCTGCTGCGGAAAAGGGTACATGTATTGCAATAACGATACCCCAGGGTGATTCCGGGGTTTGAATCCTAAGGAATGGAAAGCAGCTGCAGTCCTCAGGTTTCAGACTGAAAGGCATGCGATAAGCTTATTGTTTATAGTCCGCCTTTCACGTTGCACCTTTGTCTTTTATCGTTTCTTACAATCATGATCGTCGTTGAAGAGCGAGGGCTTTCCCCGGGCATCCTTCCGCCGCGGCAGAGAGACCGGGAAAGTGTTTTACAACTTTACCAACCCCATAGCATTTGCCTTCAATAACAGCCCGATCCGGTTTTTTACATTGAACTTTTCAAATAGCCTTGCCCGGTAGGTATCCACGGTAGATTCGCTCAGGAACATTTTTTCCGCGATCTCTGTATAGCTCAGGTCCGTACACATATATTGCAACAGCTCCTTTTCCCTTTCTTTCAGCTCAGGAACCGCCTCTGTATTCTTTTTTGATATCTGCCGGCTGATCTGTCTGGTGATCAGCGGTGTATAATAAAACCCGTATTTCACAATGGATTGAAGAGCGCTGAAAAGCTCTTCTGCGCTTACACTTTTCAGTAAATATCCTTTCACGCCGTATTGCAGCATCTTGATAACGCTGGTATCATCATTTTCCATAGTAAGCGCCAGCGTATGTACCGGCATATTGTTTTGAAACAGCCATTCTGCTACTTCAATGCCGTTTTTCCCCGGCATGTTAATATCCAGCAGCAATATGGCAGGTGTTTTCCCTGGATCCTGCATTATTTTAACAGCTTCATTACCGTCCTGTGCTGTCCATATTACACTGAACCCCTCAAGGTCGTTGATGAGGGATTCCAGTGAATCGCAGAATATCCTATGATCATCGGCAATGGCTACGGTAGTCATTTTTTCAGCAATAGGTATTAAAGGTACTGAAGATTATAAAGGGGAAAACATGAAAGCTATCATGGTTTTTCCTGACAGAATTGTAGGATTTTTCCTGATAAACGCATAGAAGTGGAAGAGTAGTTTTGAAACAGCAAATTTGATCTGCATAGCAACCGGTAACAGATCCCTTTACAATATACAATATCTTCTGAAGCGCCTCCTGCCGTACCGTTCCTGTTATATATCCTTTTCTTAAAAACAACAATAATATACCATTATGAGACGCTTTTGTTTTATGCTTATCTGCCCCTTTATTTTCTCCCTTGTCTCTTATGCCCAAACCGACAGTGCCGTTGCAAAACCCTGGAAATCGCCTTTTAAAAAAAATTATATCCGGCTGGGTATTGATAAGCTTGGCGGCAGCCTTAACACAGCGGTTACTCCTGCACAAAATATACATGAGGGCAATTTTGGGGCAGGTAACGGGTATACGCTGGAATTTGGTCATATCTTTTATTTTTTAGGCAGGAAAAAGCAGCGAATATTTAATGCCGGGCTCGACTGGACTATTATCAGTCTTGCCTATAACCCGCTTAACAAATGGGAAGACTACGCTTCCAAAAGAAATGAAAATGTGGATATGGGAACACCGTTCCATGTATCAGCCAGCTCAAAGCTTGGCCCCGTAATAGCCGTTAACCCGGCAGACAAGCTGGTGATAGAAGCCCGGTTTCAGTTGACGTATGCACTGCATTACAATACTTATGAATATTATGTAGATAAAGGAAATAACCAGATATATCTCTATGGGTTTGACAGTGACAGCTATTTAGACAACAGGGGTATGGGAACTAATATAGGCGCTACGTTGCGCTATGGCTTTTTTGGCTTTGCGGTTGACTGGTCAAATGCCAAAATTTCTACCGCTTACTATCTACAGGAAAATCCGCAGCAGGAGGGAATAAACGGCGCTGAAAAAGTGCCGTATAAGCATTTGCAGGTGAAGTTGAGTTTTACGTTTTAGGAAGGAGAGGAGGTGTAGTGGCCCATAGTATGACTATTAAGAACTAACTTCTCTAGCTAACGCTAGTTTGTATCAATAGCTATATGCCAGATCAGACCAGTGCTTTGCATTATTTGTTTAATTGATTGTTGGGTACGACTCGTCTCTGCTTTGTGAGCGGGCTAGTCGGTGTAAGGTTGAAATTTATAAAATTGATTCTTACCCGGAAATAACAGCCTGTGGAGGAGTACGATGAAATAAATTAAAATAGGAAGTATTTCTTTCACTGCTTTCTCTGTCGCTGTGGTTAATGCCTGTTGTGTTGGTGTATACCCGTGTTAAATATATTTTCCCTTATATCCACTAAT
>Ga0222429_100684_pt1 | contig 16822 bp, 10 predicted proteins | sample 1B50Ametagenome_FD_182475 | JGI IMG/M metagenome (GOLD analysis project Ga0222429, IMG submission 182475) | Enriched microbial communities from leaf-cutter ant dump, University of Wisconsin, Madison, United States - 1B50A (version 2) | ecosystem: Environmental > Terrestrial > Nest > Insects nest...
CGGACTGGAGTACCAGATCAATAGCAATGAGCTGGTGGTGCTGAGCTTCACACCGGCAGGTACCGTACAGCAGAAAGCGCTTATCAAAGGCAGGGTGATCGATGAGACGGGTACTCCTGTGTCGGGTGCCACCGTAGCGGTTAAGGACGGAAATCAATCAGCAGTAACAGGTACTGATGGAAGCTTCACAATAGAAGCAGATGGTAATGCGACCCTGGTGATCAGTTCCGTTGGATATGTCGACCGTGAAATCGCCGTAGGCGGACGGTCTTTGCTGGACATTATACTGCAAACCGATCAAAAGTCCCTGTCGGAAGTAGTAGTAACTGCATTGGGCATCAGCAGGGAAAAGAAATCCCTGGGATACACTACCCAAAAGATAGATGGGGCACAGCTAAATGAAACCCCGGCTACCAACTTTGTGAACAATATGTCCGGCAAGGTTGCCGGTGTGCAGATCAATACTTCCGGTACCGTAGGCGGCTCTGCCAGGATCACGTTGCGGGGGGAATCTTCACTGGGACTGGGAGGCAACCAGCCCCTGTTTGTAATAGACGGTGTGCCGGTCGGTAACGACGGCATGGGCAGCAACAGCGGATCTGCCGACTATGGTAACAGTGCGGCAGAATTCAACCCGGCAGACGTGGAATCGATGAACGTGCTGAAAGGCCCTGCCGCCGCTGCCCTATATGGTTCAAGAGCGACATATGGCGCTATCATCATCACTACCAAAAAAGGCAGTGCACGCAAAGGAATGGATGTAAGCTTCAACTCCTATTATTTTTCTGAAACAGTAGCAAACCTTCCCAAATTCCAGAACATGTTCGGGCAGGGTAGAGACGGGATGTATGAAGGATCAAACTTCGGTGCGTCCTGGTCTCAATATCCCGATGGCGTTAGGGACGGTTATGATGAAAGCTGGGGTCCCCGCCTGGATAATGGAACACTGGAAAAACAATTCAACTCCCCGACCACCAACGGATTCCGTGGAGGTGATGTTGCATTGAACAACAGGGGTGATGTAATTGCAACGCCATGGGCTTCCCAACCCAACAATGTCAGGGATTTTTTTGACAATGGTCAGAAATACTACAACAACCTGGCTTTCTCCGGTGGCAACGACAGGGGCAACTACAGGTTGTCCATGACCTCCCTGAATGTAAAAGGCGTGGTGCCCAACAATAACCTTGACCGTTACCAGCTGAATTTTAACGGGCAATACAAGCTGACAAGCAAGCTGACCTCTTCCATCAGCTTCAACTACATGAAACAGACCAGCACCAACAGACCGGATAACGGATATGGAAGGAATACCGTCATGTATTTTTTTACCTGGATGACGCGCCAGGTTGATATCAACAGCTTACGCAATTACTGGCAACCCGGATTCGAGGGAATACGCCAGTTTCAATATAACTACGGCGAAAACCACAATAACCCTTATTTTCTGCTGTATGAAAATACCCGTGGACAAAATAAAGACAAGGTATTTGGAAACATTTCATTTGACTATGCTTTCACCGACAGGCTGAAGCTGAAATTACGCACTGCAGAAGACCTGTATTATGACTTCAGACCACAGCGCACGGCTATCAGCACAGTAGACCAGCCATTGGGCGGATACATAGAAGAACTGATCAAACGTGAAGAGCGAAACACAGACCTGTTATTAACTTACAATGGAGAGGCTGCAGACGGTGACTTCGGTTATATGCTGTCTGCCGGCGCCAACAGGCTGGACGTAAACGGAAGAGGTTCCTGGACGCGCAACAGCGGCTTGTTGATCCCCGGGATTTATACCATCCAAAATACCAATCAATTGATCCAGTCCTCCACCTGGAACTCCAGGAACAGGATCAACAGCGTGTATGCGATGGCAAACCTGCATTACAAAGGATTGGTATACCTGGATTTCACAGCCAGGAATGACTGGTCAAGCACCTTACCTCCTGATAACAACTCCTATTTTTATCCTTCCGTGGGGTTAAACACTAATATCAAGGATGTATTGAAACTTCCTGCGGCCATCAGCCAGGCACAGTTAAGACTGGCCTGGGCTAAAGTGGGAAGCGATACCGGCCCGTATAATTTATACAACACATATGTGAACGCTCCTCAATGGGGCAGCTACTATACGGTAGCCAATGGCAGCCAGCTGAAAAATGCCGCCTTAAAGCCGCAAATGAACCATACCTATGAAATAGGTACTTCCCTGGGCTTTTTTAATAACAGGTTAGGACTTGACGTTGTCTACTACGATATCCGGTCTGTCAACCAGATCATGTCCATTCCTATACCACAAAGCTCCGGTCAGACAGGCAGGGTGATCAATGCAGGAGAAATTAAAAACGCCGGTGTGGAAGTTGTATTGAACGCAACCCCCATACAAACTGCCACCGGCTTCAGGTGGAACGTTACTGTAAACTGGGCACGGAACAGGGGAAAGGTCATTTCCCTTGATCCGGAAGTAGATAAGCTGGTTCAGGCTGCGCCGGGTGAGAATGCTTCCATTCAGGCAAGAGCGGGTGAAAGAATGGGGGCGATCTGGGGACCGGGATACCAAAGGGTACCGGACGGACCTTTAAAAGGCGAGATCATCATCGCCAGCAATGGCAGGGCAGTGGCCACCACCGAAGATATCTACCTGGGCAACTACAACCCCGACTGGACAGGCGGTATCTCCAACCAGGTAAGCTACAAAAACTTTCACCTGAGCTTCCTGTTCTCAGGACAATACGGCGGTGTTTTTGTTTCCCGTTTTTACAACAAGGCCGCCGGCTCCGGTCAGCTGATAGAAAGCCTGTGGGGCCGTGGCGACAGGGCTCCCGGAATCGAATACACAGAGCTTTATTATGCAAAAGGCGCTGCCCTGATGCCGGACGGCAGCTATCAGCCCAACTCTACAGGCGACCAGGGCAAGCTGGATGCGGGTGTGTACGGAACGGATGTAAGAACGATGGTGAAAGGACAAATGGATCACATTTCTGAAGCGCAATTGTTCAGCTCTACTTATTTCAAGTTGAGGGAATTGTCTTTAGGATATAATATCCCGTACAAAGTATTGAACCGTACTTTCATCAAATCGGCCAAAATATCGCTCACCGGCAGGAACCTGCTGTTATTCAGACCATCGAGCAATGTACATTTCGATCCGGAGGTTTCGGTGGCAACTGCCGGCGGCGGACTCATTCCCGGGTTTGAAAATATGAGTATCCCCGGTACCAGAGAAATAGGCGTAAGCCTTAATGTTAATTTTTAAACTTCCAAATGAACAAATATGAAGAAGTTAAAAGCAATATATATATTACTGCTGCTGGCATTTGTAAGCTGCACGAAAGATTTTGAAGAAATCAATACCAATCCGAACGAATCGGAAACACTGACCGGACCGGGGTTATTACTTCCCAACCTGTTAAGGAGTTCCATCAACAGCAGCTTTAATACTTCCTATCAGAGAGGTGTTATTGCCGGTGACCTGGTATATAATGATTTTAGCAGCAACTACAGCAACTGGGTACGCGCCGATGCTCCGGGTTATTTCCTATGGTCAAACTACGACTATATCAGGGAGCTGAATGAAGTCATCTCTATTTCAGAAAGAGACCAGTTAAATAACTTCAAAGGGGTGGCGTTGATAATGCGGGCTTTCCTGTTCCAGAATCTTACCGATTTATACGGTCCTATTCCTTTCCGCGAAGCCGCTTCTGCCAAGCTGGAACAGATATATAAGCCGCGTTATGAGCAGCAACAGGCTGTTTACGAAGGATTATTGCAGGACCTGGAAGAAGCATCCAACTTATTGGGGACAACTACTGAAAACGTATTGGGCGATATTTTATTTAACGGCGATATCAGCCGCTGGAAAAAATTCGCTACGGGATTGACCATCCGGTTGTTGATCAGGCAATCGAAAAAAGCAGATCCTACGGCAGCGCTTACCAACATCATAAATAACCCGACCCAATACCCGCTGTTTACTTCCCACGAAGACCAGGCCGCATTGCAATACCTCGAAGTATGGGATAATTCCATGCCATTGTACACCAGAAGCAACAGCGATTATGCGACCAGCACAAGGGTAAGTAAGAACCTGGTGGATAACCTGAAGCTGTTAAACGATCCCCGCCTGCACGTATATGCACTTCCTACCCAAACCAGTTCCAATGCAAGCGATGACCCTGCGGATTATGAATACCACGGTGCCGTAAATGCTATGGGTCCCCTGCTGAATCCCGCGGACTATTCCGCTCCCGGTATGTTATGGGCACCGTTGCAATACAATTCGCTGGCCTCTATGACGGCAGCACAGGCTTTGCTGCTTACCTATTCCGAAGTGCAGTTCAACCTGGCGGAAGCAGCGGAAAAGGGCTATATTCCGGGCGGATCGGCAGCAGCGGAAACCTACTATCTGAACGGTATTGCAGACCAGTTTGAATACTATGCCAGCCGGATCGGGAACAGGTACGAAAGCTCCTTCTTAAAGCTGAGCGCGGCCGATGTTTTGCCGGACAACAGCTATTATACACAAGCTGAAGTAGCTTATACAGGAACGCAGGAAGAAAAGCTTACTAAAATAGCCCGGCAGAAATGGCTGTCCCTGTACTTTGTGGGATATGAAGCCTGGAGTGAATGGAGGAGAACAGGCTTCCCTGAAATAGTAGTGGGCACTGCAGGTCCGGGTTATATCGCCAGAAGGGTAATGTATCCTGCTGATGAAATGCGTATCAATGAAGACAATTACAACCAGGCCGTTCAATGGCTCGGTGCGGATGATCTGAAAACCCGGCTTTGGTGGGATGAATAATAATGCTTCAACGGCTTTCTCATGCTAAGCGGTTGCGTTTCTAAAAAGGCTGGAGTGATCCGGCCTTTTTTTAGTGTCTGTGCTCCATCCAAAATTTTCTGCCGGTCTTTTTTCCATTGCCGTTAATTTTGTTTTAAAAACCACAACGAATATTGATACATAACAACCTGCTGCTGATCCTTACATTATTTTTCCTGATGGCTTTGTTGTTCCTCCTTAGCCAGCGGTTGAAAATTTCTTATCCCATCTTTCTTGTTATCGGTGGACTTGCGATCAGCTTTATCCCGAAAATACCATCGATCAGCATCAGTCCGGACCTTATCTTCCTGATCTTCCTGCCACCTTTGTTATTTGACGCCGCCTGGCATGTATCCTGGAACCAGCTATGGAAATGGAGACGATCCATACTCATACTAGGATTTGGACTGGTATTCGCCACGTCGGCTGCCGTTGCTTATTTTTCAGTGGCTATCATACCGGGATTCACGGTAGCGCTGGGTTTTTTATTAGGTGGTATCATATCTCCTCCCGATGCTGTTGCAGCCACTTCCGTGCTAAAAGGAATGGCCGTACCCCGCAGGGGGCTGGCCATACTGGAAGGGGAAAGCCTGGTAAACGACGCTGCATCCCTTACCATCTTCCGGTTTGCACTGGCAGCTATCCTTACCGGCTCTTTTGTTGTAAAAGATGCGCTTGTCAGCTTTTCCATTCTTTCCATAATGGGCGTAACCGTGGGGCTGGTCATTGCCCATTTCCTTTACCTGGTATTACGCTATTGGGCAAGAGCCTCCAGCATTACCACGCCCATCACCCTGATAGCGCCCTACCTGATGTATATAGTAGCGGAATCGCTGGAATGGTCGGGTGTACTGGCTGTAGTCAGCGGCGGATTATTTCTTTCCTTCCGGTCCAGCGATTACCTGAACTACCATACCAGGATGCAAACGGCTGAAGTATGGGAGACCGTCGGATTCCTGCTGAATGGATTCGTATTCATCCTGATAGGACTGGAACTGCCGGTTATTATCAACGGGCTGGAAAACTATTCGATGAAGGAGGCCATCCGTTACGCATTGCTGATCACCTTAATGGTAATCGTTATCCGGATTATACTGGTCTATATCGCGTCATTTGTACCGAGGTTATTGAGTAAGCGTATCAGGGAAACGGAAAAGAATCCCGGCTTCAAGCTTCCCTTCGTGATTGGCTGGGCCGGCATGCGCGGCGTCGTATCACTTGCATCTGCATTGGCCATCCCGCTTACGCTGAGTGATGGCACCGACTTTCCCCAACGTAACCTGATCCTGTTTATCACATTCGTTGTTATCTTAAGCACGCTTATCTTCCAGGGGCTTAGCCTTCCATGGATCATTAAGCTGCTGAAGGTGGAGGAAATTGATGATTATATCCCCGAAGAAGAACAAATAGCCGCCATTCGTTTGCAGCTCGGCAAACAATCCCTCGAGTACCTGAAAAACAATTATCCATACGAGGTAGAACATTACGATGCAGTTGCACGCATCAAAGACAACCTGGAGACTGTGGTGGCCACAGCAGCTGCAGGCATACAGCAGGGGAAAGACAACGAAGAGTTGAAAACAATGAAAGGTCTCACACAAAAGATCATGCTGGAGCTGATCGATATCCGGCGGCAGGGACTGATCACCATGCGGCTGGAAAAAAAATATGATGACAAGGTGCTGCGAACACTGGAACGTAACTTTGACCTGGAAGAAGCAAGATTACTCAAGCCTTGATATATATCTTTCAATACATTCCTGACCGATCAATACCTATCTTCGCTCTTAGACCGGGCCTTTGCAAATAAACGGCCAAGCCCGGGTTGAATCCGTATGCCTGAATAAATTTTTCAATAAACGTATGTCCGAACAAAAGCTGATCATATATACCGATGGCGCGTCCAGAGGCAATCCCGGGCCGGGAGGATACGGCGCCATCCTGAAATGGGGAAAGACAGAAAAAGAGCTGTCGGCCGGATACCGGCTCACGACTAACAACAGGATGGAGCTGCTGGCTGTGATAGCGGCCCTGGAGGCGCTTAAGAAAAAGGGGTTGAACATTATAATTTATTCCGACAGTCAATATGTAGTAAAAGCAGTAAAACAAGGCTGGTTACACAATTGGATAAAAACGGATTTTAAAGGTGGTAAAAAAAATAAGGATCTCTGGAAAAGATACCACGCCCTGTCACAGGGCCATACTATTGATTTTATTTGGGTAAAAGGGCATGCCGACAACGCCTACAACAATCGTTGTGACGTGCTGGCTACCACTGCGGCAGACGGAAAAAACCTGAAGGCAGATGAGGGATATGAAGAAGGAAAGGAAGACTGAGTTTTCAGCCCAACCAACCATCATTCATGTGATCCTTTATAGCTATTGTAAATTGCGTAATACCCAGCTATGACCAACGACAACATCCTGAAAAGAAAAGGTGCAAAAAAAGCAGGAGACATTCCGGGGGAAGTACTGAAGCAGCTCAATAAAGGAAGCATTGAAACCGTTAACCTCACTGAATGGCTGGCCGTAGACCATCCCACGCTCATCGCCTGTACGTTCCCGGGAATAGGAATTCCCGATATGCTTATACAAAATATTTTGACAGGGATAAGAAAGCAGAAGCAAAATACCACCATGAACACTATCCGGCTGGTGGGTCTTTCCCTTTTCAATCACTATACTGACAAAACAGGTCACATCAGCATATTCGAAAAACTTTCCTCTCACAGCTCAGACAGCATACGATGTTATGCTCCTCACCTGATCTCACCAGACAATACGATGGATATCCGGGAAAAGCTCACCCTGCTGGAGAAGCTGGCTGCCGACAAACACTTCGGGGTACGGGAGATCGCCTGGATGGCAATACGTCCGGATATTGAAAAAGACCTGGATACCGCTATCCGCATCCTGAGCCAATGGTCAAAAAGCACAGATGAGCATATCAGGCGCTTCTCTTCAGAAGTTATACGCCCCAGGGGCGTTTGGTGCAAACACCTGGAAACACTGAAAGACAAGCCGGAACAGGCATTACCCATCCTGGAAAACCTGAAGGCAGATCCGTCAAAATATGTGCAGGACAGTGTGGCCAACTGGTTGAACGATGCCAGTAAGTCCCGGCTTTCTTTTGTGAAAGAGACCTGCCAACGTTGGGAAAAGGAAAGTCCGGTGAAAGCAACCCGGTATATAATAAAAAAGGCGCTCAGGACTATTGACCAGTAGCTTTCTTTTCAGCAGTATAGAGGTATGGGAGGTTTGCTAAGCCGGTTATCATGAGTCACTATGGTAAATAGAAGGGAATGCTGTAGGTGTACAGGCAGTCTACTTTCCGGTTATGCGAAATAGCGGGTTCCCATTGTTCTACATCTTTTAAGAACTTCACTACTGCATCCTGTAATATGCGGTTATTTTGATTTGCAAAATTGATCCGCGTGAGCTTACCGTCTTTGGTCACAAAAAACTCAAATTCCACGATGCCCTCTATTCCCTTTTTCAGGGCTTCTTCGGGATACAGCATATTTTCGATCACATAGCTTTCAAAGCTGTACGCATCTTTAGGAGTGGGCTTTTTGTCGAGCCGGCAATTGAAGCCTGTATTGGCGCCGGTCTCATCAAAGCAGGCCAGGTCTTTCAGCTTGCTGTTCTCATATGTCTCCACCGTTGCCGGCTTACCGTTCTCGTGAAACCATTTCCAGGTACCATCATGGAAGCCGGCAATATAACTGCCTTCAGATTCAGGTGTACCATCGGCATACCAGGTTTTCCATAAGCCGGATTTTACATTGGAAGTGATCAGCCCCGAGTCAGCGATCTTCCCATTTTCATGCCATGAGGTATAACTGCCCTCGAGTACATTATTGTCAAATGTTGTTGTCATTTTTTTCTGCCCGCCAGGATAGTAGCCTTCATATACGCCATGTTTCAGACGAAGCTTTTTGTCTTTGTACCCGGCTTTCAGTAATGGCTTTCCATCGGGGTAAAAGGCGATTACCTCCCATATTCCATCTGCATTCTGTATCATATTGCCATTAAAGGCGGCATTCTTTTTGGAGGTGGGCGAAAGACTCGCATTAAAATAAACGGGAATACTGTCCTGCGCATACCCGTTCAGCGCCAAGCCACAGATAACCCATATGAATATCGTCTTCATTATGTAAATGTAAAATAGAAGTGTTGAAAAAAAGTATAAAATCCTGCTTTTGGCATTCAGGCTGATCTCAACCCATGCCTTACCCAGCTTGCAACAAACACCCTAGTGTCATGTCAGCGATAAAACGACGGCTAATATTTCCCACTGATTTCACAAATAAGCGCAGAAGGCTTTGATTATCTGCGGAATTCAGCGGAATCTGCGGGAGATCTCAAATGAAAATTCATGTTTGACATGACACTAGTAAAGGCCCGATGTATTTTTTATTTGCCAGCGATGTACTCTTCAACAGCCCCGGCAAAACCAGGTAAGGCATTGAGGTCCTCGCCCCAGAAGTCCGTATTTCCCAGCACAGCTTTGGTTATGGCTGCCGGTGTGGTATGCTGCTGCCATGCCTCGTAAAACCAGCCTGCCTGGTCATCGTTGACCGGGTAACTTTCACCTCTAAAGGAGCCGAAGTACTTATTTCCTTCTTTGGAAACAGGCTTGCTGAAAACAATATAAGCGGCAAATCCCCGGGCGATATGATCCGGCACCTTGTTAAAAGTGGTCACATACTTCTTCAGGACAGGTATTACGCGCATTTTCATTTTGGAAGTGTATTGCATCGTGATGCTGATCCACTGGTGTTTTATAGCAGGGTTACGGAACCGGTCCAGCACCTGCCTTCCGAATTTTTCCGAAACAGCGGCATCTATGCTGACGGGTATTGCCGGCGCTATTTCATGCAGCATCAGCGCTTCCACAAATGCGCCAAAGTCTTTGTCCGCCATCGCCTCCTTTACTGTTGCAAACCCGGAAAGGAAAGCCCGTCCGCAGCTAAGCGTATGAGTGCCATTCAGCAACCGCAGCTTCAGCTCACGGTATACTTCAATATCCGGCGCAATAATAACACCTTCATCAGCTTTATGAAACGATAAAACTTCTTTCACCTTTTCATCCCCTTCTATCGCCCAAAGCCGGTAAGGCTCGCACATGATCGTCAGGTCATCCGTATAGGATAAGGTTTCGCCCTGGGGTTTACCCGGCACAATGCGGTCCACCAGGGAGTTACAAAACCTGTTGTGCTCGTTCAGCCATTGTTTGAAATCAGCTTCCAGCCCGTTGTATTCAGCCAGCTGCCATACTATTTTTTTCAGCGTGTCGCCATTACCAACGATCAGCTCTGTAGGAATGATCACCAATCCTTTATCTGCCGCACCCTTAAATGCTTTATACCGTTCATATATAAACGCCAGCAGCTTGGCCGGAAAGGATGCCGGCGGCTGCTGATCGATCTTTTCTTCTACCAGTTGTATCCCTACTTCCGTAGTATTGGATATCACGGTCTGCAGTTCGGGATTACGGGCGCATTGCAGGATATCCTGCCACTGGCTACGGGCAGACAACACCCTGCTGATGGCCCCGGAAATTATATTTTCATGGATCTGCTTTCCCTCTTCAATGCCCCGCACGCAGATGGTGTATAAGCCGTCCTGGACGCTGAATGCATCTGCGCCACCGGTATCGGTAGATTTTACCACTACCACCCTTCCGTTGAACAACCCCTGCTTATTGGCTTTATCAATAAAATAATCCGGCAGTCCGCGCAACAATACACCGGTCCCGAATTGTAATACTTTTTCCGGAAGGTTAAAAATATCCGGTGTGGGTTTCTGCAAGCTGTCGATCGTTGGTAAATTGGCTTTGTTTAAGATCATAATCCTGGAATATTTCAAAATAAGTGAACGGTTTATCTCACCTGTCCGTTTCCACGTACAACCCATTTTTCGGTCACCAGCTTTTCCAAAGCAAATGGCCCGCGGGCATGCAGCTTCTGGGTGGATATACCAATCTCGGCACCCAGCCCGAACTCTTCCCCATCGGTAAAACGGGTAGATGCATTGTGATATACCGCTGCAGCATCCACCTCATGCAGGAACAACTCCGCTGCTTTTTTATTTTCTGTAACGATCGCTTCCGAATGCCTGGTGGAGTGCTCACGGATATGGGAGATCGCTTCATTGATATCTTTCACCACCTTCACCGCACATTTATAGTCCTGGAACTCCCTGTCAAAATCTTTATCGGCCGCTTTTTCCAGGTGCGGGTACCCTTTCAGGATAGCATATGCTTTACGGTCTGCAAACACTTCCACATGGTGTTTTTCAAAGCCGGGCTGCAGCTTTGGAAGCAATGAGCCGGCAATTTTTTCATCTACCAGCAAAGTATCCATCGCATTGCAAACAGAAGGACGGGAAACCTTTGCATTTACCACGATGTTGACAGCCTTATCAATCGCTGCTTTTTCCTGCACATATACATGGCAAACCCCTGCCCCCGTTTCGATGACGGGCACCAGGCTGTTTTTTCTTACAAATTCTATCAGTCCCGCAGAACCTCTCGGTATAATGACATCCACAAACCGGGTTGCATTGAACAATACATCCACTGTCTCCCTCGGAGAGGGTAGCAACGTTACCACAGCAGGCGGTAACCCGTTTTTCTTCAATACCTCCTGTATAAGCTTTATGGCAGCTTTGTTGGATTCATCAGCTTCGCTGCTGCCCTTCAGCACACAGGCGTTGCCGCTGCGGATACACAGGGCAGCGATATCAAAAGTTACATTGGGGCGCGATTCATAAATGGCGCCTACTACCCCCAACGGTACCGCCACCTTTTGCAGTTGCAGCCCATTGTCCAGTGTAGCTTCGGAGATCACTTTCCCCGACGGGTTAGGAAGCTTCGTCACTTTCCGAAGACTGTTTGCAATCGCCCTGATCCGTTCTTCGGTCAGGATAAGCCGGTCGGTGCGGGGGTGAGCAGGATCCTGCTTTTCCACATCTTTTTTATTGGCACGCAGCAGGAAGGTCATTTGCCCTTCCAAAGTATCCGCCAGGTCCTTTAATACCTTTTTCAAGGTAACATCCTTCGCCGCCCTCAATGCAGGCGCGGCATCATAAGCCTTCTTAATGCTCTTCAGTGTATCTGACATCATAATATTATTACCGGGTCTTCAATTAAAAAATGACAATATCATCTGCATGCGCAGCAATCACATTTTTTGCGGCTATCTGTTTACTGATATCTCCTGCACTAAGCCTTGACTTGGCTACCCCGATGATCGCATCTTCTTCATCAATCAGCTGTATCACTTCGCCGGCAACAAAACTACCACTAACTTTCTTTATTCCCACGGTAAGCAGGCTTTTTCGGCTGTGTAAAGCTTTTGATGCGCCTTTATCCACATATATACCACCAAGCGTGATCGATCCGCTTGCCAGCCATTTCTGACGTGCCTTCAGATCAGAAGCCTGTGCCCTGAAAAAAGTGCCGTTCCTGCCCGCCAACGCTGATGCCAGCGCATCCGGCTTATCCAGTCCGCAAATGATCACTTCTATGCCCAGCTTGGTAGCCTGCTTGGTGGAAGTAAGCTTCGACAACATGCCCCCAAGCCCCCCGCCGGAAGTGCCCTTGCTGACATATCCCAATATGGTAGCATCTATTTTCTCCACATAGGGAATAACCGCACCTGCATGATCCAGCAATCCGCCGGCAGAAGTACAAATAACGAGATAGCTTGCATCAAAGCCGATAGCCATCAGGGTTGCCAGCTCATCATTATCCGAGAACTTTATCTCTGCATTGCTCACCAGGTCGTTTTCATTCACTACCGGTAAGATATTGTTCTGCCAGAACTCCTCAAAGGTTTCGCGTAACTGCAGGAACTGTTTCCGGTTGGAAAAATGATGTCTTTCGCACAATGCCTGGGCAACAGTAATACCATGCTTTGAAAAAAACTTATGGTACAGCTGTATCAACATGGGATTACCCACTGCCGCCGCCGCCTTCCGTTCGGTGGTAGTACCCTTGTATTTCCGGAAAAATGATTTTCCGCTTCCCACAGCACCACTCGATACCAGGACAATATTATAGGTCCTGCTAAGCGTTGCGATCTCTACCACCGCCTTTTTCAGTACTTTCTGATCAATAACTCCCTCCCTGTTCGTAATGACGGCTGTCCCGAATTTCACTACCAAAACCGGCTTTTGCATGAAACGACCTGTTTAAATTTCCGCAAAAGTACAAAGGAGTATCAAGATATGGTAACGGGTAAATGGGTATCTCCGGCAGATGTTCCCGAAGCGGAGGAATTGGAGCAAAGGCAGATGCTTCTTCCTCATTTGACCTGCGTCCAGAAGCAGCGGGGCGCCCTGTTGCGTGTCCACATGCATCTTTCGGGCAAAGACAGATGCTGCCTCCGTCAACATAACAAGCCATGGAATATAAATTTAGTACTGTTATTGGCAGGCAGTAACATTCTGCGCTACGCCCCCTTTATCAGGTAATAGCAGGATGGTTTAAACGTTAACCTTATTTAACCTGTACCGATTAATCTTACCTATATTTTTGAAGTCTAAGCATCCTGAGACCGCTTTATCAGGAAATTGACAAACAATGAAGCCCCTAATTCTACTTTTATCTTTCTTAGGTTTTACTATAGCAGCAAAATCACAATCCGCGGGCACCGTCCGGGGAAAAGTGTACGACAGCAGCCATACAGTGCTGCCGGGCGCTACCGTATACCTCATAAAAAAAACAGGCCCCGACACGCTTAAAACCATTACAGATAAAGATGGGTTGTTCCTCTTTCACCATGTAAATGTTTCTTCATTCCGGCTGAAGATCACCAACACAGGAATGGAGGATATCACGGACGATTATACATTTGAGGACGGCAAGACGGATTTGAATGTAGGCAGCCTGACCATGCAGCCGGCCATCACAACCCTGGCTGAGGTCATCATCAGTCCGCCACCGGTAATCATAAAAGAAGACACGGTAGAGTTCCGCGCCGACTCCTTTAAAGTGCGCCCCAACTCCAATGTGGAGGACCTGCTTAAAAAGCTCCCGGGGCTGCAGGTAAATAGTGACGGCAGCATCATGGCACAGGGAAAAACAGTTACAAAGATAAAGGTGAACGGAAAAGATTTTTTTGGAGGCGATCCCAAAACAGCCACCAGGGAGTTGCCGGCAGATATTGTAGACAAAGTGCAGGTGGTGGATGATTACGGTGAGCTGGCGGCAGCTTCGGGTATCAAAGACGGTGACCCTGATATTGTCATCAACCTTGAGCTGAAAAAGGATAAAAACAAAGGTGTATTCGGAAAGCTGGCCGGCGGCTATGGTACAGATGACAGGTACCAGGCTACAGCGAATGTCAATATATTCAGGGAAAGCACACAGTTTTCCGTACTGGGTAACCTGAACAATATCAACCAGAACCTGTTTGACTTCACCAATGCCAACAACCGCAGAGGAGGTGGTGGTCAGATGAGAACGATCCGCGGCGGTGGCGGAAGCGGTGGCAACACCGGCGCTAACGGCACATCAGACACCAACGCAAACCAGGATGGTATCACAGACAACAAGTCCATCGGGCTCAACTTCAGGACGGACTTCAACAACGCAAAAGGATCTTTTTACGGTAATTACAGCTATGCCAACCGGAATACGATCATTGAAAGAGCCACCTCCCGCCAGAATATAGCGGGTAATATTTTCACCAATATCCAAAGCTCCTATGCCAACAATATTAACAACAACCACAGGGTGAACCTGAACCTGGAATACAATATCGATTCCGTAAACTACCTGAAGATCATTCCTAATTTTTCCTTCAGCACCAACGATAACAGGACAAACGGCGTATTTGACTATACCAACAGCGAAGGCTATAAAACCCAGGAAGGTTACAATAACGATATCGTAACCGGCAATACTCCGGATTTTTCCGCCTCTGTTAACTATAACCGGAAGTTCCAGAAAAGGGGTAGAAATCTTTCTACGGAAATTAACCTGGGAACCTCCTATTCCCTGAGCGACGACGACAAGATCAATTTCACAAAGGAATACCTGATGGCAGCCGGAGCAGACAGCACTTACCTCGACCAGCTTATCCATCAAAACAACAGGAACAGGAATTATGGCATCCGGTTACGTTATTCTGAGCCTGTCGCCAAAAACCGTTTCCTGGACCTTAGCTATAGTTATAACTTCTCCTATGCCAAGGTAGACAGGTCTACCTATGGTATTGATTCATTATCCGGGAACACAACTTTCCTGGACAGCCTGAGCAACGCTTACGAGAATAGGTTCACCAACCAGCAGGTTGGCATCAGCCTGCGGACCGTCAATAAAAAGTATAACTACTCTGTGGGGATCAATATCCAGCCGGCATACCTGAGCGGTTATTCCCTATCCAAAGACAGCGCCTATACACCACAAAAGCGGCTCAACATCGCACCGCAAGCCAGGTTTTCCTACAATTTCTCCCGTACAAAACGGTTGAATATGAACTATAACGCCAATTTCAATCAACCCAGCTTTAACCAGCTGCAGCCGGTGAAAGATGTTTCCAATCCGCAATACCAAACACAGGGAAACCCCGATCTTAAGCCTGAATTCAGTCATAACTTCCGGGTATTCTTCAACAATTTCAACTTTACGAGCGGGCGGGTATTGTTTGTGGGCTTCAACGGTAACATGGTGCAAAACAGGATCGTGAACAACAATATCAACCTGGACAGCAGCGGCGCTCAACTAAGCAGGCCGGAGAATATGAACGGTTATTATACACTGACCGGGTTCTATAATTATTCTATTCCTTTTCAGAACCGGAAATATGTATTGTCGTATAATGGAACGATTAACTATAACCACGATGTGGGATTGGTAAACAGCCAGAAAAATACAGGGAACAACTGGATAACCACTCAGCGACTAAATATTGACTTCAACATTCAGCAATGGCTGGAATTGGGTGTGAATGGCGCATACAGCCTGAACTCCACCCAATACACCCTTACCCGGAATGGTGAAAGGCTTCGCTCCGATGCCTGGACTTTCGGAAGCAATATGCGCCTGGACCTTCCTGCAGGTATCATTCTCCGTTACGATGTAAGCTATGTGATCAACAATGGGTTGTCGGCAGATGTTACCGGCAATCCGACGCTATTGAATGCATCCCTGGAAAAAACCATTTTCAAAAAGAAGAACGGGTTCATCCGGCTTTCGGGATTTGATATCCTGAATCAAAACACGAACATATCCCGTAATGTAAGCGGAAACGCCATCATAGACAGCAGGGTAAACAGGCTGACGCGGTATTTTATGCTGACCTTTACTTACCGTATCATGAAGTTTACCGGACAGCAACCGGCCGAAATGGGGCCGAGTGGCAGGAACAGGATGAGCTTTTAAAATATACCTATAGGGTTCCTCACACAGCAGGCTTTACAACAAATCCTACAGGTTCTCCTGCCTTGTCCAATTTAGGTCAGCAAATCGTGAAAAATGAACATCAAATGGAGATAACATAGGAGGTATTTATGCCTCAGATTTATCGGAATAATTTAATATTCCGCCGCGCTGCGGCTTAAAGAAGATGTGTGGAAAACGCTTGTGGCTACAAATATGTGGGCGCGCTGCGCCTGCTTCTCAGGTCAACAAATCATGAAAAATTAAATTATCAATTTTCAATAGTTCCTGTTTGACACATTTTGGGAGCAGGCAGGTCAGGCACAGAACTCGGCTACCGGATGATCTGTCCTGCATAGCAGCAAAACGTTACAACACCCCCGAAGATACCCGGCAGACAAGCTGCGTAGCAGCGATAATATTTGCAGGAAAATAGAGAGAACGGAAAAAAGGCTCGTAACGCCGTAATATTAAGATCGCTTTCGCATAGAGGCCCATCCCCAGAAAACGATAACAAAGGTGATAATGAGCTTATCAGGTCAACAAATCGGGAAAACGAAAAATTAAATTACCGGGTTTTAATAGTTCCTGTTTGACACATTTTGAGA
>Ga0222429_100687_pt1 | contig 16732 bp, 14 predicted proteins | sample 1B50Ametagenome_FD_182475 | JGI IMG/M metagenome (GOLD analysis project Ga0222429, IMG submission 182475) | Enriched microbial communities from leaf-cutter ant dump, University of Wisconsin, Madison, United States - 1B50A (version 2) | ecosystem: Environmental > Terrestrial > Nest > Insects nest...
TTACTGTCCAATGCCCTGTCATTTGCATTTAAAGATTCTCTGAAGGTGCGGCTTGAGGGGAAAATCCGGGTGGGGCGTTCAGGTGTATTCGTCACCCGCCAGATAAATTATGAGAGCAGGGAAAAAATAGATATCTGGGGAGGGCTTTGGTAGCAGGTAAACAATTTATTGTTAACACAAGAGGTCAACAACGCAAACCAGGGGAAGCACAAGAAAGTAAAAAGAAAAGCTCCCAGATCTTTCATTAGGATAAAGGATCAGGAGCTTGAGAGGGTTTTTCCGGTCGGATAATTGGATTCTTGGTTTTTACATGTGAATCTTGGATTGGTTTTCACAGAATAAACTTTTCAATAGATATAAGGTTTGCTGATTTTTTAACATTTCACAGGTTAGTGTCAGACCTCTATATAACGCACAATCAAGGAGAAATTGTCCGGACTTCTGATTTTTTACTAAAAAGACGGAAAAGCACAGCGCCGGAGTTTTAAGTGATAAAAGGTAATTTTTTAGGTATCAGGTCATTACAACAGGTAACGGGTATTTGCCTTGTACCGGCTTTTTTATTGCATGAAAGAAATTATTAAATATCAAATAATTGATCGCCTTATTTCAACTTCGGGATACCCGTTTTTTCTTAATGAAAGGTGTTTCAAATTTATAAAAGTAACCTATCTGATTACCGCTTACCCTTTCGTATCTTTGCAGCCCGCTAAAAGGAACTAATGAAGGCGGATCTAAGTTTACAAAAGAATACATAATGAAATTATACCTTTTCTTGATCAGATACCGGCTTCAGCTTGGGATTCTTGCTTTGGTGCTTGCAGTGGTTGTTAACATATATGCCGGGTTCTGGCCCGCATTTACATTGTATCTGATCGCGGCCATTGCGGTCGTAAGCCATTTCCTTATCGGTCCGATGCGTTTGATCCAGGGGTATATGGAGGAAGGGGATATTGAAGGAGCTCAGAAAGTACTTAATTCTATCAAATTCCCGGGACTGCTTATAAAGCCGGTGCGTAGTGTTTACTATTATTTGAAGTCCAGTCTGGCGATGTTCGGGCAGGATTTTGATACGGCGGAAACGATGATGAAAAAAAGCCTTAGCCTGGGTATGCCCATGAAGGAGACTGAAGGGTCTGCTTACTTTCAATTGGGCACCATTGCTATGCAGAAAAGTAATATGAGGCAGGCGGAAGAATATATCCGCAAGGCCATTAAAGCTGGTTTGCCGGATAAAGAAAATGCCGCTGCTGCATACCTCCAGATGTGCCAGATATTCATTAACAAACGGGAATTCCGTGCTGCCAAAGATTATTTCAGGCGGGCGAAAGACCAGAAACCGACCACTCCGCAGGTGGTGGACCAGATCAAACAAATTGAGAAGTATATCAGCCGTATGCCGGGCTAGTTATTAATATGTTGCTTTTGACTGACGGGTGATGACCGCAACCGGGAGAGATCAGAGATCAACCGACACGTCCAGCAACTGTTTGCTGAAAGGGAACCATCCTTTTAATTCGGGAATATATACTTCCGTGAATTCTTCCCCAACAAACAATTTGTAGTTGAATTTGGGATATCCGTATACCATATAACCGGGGTAATAATGTTTATAACCCTGCTGCAGGGCAAGCTCTATTTTTAGCAGGATCAGGTATTTCCCGAGGCTGTATTTTTTATAATCCGGGTGGTAGAAGTTCATGATACCGGCAATGCTTTTATCGCCTTTATCGAAAATGCCCGCAGCGATCAGCGTATTTTTATCCCTCACCTCAATCAGGTGACTGTCGTAAATATCCCCGAAGGCGCCCTCGTAAAATAACCAGTGGTTTACGGAAGGAGCTCCGTCGAAAGAGATCATGCTCCTGTAAAGCGTATATAAATTTTCCAGCTCATCTGTCAGCTCGAATGGCTTTACTACGAAAGAGAATTGTTTGTTCCGGTTCAGGATCGTTTTACTGCTTTTGAGGTGGGTATAATATTGCAGGTTATACCTTAACCAGAACACCTTGTAGTGCAACTCATCATCCACGATGTAATTGGTGGTAAAAATGGTTTGATGCATACGGTACCATCCCCTGGATAAAAAGTCATCCAGTTGTTCGCCTGAAAGCTTCCGGGGAGCGTAAAATTGGGGTATCGTCATATACAGGAAAGCTGAAAAATTGAATGATCATCGGTGCTTATTCCGTATCGGCGTCCTCCTTCCTTTCTTCACTTAAAAGTACCTTACTTTCATTATCGTACATCTTTTCCAGGTCATCCCTGACCGTACCTTCCCATTTGGGCGCCCCGATCAGGTAGGCTACCCGGCCGATCATATGTGCCGCTACCGGGGCTGTCAGCACCAGGAAGAAAATGATGGCAAACGCTTTGGTCGTTACAGAGGCTTCGGGGAAAACAACTGCTGCGCTCAATAATAAAAGTCCGCTGCCCAGTGTGGCCGCTTTTACGGTCACGGACAGCCTGAGGTAAAAATCCGGCATTCTCAATATACCTATGGCTGCAAACAATATACTCAGCGCACCGATGGTGCTCAGGATCATAATCAAAATATCAGTCATTTTTCCTCCTTCTTTCCAGGTAATACGAAAAAGCAATGGTTCCGAGAAATGCTATCAGCGCCAATATCATGCCGGTATCCATCAGGATAGGCTTTTGGGTGCTGATGCTGTATACGGTTATAACACCCACACCAATCGTTATCAGCAGGTCCAGTGCAATTACCCTGTCTACCGTTGTTGGTCCTTTGAAGAGCCTGATGAACACCAGCAACAGCGAAATAGCTAATATGGGCAATATCACATAATCTATGTAAGTGCTTAAACTCATTTTTAATAATGGATTTTATCGCAAAATTTCCAGTAATCTTCTTTCCAGCCCGTTTTTGATCTGTGCAATGAACTTGTCTTTATCTTTCAGGTACATCACATGAATATAGATGGCTTTTTTATCGTCGCTTATATCCAGGATGAGGGTGCCGGGCGTCAGTGAAATAACAGTAGCCAGTATATTTATTTCAAAGTCGCTCCGGGCAACCAAAGGATATTTCACAATTCCCGGTTTCATAAAAAATTTAGGGGTGATAACATCATAAGCCACATGAACATTTGCCTTCAGCATTTCCCAGATAAAATAGAAAAAAAAGCTGATGATCTTGGGTACCCGGTTAAAATACCGTTGATCGGCTTCGCTTCTCCGCATGAGCCACAGGAGGAAAAAGCCCAGCAGGAACCCAAAAAAGAAATTTGAAAAGTACAATGCTCCTGTAAGCGCTACCCAAATGAAGGCAAGCAACAGGTTCATTAAAAATTGTTTTACCATACGTTTTTCTTTTTATTGCGGGTTACCCAAAACAGCTTCAATATAGGGGGTAGTATCCATCATTTCCGCTGATATGCGCTGTGCCAGCACAGCAATATTTTCTGCACCCAGGCCAATATATAAGGTTATGGCGGCCAAAAAAACGATCGGTCCCACCAACATGATTTTTTTAGACAGCGGAAGTGCAGCAAAGCCATCTATGATCTCTTCGCCGGATCCTTTGCTTGCCGGGATATTTTTCCAGAAAACCTCTGCCCACATCTTCGCTATTACGTATAAGGTAAGAAAACTACCGATGATGATCGCGGCTATCAGTATATAATGCCTGCCTTCAAATCCGGCTTCAAACAGGGATATTTTGGGCCAAAAGCCGGAAAGGGGAGGTACGCCTGCCAGGGAGAACAAAACAATGGCAATGACCAGCGATATCAGGGGGTAATCAGCATAAAGTCCTCCCAGCTTATCCATATTCATGGTTCCCCTCAACTGGCGTATTAAACCTGCTATCAGGAACATGTTCGTTTTTACCATGATATCGTGGAACAGGTAGATCAGCGCTCCGGTGAGCGCCACCTGTGTGAACATTGACAGACCACCTATCATAAAGCCGATATGACAAACTATAAGATAAGAAAACAAACGCCGGATATTACGTTTGATCAAAGCGCCGAAACTGCCGGTGATGATCGTAAAGACAGCGATCAGCAGCAACAGGTTCTTTGTAAACTCATCCGGTATAAAAATGAGGGTACACATCCGGAAGAGCGCATAGATACCTACTTTGGTAAGCAGCCCGCCGAAGGTTGCAACTACGGCCGAAGGCGGAGTATGATAAGAAGACGGTAACCAGAAATATAGCGGAAAAACTGCGGATTTGATACCAAAGCCAATGATGAAAAACAATGCCGTGATATTTACCAGGTTCCTGTTTTCGATGGCAGCCACTTTTAGAGACAGGTCTGCCATATTGAGGGATCCCGTAATACCGTATAATATTGCAATGCCCGTCAGGAAGAATGTGGAAGCCAGGATATTCATGGCCATATATTTTACCGCACCCTCCACCTGCGCTTTTCTGCCGCCCAATGTCATCAGCACAAAAGAGGAAATGATGATCACTTCAAACCACACATACAGGTTGAAGATGTCCCCTGTCAGAAAGGCGCCGTTCAAACCCATCACCAGGAAATGGAAAATAGGGAAATAGCCGTACAATATCCTTGATCTTGAAATACCTGCGGATGAGAAAACAGATACTGCCAGGGCAGAGAAAGAGGTGAGCAGCACCAGCGAGCTACTGAAAATATCTGCGACAAATACAATCCCGAAAGGAGCTTTCCAGTTAGCTGCTTCCATGATCAGTATTCCGCCGTTATACACTTTCGTGAACAGTTGTATGGCGATCACCATGGCTATAAAGCACGCTGTTACACTTACAACACGATGTGCCACCGTTCTCCGCCATAAGAACAGTTGTAATATGGCGGCAAATAAATGTATGATTACGGGTAAAATTATATAGTTGTCTGTCATATATCTTCTTCCTCCGGTGTGTTTAAGTCGTCAAGATCATCCGAGTTGACCAATACATATACTCTCTTTAATAAAACAATGGCAAATGCCTGCAAGCCAAAGCTGATGACAATGGCTGTGAGGATAAGCGCCTGGGGAATAGGATCGGCATAGATGCCTGTAAGCACATCGGCTGCCTCTTCTATAACGGGAGGTTTGCCTTTCGTTATGGTTCCTAATAAAAAAATCAGGATGTTCACACCGTTTCCCAGCAAGCCTATGCCTATCAGCAGCTTTACCATGCTTCGCCGGAGCAGCATATATATGCCTGTTGAATATAATAGTCCTGTTAAAATCAATAATAGTATCTCCATGGGGTTAGTCGCTATATTGAAATATGCTGAATAAAATAGTAAGCACCACACCGATTACGAGGAAGTATACCCCGATATCGAAAAACAGGGCAGTACCAATGCTGCCGATCACCGGTATCGGCTGCTCCACCCACAGGCCTGTCATTACCGGTTTGCCGGATAACAGGGGGAGGAACATGCTTGCCGCTGAAATAGCCAGCCCAAACGGGATAAGACCACTCGGGTGCACAGGTAAAAGCTTTAAAGTATTATTTACGCCGTGGGTAAAGCTGTGCAGCACAAAAGCTATGGAAGCAATCAGTCCTCCTACAAATCCCCCCCCGGGATAATAATGGCCCCGCAGCAGGATGAAAATAGAGAACAGCAGCAGGATCGGCAGAAGATACTCCGTAGCTGTTTTTAAGATAATACTTTTCATTCAATACTTTTTTTATTCACAAATCATGTAGGGTATGCCTTACCGTTATTCCTTTTCGGAAGACTTCAACCTCAGGTTAATAAGACTGAATACTCCCAGCGCTGCTACACTAAGCACTACAATTTCAAACATGGTGTCAAAGCCCCGGAAGTCAACCAGTATAACATTCACCACATTTTTTCCGTGGGCGAGCTTGTATGCGTTTTCTGCATAGAACTTGCTTATTTCCGTATCAATGGGCTGCTGCATTGCCTGTAATGCGACCAGTGCTATAAGGATGCCGAAGCTGGCAGCTACTATACCATCCCGTATCCTGACTTTGTTGTTGGCAAAATTGAGGAAAGGCGGGAGCCGGAAGAGAACGAATACAAACAATACCAGGGTAAGTGTATCAATTGTAAACTGTGTCATGGCCAGATCCGGCGCGCTGTAAAAAACAAACATCAGGCAGATGCAATACCCTATCACACTGGTACCTACAACTGCTGTCAGGCGGGAGGAGCTTGTCACTGTCATATAAATGGCTGCGATCAGAATACCCGCTACTACTATTTCATAGATGCTGATGGTGGAAATTTTTGCCAGGCTTATTTCTATCGGTCCGCTGTTGATGACGCGATAAGCCAGCAGCAGTACCGAAAAAACGATGATACGCAAAAGGTAGGAACGCAAAAATCCGTTGTGAAGGGTATTGGTATACCAGGTGGACAGGTGCTGCAGAAGCCTGGCAGACAGGGTGAATACCCGTTCGGGTAGAGCAAGCCCTATGCTCCCGGCAGGTCTGACTGGTTTTTTAATAAAATAAAGCAGGGTACCGCAAACAATGGTAACGGCGCTAAGCAACAGTACGGTATTGAAGCCATGCCAGATCTTTAAAGTTGAATCTGCACCCGCGATCATAGATTGTGTGGCGGGTTGTAAAATGGAGGCGCCGGGCAGTGCAGGGAAGCAGCCGAAAATGACGCCTGATACGGAGAGCAGGAGAGGAGGAACCCACATAAATCCATGAGGAAGGTGTACCGACGACAAGCTGTCCGGAAGCTGTCCTGAAAAAGGTTTTATGCCTGCCAGGAATCCGGCTGCCACCAGGAAGATATTGGTGAACAATGCAACGGCAGTCAGGATGTACGGCAGGTTATCAGCATGTAATGTCGCTTCATATACCAGGTCTTTACCAATGAACCCGAATGTAAGGGGAATGCCCGCGCTCGAAAATGCTGCTAAAGTACCTGCTATGGCAAGCGGCATCATCACTTTTCTTAACCCGGACAATAAGCTGATATTACGCGTGCCTGTTTCATGGTCTATCACGCCGGTGATCAAAAACAGCGCTGCTTTATATAATGCGTGCACCAAAACAAATACCGGCAGTGCAATCAATGCTTCTTTCGTTCCTATACCTGCTAAAAACACCAGTATTCCCAGGGCAGATATGGTTGAGTAAGCCAGTATTTCCTTCAGGTCGGTCCTGAAGATGGAATAAAATGCGCCGTATAACATGGTAATGCCTCCGGCTATCACCAACGGAATGGTCCAGAGTTCGGTTCCGCCCAACACCGGAAACAGGCGGGCAAGCAGGTACACACCTGCCTTTACCATAGTGGCTGAATGAAGGTAAGCGGAAACGGGGGTGGGCGCTTTCATAGCGCCGGGCAGCCAGAAATGGAATGGAAACTGGGCGGATTTAGTAAATGCGCCTGCAAACACCAGCAACAATATCAATCCGTACAGCGTGTGCTGCTTGAGTGCTTCGTTCGAATGGATCATTTCCTGGATGGAATAGGTGCCGGTAATATAACCGGCAAGCACCAGGCCCACCATCAGCAAAAAGCCACCGCCACCGGTTATCACCAGGGCTATCAGTGAGCTTCTGCGGGATTCGGCGCTTTCATTATTAAAGCCTATCAGGAAAAATGAGCTGATACTGGTAAGCTCCCAGAAAATGAACAGTAAAAGAATATTATCAGAGAGTACCACTCCAAGCATGGCTGCCATGAACATGCTCAGGTAGGCAAAAAAACGATCCAGGTAGGGATGTCCTTTCATATAACCTGCCGCATACAGGAATACCAGGGTGCCTATGCCGGTAATGAGCAGGCTGAACAGCAAGGAAAGTCCGTCCAGTTGAAAATCAAAATTGATCCCTATAGACGGTACCCATGCGTAGTGACTGCCGAATACATTGCCATTGCTGATCGCCGGGATGTGTGCCGCAAAATATATAAATAACGACAGTGGCAATAATGTTGCCAGGGGAGTGTACTTAGTTTTTTTTAAATACTTCCCGAAAGGAATGATGAATATGGAAACAAAAAAGCCTGCCAGTACTGCAAATAGCATCTATAATAATTATTACTACTATGAATGCGTCGAAAATAACCAATAATTTTTTAGGAATTGCAAAACTACCGGGCTTTTAAAGGAGTTTTTTTAAGGTGATAAATTTTTATAAATCGGTTATAGGTTTGTATTTCGGAACGAGTGACTTCATTACGAACCATGCAATTAAATAAGCAAGGGCGCAGAAAGTGAACATGATGGTATAACCTGTTTCTATACTTCCTACCTCTTTATAATGTGTAAACAATGCCCCGCCGATTTTGGTAACTATCACACCGCCGATGCCGCCTGCCATTCCCCCGATGCCTACGATGGAAGCCACGGCTTTGCGTGGGAACATATCGGAAACAGTCGTGAAGATATTAGCGCTCCATGCCTGATGCGCGGAAGCCCCGATACCAATAAGAATAACCGGCACCCAGAAACTGAAATCTCCCAGTGGCTGTGCAGCCAGTACCACCAAAGGGATGACCGCGTATATCAGCATCGCCTTCATACGCCCGTCATAGGCTGTATATCCTTTCCTGATAAAATGCATGGGAAACCATCCCCCGCCGATGCTTCCCACCATCGTCATGGTATAGAGAACCGCGATCGGAAATGCCATTTGTGTTGTCGTCATATGATACTGGTCTTTCAGGTAAGCCGGCAACCAGAAAAGAAAAAACCACCATACACCGTCCGTCATAAATTTACCGAAGGCAAAAGACCAGGTTTGCTTGTATCCCAATAACTTTATCCAGCTTACTTTATCCGGTTTTGCTTCCTGCGCGGGAGCAGATGATTCCACATCATCCGAATCACTTTTGATGTATTCCGCTTCCGCCGGAGATAATCTTTTTTGCTTTTCCGGCCTTTCATAGTATATATACCAGAATATCAGCCACAGAAAACCAATAGCTCCGATAATAATAAATGTTGTCTGCCACCCGTAGGACTTTTCTATATAAGGCACAGAAAGCGGTGCAAGTATGGCGCCGATCGTTGTACCTGAGTTAAAAATACCTGTTGCCAGGGATCGCTCTTTTTTAGGGAAATACTCTGCTGTTGCCTTGATGGCTGCCGGAAAGTTGCCGGCTTCGCCAAAGGCCAGAAAGGCCCTTGCGAATATAAAGCCCAATACGGAGACGGGAATGGCGGCGATTCCTATCCAGCCCAGTGTTGCTTTGATACCTTCCCCAATGGGAACCGCATAAGCATGTATGATGGCCCCCAACGACCAGATGATGATGGCCCAGGCATATCCCTTTTTTGTTCCAAGCTTATCGATCACCCTTCCGGCAAAAAGCATGGCGATGGCATAGGTGAACTGAAAGGCAGCAGCGATATCTGCATAATCGTTATCGGTCCATCCGAAATGACTTTCATCTTCCAGCACGGGCTTTAATAAGCTCAGTACCTGCCTGTCCAGGTAATTGACGGTTGTAGCAAAAAATAAAAGTGCGCAAATCGTCCACCTGTAGTTCCCTGTTTTTTCTTTCATCTGCATATGGCTTTGTCGGGTGTTATATTAGCTGAAAGGTATTTCAATAATGTTATAAACCTGATGATTTCAGGAGAATAATTATTTTTTCTTCTGGTAAACCCTTACATAATCTATCTCAAAATTTTGGGGAAAAGATGTATGGCTTGCGTCTCCGCCGTTCATACCGCCAATGGCAAGGTTGAGCAGCATATAATGAGGTTGCCTGAACGGATTGAAATTGCTTTCATCTTTATTGAAGGTTGCATTCAACGAGACTTTATTGAGTGGGATGTCGTCTACATACAATGAAATACTATCCTCCGTCCAATCCATCCGCCAGATGTGAAACTCATGTGCCCATCTTTCACCTCCCAGGTCAGCCAGGGCATGCTTGCTGTCATACCATGCCGCTTTACCTTCTTTACCCAGGAATGCTAAATTTGCGAGTATACTATCCCGGTAGTATTCCATCATGTCTATCTCACCGTTTGCCGGCCAGTCCCTGCTTACTCCCAGGCTCCACCACGCAGGCCACATGCCGTTGCTGACGGGTATCCTGGCTTTAAGCTCAAAACGGCCGTATAGCCACTGGTGCTTATCCTTTGTTATCAGGCACGAAGAGGTATATGCTGCATGCGGCCGGTTCAACCGCCAGTCATCACTTTCTGCATGGTACCCCGGATTTTCTTTATTTTCCTTTCTGGCTTCAATGATCAGCAATCCGTCCTTACAGGTGGCATTTTCCGGCTGATACCATTGCAGTTCCCGGTTACGTACAAAGCCTTGCTCATAGCCCCATTTGCCGGGATCAGGCACACCGTCAATATCAAATTCATCTGACCATACCAGCTCATAATCATTATCACTACAGGATAGCTGCAGCAGGCAGATCAGGGCAAGTAACAGCAGCGCTATTTTGTTTTGATACATGTTTACGGATGTAGTATGCTTATTCCTTTATTAATTTTTTCTCCAGGTCTTCCAGGGAAATGCCTTTTGTTTCCGGCATTTTGGTAACCACCCAAACGAGCTGCAACAGCATCATGAATGCAAAAAATGCAAAAATGGGCCAGGGATTATCTTTAAATATCCCATCTTTTTCATCGAGGAACATCGGGGTGATGAGTGTGATGATCGCCGCGAACACCCAGTGTACACTGGCGCCGAATGACTGTCCCAATGCGCGGATCTTATTGGGAAATATTTCGGAGATAAATACCCATATTACAGCGCCCTGCCCCATGGCATGCGAAGCCACAAAAGCCAGTAGGAAGACCAGCAGCCATCCCGGCTGGGCGTTACTGTAAAAAGCCCAGGCCACCAGCGAAAGGCTGACGATGTATCCCAGCGAGCCGATCAGCAATAACTGCTTACGTCCCAGCTTATCTATCAGGTAAAGACCTACGAAGGTAAAGATGAGGTTGCTTCCACCAATAGCGATAGAGTTTAGCAGTGAATCTTTAGCCGCCAGACCTGCCCTTTCCAGTATCTCCGGCGCATAATATAATATGAAGTTGATACCCGACCATTGATTGAAAAAGGCAACAAAAAAAGCAAGCCATAAAATGGTGTGGTACTTTCTGCTGAACATGCCGGTGCTGCCCCGTTTTTTCTCCTCTTCCAGGTTTTGCTGTATCGACCGGATCATTTCGTCAGGCTGTACAGCGCCAAGCTGCACCAGTATTTTTCTTGCCCCTGTTACGTTGTTCCTCCTGGCGATCAGCCAGCGGGGGCTTTCTGGGATCATAAAAACAAGTACTGTATATATAAAGGAAGGAACCAGCATGATGCCGAGCATCCAACGCCAGTCGTTAGTACCGCCTACACCCTGCAGCAGGTAATTGGATAAAAAAGCAATCAAAATACCAAATACAATATTGAACTGGTACATGGCGCCCAGTCTTCCCCGGGTAGCCGGGGTAGATATTTCGGATATATAAGTAGGAGCAGCTACGGAAGAAACGCCAATGCCGACGCCGCCTATAAACCGAAAGAATGAAAAGGTATAAGGATCCATTGCCAGGGCGGACCCTAATGCCGACACGCTGAACAAAATACCGACCCAAAGCAAGACCTTTTTCCGTCCATATATTTCTGTAGGAATACCACCCAGGATGGAGCCGAGCACGGTTCCCCACAAAGCCATGGACATAATAAAAAAACCGTGGAATAAAGGAGTAGTATGCCACAACTCCTTGATGGGAAGATTGGCTCCCGAGATCACAACCGTATCAAAACCAAATATAAAACCCGCCAAAGCGGCGATCAGGGATATACCGAAGAGATTGGTGCCTTTGGAAGCAGACGAATCGTTAGAATTGGTCATATGGTCAAAATTAGTAGTCGTAAATATAAACCATCTCGCCTCAATAAGTCCGTAGAAGCCAAATTTTCCTGAAATCCAGTTTGGTTAACTGGCAACATAATTATTTGAGCATACTTCTCTAAAAAAAATCTATACTTTTTATTTTTATTTTAAAAGTTTTATTAATTTAACGTTTTATTTGTGTTTTAATAACAGGAATTTAATAATGAGCGGCAAACATTCATTGTATAAACGAAAGATTATTACCCATTTGTACTTTTCAAGGAGTCTTTCATGTGCAGAGCTCAGCGAAAAGACAGGGAAGAGTTTATCGCTTGTTACGAAAATCCTGAATGAGCTTTTATCCGAAGGTGTTGTAGAAGAAAAAGGATATGCACCTTCTTCCGGGGGTAGAAGACCCCTGCTGTATTCCCTGAAGCCGGACATCATGTACGTGGTCTCTGTAGCGATAGACCAGTTTTTCATACGGATCGCCATCATGGACATGCATAATAATATTATCGGGGATGTTAAAACATGGGATATAGACCTTGCATCACAGAAAAATGCCCTGGCGGTGGTTGCAGACAGGATAAATGAAGCCATCTGCGAATCTGGTATTGACCGTAGCAAAATGCTGGGAATCGGGATGAGTATGCCGGGTTTTGTTGACTCAGGAAAATCTGTGAATTATACCTTCCTGCCGGTGGAAGCAGGTTATAAAAATATCGGGGATTATATTGAAAGCATATGCGGAATCCCTGCTTTTATTGATAATGACTCAAGCCTGATCGCGCTGGCCGAATTAAAGTTCGGGGCAGTAACTGACCAAAAGAATGCAATGGTGATAAATGTAGGCTGGGGCATAGGATTGGGATTAATCTTAAATAAGGAATTGTTTCGGGGCGATGAGGGGCTGGCAGGCGAGTTCAGCCATATTCCCTTATTCCAGAACGGGAAAATCTGCTCATGTGGTAAAAGCGGATGCCTGGAAACAGAAGCTTCCCTGGGAGCGATCGTAGATAAGGCGAAGAAGGGACTCGTGAAGGGAAAAGCATCTATTCTGAGCCTGGAGAAGCTGGAGAGCTATGCGCCGGATGAAGCCGGTGCAGCAGTGATAAAAGCCGCCAGCAAAGGCGACAGGTTTGCTGTGGAGCTGCTTTCTGAAGCAGGCTACCATATCGGCCGCGGTATCGCTATTCTCATCCATCTTTTAAACCCGGGACAGATCGTATTGAGCGGAAGGGGAGCGTTGGCGGGTAAAATTCTTCAGGCGCCCATTCAACAGGCTTTAAATGAGCACTGCATACCGCGGTTGTCGGCCAACACGGATATCCTGATATCAGATTATGGAAGTGAAGCACAGTTAATAGGTACTGCAGCTTTGGTTGTAGAAAAATATGTAAAGTCTGTTCCCGGTAAAAAGAAAATACAGGAAGTTTTGAATACTTAACAATATAAACTTTTTTTTAATCAAAATCAACTGCAATGAAGAAATACGCAAGTTTGCTTTTTGCAATGCTGTGTCTGTTTAGTGTAGCAGTCATAGCCCAAGACAAAACGGTTACGGGAAAAGTAACTGACAACACCGGAAATCCTTTGGGAGGGGTGACGGTAAGCCAAAAGGGGACGAACAATGTTGTCGTTACCGGGGACTCGGGAGAGTTCTCAATTTCAGTACCTAACAATGCCGTATTGGTTTTTAGTTTTGTCGGTTTTGCTGCTCAGAATATATCTGTAAGCGGCAGAGCCGTTATCAATGTTGAATTATCGGAAGAGGGAGGACAACTCGAGGAAGTGGTTGTAACCTCTTTAGGCATTAATCGCCAGCAAAAATCTTTAGGTTATGCAACAGCTACAGTAAGTGCTGATGAATTAACCAAAGTAGGCTCTCCGAATTTTGGAACGGCATTATATGGCAAAGCGCCTGGAGTACGTATATCTGCTGCACCGGGCGGGGCAACGAGTGCCGTGAATATCAACATAAGGGGTATTAATTCCATTACAGGTAAGAACCAGCCATTGATTGTATTGGATGGTGTGCCTATCCGTAATGAAGAAGTAGACAACAACAATTATTGGGGAGACCAGCGCCTGAGGGGAAATGGTTTACTGGATATTAATCCGGAGGATATTGATAATATTTCTATATTAAAAGGTGCCTCTGCTGCAGCTTTATACGGATCAGAAGCCGTAAATGGCGTTGTATTGATTACAACCAAGAAAGGAAAATCAGGTCAAAAGGGATATACTGTTGATGTGAATGCCAATTATGGTATTGATAAGGTTGCATTCACACCAAGGTACCAATATGTTCGCGGACCTGGTATACATCAATATGTTAATCCGGGTTTGGGGCAGGATGAAGAAGGCTTTGTATACTATGACACCGATGGTGACGGTATTAAAGAAACAAGAGGAGTAACGGGTGCAAGTTATAATTTCGGACCTCTGTTTGATGGTAAGCCTGTGATGACATGGGAAGGCATTATGAGACCTTATGAAGGCCAGGTTGGAAATTATAACAGATTATTCCAGACGGCTAATAATTCCAATGTAAATGTAGCCGTATCGCATGTGAGTGAATCATCCAATATTCGTTTGTCATTGACCCGTCAGTCTAATGAAGGGGTGAGCCTGGGAGCTAAAAATTTTAAAAATATAGCTAATCTCAACAGCTCATTTAAATTGGGCAGCAAATGGACGACCGATGTAATGGTCAACTTTATTAACCAGGAAACGAGGAATAGACCTTATTCTATCGACAGGTTAACCAACAACTTCACCGGTATGATAGGAACGTTTGAAGACCCTTCCTGGTACCTGGACAGATATAAAACAAGCCGTGGTTATAAATATGTTACTGGTGCAGGAACACAAAGTGTAACACCTGATGAGAATATTATTTACAATGGCTTTAAGTCGGACCTGGCTGATTATTTCTGGAATGTAAAAGAAATTAGGGAAACAGAAAAAAGTAACAGGCTTATTGCCAGTGTTACCAATACATGGCAGATCATTAAAGACTTAAAGCTGAGAAGCAGGTTTTCTACCGATTATACAATCATGAATACCGAGTCAAGGTCATCCACGGAAAAACCTTCAGCGTTTACAAGCGACAACAAAACAGGTGGATTTGGGCTGAAGTCTTATTCCAACAATATTTTGTATACGGATCTCTTATTAACCTATTCAAAAAGTATAAGTTCCGATCTGGATATAAATGTAATGGGTGGTTATACTGCAACCAAAGACCAATCATTATGGATGGAGAGAAGAACAGATGGCGGATTAAGCACAGAGAATTATTTTGACCTGGCAGTTTCTCAGAACACTCCGGTAAGCTCTAGCAAAAGGCAATACCTGCTAAGAGATGCGTTGATAGGAACTGTGAATGTAAACTATAAAGGTTTGTGGTTTGTAGAAGGAACAATCAGACGTGACGTTACTTCCACCATGCATCCTAATAATAATACGTTCATTTATCCTTCTGTAAATACCAGCCTGGTACTTAGCGATCTGTTCGACAACTTCCCGGGATTCATTAATTATGCAAAGTTGAGGGGTTCATGGGGTATTGTGGGTAATTATCCTCCACCTTATGTTGCTAATATTGCTTATGATCAAAACTCGATGGGGCCACAGCACACTTCAACAGGTGTTTTATACACAACCATGTCTCAAACATTCGGAAATGATGGTATTAAGCCTGAAACGAAGCATGAATATGAGTTTGGATTAGAAACAAAAATGTTCGACAACAGACTGAGCCTTGATGTGTCTTACTATAACGGTAAAATTGTTGACCAGATACTACCGTTGTCCGTTGCATCAAGTTCCGGAGCGACCAGCGTATTGACCAATGTAGGTACACTTAGGAATAGTGGCGTAGAAATAGGTCTTAGAGGCACTATCATTCGGCAAAAGAATTTCAACTGGGATGCCGGTGTAAATATTTCATTTAACAGGAATGAGGTTGAAAAACTTACACCGGGACTGGAAGAATTATTGCATGCTAACTATGACGGTGATGCAGCAAAGCTGGTTTCAAAGGTTGGTTCGCCTATCGGTGATATATATTCTCATCCGGTAGTAACAAATGATAAAGGGGAAAGGATTGTTGATCCTAATGGTTTGTACAAAGTGGACCCGCAAAATTGGGTAAAAGTAGGGAACTATATGCCCAAAGCAGTAGGTGGTATATTTACCAATGCCAGCTATAAAAATTTGTTTGTTGAAGCTATGCTTGATTTCAGAATTGGCGGGCATATAATGCCTACAGCAATAAACTGGATGAAGAGCCGTGGATTGCTGGAAGAGACACTTAACTATATGGATGAAAGCCGTGGCGGATTAAGATACTATGTAGATGCAAATGGTAAAGGTGTAGCAACTACCGGAAATCAGGGACCCAACGGAGAAAAAGTATATACAGATGGAATGTTGATTGACGGTGTACTGGAAGATGGGACAGCCAATACTAATATTGTATCTCAGGCTTTTTACTATTGGACAGTATACAATTGGGGTGGTCCTCAGTATAGCCCTAATACCCGATATGAGTTATATGTACAGAAAAACAGCTACCTGAAATTCAGAGAGATCACTATTGGATATAAGTTGCCTTCCAGTATTTCGGATAAGATTGGTGCGAGAAGTCTTCAGGTATCGGTTTACGGACGTAACCTGTTCTATATATACCGTACCATTAAAGACATCGATGCGGAACAAACTACAGCCGGCTCAAGATGGTATCAAACCGTTACCAATGTGGGAACCAACCCCTCAACAAGAAGTTTTGGAGTAATGCTCAGAGCAAGCTTTTAGTTAACTATTCAAACTTTTAAAACGATATTATGAGATCAAAAATATTTGTCATTGTTTTTACAGGGCTTATGGTGCAAATGACGGCCTGTAAAAAATCAGATTTTGGAGAGTATTATACTGATCCCGCAAAGTCGCAAACAACAACGGTTGAAAAGCAGTTTGCCGGA
>Ga0222429_100691_pt1 | contig 16601 bp, 14 predicted proteins | sample 1B50Ametagenome_FD_182475 | JGI IMG/M metagenome (GOLD analysis project Ga0222429, IMG submission 182475) | Enriched microbial communities from leaf-cutter ant dump, University of Wisconsin, Madison, United States - 1B50A (version 2) | ecosystem: Environmental > Terrestrial > Nest > Insects nest...
TCGCGGCTCCAGTCCACCGTGTCGCCCAGGCGGCGCATCTGCGTGGTGATGGTATTGCCGCTCTTTTCCTTCCACTCCCACACCTTGGCGACGAAGTTCTTGCGGCCCAGGTCGTGGCGGCTCACGCCTTGCTCCTGCAGCTGGCGCTCCACCACGATCTGCGTGGCGATGCCGGCGTGGTCGGTGCCCGGCACCCAGGCCGTGTTGTGCCCGCGCATGCGGTGGTAGCGCGTCAGGCTGTCCATGATGGTCTGGTTGAACGCATGGCCCATGTGCAGCGTGCCCGTCACGTTGGGCGGCGGCAGTTGGATGGCGAACGACGGCTGGCCGGCGTCGGCCCGGCCCGTGCCGCGCACCCCGGCGGCGCCGTAGCCGCGCAGCTCCCACTCGGGGCCCCAGTGCGCTTCGAGCTGCGCGGGTTCAAACGATTTGGACAGGTTGGAGAGGCCGGGTTGTGCTATCTGTTCGCTCATGGCAATGAAAAGCGGCACCCCGCAGGATGCCGCGTGTGGGCAGTGGTTCGCAAGAATCCCCGCATTTTATGGCCGCGCCCGCGGCAGGGGCGGGGTGCAATCAAATAAATAGCTGTTTGCGCTGGTCAATCAACATTTTTGGATATAAAATCATTCAAGTTTGGCGTATGTAAAGCGCAAACAGCTATCAAATTCAAGGTATGGCGCAGCGGCTGCCAAAGCTTCAGCCGGGCGGCGCGCAAAACAGCACCAGCGGCTGGCCGGGCTGCTCGGGGTGCTCCAGCACGTGGGCGTCAAGCCCGTAGACGGCGCGCAGGTGGGCTGCGGTCAGCACGCTGGCGGGGGCGTCCAGGCCCACCAGCCGCCCGCCGGCCAGCAGCGCGATGTGGTCGCACCAGGCGGCCGCCAGGTTCACGTCGTGCAGCACCACCAGCGCGGCCACGCCGTGCGCGCGCGCCAGCCGCGACACCGCGCGCAGCAGCGTGATCTGGTGGCGCGGGTCCAGGCTGGCCGTGGGCTCGTCGAGCAGCAGCGCGCGGTACTCGCCCTCTGCCCGGCAGGCCAGCAGCTGCACCAGCACGCGGGCGAACTGCACGCGCTGCTGCTCGCCGCCCGACAGGCTGGCGTGGCGGCGCCCGGCCAGGTGGGCGGCGTCGGCCAGCTCCAGCGCGTGTTCGGCCAGGTCCGCCAGCGGGCCGGGCGCCAGTTCGGCGAACGGGTAGGCGCCCATGCGCACCACCTCGTCCACCTCCAGGTCAAAGGCCAGCGCCGGCGCCTGCGGCAGTACCGCGCGGCGGCGCGCCAGCGCCTGCGCGCTCCATTGCGCCAGCGGCCTGCCGTCCAACTGCACGGCGCCGCTGGCGGGCGCCAGTTCGCCGGCCAGCGCGGCCAGCAGCGTGCTCTTGCCGGCGCCGTTGGCGCCCAGCACGCCCAGCACCTCGCCCGGGCGCAGCGCCAGCGACACGCCCTGCAGCACCGCGCGCCCGCCGCGTGCGCAGGCAAGATTGGCGGCCTGCAGCATCAGGCGGTGCCCCGGCGCGCCAGCAGCCACAGCAGAAACGGCCCGCCGACCAGGCTGGTGATGATGCCGATCGGCACCTCGGACGGCACCGCGACGATGCGCGCCAGCCAGTCGGCCAGCGTCAGCGCGATGGCGCCCACCAGCAGCGATGCGGGCAGCAGCGCGCGGTGGTCGGCGCCCAGCGTCAGGCGCACCAGGTGCGGCACCACCAGGCCGACGAAGCCGATGGTGCCGGTCACCGCCACCAGCGGGCCGACCAGCAGCGCCACCAGCACCACCAGCCGGCGGCGCAGCGCCGCCAGCGCAAAGCCCAGGTGCTGCGCCTCGCGCTCGCCCAGCAGCAGCGCGTTCATGGCGCGCCAGTCGCGCAGCAGCAGCAGCGACAGGGCAGCCACCCACGGCGCCAGCGCCGCCACCAGCGGCCAGCTGGCCGCCGCCAGGCTGCCCAGGTTCCAGAAGGTCAGGCTGCGCAGCTGCGCGTCGTTGGCCTGCCAGGTGAACAGGCCGATCACCGCCGCGCACAGCGCGTTGATGGCCACGCCGGCCAGCAGCACGCCGGCCACGCCGGTGCTGCGCCCGCCCAGGCGGTAGGCCAGCAGCGTGGCCGCCAGGCTGCCGGCGAAGGCCGACGGGGCGATCACCGCCAGGCCCGGCGCGCCCAGCACGATGGCGGCCACCGCGCCCAGCGCCCCGCCCAGCGACACGCCGATCAGCCCCGGCTCGGCCAGCGGGTTGCGAAACAGCGCCTGCATCGCCGCGCCCGACACCGCCAGCCCCGTGCCGACCACGATGGCCAGCAGCACGCGCGGCAGGCGCACCTGCAGCAGCACGTTGCGCCACAGCGCGTCCTCGGCGCCCGTGCCGGCGCCGAACATCAGCGCCGGCAGGCGGCTGAACGGAATGCGCATCGCGCCGTTGGAGGCAGCGGCCAGCGCCAGCACCAGCAGCGCCGTGCCCAGCGCGGCCAGCACGGCGGCGCGGCCCGGCCGGCGGCGGCGCGGGGTGGCTGGCGAGGCCATGGGGTGGGCGCGCGCCAGCGTCAAGACGGGCGCGCCGCGGCGGCGCCGAAAAGGCCAGCGCGGACTTGTTCCAGCGCCTGCGGCAGGCGCGGGCCGAAGCCCAGCAGCAGCAGGTCGTCGAGCACGATCACGCGCTGCGCGCGCCCGGCCGGCGTCATCGCCACGCCCGGCTGCGCGGCGAACGCGGCCACGCCGCCGGCCGCGTGGATCGACAGCGTCGAGGTCAGGATGGCGTCGGGCCGGGCGGCGGCCACCGCCTCGGCCGAGATGGCCTTATAGCCCGGCTGCGTGAAGGCGTTGATGCCGCCGGCCAGCGTGAGCAGGGCGTGGGGCGCGCTGCCTTCGCCGGCTGCCTGCAGGCGGCCGGTGTGGCTGCTCAGGATCAGCACGCGCGGCTGGCTGGCGTGCGCCACCGGCTGCGTTGCTGCGTCCAGTTGGCGGCGCAGTTCGCGTGCGCGCGCCAGGCCGTCGGCGTCCAGCGCCAGCGCGGCGGCCACTGTGTCTATGCTTTGCTCCAGCGCCGGCACCTCGGGCGCCGACGCCACCATCACCACCGCGACCCCGGCGGCGCGCAGCTGCTGCAGCGCGTGCGGCGGGCCGGCCTGGTCGGACGCGAGCACCAGGTCCGGGCGCAGGCTGAGCACGCCCTCGACGGCGAAGCTGCGAAAGTAGCCGACCTGCGGCAGCGCGCGCGCCGCCGGCGGGTGCAGGCTGGACTGATCGACCCCGACCAGCCGGTCGTCCGCGCCCAGCGCGTGCACAATCTCGGTCACCACCCCGCCCAGGCTGACGACGCGCCGGGGCGCCGCCGGCGCAGCGGCGTGCGCGCCCAGGGCTGCGGTCAGCAGCGGCAGGGCCAGCAGCGGGCGGCGGCGCAGCATGCGGGCGCGATCCGTCATGCCAGCGCCGGCTGCGCGGCGGCCAGGCTGTCGGCCAGCGCCGTCCAGGCCGCGATCTCGGGGCGCCCCGGCAGGCGCTGGCCGAAGAATTGCACGATTTGCCCGCCCTGCGCGTCGTACAGCTCCAGCGAGGTCACGGGGCCGTCGGCGGTGGGTTTCTTGACGATCCAGCTCTCGGCCACCTGGTCCAGGCGCAGGTGCAGGTTGAAGTCTTCGTCGAGCACGTTGAGCCAGGGGCCCATCGGCTTGATGTTGTGCACCGGGCCGGAGTGGATCTGCACCAGCCCGGGCGAGCCGGTAAAGACCATGATCGGCAGGCCGCTGCGCGCCACCGCGTGCAGCATGTGCTCGGCCGCGTCGGCGCCGGCTGGGCGCGCGAATTCGTCGCCGACGACGCGCAGCGCCTGCGCGCGCGTGGCCTGAAAGCGCTTGAGCAGCGCGTAGAACTCGTGCGGCCCGTAGCCCATGGCGCGCCAGCCCTCGCGCAGCCCCTGGGCGTCGATGGCGTCGTCGGCCAGCGCCTGGGGCAGCGGGTCTTCGACCGGCTGCACCGCCATGCCCGGCGTCTGGTCGGCTGCCGTGTGGCGCGCCACCAGCTGCTGCCACGCCGGGCCGTCGGTCTGCTCCAGCCGGTAGACCTTGTGCACGGCGGTGCCGTCGGCGTCGAAGAACTGCAGGCTCTCGCGCTCCTGTCCGGGCTTGCCTTCGACGACGGCAAAGCCGTGCGCGAAGTGCGTCAGGAACACGCGCAGGTCGATCGCGCCGCCGACGATGGCGCCCATGGTCTTGCCCAGCTGGATGCCTTCGAACCAGCCTTTCTTCTCGTGCACGCAGCCGTCGTTGCGCGTGAGCACCATCACGCGCCCGGCGGCGCGCAGGTCGGCAAAGACCTCGGCGGCGCAACCGTCCTTGAGCCGGGTCACGCCGTCGCCGGCGCGGCAGGCGACCAGCTCGCCCTCGCTCACGTTCAGGCGCGGCGCCATGTTGCGCGCGTACATGTCGGGCTCGGCCGCGCGCAGCGCGCTCCAGGCCTGCTTGAGCTCGGCGGGGGTGCGGGCCGTCGTGGGGGTGTTGGACATGGTGTTCCCTTTCTTTGTTATTTCGCGGGCTGGACGTCGAACTCGACTGTCCAGGTCTGGGCGCCGCCGTAGGCCGGGTCGGCCGGGGCGTACTGGATGTCGGTCACGTGCATGCGTGCGTAGCTGTTGCCTTCGCCGGAGCGGATCAGCGAGGCGCCTTCGGGGTTGGCCTTGAGCATGTGCTGGTGCAGGCCCACGGCGGCGCCGGCCGCTTCGGTCGGGTAGTAGCTGTACCAGCCGAAGTCCAGCGGGTTCGGGTAGGTGCCGCGGTAGTCGGCGTTCAGCTCGGAGTTGTTGGCGTCGGCGATCCAGTCGCCGGCCTTCGTGGGCACGGCCATGTCGGCCGCCGTCAGGTCGGCCAGCGTGTCCGCCGGGCGGGCTGCCGTGAAGCGGTCGACGACGGGCTTGCCGTCGGCGTCGTAGAAGCCGGCGGGCGTCTTGCCGACGAAGCCGGCCACCTTGCCGGAGCCGGACGCGCCGCCGTTCAGGCTGACGGTGTAGCGGTCGAGCGCGACCTGCCAGTCGCCGTTTGCCGCCACCGTGGCGCCGGTGGCCAGGTTGACGTAGACCTTGCCGGCGCTGGCGTCGTATTCCTGCTCGTGCACGGTGCCAGGGGCGCTGCGGTCGATCCAGCGCAGCGTGGGGTGGCCCGAGGTGGTGCCGCCGGCGCCGCCGTAGTAGCCGATGACCTGCAACGCGTACACCGGCGCGGCGGGCGTGCCCAGCGCGTCGGCCGCGCCGCTGTCGGTGGTGACGAGGAACACGCGGTAGTTGGGGTAGAGCTGGTGGTCGGCCTTCAGGTCGTACTCGAACGCGGCGGCGGCGATGGCGTTGCTGCCGGTGAAGGCGCCCTTGCTGCTGTCCTTGAAGTACACGGCGTCGGGCAGCGCGCCGTCCACCGGGTCGATGGTGGCGTCCTGCCAGGCCGACAGCGCCGTCCAGCTGCGGTCGAACGGGCCGCCGAAGGCGCCGCCCTTGCCGCTGCCGCTGATGCCGCTGTTGGTCCACAGCGTGGCCGAGCGGCCGCCGCTGGTCACCTTCAGGTCCCAGGCCGCGCCGCTGCAGCCGGCCACTTCGGTGGCGCTGTCGAAGTCGTAGCACAGCGATTCGCCCGTGGCGGGCAGCACGAACTTCCAGCTGGCGTGCTGGGTGAAGCTGCTGGTGGGGTCGGTCGGCGCGGTGCTGTCGTTGCCGCCGCCACCGCCGCCGCATGCGGCGAGCAGCGAGGTGATCAGGGCGGTGGCCGCCAGGGCCAGGGGTTTGCGTTGCATGTTGTGGGTCTCCAGGGGGGGTAGAAAGGGTCAGGGCGCCTTGGCGGCGCCGAACTCGTGGCGGATGCCCGCGTAGACGAACCGGCCCGCCAGCGGGCCGAAGTCGTTGGGGTCGCCGAACGCGCGCTGGCGGTCGAACAGGTTGTTCACGCCGACGAACGCGGTCGTGGCGCGGCCCAGCTTGTGGTTGAACACCACGTCCAGCGTCGTCCATGCGGGCGAGCGCCCGCCGCCGGCGCTGTCCACCAGCTCGTCGCCCTGGTAGCGCGCGCGCAGCGTCAGCGTGCTGGCGGCGCTGGCCTGCCAGTCCGCGCCCAGGCGCACGCTCTGGCGCGGGCGGCGCGTCAGCTCGGCGCCGGTGTCGAGGTTGTGCGCCTGCGTGTAGGTGTAGCCGGCGCGCAGGTCCAGCCCCGGGCGCGCGTGCCAGGTGGCCAGCGTCTCCAGGCCGCGGGTGCGCGCGCGGGCGATGTTCTGGTAGGTGAAGTGAGTGATGCCGGCGACCGAGGTGGCGTTGGCCTCGTCCACCTGGATCAGGTCGCTGACGCGGTTGTGGAACAGGTTCACGTCCAGGCTGAAGCGGTTTTGCAGCGCCACCTGGGCGCCCAGCTGCAGGCTGTTGGACGATTCGGGCTTGAGGTTGGGGTTGCCGATCACCATGTAGCCCAGCGAACTGTGGTCGAACAGGTAGTAGCGCTCCTTCAGGTTGGGCACGCGGTAGCCGCGCCCGAAGCTGGCGCGCAGCGCGCCGCTCCAGTCGGGGCCGTCGAGCAGCCGCGCGCGCAGGCTGACCTTGGGCGCGAAGTGCGTGCCGAAGTCCGAGTCGCGCTGGCCGCGCAGGCCCAGCAGCAGCTCCCAGGTGTCGCTCCACAGGATGTCGTTCTGCGCGAACAGCTCGTGGCTGGTGCGCCGGGCGTTGCCGCCCGCCAGCTCGGAGCTGCCGTCGGCGCTCTGGTTCAGGCTCTCGCGGTGCAGGTCGGCGCCAAACTGCCACAACTGGCGGTGCCAGGCCGGCAGGTCCACCTGCGCGGTGACGTGGTCGGTGCGCTGGCGGGCCTGGCGCGATTGCTGCAGGAAGTCGTTCGAATAGGTGTCCGAATCGCTTTGGTAGCGCTCGGACAGGCCCTTGACCTCGGCGCGCAGGCCGCGCTCGCCGGCCCAGCGCGCGCCCCAGGCGAGGCGCTCGCGCGTGATGTCTTCGGTCTTGCTTTGCGGCACGTTGTTGGGCGGCGCGAAGTAGTTGAAGCGCTGGGTGTCGTCCTCGCCGTAGCGGCTGGCGTCCAGCCACAGGCGGGTGGACGCGGCCGGCAGCCATTCCAGCCGCGCGCCGAGCTGGCCGCGCCGCACCGCGTCGCCCTGGCGCGGCCAGGCGGCGGGATCGACCGCGAAGCCGTCGTCGTGCAGCGCGTCGCCCGTCAGGCGGTAGCGCCACTGCGCGGTGCCGCCGTCGAGGCGCACGCGCGCGTGCCGGCTGGCGGCGTCGAAGGAGCGGCCCGAGGGGTTTTGCCTGCCGTGCGTGCCCACGTCGAGCACCGCCTCGCCCGAGAAGCCGGGCTGGATCGGCCGCGTGATGACGTTGATGACCCCGCCCATGGCCGAGCTGCCGTACTGCGCCGAGGTGGCGCCCTTGACGATCTCGATGTGGTCGACCTCAGCCAGCAGGTACTGGCTCAGGTCCACGGTGGAGCCGGTGCTGGCGGTGATCGGCAGGCCGTCGATCAGCACCAGCACCTGGTCGCTGGAGAGGCCTTGCAGCGAGACCTCGTAGCCGGACTTGCCGTGCACCTCGGTCAGCTGCAGGCCGGGCACGTCCTCCAGCGCCTGCTTGAGCGTGCGCGCGTGGGTGCGCTGGATTTCGGCGCCGCTGACCACCTCGGTGCGGATCGGCGTGTCCTGCAGCGATTTCTCGGTGCGCGTGCCGGTGACCACCATGGGGGCCAGCGCCGGCTCTGCCGCAACTGCCGGAGTATTGCCGTCGGCCCGGGCGGGGGCGGTGCACAGCGCCCCGCCGAACATGGCCGCCAGCCAAGCTGCCGACCGCAGCGCCTGGCGCCCCGCCGGCGCCCGTGGAGTGCCGCGCAAACGCATTCTTCCCCGCTTTTATGAAATAAAAACGCGAATGATAGTGAATCTTAATTTGATGTCAATCAATGCCGATAGTACTGGAGTGTGCTATCGGATAAGAAGCTGCTTGCGCTTGGGAACCGCCAGGTTCAACTACAAAAGCATCCAGGATTGCCTTGCATCAAGCGCGAACAGCTATCGAATCAATACTGCAGGCGCTCGGGGCGCACTTCCTGCAGGATGGTGGTGGCGATCTCCTCGATGCTCTTGGTCGTGGTCGAGAGCCAGCGTATGCCCGAGCGGCGCATCATGGCCTCGGCCTCGGAGACCTCGTGGCGGCAGTTGGCCAGGTTGGCGTAGCGCGAGCCGGGGCGGCGCTCGTTGCGGATCTCGGCCAGGCGCTCGGGCTGGATCGTCAGGCCGAAGATCTTGCCCCGGTAGGGCGCCAGCGCCGGCGGGAGCTGGCGGCGCTCGAAGTCCTCGGGGATCAGCGGGTAGTTGGCCACCTTCAGGCCGCACTGCATGGCCAGGTACAGGCTGGTGGGCGTCTTGCCGCTGCGCGATACCCCCACCAGGATCACGTCGGCGCCGGCCAGGTCGCGGTGGCTCTGGCCATCGTCGTGGTCCAGGCTGAAGTTGATGGCCTCGATGCGGTCCACGTATTCCTTGGAGCGGGTGATGTCGGAAAACCGCCCCACGCGGTGCATCGACTTGAGGCCCAGCTCCGCCTCCAGCGGGCGGATGAAAGTGCCGAACATGTCCAGCAGCATGCAGTCCCTGCAGCCTTCCTGGATCACGCGCAGCACGCTCATGTTGACCAGCGTGGTGAAGACGATGGGCTTGCGCCCCTCCAGCTCGGCCGTGTGGTTGATCTGGCGCACCACCTGGTGCGCCTTGTCCTCGGTGTCGATGAAGGGCAGGCGCACGTGGCGCGGCCTCAGGTCGAACTGCGCAAGGATGGCGTTGCCAAAGGTTTCGGCGGTGATGCCGGTGCCGTCGGAGACGTAGAACGCGGTGCGGTTGTGCGGAGCAATCATGGAGGGATGGTGTGCGCTGAGGGAAAGCCGCAAGCGGCAGGGCGGGAGGCGGGCCACTACAATGGCGCCCATTATTCCCAAAATCCCCATGCGCATTCCCGGCCTACAAGTACAAGCACAAAGCCGCAGCCGCCGCATGGGCGATCGCCCGGCGCCCGCCACCACGGCGCGCGCCGGCGCAGACCAAGTTTCAACTTTAGGAGCTTTCCCATGTCTGCACGTTTCGACGCGACCGCCCTGGTCGTACCGTTTGAGAACCTGAGAATGAGCGACGTCGAGGTCGTTGGCGGCAAGAACGCCAGCCTCGGCGAAATGATCTCGCAGCTGCCCCAGGGCGTGCGCGTGCCCACCGGCTTTGCCACCACGGCGCACGCCTTCCGCCAATTCCTGCAACACGAAGGCCTGCACGCGCGCATCAGCGCGCGCCTGGCCGCGCTCGACGTGGACGACGTGCGCGCGCTGGCCGAGGCCGGCGCCGAAATCCGCGCCTGGGTGGAACACCAGCCCTTCCCGGCCGACCTGGAGCGGGCCGTGCGCGACGCCTTCGCCACGCTGTCGGCGGGCAACGCCCAGGCCAGCTTTGCCGTGCGCTCGTCCGCCACGGCGGAAGACCTGCCCGACGCGTCGTTCGCCGGCCAGCAGGAGACCTTCCTGAACGTGGTCGGCATCGAGGACGTGCTGCACAAGATGAAGGAAGTGTTCGCGTCGCTGTACAACGACCGCGCCATCAGCTACCGCGTGCACAAGGGCTTTGCGCACGACGTGGTGGCGCTGTCGGCCGGCGTGCAGCGCATGGTGCGCTCCGACCTGGGCGCGGCCGGCGTGATGTTCACCATCGACACCGAGAGCGGCTTCGAGGACGTGGTCTTCATCACCAGCAGCTACGGCCTGGGCGAGACGGTGGTGCAGGGCGCCGTCAACCCCGACGAGTTCTACGTGCACAAGCCGATGCTGCGCGCCGGCAACAAGGCCGTGATCCGCCGCAACCTGGGCAGCAAGCTGATCCAGATGGTGTTTGCCAGTGCAGAGGAAAAGGCCGCCAGCGGCCGGCTCGTCAAGACCACCGACGTGGCCACCGAGCTGCGCAACCGCTACAGCCTGACCGACGCCGAGGTGCAGCAGCTGGCGCAGTACGCGCTCACCATCGAGCAGCACTACGGCCGCCCGATGGACATCGAGTGGGGCAAGGACGGCACCGACGGCCAGCTCTACATCCTGCAGGCGCGCCCCGAGACGGTGAAAAGCCAGTCCAAGGGCCAGGCCGAGCAGCGCTTCAAGCTCAAGGGCACCGGCACCGTGCTGGCTGAGGGCCGCGCCATTGGCCAGAAGATCGGCACCGGCCCGGTGCGCCGCGTGGCCGACATCCGCGAGATGGACAAGGTGCAGCCCGGCGATGTGCTGGTGACCGACATGACCGACCCGAACTGGGAGCCGGTGATGAAGCGCGCCAGCGCCATCGTCACCAACCGCGGCGGGCGCACCTGCCACGCCGCCATCATCGCGCGCGAGCTGGGCATTCCGGCCGTGGTCGGCTGCGGCAACGCCACCGAGGTGCTCAAGGACGGCACGCTGGTGACGGTGAGCTGCGCCGAGGGCGACACCGGCCGCATCTACGACGGCCTGCTGGAAACGGAAGTGACCGAGGTGCAGCGCGGCGAGATGCCCGCCATCGGCGTCAAGATCATGATGAACGTGGGCAACCCGCAGCTCGCCTTCGACTTCGCCCAGCTGCCGAATGAAGGTGTTGGTTTGGCGCGGCTCGAATTCATCATCAACAACAACATCGGCGTGCACCCCAAGGCCATCCTGGACTACCCGGCCGTCGATGCCGACCTGAAGAAGGCCGTCGAGAGCGTGGCGCGCGGCCACGCCAGCCCGCGCGCCTTCTACGTGGACAAGGTGGCCGAGGGCGTGGCCACCATCGCGGCCGCCTTCTGGCCCAAGCCGGTGATCGTGCGGCTGTCGGACTTCAAGAGCAACGAGTACCGCAAGCTCATCGGCGGCAGCCGCTACGAGCCCGAGGAAGAAAACCCGATGCTGGGCTTTCGCGGCGCGGCGCGCTACATCAGCGCGGACTTCGGCGAAGCCTTTGCGATGGAGTGCGAGGCGCTCAAGCGCGTGCGCGGCGAGATGGGCCTGACCAACGTGCAGGTCATGGTGCCGTTCGTGCGCACGCTGGGCCAGGCCGAGCGCGTCACCCGCCTGCTGGGCGAGCACGGCTTGCAGCGCGGCCAGGACGGCCTCAAGCTCATCATGATGTGCGAGGTGCCGAGCAATGCCGTGCTGGCCGACGAGTTCCTGCAGTACTTCGACGGCTTCTCGGTCGGCTCCAACGACCTGACGCAGCTGACCCTGGGGCTGGACCGCGACTCGGGCCTGGAGCTGCTGGCCGCCGACTTCGACGAGCGCGACCCGGCCGTGCAGGCCTTGCTTAAGCGCGCCATCGACGCCTGCAAGGCCCAGGGCAAGTACGTGGGCATCTGCGGCCAGGGCCCCAGCGACCACCCGGACTTCGCCCAGTGGCTGGCCGATGCCGGCATTTCCTCGATCTCGCTCAATCCCGACAGCGTGATCGCCACCTGGCAGCAACTGGCCCGCTAGGCTCGCCGCCCACGCCATGCCCGCGCGCGACTCCTTGCTGCTGGACGAGCAACAGGGCGCGCCGTTCGCGCCCGACCTGCACGACGCGCGGCATTTGTGGCTCAAAGCCGTGCTGCTGCTGGCGTGGGCGCTGGTGTCGTTCGGCACCAGCTTCTTCGCGCGCGACCTGCAGTTCCCGGTGGGGCACTGGCTGCTCAGCTACTGGATCGCCTCGCAGGGGGCGGTGCTGGCGTTCCTGCTCATCGCCTGCGTCTACTGCCTGGCCATGAACCGCTTCGAGCGCCAGGACGAGGCCGCTGCCCCGGATGCGGATGCGGCCGGACAGGAACCGCCGCCCCATGGGTAAGCCGCGCTCCTACGTCGGCCGGATCAACCGCATCCTGGCGCTGTACGTCGCGGGCGTGCTGTGCTTCGTCGGCCTGATGGCCTGGGCCGAGCAGCAAGGCCTGTCGCGCCAGTGGATCGGGCCGATCTTTTTGTTTTTGACGGTGATGGTGTACGCCGCCATCGGCGTCTACGGCCGCACCTCGGTGCCGGACGAATACTACGTGGCCGGGCGGCGCATCCCGCCCATCTACAACGGCATGGCCGCCGCCGGCGATTGGATGAGCGCGGCGTCGTTCATCAGCCTGTCGGGCGCGCTGTACCTGCAGGGCTTTTCCGGCACGCCGGGCGAGCCCGGCGGCCTGGCCTACCTGCTGGGCTGGACGGGCGGCTTCGTGCTGGTGGCCATGTTGGTCGCGCCGCACCTGCGGGCCATGAACCTGTACACCGTGCCCGACTTCTTCCAGGTGCGCTTCGGCGGGCGCTGGCCGCGCATCATCGCGGCGCTGTCGGCGGTGCTGTGCTCGTTCACCTACGTGGTGGCGCAGATCTACGGCGTGGGGCTGATCGCCTCGCGCCTGACGGGCGTGCAGTTCGAGATCGGCATCATGCTCGGCCTGGGCGGCGTGCTGCTGTGCTCGTTCCTGGGCGGCATGCGCGCCATCACCTGGACGCAGGTGGCGCAGTACGTGGTGATGCTGCTGGCGTTCCTGATCCCCGTCTCCTGGCTGGCGTACAAGCAGCTGGGCAACCCGGCGGCGCCGGTGGTGGCGGGGATGCAGCTGGAGAAAATCACGCAGATCGAGGACCGGCTGCTGGCCTCGGCGTCCGAGCGCGAAGTGGTGGCCGCCTACCTGCGGCGCGCCCACGAGTACGAGGCGCGCCTGCGGGACGTGGGCGGGGCGCTTGCGCGCGAGCGCCACGCGGCGCGCGAGCGCATCCAGCTGCTGCGCGCGCAGAACGCCGACGTGGGGCTGATCGTCTCGGCCAGCCGCGACCTGGCCGCGATGCCGCGCGACGAGGACGAGGCGCGCGAGCGCTGGACGCGCGAGATGCACGAGAACTACCAGCGCGCCCACCTGCTGGGCGGCCTGCCGCGCCACGGCCAGGCCTTTGCCGGCGCGCCCGACGGCACAGCGCAGGAGCGGGCGCTGTTCGACAACTCGCGGCGCAACTTTCTGGCGCTGATGTTCTGCCTGATGGTCGGCACCGCCGGCCTGCCGCACCTGCTGGCGCGCTACTACACGGTGCCCTCGGTCTCGGGGGCGCGTTCCTCGGTGGCGTGGTCGCTGTTCTTCATCGCGCTGCTGTACCTGAGCGCGCCGGCGCTGGCGGTGCTGGTCAAGTACGAGGTCATGCACAACCTGGTGGGCAGCAGCTTCGCCGACCTGCCCAACTGGATGGCGCAGTGGGCCAAGGTGGACGCCTCGCTGCTGTCGATCGAGGACATCAACCGCGACGGCATCGTGCAGTTCGGCGAGATCCACTTCGGCGCCGACCTGATCGTGCTGGCCACGCCCGAGATCGGCGGCCTGCCGTACGTCATCTCGGGCCTGGTGGCCGCCGGCGGCCTGGCGGCGGCGCTGTCCACGGCCGACGGGCTGCTGCTGACCATCAGCAACGCGCTGGTGCGCGACCTGTACTTCCAGGAGACGCGCCGGCGCGCCTCGCCCGAGCAGCGCGTGATCCTGACCAAGTTCACGCTGCTGACGGTGGCGCTGTCGGCGGCCTTCGTGGCGGCGCTCAAGCCCGCCGAGATACTGCCCATCGTCTCGGCGTCGTTCTCCATCGCCGGGGCCGCCTTCGTGCCCAGCATGGTGCTGGGCATCTTCTGGCGCGGCACCACGCGCCAGGGGGTGGTGGCCGGCATGCTGTCGGGCCTGCTGCTGACGGTGTACTACCTGCTGGCGCACACCCAATGGGCGCACGACGCGCTGCCCGCAGCGCTGCTGGTGCAGCAGCCCTGGCTGGGCATAGAGCCGATTTCCGCCGGCGTGTTCGGCGTGCCGCTGGGGTTCGCCGTGACCTGGCTGGTCAGCCTGATCACGCGCCCGGGCAAGATCGAGCGCATCGCGCCCGACGGGTTGTAGGCCGCGCGGCGCCGGGCATCAGGTTTTACCTCATTCAAGCCCGCGGGCATCCATGCCATGCTTGCGGATACTTGGTGCAAAGGGAGACTATGATTTTCGTCAAGACGCAGGCCGGCCAGCAGGCGCTCAAGGACAGGCATGGCGGGCTTTCGTCCCGGCAGCGCTCAGCCTTCATCTTGTTCGACGGCAAGCGCACGCTCGACGAGGTGCTGGTGGCCACGCTCAACATGGGCATCTCGATGGCCGACGTGCAGATGATGGTCGACCAAGGCCTGCTGGAGCCGCTGGCAGGCGCCAAGGCGCACGCCGGCGGGGCGCCTGCCGCCGCTGCCGTGGCGGCAGCCGCACATGCACCCGTACCTGCACCAATGGCCGAGGCGGCGCCCGCCCCGGCAGGGGAGGCCGCGCGCACCCCCAGCGAACGCTTCCAGCAGGCCTACCCCATCGCCATCGAACTGACGGCGGGGCTGGGCCTGCGGGGCTTTCGCCTGAACCTGGCGGTGGAGGGCGCGGGCGGCTACGACGAACTGGCGCACTTGGCGCCCAAGATCCGCGACGCCGTGGGGGAGGCGGGCTACAGCCGCCTCAAGCAGGCGCTGTTTGACTGATGCAGCCGCCCGGGGCGGCGGCGCATCGGGGGGAGGGAATCAGCTGCCGACGGCGAGCAGCTCGACGTCGAACTTCAGCGTGGCGTTGGGCGGAATCACGCCGCCGGCGCCGCGCGCGCCGTAGCCCAGGCTGGCGGGAATGATGAGGGTGCGCTGGCCGCCGATCTGCATGCCCTGCACGCCCTCGTCCCAGCCCTTGATGACCATGCCGGCGCCCAGGGGGAACTCGAACGGGTCGTTGCGGTCGCGGCTGGAATCGAACTTGGCGCCCTGCTGCCCGTCGTTGTACAGCCAGCCCGTGTAGTGCACGCGCACCGTCTTGCCGGCGCTGGCCGCAGCGCCGTCGCCCGGCACGGTGTCTTCGAACTGCAGGCCGGAAGCGGTGGTGGTGAAAGCCATGGGAATCCTCGTATGCAAAAAAATGATGTGCCGGCGGCAGCGCGCCTCAGCCCTGCTTCTTGGCGCGGGCGGCGACCCAGCGGTTGGCGAAGGCCTGGATGTCCGACAGGCGCTTGAGCAGGTCCTGGCCCGACAGCGTGACGGTGTAGCCGTCGCTGCCGTGCTCCAGAAAGCCGGCTTCGCGCAGTTCCTTGATGCGGGTGTTGAGCGTGTTGGGGGTGATGCCGCCCACGCTGTCCTGCAGCAGGCGGAAGGTTTGGGGATGGCCGTCGCGCAGTGCCCAGAGCACGCGCATCGCGTAGCGGCATTCAAGTTTTTCCAGCAGCTGGTTGACGGCGGCGTTTTCCTTGGAGCTCATGAACGCTTCTCCTTGCGCTAGGGTGGTGGGGGCCGCCGTGAGGCGGCGGTTGACTGAAAAATGATAGCGGTATGGTAGCGTGAAAACGCAATTGCTACAAGTTTAATAGCTCTTGGCGCCCGATTCGCACGTGCAACCCTGAAAAATATTCAGAATTGTTTCGTGCGGGCGACACCGCGCCGGGCGGGGCTGCATGGCGCCCGGGCTGCGGTTGCCGGCCGTGCGCGGCGCCCGGCCGGCGTTGCCAAGGGGTGGGCGGGGGCGGACAATCCGCAGGCCCGGGGGCATCCAGGTGCCCACGGGCGGCGTGTCAACCGTTGGGCGCATCGACGCGCGCCCGGGAGATTGCTCATGAAGAGATGGCTCGTGCAATGGTTCATGCTGGCCGTGCTGGGCTGGAGCGCCGCCGCGCAGGCCCAGGCGCAGGTGCCGACGGATGCGCTGCAGCCCGGGCTGTGGGAGTTCAAGCAGCAGATGCAGTGGCCCGGCCGCCCGGACATGGGCGCGCAGATGGCCCAGCTGCAGCAGCAGATGAAGAACCTGCCGCCCGAGGTGCGCAAGAAGGTGGAGCAGCAAATGGCCAGCAAGGGCATGGCCTTTGGCGACGACGGCGCGATGCGCATCTGCATCACCCCCGAGCAGGCCAAGGCCGGCCCGATGCAGATGGAGCAGGGCAAGGGCCAGTGCGCGTTCACCAGGATGGACCGCAGCGGCAACACCTGGACGGGCCACATGGTGTGCAAGCAGCCGCCCAGCGAGGGCGATTTCACCACCACGCTGCACGGCCCCACGCATTTCAGCACCAAGGCCGTGCTGACGAGCCAGCAGCACGGCCGCATCGAAATGCAGACCGAGGCGCGGCGCCTGGGCGGGGACTGCGGCACGCCGAAGTGAGGCCGGCGCCGCCGGATGCGCGCAGCGCACCGATTGTTATCAGAATGATTTGATAGCTTGTTGCGCTTGCCAGCAAACGATTTCAGGTATCTTTGTATCTGGAATCGTTTGCTGGAAAGCGTGGGCAGCTATCCATTTGATGGCGCCTGGCCAGAGCCCGCCGCCTGCGGCGGCGCGGGCCCGGCCGGCTTTACAGCGAGTCGATGAAGCTGCGCAGCTTGTCGCTGCGGCTGGGGTGCTTCAACTTGCGCAGCGCCTTGGCCTCGATCTGGCGGATGCGCTCGCGCGTCACGTCGAACTGCTTGCCCACTTCCTCCAGCGTGTGGTCGGTGGACATCTCGATGCCGAAGCGCATGCGCAGCACCTTGGCCTCGCGCGGGGTCAGGCCGTCGAGGATGTCCTTGACCACGTCGCGCAGGCCGGCCTGCATGGCGGCATCGACCGGCGCGGTGTTGTTGCTGTCCTCG
>Ga0222429_100692_pt1 | contig 16561 bp, 13 predicted proteins | sample 1B50Ametagenome_FD_182475 | JGI IMG/M metagenome (GOLD analysis project Ga0222429, IMG submission 182475) | Enriched microbial communities from leaf-cutter ant dump, University of Wisconsin, Madison, United States - 1B50A (version 2) | ecosystem: Environmental > Terrestrial > Nest > Insects nest...
TATTTTGTCATCCTGACGATAGGAATTGTGAAGCAATCATTCATGCCATAAAAAGCAAACACGAATGAATAACGATCTAAAAATCATATCTTAACAAGACTTTAGATGCTTCGGCAAGAACATTCCGATTACTTCCATTAAAGTCAATTTTTTTATGAACCGTGTGGCCTAAGTGGCGCTTAGGAGCATGGATGCGTTTATCTCCGGTGGTCCATTTTATTTTCCAGGTTCCGTATCGCCGATAGCACCGTTGCCATATCAGACTGCCCACTGGGGAAGTCTCGGCTTGTATATGCGTGGAATTTCCAGATCTCCAATACATCGCTGGCCTGCACGGTGTAGGGTTCGTACAGCGGATTGAGCGACCTTAATAACAATGTTCCATCAGTATGTACGGTCACCATCTTAAATACGACATCCTGCTCACCGTTTAGGATGACGATACAAGGCGTATCTGGTTTAATGTCTGTCCAGTCCGATACATATCTGCCTGTGATATCGCTACCGTCCGTTATCGGCAACATTGAATCCCCCGAGATGGGGAAGATGCGATACGTTTCACCCTTTGACAGGTTCGGCATCGAATATTTGGGCAACGTGGCGATATAAGCAGGGTCGGAATGGCCGGCAGCATACCCAGCCTTCGCTTTGATCGGCACATACTCCACGTGCTCGTTGTTCTCCCGGTCCACACTGATGGCCAGCACCCGGAGGTTGCCACCCCTGATATAGACATCATTTCCCGCTTCCAGCTCCCGCATCTTCAGTTCTCCCAATTTCGACAGGTCGATCTTGAGTAGCGTATCGATACTAACGGCAAAGAAAGCCGAGAAGTTCAGGTAGTCCTCCGGTTGCGGAGATTTCGTATTGCCCGCCTCGATGGCAGCCAGCTTAGCCCTTGTTATACTTAGCTTTTCAGCCAGTTCCTGCTGGCTCATCCGCTGGCGTTCCCGGAGAAACTTTACGTTAGCGGCAAAAAATATTTTTTGAATTTTAGTTTTCATTTGTTATAATTAACAACAATATTTTGTTATCATTAGTAACAAATGTATAATTTTTTTATGATATGGAGGGTGTAAAAAAAGAAATTATCCAAAACCTGCGGGAGAAGATCATGCTGATGGAGGGATTTAAGGGGAACATAATGGAGGTGGACCGTTCCAGCTTTGGCTTGGAAGAAATGGCTCCGGCTTTTCCTCGTGGCATATTTCCCACCGGTACGGTGCACGAGTTTATTAGTCCAACGGCCGCCTGTGCCACTGCTTCCAACGGATTTATCTCAGGGTTGCTATCCGGCATGGTAAAGAACGGCATGTTCTGTCTTTGGGTAAGCACGGGACGAAGCCTATTTCCCCCGGCATTGAAAGCCTTTGGCCTCGATCCCCATCAGGTCATATTTATAGACGTCAGCTTTGACAAGGACGTGCTTTGGGTGATGGAGCAAGGACTAAAGTGCGATGCACTGGTGGCTGTAGTAGCAGAGCTGGGCGAAGTCAGCTTTGCCGAATCGCAACGCCTGCAACTGGCGGTAGAAAAAAGCCGGGTAACCGGCTTTCTGCACCGCCGGCGTCCCCGGCGCCGGCAGGCGTTGGCGTGTGCCGCCCGTTGGCGGGTCAAACCTGTGGCAAGCAAGGTTCCCGATGGCATGCCTGGCGTAGGGCATCCTGTATGGGAGGTAGAACTGGAGAAAATTAGAAACGGGAAACCCGGAAAGTGGCGCATGGGATGGCGTGGGGGCGCGTTTGTGTTCTTGCCAAGGGTGCAAGATATACCAGCAACGCCAAAAAAAGAGCACTATGCCTAGGCGTTATATGTGCATATGGTTGCCCTTGCTCGCGACAGACAGCATCGAAAAACGCCGTCCTGAGCTATGTGGCCGGCCGTTGGTACTGTCTGCTTCGCAGCACGGTCGGACAGTCGTTACCGCTGCCAACCGTAGCGCGAGGGACGAAGGTATTATCCCGGGCAAGGTACTGGCAGATGCCAAGGCCATCCTTCCCGAACTGGAAGTCCTTCCGGACGATCCCGGCAAAACGATACAGCTGTTGGAATCACTGGCAATATGGTGCTTGCGCTTTAGTCCAATCGCATCGGTCGATGTGCCAGATGGCATTATCCTGGATATATCCGGCTGTGCCCATTTGTGGGGAGGCGAAAGGTCCTATTTAGATCATATTGTCAATCGGTTTGCGCAAGGGGGCTACGTGGTCAGGGCAGCTATAGCCGATACCGTCGGAACTGCCTGGGCACTGGCACATTTCGGCGCACAGCGGGGCATAGCGGAAAGCGGTCAACAGTCCTCCATGCTGGAAGTCTTGCCTCCAGCTGCGCTTCGTTTGGAGCCTTCGGCACTGGCGCGGATGGAGAAACTGGGTTTTTGCCGTATCGGTCAGTTCATCCAAATGCCGAAATCTATACTGCGCCGACGGTTCGGAGATGCACTGTTGCTCCGTTTAGGACAAGCATTGGGCCATGAGCCGGAAGAGCTAAAACCCGTGGTGCCCGAACTGCCGTATCAAGAGCGTCTGCCTTGTCTGGAACCCATACGCACGCCTTCCGGCATTGAGATGGCGTTGCAGCTGTTGCTGGAAAACCTATGCAACCGTCTTTCCAAAGAAGGCAGAGGCATGCGCATCGGCATACTGAAAGGCTACCGTGTAGACGGGAATGTCCAACAGATCCGTATTGGTACAAGCAGGGCATCGCATAACCCCCACCACCTGTTCCGGCTGTTTGCCCTGAACATACAGACAATAGAGCCGGCGCTAGGCATCGAACTGTTCGTACTGGAAGCTCCATTGGTAGAGGAAGCCCCCAAGCCACAGGAAGCCCTTTGGGAAATCAGGGGCGAACGTACCAAGATTGCCGAACTGCTGGATACCATTGCCGGCAAGGTGGGCATGGGAGCCATACACCGCTATCTGCCGCAGCAGCATCATTGGCCAGAACGTTCTGTCAGCGTTGCGACGTCGTTGGACGAAGTACCCAAAGTCGATTGGCCGACGGACAAGTTGCGCCCACTGCATCTGTTGTCCAGACCAGAGCCGATATCCGTGATGGTCGTACTGCCGGATTACCCGCCGATGCTGTTTAGCCATAAGGGGCGGACCTACAAGCTGGCAAAGGCTGAAGGACCAGAGCGCATTGAGCAGGAATGGTGGATCGAGGAGGGGCAACTCAGGGACTATTACCGCGTAGAAGACGAAAAAGGTGCGCGCTACTGGCTGTTTCGTTCCGGACATTACGGAGAAGGCGAACCCCAGTGGTTTCTCCACGGCTTCTTTCCCTAACCATCATTTTTTATGCACATGGAATACGCTGAACTACAGACAACAACCAATTTTTCTTTCTTGCGTGGAGGTTCGCACCCCGAAGAAATAGTGGAAGCTGCGGCAGCGCTGGGTTATAAAGCCATTGCGATAACCGATCGCAACACGCTGGCGGGCATTGTCCGAGCCCATGTTGCCGCGCGCGGAAAGTCCATCCGTTTTATCCCTGCCTGCAGGCTTGACCTGCTGGATGGACCGAGCCTGTTGGCCTATCCCATGGACAGGGATGCCTATAGCTGCCTTACCTCGCTGCTTTCAGTGGGCAATCTCCGTGCAGAGAAAGGAGATTGCCACCTTTACAAAGCAGATGTTTACCGGCATGCTGCCGGAATCCGCTTTATCGCTATCCCACCGGATGCACTGGACGGCAATTTTGCCTTCGATGACGGTTTTATTGCAACGCTTGAAGAATACAGCCAAGCATTTGGAAGCAACCTCTATCTGGGAGCTTCCTTCTTATATAGCGGAGATGACCAAAAAAAACTGTTCCGTCTCGCTCAGATCGGAGACCGTCTAGGTATCCCGCTTATCGCGCTGAACGATGTGCATTACCATGATGCCACACGCCGACAACTGCAGGATGTGCTGACTTGTATCCGAACGAAGTGCACCATCCATACGGTCGGGTTTCGGCTTCATGCAAATGCCGAGCGCTACCTTAAACCCGTGGAAGAAATGCACCGCCTGTTCCGGCAGTATCCGGAAGCCATCGCCAATGCCCTCGCGTTGGCAGATGTCTGTCGCTTCTCCTTGGACGAACTTCAGTATATCTATCCCAAGGAGGTCGTGAGCGATGGTAGGACACCGATAGCGGAATTGGAATACCTGACCTGGAAAGGTGCCCGCGAACGCTTTGGTGATCCCCTTCCTGAAAAGATGCGCGCCACATTGGCAATGGAGCTTGAGTTTATCGGCAGGAAAAATTATGCTTCGTATTTTTTGACGGTCTACGATTTGGTTTGCTTTGCCAAGGAGCAGGGCATTCTCTGTCAGGGCCGTGGATCGGCGGCTAATTCGGCAGTCTGTTACTGTCTGGGCATTACTGCTGTAGATCCGGCCAAGTTCAACCTGCTGTTTGCGCGTTTTATGAGCGATGCCCGCGACGAACCTCCCGATATTGACGTGGATTTTGAGCACGAACGCCGGGAGGAGGTCATGCAGTATGTATACCGCAAGTACGGTCGCCATCGGGCGGGTATTGTAGCCACGGTAACGCAGGTGCACTGGAAAGGTGCCGTTCGCGATGTGGGCAAAGCCATGGGACTCTCGCTCGATGCGGTGGACCGGCTGGCCAAGACAGGTTATGAGTTTACCGAAGAGTGGTTTTCGGGAAGATCAGCCCCCACTTCGGAAGGGTTCGATGCCAATGACCCGCTGTTGCGCAAAGTGCTGGAGCTCACGCACGAGTACATGGGCTTTCCCCGGCAGTTAGGGCAACATACGGGTGGTTTTGTGATCACGCAGAACAAGTTGTCCGATCTATGCCCCATCATGAACGCACGCATGGAAGGCCGTACCACCATCGAGTGGAACAAGGACGATATCGAGGCACTGGGCTTTCTGAAAGTCGATGTGCTTGCGCTGGGCATGCTGACCTGCATCCGTAAAAGCTTTGATCTGGCAAAGGAGCATTATGGGCTAAATCTTACCTTGGCAAATATCCCGCAGGACGACCCGGAGGTCTATGCCATGGTCAGCCATGCCGATACCATCGGTGTGTTCCAGATTGAGAGCCGGGCGCAGATGTCCATGTTGCCGAGGCTTCGGCCAAAAGAATTCTATGACCTGGTCATCGAGGTGGCCATTGTCCGTCCGGGACCGATACAGGGGGATATGGTGCATCCTTATCTGCGGAGGCGCAACGGCGAGGAGCCTGTTGAATATCCGTCTGCGGAGCTGGAACAGATCTTGGGCCGGACACTGGGCGTGCCGCTGTTTCAGGAGCAGGCCATGGAGATCGCCATTGTCGCGGCAGGCTTTACGCCGGCGCAGGCAGACGGACTGCGCCGGAGCATGGCCACGTTCAAAGGCAAGGGAAAGGTATCGGAATATGAGCGGATGCTGGTGGGGGGAATGGTGAAGAAGGGGTACCAGGAGGCGTTTGCCCGCCGGGTGTTCCGCCAGCTGGAAGGTTTTGGCAGCTACGGTTTTCCCGAAAGCCATGCAACCAGCTTTGCGCTACTGGTGTATATTTCCTCGTGGATGAAGTGCTACTATCCGGATATCTTTGCCGTTGCTTTGCTGAACAGCCAGCCTATCGGGTTCTATTCGCCCGGGCAGATCGTGACCGATGCCCGTAAGCACGGGGTAGAGGTCAGGCCGGTGGACGTCAACCATTCGCAGTGGAACAATACCATGGAGGAGCAGTCGGGCGCGTACCGGGCAGTACGGCTCGGTTTCCGGCAAGTCAAGGGATTAAACGAAGAAAGCCTTGAACAGCTTGTGGCAGATCGATCGCGGCCTTATCAGACCATCAACGAACTGCTGGACTGCGGCGTTTCCTTGTCGGCATTGGAGCGGCTGGCAGATGCAGACGCTTTCCGGTCGATGGGGCTGGACAGGCGACAGGCACTCTGGGAGGTGGCGGCACTTGCCGACCATCCTACGGGCCTGTTTCAGGGGCGGCCGCCCAACAGCAGCCACGAGGGCAGGGTAGAGCTGCCCCCGCTCTCGGCAAAGGAGCATGTTTTTCAGGACTACAGTTCGACAGGGTTTTCGCTAAAAGCACATCCGGTGAGTTTTGCCCGGGAGCAACTGGATGCGCTGCATGTCACGGCCTGTGGCAAGCTTGGGGAGCTAAAGGATGGTTCGCTGGTCAAAGTTTGTGGGCTCATCACCGTGCGCCAGCGACCGGGTACGGCCAAGGGCGTGCTGTTTGTCACCATCGAGGACGAAACGGGCTATGCCAATCTGGTTCTGTGGGGCAAGACCTTCGAGGTGTTCCGCAAGGTTATTCTGCAATCGAAGATGCTTATGGTGACGGGCAAGTTGCAGGTGGAGGGCGAGGTTGTCCATGTCATCGTGTCGTCCTGCCATAATATGAACAGCCTGCTAAGGATCGATCCGGAGGTGCGGGATATCGGTTCCGTTCATAAACCAACTCGAGCAAACAAGGAGGATGGAGGAGGGGCACAGGGAGATTTGTTTAAGTCGCGGGATTTTAAATAGTTTTTTACGATAGTGGGGAACTTTGGAAGATGCTGATTGCACGTTTATTCCGGAGCGGAAATTTTTTATATTTTCTCTATAAACACTTATTCTGGCGCTTTGGTTCGTGGAAACACGAACCAAAGCTTTATTATGGACTATTTCACCTAAAAGAGCCGGATACTAATCGTATTCGGCTTTCTATCATAGCGCCCTCGTTGGCAATGGCTACAAACCAGCGCCAACGAGGGGCTTTCTGAGCAAGAAAGATAACTCGTCATCGGTTATGCCGATTCGTTTAGCCATTCGACTACTTGGCAGATGATGATGTAATCCATCCGTGCCATGACGACATCGTGTTTATCTGCTTTACGGATAGATGGTTTTTGGATGACTTCGATCAATAGATTGAAATTCGGAATAGTTACACAATTGGTTCTCTACTCGTATGGAAAATCGACACGACAAACACCGTTTTTAGGTTTTCGTCGTATCAATATACGATAATAAAAGGGAATTTCTTAAGTGGTGAGCAGCGTAGGTCTCCATTGCCTTGCGTCTGGTATAGTTTTGGGTTTCTGGCAATCAGTTTGAATCTTGTTTCAAGTTCCTTAAGGAATCGGCGCGCCAAGCCCTTTTTCCTTTGTTCGTACCAATCGCAGGAGTCTTGTAACTCATTCTCCGCTCTTTGTAAAAGCTTAAGGGTATACACTTTCTAAATTCTTCTTTATATCATCCCAACTTTTTGCAGTGGTCTTGCCATCCACGAACTCCTGTTTGGACTGCTCGAAGTCTGCCATTTGGGCATCCGTGAAAACATAGCCCTGGGTAGACTCTTCGTCAATGGTATACGGGATACCGAAACGTTCCAGTAAGTCCTTGAAGATTTTTACATCTTTAGCATTTGGTATTTTTGCCGTTATCGTCGTCATACTGTGCTGTTTATAAGTGTTCTATGCATAAATATAACAATTATTTTCTAAAGTCCTTCCACACCTTTTGACTAAGGCTATTTCAGAGAAGTCTTTTAAATCTTCCCTTCATTAATTTGCTTATTTAGTTACCCGCGCTGGCCCTGCTCTCCAGAGCAGTGCCTTAATCCTACTTATAAAGTGGCGTCCGCAATAGTATGGCTCGCACGACAGGCTTTTAAGGCTTACATTGGCGCTGTCCTATAAGTAGTATGACTTTGACTTTTTTCTTAAGCACCGCTTGCAAAGCGGCGCCAGCAGGGGTATTGATTTCTGTATTCTTTTCAACGAGGAGTTATCCTTTGATTATTGTTTTTCGATAAGTTCGTTTTCAATTTCTTCAATAGTAGGGAGACTGCTTTTCAATTCTTCCGGCAGATTTTCTGCGATCACATATTCACTAACGCCAATCGGTTTGTTTATATCCCTAAGTGCAAACTCTGCCTCTATGCTGTCTTTTTCCTTGCATAGTAATAGCTCAATGGTAGGGTTGTCATCCGGCATTTTTACCAGACTGTCTACTGCGGAAAGATAGAAATTGAGTTTGCCTGCATATTCGGGCGTAAATTTTCCGTTCTTCAATTCGATGACGACATAGCATTTCAGTCGGATGTGGTAAAACAGCAAATCCAGATAATAATCATTTAGGAATACTTTCAAAGGGTACTGTTGCTCTACAAGGGCAAAGCCCTTGCCCAATTCCAATAGAAACTTGCTGACGTGCTGTATCAACTGGTTTTCTATATCTCTTTCCCGATAGTCGGTGTCTAAAGTCAGAAAATCAAAAATATAAGGGTCTTTAAGTGTTTGTTGAGCTAATTCGGAAACAGGCTGAGGTAAGGTATTTTTAAAATTACTGACAGCTTTGCCCTGTCGCTCGTGGAGCTTGTTTTTGATTTGACGGCTTAAAGTATCCCGGCTCCATTGGTCATCAATACATTGGCGGGCGTACCAAAGGCGTGTATTGACATCTTTTATCTTCTCGATGAGTAGGATGTTATGCCCCCACGGCAATTTTGCAACAAGCTGTTGCAAAATTGATTTGTCGGGATATCCAGTGGCAAAACGAAGCATATAACCCAAATTCCGCTCAGAATATCCTTCCAAATCCGTAAACTCATTTTTCAAGTCTTTTGCTAAGCTAAGAAACGTGTTATGACAGCTCGTAGAACGCTACGTTAACTACGGACAGGTGGGATAATCCGAATTGGTTAAATTGGTTTTATCCCTTTTAATATATAGTTTTCAATGATGTTAATCGCATAACCAATACCGTTCCCAAACGAAAGCGATGTTAGGTAAAACAGATCATTATAGGTTGTTTCAACTCCGTTTAAAATGGTATGTATATTTGCCTTGTATCCTCCCGCCATTACTCCTAAAACTTGGACGGATCTACGTTTTCTATCCCAAACAAAAACCGGTGATCCTGAAAACCCTGAAAGACTTTGCACATCATATAGTATAGTGGTGTTTGAGCTATTTCTTGCATTATATCCAGATATATAACCACGTTTTACTAATGGAGAGGCCTGTCCCTTCTCATCAACGGTACTAATTCCAAATGAATTTTCTAACACTAATGTAGATGGATATCCTATGAAAATTATTGGATCACCAATTTCAGCTTCTACGGAATCTCGAATTTCATAAAACCCTGTTGTATTTGTTGTTATCGGCAATTGAAATACAGCAATATCAGAGCTGCCGATACTTGGGTCGAAATAAACCGGAAATTTATCTCTAATAATTTTTTCTCCGTTATTTACTTCTAAATCCACCAAACTACCAAAATTATGTTCGCCTAAAACATGTTTTGCAGTTATTAAATATCCCCTATCATTGTATTTGGCAAGAAAACCAGTGGCTACGCTTGCACTACTTTGATTATAAACACCAATTTTTACTACAGTAACCCGTTGTGCATTATAAGCTCTATTTTGTCATCCTGACGATAGGAATTGTGAAGCAATCATTCATGCCATAAAAAGCAAACACGAATGAATAACGACCTAAAAATCATATCTTAACAAGACTTTAGATGCTTCGGCAAGCCTCAGCATCACAATAGAGGCGCTTCTGTATCAAAATGCACAACGGGTTACTATAATAGAGATGATATAGAGACAGACACCTAATCCTTTTGATCAAAGTATTTGCGTATCTCGATTTCGTCTTTTTTGATTTGTTCTTTCATGGTATCCAGCGATTCAAACCATTGATCGTGACGGATAAATTTCAGGAACTTCACCCGCAGGGTCTTCTTGTAAATATCATCCTTGAAGTCCAAAAGATTGATCTCGATTTTGCGGTTCATGCCGTCAATCGTAGGTCTCGTACCAATATAGGCCATTCCCTTGGCCACTCTTTCGGGTTGTGGATGGCTGTAATCTCCGGTACGGATGGTTGGCATGGCGGGATAGATCTCGGCCTCTACGGCATAAATCCCATAGGCCGGAATAAGTTTATGCGATTCGTGAACGTTCAGGTTTGCGGTTGGGAATCCGATTTCCCGGCCGATCTGGTCACCCCGGATAATGGTACCAGTCAATTCAAAAGGGTATCCCAAATACTTGTTGGCTGTCTCGATATCTCCTTTTATCAGCGATTCCCGCACGCGCGTGGAAGATACGGCTACATCTTCGATGTCCTGTTCGGGGATTTGTTCCACAACGTAGTCAAATATTCCCGCAAAATGCAATAAGTCCTTAATGGTACCCAAGCGGTCTTTGCCAAAGTGATGGTCGTATCCGATGACAATGTGCTTAGTGCCTAACTTGCCAACCAGTACATTGCTGATATACTCTTCGGGACTTTGATTGGAAAAATCACGTGTGAAAGGTGTGATGATTAAATGATCAATGCCTGCTATTGCCAATCGGTGTGCCTTTTCCTCGATATCGTTAATGAGGCGCAGGCTGTCGTCGTCGGGGTTGATGATCAGGCGGGGGTGGGGGTAGAAAGTCAGCAAAACACTTTCACCCTTTGTTTTTTCGGCGCATTCCTTTAGTTTAGACAGTATCTTTTGATGGCCGATATGTACACCGTCAAACGTGCCAATGGTGACGACAGCATTGGATAAAGTTTCAAACTCATCTAAGCTTCTATATATTTTCATACGTTCTTTTAGGCTTAATGTTGTTGTACCGACGTTTTGTGTAATTTAATTTTTTCGATTAATTCCTGCAAATTCCAAGCATCGTCAACATGGAACGTGCCGCTTTTTGTCCTGCGCAATGCGCTCAGGTGGGCACCTATGCCCAAGGCTTTGCCAAAATCGTGTGCAATGGAGCGGATATAAGTGCCTTTGGAACATTGGATGCGGAAATGTACAGCGGGCAATTCTATTTTTTCGATGATAAAACTGTTGATGGTTACTTTTCGGGATTTCAGGGCCACTTCCTCTCCCCGGCGAGCCTTTTCATAAGCCCGTTCTCCGTTGATTTGTATAGCCGAATGTATAGGCGGATATTGTTCCAATTCGCCTTCAAACTGCTTGGCTGTGGCCAAAATATTTTCTTCTGTGATGTGGGAGTAGTCGAAAATCTCATCTATCGCGGTCTCCAGGTCATAGGAAGGTGTGGTCGCACCGAGCGTGATGGTTCCGGTATATTCTTTATCCTCCGCTTGGAAAGTATCTATTTTTTTGGTGAATTTTCCGGTGCAGATAATCAGCAATCCCGTGGCCAAGGGATCCAATGTACCGGCATGTCCCACTTTCAGCTTGAGGGGCTTCATCGTGTTGCGGAGCTTTCCGACCACGTCAAAACTTGTCCACTCCAATGGTTTGTCTACCAAAAGAACTTCGCCTTCGGCAAAATGGAAGGGAGAAGATGGGGTTTCTTCTAATGCTGTCATTATATAATCTGCAGACTGTGTCCGCTTAATAAAAGTCCAATAATCACCAATCCGACCACGATTCTATACCAACCAAAGGCTTTGAAGCCATACTTGGTCAATACATTGATAAATGTTTTGATGGCGATAATCGCCACAATAAAACCGACTACATTGCCAACGACAAGCAAATTGATTTCTTCGCCTGTGAAGGTGTGACCCTCTTTCAAAAACTTATACAGCTTAACGAGAGAAGCGCCCAGCATCATGGGAATGGCGAGGAAGAAAGAGAACTCTGCGGCAGCCTTACGCGTCAGGTTTTGGGTCATTCCCCCCACAATGGTACTTGCCGAGCGGGAGGTGCCGGGAATCAAGGCCAGACATTGGTATAACCCGATGATAAACGATTGTTTGTAAGAAATATCATCGGAGTTATCTAGGGTTGGCTTGTTGAACCATTTGTCTACAAACAGCAAAATCACGCCACCGATGACCAACATCACAGCAACCATCAGCGGGCTCTCGAGCAACGAATCGATAAAATCATTCAGCAACAAGCCCAAGATGGAAGCCGGAACAGCGGCTACTGCCAACTTGTAATAAAAATCCAAGGATTTAAAGAACCGTTTGTAGTAAAGCACCAATACGGAAAGGATGGTGCCCAACTGGATCACGATGGTGAACAGCTTGACAAAAGGAGAGGGCTCCATCCCCATTAAAGCTGTCCCGATAATCATATGCCCGGTGGATGAAACGGGCAAAAACTCGGTAAGGCCTTCGATGATGGCCAGTACAATCGCCTGAAAATAGGTCATTATGCTTTGGTATTTTTCTTCTTCGGTTTATACAAAATGGCTACAAATCCTAAGGCGAAACCAAGGACGACGACTAATGGTGCTAATGTTATTTTCGTAAAGCTGTAAATGTCTTCTGTGCCCATCATCAGGATAAAGCCGATGCATACGACGACGATGCTGGCAATAAAAAGCTGATAATTGATTTTCTCAAAGGGAAAAGATGCCTTTGCGTTGGAAGTGTTATGTTGTTTTTTTTCTGACATAATTTTTGTCTTTTTAAGGAGCAAAGAACAAAGAGTAAAGACTGATTTTCTTTCGTCCTTTGTTCCTCTATTTGTAAAAGCGAGACTCTAAAATCTCACATCTTAATATCTAAAATCTAACTACTATCTATACAAACTGTGTGATTTGGCCCGTAGGTATTTGGTAACGGCAAAATAGGTGCTCAACCCCGAAATGATGATGCCTAACACAACTACAATTAGGAAAATAGCGGCAAATTCAGACCAATTGCGCAAAAAGACCAGATCCGGAATTTGCTTTTGGGCAAACTGCAATGTGAAAATCAACAACAGGATAGCAATCAATGCGCCCAATAGCCCGTGAAAAATGCCGTACATGATATAGGGCTTACGGATAAAGTTTTTGGTGGCACCGATTAATTGCATGCTCTTGATTATGAAACGTTGCGAATAGATAGCTAACCGTATGGTGTTGTTGATTAAGGCCACTGCGATGATCAACAATACAACCGTAAAAGCCAATACCACCATCCCAATAATGCGGATGTTTTTGTTCACCATGTCAATCAACGACTCCTGGTATACAATTTCCTTTACCCGACTGTTCTTGGATGCTTTTTGGATAAATGTCTGTATGCTGTCCGTATTGGCATATTGCTCTTTCAAATAGACGTCGATAGAAGGTAGGAGCGGGTTATGGCCCAGATACTCGACAAAATCCTCGCCTAAATCCTCTTTAAGATTCTTGGCGGCCAACTCCTTGCTGATATATTCCGTACGCAATACATAGGGGTCTTTTTCCAGGTCCTTTTGCATGGCCAAGACATCGCCTTCGTTGACATTGTCGTTGACGATGATGTTGAGAACAATGTTCTCCTTGACATACTTCGATAAATTTTTGGCATGTACCAGAATTAACCCAAGTAAACCGGTCATTAACAGCACCAAAGCAATACTGATGACGGTGGAAACATAAACTGACTTTGTTTTTTTTCTTGGCGAACCTTCTTCGTGAACCGACATATAATAGTTTTGTTATATTTCTTGTGCGAAAGTACGCAATAATGCGCATTTAATAAATGTTTTCATCAGAATAATTTGTTTTTTTGAGCCATATCTTCCATGAAAACGTGCCTTTCGTTTAAACAATAAACAGCGCAGTATGGTGATTTATTGTTTAATTATGAAACTTTTGTGTCTTATTTGCCGTAAAATAGCTAATTTCGCAACTCTTATATAATTTTCGTTACAGAAAGAAATGGAATACAATCATCGATCTTTAGAAAAGAAATGGCAACGGTTTTGGTCCGAAAACGGAACGTTCAAACCTTCGGAGAATACGGAAAAGCCCAAATATTACGTATTGGACATGTTTCCTTATCCATCAGGTGCAGGACTGCATGTAGGGCATCCACTGGGCTATATTGCCTCCGATATTTTTTCCAGGTATAAACGATTAAAAGGATTCAACGTGCTGCATCCCATGGGTTATGATTCCTTTGGTTTGCCGGCAGAGCAATATGCCATCCAAACCGGGCAGCACCCGGCCATTACCACTGACGTGAATATCAAGCGCTATCGTGAGCAATTGGATAATATCGGTTTTTCTTACGATTGGTCGCGTGAGGTGCGTACATCCAGTCCGGATTACTATAAGTGGACACAATGGATATTCATGAAGCTGTTTGACGCATGGTATAACAAGGACAGCGATCGAGCTGAATCAATAGATACGTTAATTAATCATTTTAATACATCAGGTTCTCAGGGTGTTTCGGCTTATTGTGATGAGGATGTATTCCATTTTTCTGCCGAAGAATGGAAAGCTTTTTCAGAAGAAGAACAACAAAGAGAACTGTTGAAATATCGATTGGCCTATCTGCGGGAAAGCACGGTGAATTGGTGCGCGGCATTGGGAACAGTGCTGGCAAACGATGAAGTGATCAACGGTGTTTCTGAACGTGGAGGCTATCCTGTCGAGCAAAAGAAAATGATGCAGTGGTCTATGCGTATCACTGCATATGCCGATCGTCTATTGCGTGGCTTGGATACCATCGACTGGCCAGAACCTTTAGTGGAAATGCAGCGCAATTGGATCGGGAAGTCGGTAGGGGCTGAAATTACCTTTAATATCCTCACCCCAACCCTCTCCAAAGGAGTGGGGTTGGGGGTGAGGGTATTCACAACAAGAGTCGACACCATCTTCGGCGTATCTTTTATAGTTCTGGCACCCGAACATGAGCTGGTGGATGTATTAACCACAGAAGCACAGAAAGATGCCATCGAAGCTTATAAGGAAAAGACTGCTAAAAAGTCAGAATTGGATAGGATGGCAGACACCAAAACCGTGTCCGGTGCTTTTACGGGTTCTTACGCTGTACATCCGTTAACGGGGGAGCACATCCCTATTTGGATAGCCGACTATGTATTGGCAGGCTACGGGACCGGTGCGGTGATGGCCGTTCCGTCGGGTGATCAGCGTGACTACCTGTTTGCCAAGCACTTTAACTTGCCAATTATTCCGATTTCGGATACGCAGGATATATCGGAGACGGCCGACCCGAACAAAGACGGTCGCTATATCAACTCGGATTTTATCAACGGCATGACGTATGCAGACGCCGTCCCGGCCTTAATCGAACGTTTGGAAGAATTGGGGCTGGGGAAAGCCAAGGTGAATTTCCGTATGCGCGACGCCATTTTTGGCCGTCAGCGCTATTGGGGCGAACCCGTGCCGGTTTATTTCAAAAACGGCTTGCCTTACCTGATGAAGGAGGAGGAATTGCCGTTATTGCTGCCTGAGATCGACAAATATTTGCCTACGGAAACAGGTGAGCCGCCCTTAGGACGCGCAGAGGGATGGAAATATCAGGATCAATATGAATATGAATTGAGCACCATGCCGGGATGGGCGGGCTCTTCCTGGTACTGGTTCCGCTACATGGATCCCAAAAACGAGGACACATTTGTGTCGAAAGAAGCAGTCGACTATTGGAAAGCCGTGGATTTATATATCGGTGGTTCTGAGCATGCTACGGGTCATTTGCTGTACTCGCGCTTTTGGAATAAGGCACTGAAGGATCTGGGCTACCACAACGAAGAAGAACCTTTCAAAAAACTGATTAACCAAGGAATGATCCAAGGGCGTTCTAATTTTGTCTACCGCGTTTTGGACAACGAGGGAAAGGGAACGAATACGTTTGTTTCTTTAGGTCTGAAAGAGCAGTATAACACCATCCCGCTGCACGTGGATGTAAACATTGTGCACAATGATGTGTTGAACACAGAAAAGTTTAAATCGTTTCGACCTGACTTTGCAGATGCCACATTTATTTTGGAAGACGGAAAATACATCTGTGGAACAGAGGTGGAAAAGATGTCCAAATCGAAATTCAACGTGGTGAATCCCGATGACATCATTGAGCAATACGGCGCAGATACCCTTCGTTTGTATGAAATGTTTTTAGGCCCTCTTGAACAGGCAAAACCTTGGAACACAAATGGTATTGAAGGCGTATATAAATTTTTGCGTAAGGTGTGGCGCCTGTTCCATGATGCCACAGGAAATTTTGCCGTCTCTGATGAAGAACCGACAAAAGCGGCATACAAGGCACTGCATAAGATTATTAAAAAAGTAGAAGAAGACATCGAGCGCTTCTCGTTCAACACTTCTGTATCGGCTTTTATGATTTGCGTGAATGAGCTGACGGATTTAAAATGCAACAAGCGTAAAATCCTGCAAGATCTGATTGTTGTACTGCAGCCCTATGCCCCACATATTACGGAAGAACTTTGGGCATTGCTGGGCAATGAACCGGGTACAATTTCTTATGCCCCTTATCCTGCGTTCAATCCGGACTACTTGGTGGAATCGGAGTTTGCCTATCCGGTTTCCATCAACGGTAAGATGAAAATGAACCTGTCTCTGGCATTGGATATGGAGCCCAAAGCCGTAGAAGAGACGGTATTGGCCAATGCGGATGTACAGCGGTATTTGGATGGCAAACCGGTTAAGAAGGTTATTTTTGTGAAGGGCAAGATTATTAATATTGTGATATAGCATTTTCATAAAGCATAAAAAGATCCTATTGGATCTTTTTATGCTTCAAATCATTAGTGTCTACTAAAAAAAATTAAATTGTTCTTTGACTTCTTGATAATCTGATTGTTGTGGTGTTTTTTGATACGTGACGATTTGAAATTGCTTAGGTTAACCGCAAAAGCGTTTAACATGAATC
>Ga0222429_100693_pt1 | contig 16559 bp, 12 predicted proteins | sample 1B50Ametagenome_FD_182475 | JGI IMG/M metagenome (GOLD analysis project Ga0222429, IMG submission 182475) | Enriched microbial communities from leaf-cutter ant dump, University of Wisconsin, Madison, United States - 1B50A (version 2) | ecosystem: Environmental > Terrestrial > Nest > Insects nest...
GACCTTACCGACCCTGCGCCGGCAACAACATTTGCGCACCTGGATGCTACTACGGTATTGAGCCGTAAGATCGCCGACCTTGGTATCTATCCTGCAGTGGATCCGCTGGACTCCACTTCGAGGATCCTGACACCGCAGATCGTGGGTGAAGCGCATTACAACTGCGCCAACCGCGTTAAGCTGATCTTACAACGTTATAAAGAGCTCCAGGATATCATCAACATCCTTGGGATGGATGAGTTGAGCGACGAAGACAGAAGCACTGTATTCCGTGCACGTAAAGTACAGCGTTTCCTTTCCCAGCCGTTCCACGTGGCAGAGCAGTTCACTGGTTTGAAAGGTGTGTTTGTTAGCATCGAAGATGCGATCAGGGCCTTTAATATGATCATGGACGGAGAAGTGGATGATTATCCGGAAGCAGCCTTTAACCTGGTAGGTACTATTGAAGATGCTATAGAAAAAGGTAAAAAACTGCTGGAAGCAGCTAAGGGTTAATACCAAAAAACAATCGGATGGAACTGGAAATATTAACACCTGAGCGTAAGTTATACAGCGGAGAAGTGTACGGCGTGCAACTGCCGGGCATCAGCGGATCATTTGAAGTGCTGGATAAACATGCGCCACTCGTAAGCGCTTTGAAAGAGGGTACGCTTAAAATACTGAAGGATAAGTCAACCGTAACGGCGACCTATACCATTACAGGCGGCTTCGCTGAAGTGTTGAACAACAAGGTATCCGTGCTGGCAGAAGGCGCTGTTGAAGCTTAAAGTCGTTTCAGAATATATTATAGAAACCGGTGCTTTGTCACCGGTTTTTTATTTATACGCTTCGTAGTCCTTCACAGCTTATGAGCAATTTTTTTCGTGCAATGCAGCCAAAAGATTTTATACAAAGAAGAACGCTTCATTAGGTTTCTGTGGACTTTAATAGCGATGTAAATAATAAATAAGGCTACCGGCAATTTCAATATACGTCAATGGCATAGATAATAAGAAGGGATCATCATCCGGGAACATAATATTACTGCTTTAGCCGCTTTAATTGTAACTTTAAGCAAAGCTTTAACGGATGATCGATAAGACAGTTTCCTCTGCTGAAGAAGCCATACAGGATATACGGAACGGCATGACCCTGGCCGTTGGAGGATTCGGCTTATGCGGTATTCCTGAAAACCTGATAAAAGCCCTGCTGAAAAAAAATATCAACCACCTTACCTGCATCAGCAACAATGCGGGGGTGGATGATTTTGGTCTGGGATTGCTGCTGCAGCAAAAACAGATCAAAAAAATGATTGCTTCCTATGTAGGAGAAAATGCTGAGTTTGAGCGGCAGATGCTGAGCGGTGAGCTGGAAGTAGAATTGATACCGCAGGGTACCCTTGCCACGCGGTGCCTTGCAGCGGGGTATGGTATGCCCGCCATCTTTACACCTGCCGGTGTGGGTACGGAAGTAGCTGCCGGGAAAGAAACGCGGAAATTCACCTTTCACGGCGTTGAAAAAGAATACCTGATGGAAACAGCTTTTGAAATAGATTTCTCGCTGGTAAAAGCATGGAAGGGCGACAGAATGGGAAACCTGGTATACAGGGCTACGGCGCTTAACTTCAATCATGTAATGGCTATGGCCGGTAAAGTGACTATTGCGGAAGTGGAAGAACTGGTGGAGCCGGGTGAACTGGATCCCAACTTTATACATACCCCCGGCATATATGTCAGCAGGATCGTGCAGGGAGCACATTACGAAAAAAGAATTGAACAAAGGACAGTAAGACCCAGGAACTAAAAAACATTTATCTCAACAAGTATGCTTGATAAAAACGGTATTGCCAGGAGAATAGCGCAGGAAGTAAAAGATGGCTACTACGTCAACCTGGGTATTGGTATTCCCACCCTGGTGGCCAACTATATCCCCGACAACATCAACGTGGTACTGCAAAGCGAGAACGGTCTGCTGGGCATGGGGCCTTTTCCCTTTGAAGGAGAAGAAGACGCAGATTACATCAATGCCGGCAAACAAACCATTACCACCTTACCCGGCTCCGCTTTCTTTGATTCAGCAATGAGCTTCGGCATGATAAGAGCGCGAAAAATCAATCTTACTATCCTGGGTGCCATGGAAGTATCAGAAAACGGGGATATTGCCAACTGGAAGATTCCCGGTAAAATGGTTAAAGGCATGGGCGGCGCCATGGACCTGGTAGCAAGCGCTGAAAATATCATCATCGCCATGCAGCATGTTAACAAAGCCGGCGAATCAAAACTTTTACCGGAATGTACCCTCCCGCTTACGGGTATACGCTGTGTAAAAAAAGTAGTAACGGAATTAGGCGTTTTCGACATCCTTCCTGAAGGAGGATTCAGGCTGGTAGAGTGTGCTCCTGGCATAACGGTAGACCAGATCAAAGCTGCAACGAAAGGAAAGCTGATCATATGATCATTCTTTTAAAAACAAAAGCGAAGCCCGTGAAGACTTCGCTATGTCGCCCTTAAAGGCAGGCAATCGAGAGAGGCTGAACCTTAAAATTGGTTGGTGTAATATTACAACAAAAAGTACAATAATGCTATTTAATTCCTGTTTTTTTATTGAGCGCTTCCCATAACATATCCTTTAAAGGAATTAAGCCCGTTTGTAACATGGACGAAATGAATATATGAGGGATATCTTCCGGTAATTCCTTTGTTATAGCGGCTTTCAACTCTTCATCCAGCAGGTCGCTCTTACTGATGGCAATGATAAATTCCTTGTGCAGCAGCTCTGGATTATACTGTTCCAGTTCATTCCGCAGCACCTCAAACTCCTTACGGTGATCCATACTGTCAGCAGGGATCAGGAACAATAAAACGGGGTTACGTTCAATATGCCTTAGAAAACGATGCCCGAGGCCTTTTCCTTCCGCAGCGCCTTCTATGATCCCCGGCAGGTCCGCGATACAAAAGCTCTTTCCGCCCCTGTATTCCACCATACCCAGGTTGGGATTAATGGTGGTGAAAGCGTAATCGGCGATCTTGGGCTTTGCAGCCGTCATCACCGACAACAAGGTTGATTTTCCTGCGTTCGGAAATCCTACCAATCCCACATCCGCCAGCACCTTCAGTTCCAGCACCTTCCAGCCTTCCACGCCCGGCTCTCCCGGCTGCGCATATTCCGGCGCCTGGTTGGTGGCAGTGGCAAAACTGGCATTTCCCAACCCGCCTCTTCCCCCTTTCAGCCAGATCACTTCCTGTCCGTCTTCAAGTATTTCGGCCTCTTTCTCTCCTGTTTCTTCATCCCTTGCAATCGTGCCCAGCGGTACTTCTATGATAACATCCTTACCCGAGCGGCCGGTACAATTAGTACCGCTCCCCCCTTCCCCGTTCTCGGCAATCACATTTTTGTAGTACCGCAGGTGCAGCAGGGTCCAGAGGTTTTTATTGCCTTTAAGGATAATATGAGCACCCCGGCCTCCGTCGCCCCCATCAGGCCCCGCCTGGGGATTGTATTTTGTGCGTAAGAAATGCTTACTGCCCGCGCCACCATGTCCGCTTTTACAAAATATCCTGATTTGGTCTACAAAATTCGATTTTTCCATTAGCACAAATATAATATGATTCACGCCAAGGTTTCCTGGGTGTATTTCAATTTTTCGCAGGCGGGTGCGGACACCCGCCTGTAGAATACACTACCGGTCTATGTCCCCACCGGCCGGAAACCTGCACAAAGCGAAGATCTGAACATTTTCACCTAAGGTAGATACACCCGTTTCTTATTGGCAAAACAACAAATGATAAAGCCATTACATCCGCGGGAAATATTTCAAAAGGTACATCCCGGGCGCAGCATCGTGTGTGCCCGCACGCAACATCACAACAGTTGATTTACAAAAGCTTATCCGAGATGTTATTGATAGTAATCATCACATAACTCCAGCGCTTCGTAGCAACCTCGCGTGAAAAGGACCCGGCTGCATTTTATAATGCTTCATTCATCCCATACAACGATACGTGGAGACACGTATCGGGGCAATGGAGACGCCGCCCGATTTATAGCCCACGCAACATTCACAAGGACCGATTTACAGGAGGCTACCCTGTATACTATTGACATGCAACGTAACCAACCCAAAATTGCAGCATCTGCAAAAATGTGAACCTAAATTATTGGTTTTTGCAGATTTTCACCTGGCTTCCCGGCAACTTCTGCATATAACCCGGATCCCCGGGTTGCCTGATGCCGTTTTTCTGTAACAATTGCTTTTAAAATTCTCCCGGTCAGATTTTGCAATTAGGCGTCATATGTACCACAGGATAGCTTTGATCTGTAAACCCGCATTACAACTGTTAACAAAAACTATCGGTAATGAACAAACTAAAATTTGCGAAAGATGAAGGCTCCATGTTTTACAGCGAGCTGAAAGCGGAAACAGAAAAGCATTTTTCTGAAAAGGGCATTGACAAAACAGGTGGCAATACCATGCTGCTGAAGATCATACTCTATTTCGGGCTTGTATGCATCTTTTATGCGTTGATGATCACCAGCAGCAGCAGCCTCCCGTTTTTCTGCTTTTATCTTTTAATGGGGCTAAGCGTGCTGCTGACAGCCTTCAATATTTCACACGATGCGGCACATGGCGTAGCAGTAAAATCCGGGTTCTGGAATAGGGTATTGTTTTCCCTCAGCTTTAACCTGCAGGGTAATAATGCCTATGTATGGGGAAAGAACCACAACGAATCGCACCACCTGTACACCAATATAGAAGGCAGTGACATAGATGTGCTGAATAATCCTGTGTTCCGGATGACTGCCACACAGCCCCTGCAATGGTTCCATCGCTACCAGCATATCTACGCCCCGTTTCTTTACCTGCTGTATTCACTCAACTGGTTCCTCTTCCGCGAAACACTGATGATATTCAACTACAGCAGCCGGACCATTACAATTGAGATACCACCGAAAGAAATAGCAAAGCTGGTGCTGTTCAAGCTCCTGTATATCGGATATATGATCGTGCTGCCCATCATGATATTGCCGTTCGGTTGGAAAATTGTGTTGCTGGTATTCCTGCTCAACCATTTTATGATTTCCTGGTTATTCGTAGCAGTATTGGGTGTTTCGCATCTTTCCGACTATGTATCCCATCCGGAACCGGACGAAAAGAACCAACTGCAGATGAGCTGGCCCAAATTGCAGATGTGCACTTCTGTTGATTATAATGCAGACAGTATTTTCTTTAACTGGACGCTGGGTGGGTTTAATGCGCATGCGCTCCATCACCTGCTGCCGAATATCAGTCATGTGCACTACCTGGAGATACTGCCCATTTTCAGGAGACTGGCTGCCAAACACGGCATTACTTACATGGAAATGCCATACAGGGAGTCTCTCTCTGCCCATTTCCGTTTCCTGAAAGCGATGGGCAGACAAAAGGAAATTACACCACGGGTATACCGTTCCGGAAAACTGCTGGCAGCCGCGTCTATCTCCGCCTTATTACTTATTGCTTTGACCACCCACGCCCAGGAATATAAAAATGTTTTTCCTGTGGGGACCTATCACAAACCCAATACCACTATCAACGGTATCTCGGCAGGACTGGTAAGTTTTCCTGATCAAAGAAGCAACACCAACGGCCTAAAGATAGAAATTCCCGGCGCCGGATTGCTGCTTGGCTTAGCGCCCAGGCTACCTGTTTCAGTCAATGCAGAAGAGCACAAACAGGCGATCAGCATGCCTGCTACCTCCCGTGTGAACGGAATCGTTCTTTCTCCGCTGGGCACCACCTGCGCCTGTAATACCAATGGTATTTCCCTTGGATATTTTGGTCAGCTGAACAGAACAGTAAATGGGCTGTCTGCCTCTATGGCATTGAACTATGCGGAAAATCATAACGGTATACAGTTGGGAGGTATATTCAGCGTAGCGTATGAAGTAAACGGGCTGCAATTTTCTTCTCAAAACAAAGCGCAGCTATCAAATGGCATACAGGTAGGTATTTACAACTTCAGCGGTAACCATCATGGCTTACAAATAGGTTTATTCAATACAAGCAAGCAACATAAAGGACTGCAGGTCGGACTATGGAATATAAATGAAAAAAGAAAACTCCCTTTTATTAACTGGAATATCTAAACCACCCTGATATGAGAGACAAACACATCCATATTGCAGAAGACAGCCGCCTGTTAAAGCTGATACAGCAGTCGGTAAATGCCGGGCTGCCTGTTGACAATAGCTGGTTCAGAACCATGCTTTGGATAAAATTCTTCTTCTATTTTCCGGTAGCAGTGTTTGCATATTATTTGTTATACAGGATCGAAAGTCCTGTTTGGTTCTGTATCTGTTTCGTAGCATACGGTTTAATAGCCCTGTTGTTCGCCTTCAATTTTTCGCACGATTTTTCACATAACACGGTGTTTAAGCGCAAACAGTTCAACCATGCCGGCTTTGTCTTTATCTATACCATTGTGGGGGCACATGCAGAAGCCTGGAAAAAACGACACGTATACTCCCATCACTATGCACCGAACGTGGAGGAATATGATTCGGATCTGCAGATCACCCACCTGATCCGTGTAACGCCGGGCAGCACGCACTGTTGGTATCACCGTTACCAGCATATTTATGCACCGCTTCTGTACACTACCTACTCTCTCTTTTGGGTATTTATAAAAGATTTTGTGATATTATTTGGATCCGATATATATGAGAAGAAAAAGGGATTCAGGTATCACCTGTCATTCTGGATACAAAAGACCGTGTATATATCGCTGTTGATCGTATTGCCCATGATATGCTCGCAACAGCCCTGGTATATAGTATTGACGGGGTTCCTGTGCATGCACCTGGTGCAGTCATTGTTCCTGTTGTTCACCTTCTTCATGACACACCATGTGGAGTCAACAACTTACCCGGAGACAGACGACAAGGGATACATCAATACTTCCTGGCTGATGAATCAGGTGAAAAGCTCCAATGATATGCATCCCTTTAGTCACACTGCCAACTTCATCCTTGGTGGATTTAATAACCATATTGCGCATCACCTGTTCCCGCATGTGCATCATGTGTACTATCCCAGGTTGAATGTGATCTTATACCGTATCCTGGAAGCACATGGCATTACTCCTAACCAAACTTCTTATTGGGGTGGCATGGTATCACACCTGCGTGTTTTGAAAAAGATGGGGAAGGAAGACAACCCTGGTTCAGAAGAAAGCGCTCTAAAGAAGGCAGGCTGATATCAACTTTTTAGCGATCTATGGAAAACACCATATTATTACCTGTCTTATCTGGCGCGGGTCTGCAGCGATGGGTTGCGACAAAGCTGACCTGTGAACACAGTATTACTTGTTTTGATGCCCATCCTGCTTGCTTATGGTCACTTGTCAGCAAACTGCCAACAGGCTCCATGAAAACAATTAGTAACAGAGCAGGCACAGGTCTGGCTACACGCAACAAGCTATGCGACCAAACCTGCGCCAGATAAAAGTTGCGACAAAGCTGACCTGTGACACAGTATTACTTGTTTTGATGCTCCATCCTGCTTATGGTCACTTATGCGCAAACTGCCAACAGGCTCTATGAAAATAAGTAACAGAACAGGCACAGGTCTGGCTACACACAACAAGCTATGCGACCAAACCTGCGCCAGGTAAAATCATTCTGTGACACAATGTTAATTTTTTTGATGCTCCACCTGCATACGTGTCACTTGTGAGCAAACTGCCAACAGGCTCTATGAAAATAAGTAATAACAGCAAGCTATGCGACTAAATCGGCGCCAGATAATTTATTGTACCCAACCCTGATACAATCAGTGGTAGATTATAAGACACAAGTGACCGGCAAGCCGAACACTTGCGCCAGGGATAGGGTGAAACTTTGGAACACAAGTCATCCTTCGGAAGACTGGCGCCAGGAACATTTGCACAGCCGGCCAATTATCTTACACCGTGCATGAGCTTACGGATGACCGGTGCAAAGACAACAGCCACCACCCCGATAACAACAGACACAATGGTAAGCATCCAGAAGAAATAGCTGATGCCGTTGTCTTCTGCGATCTTGTCTACGTTCTCGCCAAATTTTGCAGCTCCTTTCATCCCGATCGCTACAGCGAGATACCATATTCCGAACATGATTGCGATCATCCTGGCAGGCACCAGTTTGCTGACATAAGAAAGCCCTACAGGTGAAATACACAACTCACCCATAGTGTGAAACAAATAAACCAATATCAGCCATACCATACTCACAGAAGCCGTTTTAGCGCCGGGTTCGATACCCGTGGCACCGACTGCTACGCAAGCCATGCCAATACCCAATAAACACATCCCGATCGCATACTTGGCATTGGCGGTAGGGTTGTATTTGCTTTCCCACCATTTGGAAAATATGGGAGCAAGACTGATGATAAATAAAGAGTTTAGCGTTCCAAACCAGGAGGCAGGCACCTCCAGCGATTTTTCGCGGAACTGATTGGTCAGCATCCAGATAGCAATACCCCAGACAATCACAAAGCTGGCACCGAGAATAATATTGGATACCGCGTACTTCTTAAAAGTTTGCCCGAATAGCTTTAACAGCACCCAGCTGATGATGCCGAGCGGAACAATTGTGATCAAAGCATTGACTACTTTAAACGTAAGTCCCGCATTACCCTCCAGTACACGATTGGTATAATCCCTTGCAAAGATCGTAAGGCTGCCCGGAGCCTGTTCAAATATGGCCCAGAAAAATATGGTCAGGAATGCAAAAAAGGAAACGGCGATCATTTTATCACGTACAAGAGGGGTGTATTTTGTCAGCCGGTACACCAGCAATATTACAAACAACACCAATGCTACGAGTATGGTGAAGTTGTTACCGCTTATCCCGGCGACGGTAAAATTGAAAATATCTACTTTCCCGTTCGAAATAATTTTAGCAGGTTCAAAAATGATCCAGACCAATCCTAATGCAACCATGATCCCGATCAGCAACAGCTGCCATGCCGGGAAAGGATTGGGCTTATCAGATGCAGCAGTATGCAATTGTGCTGCAGCCGCCGGCTTTTTTACCGGTTTTAACCCGATGTTCCCAAATATATCCTGCGCCAGCCAGAACTGCAGTAATCCAAACAGCATAAAAACACCAGCCAGTCCGAAACCCCAGCTCCAGCCGACCTTTTCACCAAGATAACCACACAGGAGAATACCGAAGAAAGCGCCGGAGTTCACCCCCATATAAAAGATCGTATAAGCACCATCTTTCTTTTCCGGGCGGTTCTTATACATTTCTGAAATGATAGACGTCATATTGGGCTTGAAAAAGCCATTGCCGAAAACAAGCAATATCAGCCCGAGGTATATAAAGAAAGGAGTTTCCACAGCCATGGATCCGTGACCGAGTGTCATCAGCAAAGCACCTGTTACTACCGCCCACCTGTAACCGATCACTTTATCAGCAAAATAACCACCCAGCATGGTAGAGAGATACACCAACCCGACATAAGAACCAAACAATGCCATTGCCTGTTCACGGCTCCAGCCCCATCCGCCATCCAGTAATGCGGATGTCAGGAACATGACCAGCAAAGCCCGCATCCCGTAAAATGAGAACCGCTCCCACATTTCAGTAAAAAACAGGACGAATAATCCTGAAGGGTGTCCCAATACTTTCGATTGAAAAAAAACTTCGGTCGGGTCCTGGTTAGGGGATACCTGCGGATTTTCATTTGCCATATTCGGTAGGTTTAAGAGTTATTTTACGCCATGCATCATTTTCCTGATCCTGGGAGATAATACCAGTAACAATAAACCCGATGCTATGCCGGTATAAAACATTACTGTAAATAAATAATTATAAGCTGCTTTTGCATGCGCCAGGTCACCCACTTTGTCTTCTGAAAGATCGATGCTGGCAAGATTAGCTAACAAAGCGGCAATATATTCAGATCCGGCAGTGGCCAGGAACCATACACCCATCATAAACCCTACGATCTTTTCCGGGGACAGCTTGGTAACACTGGATAGTCCGACAGGCGACAGGCAAAGCTCTCCGAAGGTATGCAGCAGGTAAGTGAGCACCAGAAAGATGACTGCCACCTTCCCGTCGCCGGACACGGCGTCTCCCCATACCAGCATGCCGAAACCCAGCCCTGCCAGTAAAAGCGCTATCGCAAATTTTACGGCGGCATTCGGATTCGCATTCATTTTTGTGAGCTTCAGCCATAACCACGCAAATACAGGAGCAAAGCCGATAATGAACAATGAATTCAGACTGAGTACCTGTCCGGCTTTAAATTCAAACCCGAATACATTGCGGTTGATCACCCTGTCTGCGTACAGATTAAGCGACGTATATGCCTGCTCAAACAATGACCAGAAGACAATCGAAAAAAGTATCAGGATGGTCAATGCCAGCAACCGGTCGCGGGATATTTTATCCAGCTTTGCCATTGCATACCACACAATATATATCAACGACAACACACCGGACGCAAGCAGGAGCGCCTCTACAACACTGTGCCGCTGGATCATCTGCCATACAACAAGCGTTCCCAGCACACTCATGGTATATATAAACGTTTCTGTAGTAAAAATGCCTCCTACTTTCTTACGGAGCGCTTCCGGGTCAGGGGGTTCTCCCTTCCCCAGCAGGTAACGCCTCCCGCCTGTAAAAACCAGCAGACCGATCAGCATGCCAATTCCCGCCGCTCCGAATCCGTATCCCCAGCCGTAGGTTTCCCCCAGCCAGACACAAATAATGGTCGCCAGGAAAGAGCCCAGGTTGATGCCCATATAAAAAATAGAAAAAGCGGAGTCTTTACGGGTGTCCTGCTTATCATAGAGCTCTCCCACAATAGAGGAGATATTGGCTTTTAGAAAGCCGACTCCCATTACAATTAAAGAAAGCGAAAAGTAAAACACCTGCAGGGCCGCTTCATCCCTTTGTACCGCTCCGCCTGCCTGCTGTGCAGGATGCCCCTCGTAGGCCAGCCCGAGATGCCCCAGCACCAGCAAAACTGCGCCAAACGTCACTGCCTTGCGAAAGCCCAGGTATTTGTCTGCCAGGTAGCCCCCCAGCACCGGCATGGCATACACCAGCGCAGCATAACTGCCTACCAGCAGGTTGCCTGCCGTATCTGTAAAGAGATGATATTTTGTAAGATAAAAGATCAGCAGCGCTTTCATCCCGTAGAAAGAAAAGCGCTCCCACATTTCGGTCGCAAACAGGATATAGAGCCCTTTGGGGTGTTTAGCAGACACAGATGAATTCATTAATCTCGTTTTGTTACCGGACAAGCCTCAATATAGTACAATATTTTTAAGGATATTTTTTTTATACCTCCTGTTCATAAAATTAATTGCCTTTAAGCCCGGATCGTTCTAATTTCGCAGCTCATTTTCAAAACCATTTTTATCCATGAAACGCCTGTGATCATATCCCTGCAGCGGATTTGAGCAGTGCTTCGCAAACAGCAGATAAAAGAAACCGAATGAATATTTTATTACTTGGATCCGGGGGAAGAGAACATGCATTGGCCTGGAAAATAAGCAAAAGCAAATTCTGCAAAAACTTATACATTGCTCCGGGAAACGCCGGCACCGGCAACTGTGGTACCAATGTCGACATGGGTGTTTCAGATTTTGAAGCACAAAAGAAATTTTGTCTGGACAATAAGATCGACATGGTAGTGGTGGGCCCTGAAGAGCCGCTGGTAAAAGGAGTGTATGACTTTTTTCAGAATGATCCGCAACTGAAGCATATTACCGTGATCGGACCTTCGCAGCACGGCGCACAACTGGAAGGCAGCAAGGCATTCGCGAAAGAATTCATGCAGCGCCACCATATTCCAACGGCAAAATACAGGGAGTTTGACAGCAGCAGCTACGAGGAAGGCGTAAATTATATTCAACAGCACGCTACCCCTATTGTGCTGAAGGCAGATGGACTGGCGGCAGGTAAAGGCGTTATTATCTGCCAGAACCCGGTAGAGGCAGCAGCGGAGTTTGAACTGATGATCCAACAGTCAAAATTCGGCGATGCCAGCAAGAAAGTGGTGATTGAAGAGTTTTTATCCGGCATAGAAATGAGTGTGTTTGTGCTGACCGACGGCAAAAACTATGTGCTGTTGCCGGAAGCAAAAGATTATAAAAGAATAGGCAAAGGAGATACAGGCCTGAATACGGGCGGCATGGGTGCTGTGAGTCCCGTGCCTTTTGCAGATGCCACTTTCATGGAAAAGGTAATACAAAGAGTAGTAAAGCCAACCGTAGAAGGACTTCAAAAGGAAAATATCGAATACAGGGGCTTTATCTTCATCGGGTTGATCAAAGTAGGCGACGAACCTTTTGTAATAGAATACAATTGCAGGATGGGCGATCCTGAGACGGAAGTGGTGATCCCCCGCATGAAAAATGATATTGTAGCACTGTTTAAAGCAGTGGAAACACAAACGCTGGATACCGTGCAGATGGAGGCAGATAACAGGAAAGCGGTAACTGTGGTTGCAGTGAGCGGCGGTTACCCCGGCGATTATGAAAAGGGTAAGGTCATTGATGGGCTGGAGCTGATCGATCCGGAAGAAACCCTGGTTTTTCACGCCGGTACCGTGGAAAAAGAAAATGGAGAGATCGTGACCAACGGGGGAAGGGTATTGACCATCACCTCTTTTGCAGACGATATTAAAACAGCGGCCGGCAAATCGCAGGCAAACCTGGAGATCATTGATTTTGACGGGATCTATTTCCGGCCAGACATAGGATACGAGTTTTATTAGCCTTTATTTACGGCTTTTTGCTCAGGGCATATGCGAAAAGCGCCAGAGGGTTATATAAAAAAAAATTATTTCTCCCAAAGTCAATAAAAATCAAGGTTTTGTCGTTGTAGTTCCAATTATTTACAACAACTTTGAAAAATTTTTTTAAAGAACAATATTCCAATATCAATTATGGGTCTATTTAGTTGGTTTACACAGGAAATAGCTATTGATTTAGGCACAGCAAACACGCTGATCATTCATAATGAAGAAATAGTTGTAAATGAGCCTTCTATCATAGCATTGGATAGGAATAACCCTAAAAATGTGCTTGCTGTGGGTAAAAAGGCATTGATGATGCACGAAAAAACCCATGAAAGCATCCGTACCATCCGTCCGTTGAAGGATGGTGTAATTGCTGATTTTAATGCTGCAGAGCTGATGATACGGGAGCTGATCAAAATGATCTATCCCAAAAAGCCTTTATTTCCTCCAAGCTGGCGGATGATGATCTGCATTCCCTCCAGCATTACCGAAGTAGAAAAACGCGCTGTACGCGACAGTTCCGAGCAGGCGGGTGCAAAAGAAGTTTACCTGCTGCATGAGCCCATGGCGGCAGCCCTGGGTATCGGCATTGATGTGGAAGAACCCGTTGGAAATATGATCGTGGATATAGGCGGTGGTACTACCGGCATCACGGTGATTGCGCTGGCAGGTATTGTGTGTGATCAGTCCATCCGTATTGCCGGAGATGAATTTACAGCAGATATTATGGAAGCGCTGCGCCGTTATCACAGCCTTTTGATCGGTGAAAGAACGGCCGAACAGATCAAGATACAGATCGGCGCTGCTATGAAAGACCTGGATGCGCCGCCGGATGATCTTCCGGTAAACGGTCGCGACCTGGTAACAGGTATCCCCAAACAAATTATGGTCAGCTACCAGGAGGTAGCCGAAGCCCTGGATAAAAGTATTTTTAAAATCGAGGAAGCCATCCTGAAAGCCCTGGAAACCACACCTCCCGAGCTGGCATCGGACATCTACAGAAGGGGCATATACATCACCGGGGGCGGCGCTCTTTTAAGAGGACTGGATAAAAGGCTGAGCCAGAAGATCAAGCTGCCGGTGCACGTAGCAGATGATCCGCTGAAAAGCGTGGTTAGGGGCACGGGTATTGCGCTCAAAAACTACCAGCGTTATCCGTTTGTGATGAGATAAGTGTAAAACCTGTTCCTGATTCTACATGATTACCTGTGGAAGCTGTCAATATGCTGTAGAATTAGCAAAAAAATACCCAAGTGCGTAATGTTTTCTTAAAAATCAGGCAATACTTCAATTTAATCTTCTTCTTAACGTTGCAGGTAATAGCCTGCTATATGCTTTTTCACTACAACAGGTTTCACGAAGCCGTATTCATGGGGGTGGCCGGAGAAGTAACAGGTTTTGTCAACCAGCGGTACAGCAACGTGGAAGGTTATTTTTCCCTGCGGAAAGCCAATGTTGAGCTGATGGAGGAAAATACACGCCTGAAAAACCTGCTGAAAAAGGATTTTGATATACCAGACTCCTCTGCTACCACGGTAATTGACAGCATACGGGTAGATTCAATAGAACAATACAGGAAATACCAGTACTATGCCGCCAGGGTGATCAACAATTCCGTGACCTCTCAAAACAACTATATCACTATTAACCGTGGTTATGCGCAGGGAGTGAGCAAAGACATGTCGGTGATCAGCCCCTCAGGAATTGTGGGTACCGTAGTAAATGTAAGCAAGAACATGGCAACCGTTATGAGCTTATTGCATTCGCAATCGGGTGTAAGCGCCAGCCTGCAGAAAACAGGTGAAACCGGCAGGGTGGAATGGGATGGCAGGGATGCCCAGGAGCTTATTTTTAAGAACATTCCCAAAAGTATAGCGGTTCAAAAGGGTGATACGGTTGTTACCAGCCTGTATTCTACCTTTCCTGCAAACTATCCCATAGGCATTATAAGCGAGATAACGGAACAGCCCAGCAGCAACTTCTACATATTGAAGATAAAGCCGCTGGCAAATTTCTATAATATACAGTTTGTGTACGTAGTGCGTAATTTGCAGAAGGAAGAGCAGGATGCGCTGGAAAAAACCAATCCTAAATAAGACCGAGCATGGGTGATCTACCTAAAAACATATTACGTGCTATCATATTCATCCTGGTGCAGGTGTTCATTCTGAATAAGATCCCACCGCTGCACCAGTTCATAACGCCGTATCTCTATTTTTTGTTCATTCTCTGGTTACCTTACAGAACATCCCGGCCGGCACTCACCTTTATTGGCTTTATTTACGGGCTCAGCCTGGATTATTTTTTGAAAACACCCGGACTGCATGCCGCCGCATGTTGCCTGGTAGCTTATCTGCGTCCTTTTGTGATCAATATCCTGATCTCAAAAGAAGACTCCGGCTTTAACTATACGTCACCGGCACCCTCCAGCATGGGGTGGTCACAATATATGGTATATGCATTTGTGCTGTCACTGGCACACAATTCCTGGCTGGTTTTCCTGGAATGGTTACAGTTGAAAAATTTCCTTTACCTCACAGGCAAGATTATCGCGACAACCGGCGTTAGCTTTTTACTGATCCTTATTACTGAAGGGCTTTTTTACAGGAAACAAAAATTCAAGACCAATATATAGTCTGCAGCCATGTCTGTATTTAACCAATCGAGGCAAAATGTAATACGACTGATTTTCGGGATCACTTTTCTGATAATAGTGATCCGCCTGTCTGTATTACAGGTTTTCTCCGATCAATACAAATTACAGGCTATGGATAATGCCGTTTTTAAGAAAGTGGTGTATCCGGACCGGGGTATTATTTTTGACAGAAAAGGGCGGCCAGTTTTGAACAATACTATTATATATGACCTGACGGTTACCCCCTACGAAATAAAAGGGGTAGATACCAGCCACTTATGTTCCCTGTTGAATATTGATACGTCCGAATTCCGTAAAAGGATCGTCGCCGCAGTTATTAAAGGCGGCATGTACCGTCCTTCTGTTTTTGAAGGACTGCTTTCATTAGAGCTGCAGGCAAAGCTGGAAGAAAATATCTGGCAGTTCCCCGGCTTTAACCTGATAGAACGCCCCATCCGTACTTATCCTTACAAAGCTGCGGCTCACCTGCTCGGGGATATTGGAGAGGTAGACACGGCCATCATCCGGAAGAGCAACAACTTTTACCAGATGGGGGATTTTGTGGGACGTTCGGGAATGGAGCAGTTTTATGAGCCGGTGCTCATGGGACAGCGTGGGGTACAATACCTGGTGAGAGACCATAAGAACCGTATCCAGGGATCCTGGGAAAACGGTAAATACGATACGGCGGCTATTGCCGGCAGAAACCTGCATACTTATCTCGATATTGAACTGCAGCAACTGGCGGAAAAGCTGATGGCCAATAAAGTAGGCAGTGTAGTGGCCATCGATCCGCAAACCGGGGGTATACTGGCAATGGTATCCGGCCCGGTAATAGATCCCAACGAGCTGGCAGGCAGCAACCGGCAGAAAAACTACGCCCGGCTGGCCCTGGATGTATCAGCCCCGCTAATGAACAGGGCTACCCGCGGCTTATATGAGCCTGGCTCTACATTCAAGCCTGTAGGCGGGTTGGTGGCGCTCGATATGGGTCTTATCACACCATCATTTGGTATGGGCTGCGGCGGAGCCTATCACGGATGCTCGAAGGTGATCCGCTGCGAGCACAGCAATCCCGGGCATGCTGCCAATCTCCGGCTGGCCCTGGCCAATTCCTGCAATTCTTACTTCTGCCAGATATACCGGATGACACTGGACAAC
>Ga0222429_100694_pt1 | contig 16536 bp, 12 predicted proteins | sample 1B50Ametagenome_FD_182475 | JGI IMG/M metagenome (GOLD analysis project Ga0222429, IMG submission 182475) | Enriched microbial communities from leaf-cutter ant dump, University of Wisconsin, Madison, United States - 1B50A (version 2) | ecosystem: Environmental > Terrestrial > Nest > Insects nest...
GCGCGATCTTCTTGCCCTTGAGCTTGTCCATGCCGCCGGCTTCCTTGCCGATGTGCTGGATCAGGATGTCGGCGCCCGTCCAGTAGCTGCCCATCAGCGGGAAGTTCCACTTGAACGCCATGCCGTCCTGCGAGACAGACAGGCCGTAGCCCAGCGTCATCAGCGGGATCTTGTCGACGGGCGCCTTCTCGGTCAGCGCGAAGGTGATGCCGGTGGACTGCGGGTCGATGTAAGTCACGCCGGGGCGGGTCTTCAGGCGTTCGTAGCACTCCACGCCGCGGTCGGTGGCGTAGCCGGTCTCGCATTCCTCGTAGGTCAGCTTCACGCCGTTGATGCCGCCGTCGCGTGCGTTCACCAGCTTGAGGTAGTCCTGCTTGCCGTTGGCCCAGGGCGTGCCGTTGGGCGCGTACGGGCCGGTGCGGTACGACAGCAGCGGGAAGAACTGCTCCTTGGCCTGCGCCATGGCGCCACTGGCCATCGAGGTGGCGCCGATGGCCACGGCAGTGGCGATCACGAGTTTGGACAGCTTCATGTATGTCTCCTTGTGTATGAGTGGTTGAAGCAGGGACGGAAAACGGACGCAATCAATGCGGGAACGGCCACACGCGCATCTTCTGCTTGCCTGTGGACCACAGCTTGGCCAGGCCGTGTGGCTCGACGATCAGGAACCAGACGATGAGCGCGCCGAAGATCATCAGCTCCGCATGCGAGAGTCCGGCGGTGGAAATATCGATGCCGAACAGGCCCAAGAATGCGGGCAGAAACTGGTTCAGCGCAATCGGCAATACCACGATGAAGGTCGCGCCGAAGAAGCTGCCCATGATCGAGCCCAGGCCGCCGATGATGACCATGAACAGCAGCTTGAACGAGACCTCGACGGAGAACGCCGCCGGCTCCCACGAGCCCAGGTGCACGAAGGCCCACAGCGCGCCGGCCACGCCGATGATGAACGAGCTGACGGCGAAGGCCGAGAGCTTGGCGTACATCGGGCGGATGCCGATCACGGCGGCGGCCACGTCCATGTCGCGGATCGCCATCCACTCGCGGCCGATGGCGCTGCGCACCAGGTTCTTGGCCAGCAGCGCGATGACGGCGAGCAGCCCCAGGCAGAACAGGTATTTGGACACCGGGCTGGCGATCGGCACGCCCAGGAACTGCAGTCCCCCCACCGACACCGAGCCCGAGGCCGAGTCGTTGGTCAGCCACTTGATGCGCAGGAACATCCAGTCGCTGAAGAACTGCGCCGCCAGCGTGGCCACGGCCAGGTACAGGCCCTTGACGCGCAGGCTGGGCAGGCCGAACAGGATGCCGAACAGGGTGGCGCACAGCCCGCCCAGGATCAGCGCCACGATCAGCGGCATGCCCGGAAAGCGCACGAAGAAGTTGTACGCGCCGTACGCGCCCACGGCCATGAAGGCGCCCGAGCCCAGCGTGATCTGGCCGCAGTAGCCCACCAGGACGTTCGCGCCCAGCGAGGCCATGCACATGATGACCAGCGGGATCAGGATGGCGCTGTACAGGTATTCGCTGGCCAGCAGCGGCACGGCGACGAAGGCCGCGGCCAGCAGCAGCGCGACGGCGATGCGGTCCTGCGCGATGGGGAAGATCTGCTGGTCGGCGCGGTAGCTCGTCTTGAACTGGCCGTTTTCTCTGTAGAACATGGTCAGTTCCTCCTTTACACGCGATCGATGATCTTCTCTCCGAACAGGCCCTGGGGCCGGAAGAGAAGGAAGACGAGGGCCAGCACGTAGGCGAACCAGATTTCGATGCCGCCGCCGACGAACGGGCCCAGGTAGACCTCGGAGAGCTTCTCGCCCACGCCGATGATCAGGCCGCCGATGATGGCGCCGGGCACGGAGGTGAGCCCGCCCAGGATGACCACCGGCAGCGCGCGCAGCGCCACGGTGGCGAGCGAGAACTGCACGCCCAGCTTGGAGCCCCAGATCATGCCGGCCACCAGCGCCGTGACGCCGGCCACGCACCAGACGATGACCCAGATGCGGTTGAGCGGAATGCCGATGGACTGGGCGGCCTGGTGGTCGTCGGCCACGGCGCGCAGCGCGCGGCCGGTGCCGGTCTTCTGGAAGAACAGCGACAGCGCCAGCACCAGCACGGCGGCGATGGCGGCGGCGATCACGTCCTCGGGGTTGACCAGCACGCCGCCGTCGAACGTGGACTGCATCAGGAACATCGGATCCTTGGGCATGCCCACGTCGATCTGGTAGATGTCGCTGCCGAACAGCGTCTGGCCCAGGCCCTCGAGGAAGTAGGTGATGCCCAGCGTCGCCATCAGCAGCGTGGCGCCGTCCTGGTTGACCAGGTGGCGCAGCGCCAGGCGCTCGATCAGCCAGGCGCAGACGAACATGACCAGGCCGGCGATGGCGAAGGCGGCGATGTTGGCCACCACCAGGCTCTCGATGCCCGTCCACTGCGGAATCCACTCGGCAAAGCGCGCCATGGCCAGCGCCGCGAACAGCACCATCGCCCCCTGGGCGAAGTTGAACACGCCCGACGCCTTGAAGATCAGCACGAAGCCCAGCGCCACCAGCGCGTACAGCATGCCCGACATCAGGCCGCCGATAAAGGTCTCAAGAAAGAATCCCATCTGTGCTCTCCTGCCCGTGCCTCAATGCCCAGCGCCCAGGTAGGCGCGGATCACGTCTTCGTTGCTGCGCACCTCGTCGGGCGCGCCGTCGCCGATCTTCTTGCCGTAGTCCAGTACGACTACGCGGTCGGAAATGTCCATCACCACGCCCATGTCGTGCTCGATCAGCACGATGGTGGTGCCGAACTCGTCGTTCACGTCCAGGATGAAGCGGCACATGTCCTGCTTTTCCTCGACGTTCATGCCGGCCATGGGTTCGTCCAGCAGCAGCACCTGCGGCTCCATGGCCAGGGCGCGCCCCAGGTCCACGCGCTTTTGCAGGCCGTAGGGCAGCTGGCCCACGGGCGTCTTGCGGTGCGCCTGGATCTCCAGGAAGTCGATGATGTGCTCGACCTTCTCGCGGTGCGCGATCTCCTCGCGCTCGGCCGGGCCCCAGCGCAGCGCCTGCAGCAGCAGGTTGCTTTTGATCTTCAGGTTGCGCCCGGTCATGATGTTGTCGATCACGCTCATGCCCTTGAACAGCGCCAGGTTCTGGAAGGTGCGCGCCACGCCCATCTCGGCCACCTGGCGGCTGCTCATGTGCGTGAAGGTCTGGCCGCGGAAGGTGATCGAGCCCTCGCTGGGCGTGTACACGCCGTTGATGCAGTTGAGCATCGAGCTCTTGCCCGCGCCGTTGGGGCCGATGATGGAGCGGATCTCATGCTCGCGCACGTCGAAGCTGATGTCGGTCAGCGCCTTCACGCCGCCAAAGCGCAGGCTGATGTTCTTGACGTCCAGGATGACGTCGCCGATCTTCTTGCTGGTCATGTTTGCTGGGCCTTTCAGGCGGCGGCGCGCGCGGCGGGGAAGGTCTTGGCGTCGGTGATCTTGAGCGTCGCGCTGACACTGCCCTTGCGCCCGTCCTCGAACTTGACCTGGGTTTCGATGAACTGCTCGGCGCGGCCGGTGTAGAGCGCGTCGATCAGCACGCCGTACTTCTCGGCGATGAAGCTGCGGCGCACCTTGCGCGTGCGCGTCAGCTCGTCGTCGTCGGGGTCGAGCTCCTTGTGCAGCACCAGGAAGCGCGCCACCTGGGTGTCGGCCATGCCCGCCTCGGCGGCCAGGTTGGCGTTGACCTGCGCGATGCAGTCGGCCACCAGGGCGATGACCTGGGGCTTGGACGCCAGGTCCACGTAGCCGCCGTACGGAATGCCCTGGCGCTCGGCCCAGTTGCCCACGGCCTCGTAGTCGATGTTGATGAAGGCGCACACCGCGTCGCGCTGGTGGCCGAAGCACACGGCCTCCTTGATGTGCGCGAAGAACTTGAGCTTGTTCTCGATGTAGTTGGGCGCGAACATCGCGCCGCCGGCCATCTTGCCCACGTCCTTGGCGCGGTCGATGATGCGCAGTTGCCCGTGCGCGTCGATCACGCCGGCGTCGCCCGTGTGGAACCACCCCTCGGCGTCGATCACCTCGGCCGTGGCGTCGGGGCGCTTGTAGTATTCCTTGAGCACCGACACGCCGCGCACCAGCACCTCGCCGTTGTCGGCGATCCTGAGCTCGATGCCCGGGCCGGCCTTGCCCACGCTGTCGAGCTGCACCTCGCCGTTGTGCTGCAGGCAGACGTAGGCGCAGGTCTCGGTCTGGCCGTAGAGCTGCTTGAGGTTGATGCCGATCGAGCGGAAGAAGCGAAACAGGTCCGGCCCGATGGCCGCACCCGCGGTGTAGGCCACGCGGATGCGCGACAGCCCCATCACGTTGCGCAGCGGGCCGTAGATGGCCATGTCCGCCAGGCGGTACTTGAAGCGGTCCCAGGCGCCCACGGGCCGGCCGTCCAGGATGTCGGCGCCCACGCGCCGCGCCAGCCGCATGCAGCGCTCGAACAGCCAGCGCTTGGCGGCGGCCGCGTCCTCCATGCGGATCGACACCGAAGTCAGCATGCCCTCGAACACGCGCGGCGGGGCAAAGTAATAGGTGGGGCCGATCTCGCGCATGTCGATGGCCACCGTGCTGGCCGACTCGGGGCAGTTGATGGTGAAGCCCGCCACCAGCCACTGCGCGTACGAGAACAGGTGGTCGCCCACCCAGGCGGGCGGCAGGTAGGAGAGCACGTTCTCGTCGGCCTGCAGGTGGTCGACCTCGATGCCGCCACGCGCCGATGCGATGAAGGCGTCGTGCGTCAGGCATACGCCCTTGGGCTTGCCCGTGGTGCCCGAGGTGTAGAGGATGACCGAGACGTCGCCCCCCTTGTTCTGCTGCAGCAGCGCGTCCCACGCGCCCGGGTGGGCCTTGTCCCACTGCGCGCCGCGCTCGGCCAGTTCGGCGGTGCCGATCAGTCCCGGCTGGTCGTAGTGGCGCAGCCCCCTGGGGTCGTCGTAGATGATGTGTTCGATGGCGTGGCCCAGCTCGCGCACCTCCAGCAGCTTGTCCACCTGCTCCTGGTTCTCGGCAAAGGCGAAGGCGATGCCGGCGTCGCCGATCACGAAGGCCATCTCGCTGGCGACCGCGTCCTGGTACAGCGGAATCGGCACGCCGCCCACGCTCTGCACCGCCAGAAAGCCCATGTACACGTGGGGCCGGTTGTCGCTGATGAGCGCTAGGTTCTGCCCCCGGGCAAAGCCCAGCGACAGCAGGCCGCAGGCCATGTGGCGCACCTCGGCGGCGGCGGCCTGCCAGTTCCAGGTCTGCCAGATGCCGTATTCCTTCTCGCGCAGGGCGGCGGCGGCGGGCCGCTGCGCCGCGTGCTGCAACAGCAGGTGGGGGAATGTGGTCGTCACTCCAGCTCCTATCGTGTTCATGGACGTGCAGTGCGCGCGGCGCAAAACCAGCGCGCGCTGCAGATTTGCAAGCCATGGTAGGAATGACTTTGACGTTTTTTTGTCTGTGCGATGACAATTTCGGGGTTATTCCTCAGGGGTCAAACCCTGAAGCGCGCCGGCGCCGCACCGGCCGGCGCAATCAACCGCCGCGCGCGGCGGCGCATGCGCGCGGGGCGGTATCCTCGCCACCCATGTACGCCCCGTTCTTCGGACTCGACCACGCCCCGTTCTCCATCGCGCCAGACCCCCGCTACCTGTTCATGAGCGAGCGCCACCGCGAGGCGCTGGCGCATCTGCTGTACGGGCTGGACGGCGGCGGCGGCTTCGTGCTGCTGACCGGCGAGGTCGGCACCGGCAAGACCACCGTGTGCCGCTGCTTCCTGGAGCAGATGCCAAAGCACTGCAACGTGGCCTACGTCTTCAACCCCAAGCTCACCGTGCCCGAGCTGCTGCGCACGATCTGCGACGAGTTCGGCGTGCCGCACCAGGCCACGTCCGGGGGCGTGGAGACGGTCAAGGACTGCCTCGACCCGCTCAATGCATTCCTGCTGCGCATGCACGCGGCGGGCCGCAGCAACGTGCTCATCATCGACGAGGCGCAGAACCTGGCGCCCGACGTGCTGGAGCAACTGCGCCTGCTGACCAACCTGGAGACCAGCGAGCGCAAGCTGCTGCAGATCGTGCTCATCGGCCAGCCCGAGCTGCGCGCCCTGGTGGCCAGCCCGCAGCTGGAGCAGCTGGCGCAGCGCGTGATCGCACGCTACCACCTGGGACGGCTGGGCGCGGCGGAGACCTACCAGTACATCGCCCACCGCATGAGCGTGGCCGGCCTCAAGGGGCGGCTGCCGTTCCAGCCGCGTGCGCTGGCGCGCATCCATGCCCTCTCCAAGGGCGTGCCCCGGCGCATCAACCTGCTGTGCGACCGCGCCCTGCTGGGCGCCTACGCCGCTGGGGCGCACGAAGTCACCCCGGCCGTGGTGCGCAAGGCCGCGCGCGAGGTGTTCGGCGCCGGCGAGGCCGGGGGCGCCGACGGCCGCAAGGCCGCCTGGCCCTGGCCCGCGCTGGCGGCCGGCGCGCTGGGCGGCGCGGCCGTGGCGGGGGCGCTGGCTTGGGGCGCGTGGCACATGGTGGGCGCCGCGCCGCAGGCAGCCCCGCAGCAGGCGGCGGCGGAGCCGGCCAAGGCAGCCGTTGCCGATGCGCCGGCGCCCACGGCGGCAGCCGCTCCCGCCCCAGCCCCTGCCACACCTGCCGCGCAGCCGCCCGCGTCCGCGCCTTCGCCGCTGGAGCAGTTCCTGGCGGCGCAGCCGCAGGGGCGCGACGCGGCCTGGGGCCTGCTGGCGCAGGCCTGGCAGGCGCAGGTCGAGCCGCAGGCGCCGCAGCCCTGCGCCGAGTTGGCCCTGGCAGGCCTGCGCTGCTACCGCAACGCCGCCGCCAGCCTGGACCTGCTGCGCCGGCTCGACCGGCCGGCCGTGCTGCTGCTGCAGGGCGCGCAGCAGCAGGACGTGCCCGTGGTGCTGCGCCGCATCGACGGCGACAGCGCCACCGTGCTGGGGGCGAACGGCACCCGGCTGGAGCTGCCCCTGGCCGAGCTGGGTCCGCTGTGGCATGGCGCGATGGCCACGCTGTGGCGGGCGCCCGAGGGACTGCCCGACAGCGGCGACATCACCGCCACGCCCGCCGGCGCGGCCTGGCTGGACGAGCGCCTGCGCCGCGCGGGCGTGCGCCTGAAGGCGGTGCCGGTACGCGGCGGCGCGGCGGCCGCGCGCCGTGCCCGCATCCTGCAGTTCCAGCTCGGCCAGGGGCTCGACCCCGACGGCCAGGCCGGCCCCTTGACCCTGATGCAGCTCAACCGCGCCACGGGCGTGGCCGAGCCGCGCCTGAGCAGCGGAGCGTGATCCATGTCCTACATCCTTGATGCCCTGCGCCGCTCCCAGGCCGAGCGCGAGCGCGGCCGCACCCCCGGGCTGCACACCCCCGCCGGCGCCCCGCCGGGCCTGGCCGTGCCCCGGCCCCGGCGCACGGGGGCCTGGGCGGTGGCGGCGCTGGCGCTGGCCGTGGTGCTGGCGCTGGGCGGCTGGCGCTTCTGGCCCATGGCGCAGCCCCGGGCCGTGGTGCTGGCGCCCGCGCCGGCGGCGCAGGCCGGGCTGGCGCCAGCACCCCATTCAGTGCCCACGGCCCCGCCGCCCGTGCAATCGGCCAGCGCCCCCGCGCCGCTGGCGGAGCCCGCCGCGGCAAGGGCAGAGCCGCCGCAGCGGGTCTTGCCGCCCGCCCCGCAGCCCCAGCCCAAGACCCGGGTGGCGCGCGAGGCCGAGCACCCCCGCCAGGTGCGCGCCAGCCCCGCCACCGCCCCCGCCCCCGTGTCTGTGCCTGCGGCTGCGCCGCAGGAGGAAGCGGCCGCCGCCGCGCCCGTCTTCGCCCAGTCCGACCTGCCGCCCGCCGTGCAGGCGCAGCTGCCCAAGCTGCAGCTGGCGGGCATCACCTACTCCAGCAACCCGAAGTTCCGCATGGTCATCGTCAACGGCCAGGTGCTGCACGAAGGCGACCAGGCGGCGCCCGGCCTGCAGCTGGAGCGGATCGAGCAGGGCCGCACGGTCTGGTCGTTCCGCGGCTACCGCTACGCGCTGGCGGCGCAGTGATGCGCGGGCCGCTGCTTGGGGTTAACCCTCTGCAGCGGACCCGGCTTTCGCGCGAAGCTGCCGGCCCATGAACGAAGACGCGTCCCTGCACCAGCGCCGGCGCCGGCCCACGGCGCAGGAGCTGAGCGGCATCCCCTGGCTGGCCTGCCTGCAGCCGCACGAGCGCGAGCGCGCCGAGGCCGCGCTGGCGGTGGGCAACGCCCGCGTGGGCGACTACGTCTGCCGGGTGGGGCGGCCGGTCACGTACTGGTTCGGCCTGGTCGAGGGGCTGCTCAAGATGAGCGCCGACAACATCGACGGCCTGACCATGACCTTCACCGGCGTGCCCCCGGGCGGCTGGTTCGGCGAGGGCACGGCCGTCAAGCGCGAGCCCTACCGCTACAACATCCAGGCGCTGCGGCGCAGCGTGGTGGCGGGCCTGCCGATAGACACCTTCCACTGGCTGCTCGATCATTCGATCGGCTTCAACCGCTTCATCATGAACCAGCTCAACGAGCGGCTGGGGCAGTTCATCTCGGCGCGCGAGATCGACCGCATGGGCCGCCCCGACCTGCGCGTGGCGCGCAGCCTGGCGGCGCTGTTCAACCCCGTGCTCTACCCCGGCGTGGGCGAGGTGCTGCGCATCACCCAGCAGGAGCTGGCCTACCTGGTCGGGCTGTCGCGCCAGCGGGTGAACGAGGCGCTGGCGTTTTTGCAGATGCACGGCGCCATCCGCGTCGAATACGGCGGGCTGCGCGTGCTGGACCTGCAGGCGCTGCGCTGCAGCCAGTTCGTCGCGCTCGACGCCGAGCGGCCGCAGCCCGTGCGGGTGGCGCGCAGCGCGCCGGCCGCGCTGCTTGCCGCCGCCCCGTGAGCGCGCGCTGATACGGCCGCGCCTTCAGGCGCGCAACCCGGCGGGCCGGCGCAGCGATGCGTTGGCAGGCCAGGCCGCATCAGCCGGCCGGCGCGCGACAATAGCGCCATGCCAGAACAACCCCCCCGCAGCCCCACGCCCCCGGCGCGCCAGCGCCTGGTGCTGCGCAAGCCCGCCCCGCCCGCCCAATCCGCTGCCCCATCTGCCGCCCGGCCCCCAGCCCAACGCGCCGCCCGGCCCGCAGCGCCCGCCCCTCGGCCCGCCGCCCCCAGGCCCGCTGTCCCCAGGCCGGCAGTCCCCAGGCCGGCGGCGGCCACGCCGCAGGCGCACCCGGACGCGGACGCCGGCCTGGTGCGGCTGAACAAGCGCATGGCCGAGCTGGGCCTGTGCTCGCGCCGCGAGGCCGACGACTGGATCGCGCGCGGCTGGGTGCGCGTGGACGGCCAGGTGGCGGCCATGGGCCAGCAGGTGGCGCCGCACGCGCGCATCGACGTGGACCGCGCCGCGCGGGGGCAGCAACAGCAGCAGGTCACCATCCTGCTGCACAAGCCCATGGGCTACGTCAGCGGCCAGGCCGAGGACGGCCACACGCCCGCCGTGGCGCTGATCGACCAGCGCAGCCACTGGAAGGGCGACGCCAGCCGCCAGCGCTTTGCGCCGTCGCAACTCAAGGGCCTGGCGCCCTGCGGGCGGCTGGACATCGACTCGGTCGGCCTGCTGGTGCTCACGCAGGACGGGCGCGTGGCGCGCCAGCTGATCGGCGAGGATTCCACGGTGGACAAGGAATACCTGGTGCGCGTGCAGTACGGCGACGTGGCTGCCGACGTGCAGTCCGCCTTCCCGCGCGAGGGGCTGGCGCGACTGCGTCACGGCCTATCGCTCGACGGCCAGGCGCTCAAGCCCGCGCAGGTCGATTGGCAGAACCCCGAGCAGCTGCGCTTCGTGCTGCGCGAGGGCAAGAAGCGCCAGATCCGCCGCATGTGCGAGCTGGTGGGCCTGAAGGTGGTGGGCCTCAAGCGCATCCGCATCGGCCGCGTCACCCTGGGCCAGCTGCCGGCGGGGCAGTGGCGCTACCTGGGGCCAGACGAAAGTTTTTGAAGGCCCCCCTGAGACGCTTCGCGTCTTCCCCCCGCTCTCGCATTGCTGCGCAATGCGGGCGGGGGGACGCAGCCAGCGCGGCGGGGCGGCCCTTGCGCGGCTGCCCTGGCTTGGGGCGCGCCAGTGGCAGAGGGTGTGCTCCTATTAAAATATAGCTTATTGCGCTTGTTGTTTATCGATTTCAGATATTAATGATTCTGAAATTCAATGTAGATAAGCGTAAGCAGCTCTCTTTTTATGTATTGCGCCAGACCGCCTCGTCCGTGAGCTGATCGAGCTGCGCGCAGCCCAGCTGCGCCAGGGCCAGCTCCAGCTCGCTGCGCAGCATGAGCAGCAGGTGGGCCACGCCCTGCAGCCCGGCCACGGCCAGCGCGTGCAGTTGCGGGCGGCCGATGAGCACGGCGCTCGCGCCCAGGGCCAGGGCCTTGGCCGCGTCGGTGCCCCAGCGGATGCCGCTGTCGAGCAGCAGCGGCGTGCCCGGCACGGCGGCGCGCACGGCGGGCAGCACCTCGATGGGCGCGGGCACGCCGTCCATCACGCGGCCGCCGTGGTTGGAGACGACGAGCGCATCCGCCCCGCACGCCACGGCCTCGGCCGCCACGCGCGGCGAGAGCACGCCCTTCACGATGAGCGGCAGGCGCGTCTGCGCGCGCAGCCATTGCAGGTCTTCGCGCGTGGGCGCGGCGTCGGCCAGCGGCGTGCCCAGCAGCACGGGGCCGCCGATGGCCTGCGGCGTGTGCTGCACGGCGGGGTAGCCGCGCAGGTTGGCGGCTTCCACGCCCGGCGGCAGCGCGAAGCCCGAGCGCTTGATGGAGGCGTCCACCGTCCACACGATGGCCTGGTAGCCCGCGGCCTCGGCGCGGCGCAGCAGCGCCAGCGTGTGCTCGCGCGCGGGCTGCGCGTAGAGCTGGAACCACAGCGGCGCGCCGTATCCCAGCTCGCGCACGGCGGCCTGCGCGGCGGCCGCGATGTCTTCGAGCGTGTGGCTGGAGAGCGTGCTGGCGATGTAGCCCGCGCGCAGCGCCATCGCGGCGCGCACGCTGGCGAGCTCGCCCTCGGGGTGGGCCAGCGCCTGGTAGGCCACGGGCGCGAGCAGCAGCGGGTGCTCGAACGCCTGCCCCAGCAGCGCCAGCCGCGTGTGCCCGCCGCGCAGGCTGGCCAGCGGGCGCGGCAGCAGGCGCACGGCGTCGAGCGCGGCGCGGTTGTGCGCCAGCGCCAGGTTCTGGTCCGTGCCGCCCTGGATGTGGCGCCAGGCCATGGCCTCGATGTGGTGCGCGGCATGGCGCTCGTAGTCGAGCGCGCAGGCGATGCCGGCGGGCACCTGCGCGTGCGCGGGCCGCACGGGCTCGCCGTGGATGTTGAGGGCGGGTGCGTCGGTCATGCCGCATTGTCCGCGCGCGGCGCGGTGCGGGGGTTGCCCCGGGTCAAGCGGTGCGCGCCGCCTGCGCGGGCGCGAGGATCTCCAGCCCCTGCAGCGCCGCGCCGATGGCCAGCAGCGCGCGGTCGCCCCCGCGCCGGCCCACCACCATCAGCCCCACGGGCAGCGCCCCGGCAGGCTGTGCGATGGGCAGCGACAGCGCGGGCAGGTCGTAGAAGTTGAACACCGAGGGGTTGCGCAGCACCAGCAGGTTGGCCTGGGTGAACGCGGCGTCGTCGCACTGCAGCGCTTCGATGGCCGGGGCCACGCAGGGCACGGTGGGCAGCACCAGGGCGTCCACGTCCGCGAGCTGCGCGTCGAGCGCGGGCAGCAGCGCCGCGCGGGCCTGCAGCAGGCCCACGTAGTGCGCGGCGGGAATGGATGCGCCCCGGCGGATGCGCGCCAGCACGCGCGGGTCGAGCGCCTCGGGCGCGCGCGCCAGGGCACCCTGGTGGATGTGCGCGGCCTCGGCGGCGGAGATGCCGCCCTGCTCCTGCAGCCGCAGGGGCGCGCCCAGCCATTCGTCCAGCGCCATGTCCCGCACGCGGGCCCCGGCGGCCGACAGCGCGGACAGCGCGGCCTCGAAGGCCTGCAGCACCGCGTCCTCGGTCTGCGTGAACAGCAGCCCGCGCGGCACGCCCAGGCGCAGCCCGGCCACGCCGCGCGCGGGCAGCGGCGCCCACTCACTGCCCGAGAGCACGGCGTCGGCCTGCGCGCAGTCCTGCACGCTGGCGGCCAGCGGGCCCACGGTGTCCAGCGTGTACGACAGCGGATAGGCGCCCGTGCGCGGCACGCGCGCCTGCGTGGGCTTGAAGCCCGTGACGCTATTGAGCGCCGCCGGGATGCGGATCGAGCCGCCCGTGTCCGAGCCGATGGCGATCTCGGCCATGCCGCGCGCCACGCTCACGCCCGCGCCGGACGACGACCCGCCGGGGATGCGCGTGCCGTCGTGCGCGTTGCCCGGCGTGCCGTAGTGCGGATTGATGCCGATGCCCGAGAACGCGAACTCGGTCATGTTGGTCTTGCCGACGATCACCGCGCCCGCGGCGCGCAGCCGCCGCACGATGGGCGCGTCCTGCGCCGCGGGTGCGGCGCCGCGCAGCAGGGCGGAGCCTGCGGTGGTGGGCTCGCCCGCCACGTCGAACAGGTCCTTGATGGAGACCACGCGCCCGTCCAGCGGGCCCAGGGTGATGCCCAGCGCGGCGCGCGCGTCGGCAGCGTGTGCGGCCTGCAGCGCGGCGCTGGCGTACACGCGGGTGAAGATGCGGCGGCCCTCGTCGCCGGCCGCCTCGATGGCGGCCAGGGCCTGCTGGGTGCGCGCCGTGCTCGATAGCGTCATGGCATGGGCCTCTCGTTGGTGGTGGATGCGGGGTTGGAAATTTTTGCCGGCAAGGCAGTGGAAACACTATGTTATGCCCTCGCGGTGCCGGCATGATGGCGCGGCAACACAACCCAAGGAGAACCATGTTCGACTACATCGTGATCGGCGGCGGGTCGGCCGGCTGCGTGCTGGCCGGGCGGCTGACGGAAGACCCGGCCGTGCACGTGTGCCTGCTCGAAGCCGGCCCCGCCGACAAGAGCGTGCTGATCCACTGCCCGGCGGGCCTGGCCGCGCTGGCCGCCACCGGCTCGCACAACTGGGGCGACGAGACCACGCCCCAGCCCGGCCTGGCCGGGCGGCGCGGCTACCAGCCGCGCGGCAAGGTGCTGGGCGGCTCCAGCTCGGTCAACGCCATGGTGTACATGCGCGGCGACCCGAGCGACTACGACCACTGGGCCGCGCAGGGCAACCCCGGCTGGGGCCACGCCGACGTGCTGCGCTACTTCAAGCGCGCCGAGAACAACGAGCGCGGCGCCGACGCCTGGCACGGCGCGGGCGGGCCGCTGAACGTGGCCGACCTGCGGGCGCCGCACCGCATCAGCCGCGCCTTCGTCGAGGCCGGCGTGCAGGCCGGCCACGCGCCCAACGCGGACTTCAACGGCGCGCGGCTCGAAGGCGTGGGGCTGTACCAGGTCACGCACAAGAACGGCGAGCGCCACAGCGCCGCCAAGGGCTACCTCACGCCGCACCTGGGCCGCCCCAACCTGCAGGTGGTGACGGGCGCGCAGGTCACGCGCATTCTGTTCGAGGGCCGGCGCGCCGTGGGCGTGCAGTATCACCAGGGCGGGCAGGCGCACACGGTGCGCGCCGTGCGCGAGGTGCTGCTGGCCGCCGGCGCGCTGCGCTCGCCGCAGCTGCTGCAGCTCTCGGGCGTGGGGCCGGGCGCCGAGCTGCAGCGCCACGGCATCGCCGTGGTGCACGACCTGCCCGGCGTGGGCCGGCACCTGCACGACCATCCGGACGTGGTGCAGGTCATGAACGCGCCGCAGCTGACCGACCTGTTCGGCCTGGCGCCCAGGGGGGCGTGGAACGCGCTGCGCGGCATGCTCGAATGGCGCCGCCACCGCAGCGGCATGCTGACGACCAACTTCGCCGAGGCCGGCGCCTTCATCAAGAGCGACGCGCAGCAGGCCGTGCCCGACCTGCAGCTGCACTTCGTCGTCGGCAAGCTCGTCAACCACGGGCGCACGCCCAGCTGGGGCTACGGCTATTCGTGCCACGTGTGCCTGCTGCAGCCGGCCAGCCGGGGCAGCGTGGGCCTGGCCAGCGCCGACCCGATGGTCGCGCCGCGCATCGACCCGGCCTTTCTGCACGACCCCGACGACCTGCGGCGCATGGTGCAGGGCGTGCGCCTGATGCGCCAGATCCTGGAGCAGCCGGCGCTGGCGCAGTACGGCGCGCGCGAGCTGGAGTATTCGGCCAGCGCGCGCAGCGACGAGGAGATCGCCCAGTTCATCCGCCAGAAGGCCGACACCATCTACCACCCGGTGGGCAGCTGCCGCATGGGGCCGGGGCCGCAGGACGTGGTCGACAGCCAGCTGCGCGTGCACGGCGTGCAGGGGCTGCGCGTGGTGGACGCCTCCATCATGCCGCGCATCGTCAGCGGCAACACCAACGCGCCCACGGTGATGATCGCCGAGAAGGCGGTGGACATGATCCGCGAGGCGCAGGCCCAGGCCTAGGCCTGCGGCGGGGGGCGGTCGGGCGCGCCGCCGCGCTGCCGCGCCTTGGCCGCGTACAGCGCGGCGTCGGCGCGCGCCAGCAGGGCGGCCATGTCGCCATCGGCCGCGGCGAGCGTCGCCGCGCCCACGCTGAACGCCAGCGGAAAGCCCAGCGCCGCCGGGGCCTTGTCCTGCACGCAGGCGCGCAGGCGCTGTGCCAGCGGCGGGTGGTCGCTGTCGGACGGCAGCACGATGGCGAACTCGTCGCCACCCAGGCGGGCCACGATGTCGCCGCTGCGCGTGTGCGCCTGCAGGCACTGCGCCAGCAGGCGCAGCGCCGCGTCGCCCATGCCGTGGCCGTGGCGGTCGTTGATGGCCTTGAAGTCGTCGATGTCGAGCATCAGCGCGGTCAACGGCCATTGATGGCGCTGCGCCTGCGCCAGCAGGCCGGCGCAGCGCTCGTCGAAGCCGCGGCGGTTGAGCAGGCCGGTCAGGGCGTCGGTGCGCGCCTGCAGGCGCAGCTGCTGCTCGGCCTCGTCGCGCCAGGCGGTCAGCAGCGCGACCACACTGAGCACCAGGAAGATGTTGGTTGCCACGGCGGCGCCCAGGTTGACCGGGTGGGGCGCGCGAAAGCTCGGGTACAGGTCGGTGAACGCGCCCAGGTAGCCGCGCGCGGCGGTAAAGCCGGCCATGGTCAGCATGCACACCAGCAGCAGCTGGCGCCAGCCCCGCGCGGCCGGCCTGGCGGGCCAAAGCGCGCTGCGCGCGACGATGAGCAGCATGGCCGCCAGCAGGAAGTTGGCCCACCCCACGCGCAGCGCGTAGTGGCCGAAGCCGAGCGTGTAGCCCAGCGGCGTCAGCACCAGCAGCGCCAGTTGCACGCGCGGCCAGGGCCGGGGGCCGAGCCAGCCGGCCAGCGCGCGGTGCAGCAGCCACTGCGTGAGCGCCATGCAGGCGATCGATAGGGTGGACAGCAGGTGATCGAGCCAGTGCAGGCCGCGGTCGAGCGCGGCCGATGCGCCGACCATGCAGACCCAGGCGGCGGCCTGCACCACGACGCTGGCGCGGGCATGGCGCGCCGCGGGGCTGAGGCCCGGCCCCATGATGAGCGGCAGCGCCAGCGACAGCATGCACATGTTGACGGCGGCCACCGTCAGCAGCGACAGAACGTCCAGTTGCATGGTGCGCGGGCCTACTGGAACGCCACCTCGGCGAAGCTGCGCAGCTTGCGGCTGTGCAGCCGCTCGATGCCGCCGGCGCGCAGGATGTCGATGGCGCGCATGCCGATGCGCAGGTGCTGGTCGACGCGGTCGCGGTAGAACTGGTTGGCCATGCCGGGCAGCTTGATCTCGCCGTGCAGCGGCTTGTCGGAGACGCACAGCAGCGTGCCGTACGGTACGCGGAAGCGAAAGCCGTTGGCGGCTATCGTTGCGCTTTCCATGTCCAGCGCCACGGCGCGGCTCTGGCTGAAGCGCCGCTGCGGCGTGTTGCCCGGCAGCAGCTCCCAGTTGCGGTTGTCGGTGCTGGCCACGGTGCCGGTGCGCATGATGCGCTTGAGCTGGTCCTGCGGCACCTGCGACACGTCGGCCACGGCCTGCTGCAGCGCCTGCTGGATTTCGGCCAGCGCCGGGATGGGCACCCACAGCGGCAGGTCTTCGTCGAGCACGTGGTCCTCGCGCACGTAGGCGTGGGCCAGCACGTAGTCGCCCAGCTGCTGGCTGTTCCTCAGGCCGGCGCAGTGGCCCAGCATCAGCCAGGCGTGCGGGCGCAGCACGGCGATGTGGTCGGTGATGGTCTTGGCGTTGGCCGGGCCGATGCCGATGTTGACCATGGTGATGCCGGCGTGGCCCGGGCGCACCAGGTGGTAGGCGGGCATCTGCGGCAGCCGCGCGGGCGCCGCGCCCAGGCCGTCGCCGGGCTCGGGCGCCAGGCCGGCGCGGCGCGTGACCACGTTGCCCGGCTCGATGAAGGCGGTGTAGGCGCTGGCCGGGTCGCGCATCTCGGCCTGGCCCAGGCGCACGAATTCGTCGATGTAGAACTGGTAGTTGGTGAACAGCACGAAGTTCTGGAACCCCTCGGGCTGCGTG